>OGWT01000235.1_pt1 | contig 44106 bp, 29 predicted proteins | sample 1576101 | NCBI WGS metagenome assembly OGWT01 (sample SAMEA3541481, study PRJEB24748) | human gut metagenome | biome: human gut; feature: human-associated habitat; material: faeces | place: China | collected 2012 | reverse complement strand
TTCACTCGCAGCTTGAAAAGTGAATACCAGCCATGCGGGTACGTTCCCGTCCAGGCGAGCGACGCCGGGAAAAGCGCCAGGACGGAACCGGAGCGCAAGCTGCCGTTCCATGATAGGACGGCGGTCTGCGCTTTCGGTTCCAGAGCGATCCCTTTTGTCCGAAAAGAGGCAGGGTCCGCCTTTTCGCCACGACCCTGGACGGGGTATCATGATACACACTATCGTCTGCCCACACGTCAGATGGGCTGGCCTACCTTGGGTTGTAATCAGCAAGACCCTTGGAAAACCAGTGAACGGCTTGTCAGCCGCAAGCCTGCCTGCATGGTTCCCGAATGCTGGGGGGCGAGCAGCAAATACAGCATGAAAAGGATCGTTTAATTCAGATTTTTGCCGTTGGCAGCAAATCCATGCGGCGCGGTTTCACCCGCGCCGTATCAGTGTGCTGCCAGCGGACGGCGGGAAGAAGGTGCCAGAATGAACAAAACCCCACGAGAGCAGGCTCATGGGGAAGTTGAAAGAATTTTCAGAATCCTCATGCCACAAAACGGACTGGCAGTCAGACAAGAACAGATCGCCCTCTGTCATACAATGCTGGACACCCTGCTCCAAAACAAAATTGCCTTGTGCGACGCAGGCGTTGGAATCGGAAAGACTTATGCTTACCTTACCGCCTGCGCTTTGCTGAAAAGATTCTTCCCCTCTCCCCAGCCGGTGGTGGTTTCCACCTCCAGCGTGGCGCTGCAGAACGCGGTCATCGGAGAATATATCCCATTCCTATCCCGGATTTTTCTGGAGAACCGTATTATTCAGAAGCCCATACGGGCTATAGTCCGCAAGGGAAAGGAACGCTTTGTCTGCGACGTCAGGCTGAAATTCCGGCTGGAGGCAGTAGAGGGAAAGAGAAAAAATGAGGAACAGCGAAAAGCCCTGGTTTCCCTGCGGAACTATTACGACTTGGACGATGTGCCGGATCTCAGTCAGTTTGACAGGGAGCAGGTCTGCGTTCCCAAGGTTTGCGAGAAAACCTGTCCTTTGAGAAATGTCTGCCGATACCGCCAATACCTGAAGGAAGCCAGAAACGCGGAGATTTTCGTCCAAATTTGCAATCACAACTACCTGTTAGCCGACGCAGCCCACCGTTTGCAGGAACTGCGGCCCCTTCTCAATGATTACCAGGCTCTGGTGATAGACGAGGCCCATAAGCTGCCGGAGGCGGCCCGCCAGATGTACGAGAAAAGCCTGTTCGCAGAGGATTTGAAAGAACTCTGCAATCTGCTGGCAGACAAAAACTACAGATTACCGGCGCAGCAGCTTCGGGAAAGGTTCCAGATCCTCATGGGAGCCATGTGCCGGGGCGAGCTGCTGGAAGAAGCCCAGCGCACCCCCTTTATTTTAACGCCGGACCGAGAAGCTGCCATACGGGACTGCCTTGCTCTCCTCCGCCAGTTACAAAGGAAGTTGGCGCCGCGGCTCCCGCGGTGGATCGCTTACCGGCTGGGAAGAACGGCAGAAACCCTGAACCTGTTTTTTACCGGGGATAAGCGGTACATTTTGTACATTCAGTATGACCGAACCGGAACCCCAAGCCTCCACGCCGCCAGCCGGGAAACCCCGGAGCTGTTAAGGCAGGCCGTGTGGCAGAGAAAAATCCCTGCCATTTTGACTTCCGGCACTCTCATGGCCGGAGACAGCTTTGAAAGAATCAAGCGGGTGCTGGGGCTGGACGGCTTGAAAGAACCGAAGGAATTTATCGCGCCGTCTCCTTTCCATTATGAAGAAAACTGCTTGTTGTATTTTCCCGATGACTCTCCCAAGCGATTGCTGGGAAGCGGCGAAGAAGCCGCATACTTAGCGGAGCATATCTGCCGGTTAGTGGAAGCAACTTGTGGCCACACATTGGTGCTTTTTACCTCTTATTCCCTCATGGGTGCTGTTTATAACCAAGTGAAAGATCGTATGTCCTTTCCGCTGATGGAAGTATGGCGGCATTCCCAGGATATCATCCACCAGTTCAAGCAGGCTTCCAACGCGGTGCTGTTCGCGGCGGGGTCCTGCTGGGAAGGTGTGGATTTTCCTGGGGATATGGTATCCTCCCTGATTATTACGCGCCTGCCTTTTCCGGTCCCCGACCCAATCAGCGAGGCGGAACGGGAGCAATACCCGTTGCTGAAAGATTACATCAAAGCCGTGGTGATCCCGGAAATGCAAATAAAGCTTCGGCAGGGATTTGGAAGGGCGGTCCGAACGGAAACAGACGCCTGTGTCGTGAGCATTCTGGACCGCCGGGCAACCCCGGATCAGCGGTATCACCAATCGGTGCTGGAAACCCTGCCGCCTGTTCCCATTACAAGAAAAATAGAAGATGTGGAGAGATTTATCCGGGCAAAGAAAAGCCCGGATTATTTTTTGCCAAAGGAGAGAGCGCGATGATCTATCCCATATGGTTATACAGTCGAAGCAGCCACAGAAATCCGGCCGCCCTGTTCCGGCAGATGGAAAGCCTCCGGGAAGAAGCTGAGAGGCAGGGATACTATGTTGCCGGAAATTCTCAGGATATGAGCACTGGCCGAAATATTCGGCGGATGGGCCTGCAGCAAATGCTGAAGGCCGTAAAAAGCGGATCTGTCCGGGCCGTTATGCTGCAGGACTTGTTTCGGTTAAGCCGTGACACTGCTGTTTTAGTTCAGATATTAGAATTTTTTCAAAGCCACAACATAATGCTGATCGTTCTGAACAGAGAGCCGTACATGGAAAGCTGAGAAAAGGGGGTCAAGCGTTATGAATTTTCAAGAGATCAAGAAGGACAGTGTGCTCCCGGAAATCCAGTATTATATCTCCTTTTGTCTATTAAAAAGGCTTTTTGAACAGGGGAAAATTACACTGGCATCTTGCCAAAAAGCGAATGCTGCCATCGCTGAAAAGTATGGAGTATTAAGCTATGATGTTGATAAAAAAGGAGGGAAAAACCTATGACGATCCGATAGATACCAATTCCCGAAACCGCCGGAAGCATACACCGGAAAGGTAAGCGGGCCTCTGTTTCTTTTGCCGAAAGACGCGGGATTTTTGGGGCTCAATCTTAGTAGGTATCGTGATAGATAAGGAGAAACAGATGTGGTAGTGTTGTGTGTGACAAAAAAGATGTCCAACCGGGAAAGGAGAGAAAAGAATGCCGGAAGTAAGAGTCATACCGCCTGTCGCGGAACGGGCGCATAAGCTGCGGGTCGCGGCTTATGCCCGTGTGAGCAGCGACTCTGCCGACCAGTTAAACTCCTTTGCTTCCCAGGTGGAATATTACACCAATTACATTCAATCAAAGGACGAATGGGAATTCGCCGGGCTATACGCCGATGAGGCAGTAACAGGCACCAGTGCCGAAAAGCGCAGCGACTTCCAGCGCCTTATTCAAGACTGCCGGGCAGGAAAAATAGACCGCATTCTCGTCAAATCCATTTCCCGGTTTGCCCGGAATACACTGGACTGCATTCAAACGGTGAGAGAACTAAAGATGCTGGGCGTGGCGATAGAATTTGAAAAAGAACACATTGACACCAGCAAAATGGGCAGTGAGCTGATCCTTAGTATGTTAAGCGCAGCCGCCCAGGAGGAATCTCTTTCTATCTCGAAAAACTTAAAATGGAGCTATCAAAAGCGGCTGAACTCCGGTAATTTTATCACCTGCAGCGCTCCGCTTGGGTACTTTTTAAAAGATAACCAATTAATACCCGATCCAGAGGAAGTACCCATTGTACAGTACATTTTTAATAGTTATCTTAGTGGCAAGAGTACAACTGAAATTGCAAGAACACTTAATGAAGCGGAGAATAGAACCAAAAGAAACGCAAGATGGCATCATGGGATGATTCGATACATTTTAACTAATGAAAAATATGTAGGCGATTCATTATTTCAGAAATCTTATACGCCGGAGACGCTCCCGTTGGTGAGGGCAAAAAACGATGGCCAGCTAACGCAATACTATATTAAAAATTCTCATCCGGCGATTATTGACAGAGAAAAATTCGAACAGGTGCAGCGACTCATAACTCAGAAAAAGGATCAACATGGAACCAAGACAGAAATTCAAAAATTTCCGCTCAGTGGAATTTTAAAATGCGGCCTCTGCGGATCGGCATTCCACCGGCATCAGGATCAAGGGAAAAATCGCTGGATATGCTATCAACATAGAAAAAATAAGGATTTATGTTCTATGGGGATTATCCAGCAGGAAGAAATTTACCAAGCGTTTTTAACTTTATATAACAAGCTGGCAAACAACCCGGAGATTTTAAGAGATATGTTTTCCGATCTTCGTGCTTTACAGGAGAAAGTGTATTTTTCAAATCCTGATAACCTGGAATTGAATAGGCAGATAGCCGAACTAGTCAGGCAGAATCATTCACTCGCAAGGTTACAAACCAAAGGGTGCATTGATTCTGCCCTTTATATTGAAAAGTGCAATTTAAATAATCAAAAGATCGAAGCACTGAGGAAAAAACTGAAGCAGGATCAGGCGTCTGATCGCATCCGCCAACTGATCGACAAAACCGAACTGATATTAGAACTCTTAAAAGATAGAGAACCCATGCTGGAATTTGAAGAAAGTATATTGAAAGCCATGGTTCAAACGATTGTGGTATTTCCAAATACAATCTGTTTTCACCTGATTAATGATTTGAAGCTTAAGGAGAAAAGAAAAAAGTCATGAAGAAAAAGCGGTATCTTCCATTTGGCTATCAGATGATAAAAGGACAATATGAAGTTGTTCCAGAAGAAAGTAAGTTAATTCAAAAGATATTCCATCAATATCTTGCTGGAATATCCTTGCAGCGTTTAGCGATGATCGCGGAAGAAACAGGCTTGAAGTTCCGGGAAAACGCAAACGGCTGGAACAAAAATATGATTGCCAGGATTCTGGATGATGAACGTTATTGGAACGGAGAACCCTTCCCTCCCATTATCAACCGGGAACTTGCCATAAAGGTTACTCACCTAAGAAGAAGCAAAGCGATGCCGGAATCACCGATCCGTTTCCTGCAGAAGAAAACAGCCTGCCCACAATGCGGGGAACATCTCAGCCGGAAAAGCAAAGATTTTCCACGGATTTTTTGGGAGTGTAAAAAGTGCGGGACACGTTTTGGGCCTTTCTCAGATGAAAATATTCTCAAAGCAGTTTCCCACAAATTTCTGAACCTGTGCCGGAATCCCGGACTGGCGGAAGAAACGGAGGGGATTGACAATAAATTGTCCCTGAAAGTTACCCGCCTAACCCATGAAATCGGCCAGACGTTAAATCAAAGACAGGTGGAGCCGGAAAAGACCCTGTCCCTCATTCTGGAATGTGCCGCCGAAAAATACCAGGTATGCCAAATGGGAAGATTGGACCACAGAATCAGGAACATTCAAGATCAGTTAAAAGGGCATTCGGAAGATAGAGAAATGGATCGACAGCTTTTTAATCAAATCATTGAAAAGGTAATTCTAGAGCCGAAAGGTTCTGTAAAACTTCAATTAATCAATGAAAAGATCATTTAAGGAAAGGAGAGAGCACCAGTGCCGGATAGGGAAATCATAAAAATACCGGCAAACCGCACACTAGCCGACCTGCGAAGAAAAAAACGAAAGCTTCGGGTTGCCGCCTACTGCCGGGTTAGCACAGAGGAAGAAGAACAGCAAAGCAGCTTCGAAATCCAGGTAGCCTATTATACAAATCTGATAACCAACCATGAGGGCTGGGAATTAGCGGGTATTTTTGCGGACGAAGGAATCTCCGGGGTGCGGACCAATAAGCGGGAACAATTCAAGGAAATGATTACTCTCTGCAGAAAGAAAAAGATCGATCTGATTTTAACCAAATCGGTTTCCCGGTTCGCCCGTAACACACTGGATTGTATCCATCATGTGAGGCTTTTGAAAAGCTGGGGAATTCCCGTGATTTTTGAAAAAGAGGGAATAGACACCTCTGATATGAACAGCGAGATGATTCTGACCTGCCTGAGTGCCTTTGCCCAGGCGGAAAGCGAATCTATCAGCGGCAATGTTACCAAAGGCATTCGCATGGGTTACGAAAACGGGCGGTTTAGTTTCCGATACACAAATTGCCTGGGGTACCGAAAAGGAGCGGATGGAAAGCCTGAAATTCACCCGGAAGAAGCCAAGACTATCCGAATGATTTTTGAGAACTTTCTCAATGGGGACAGCATAGACGATATTAAGCAATGCCTTGAAAACAAGGGCATTCTGACGCCAACCGGTCATACGGAATGGAATAAGCAGACTATTGTACGAATCCTGAAAAATGAGAAATACATGGGAGACGTACTGCTGCAAAAAACCTATACCACAAACCTGTTCGAAGGAAAACATAAGAAAAACAATGGAGAAGTTACCCAATACTATATCAAGAATCACCATCCGGCTATTGTCTCAAGGGAAATGTTCCAGTCAGCACAGGAAGAACTGGCCAGGCGAAACAGTAAGAAACCGGTCACACAGAAAAAGGCAAAGACGAACCGCGGACGGTTCACCAGCAAATACCCTCTATCGGAAAGAATGGTTTGCGGAAACTGCGGCTGCTATTACCGGCGAATCACCTGGGATATTCACGGAAGGAAACAGGTGGTCTGGCGGTGCATTAACCGGGTAGAATTTGGAAAACGATACTGCGGAGATTCACCGAGTATCCCGGAAGAGGTTCTGCACCATGCGATATTGGAAGCGATCCGATCCTTGGTTCAGAACCATCAGAAAGATATAGAAGCCAATCTGGAAAACGCTCTGCTGGATAGTTTTTCCGATAATTTGGATGAACTTTCCCCGGAAGCAGTCAAAAACAAGCTGAAAAAATTGGAACAGGAATTTGACCAATTGCTGGTTATGGCCGGAGAAGGAAATGAAATTGCGGACCGAAAGTTAGAGCAGATCGGAAAGGAAATGCGGAAGCTGAAAGAAAAGGATCGGGAATTGGAACATTCAGAAGAAAGGCGAAACGCTGCCGAAGAAAAGCACAGGAAGATTCGGGAACTGATCTCCTCAGAAAATCTAAGTTTAGAAGAATACTCCAAAGCCTTAGTATATAGAATTATTGAAAGGATTACGGTTCTGTCCAAAGAGCAAATACAAATCCGTTTTGAAGGCGGATATGAAATGACACAGTCACTGCAATAAAAAGCAGGTACAGAGCAATGCTGGCAGATTTTGTTCTGCCATTGTTTCTTTGTACCTGCTTTTTTCTTGTGTTTTTGATAGATATGTGCTATACTTATTATAGAAATTATCCGTGTAGAATTTAGAGGTTTTTCTGTAAAAACAAAGATTTTCACAGCTAAAAACATACAGTTAGTTATTACCTTAAAGTCAATGAACGTAGATTAATCAAGCCCTTTCAGACGGTAAAAAAACCAGGGGGTAACAATTTCGTCACCCCCTCCCAGTGCACCGCTGTAAAAGATTTTTGATCTTTCGGCGGTGTTTCTAATTTATTTGATGCAGATATAGTTTTTTGATATATCACCCTGCAAAAATTCAAAACGCGCTCCCAAACGAACAATTCAAAAATGTATTTTTTAATATTCTCACAGATCCGCACTTACCCGAAGGGGCGATGTTGTTTTGGAGTCGGTTACAGACTATGCACTCCAACGATCTAGCTCCTTTAGTTCTGATCCAACGCTGTCCGTGCTCTTCTTGCATATTTTCGCCGGGCCCCGGGTGGTGTAATTCCAGTCCTCCGGCAAGGATCGCATCATGGAGAGCAGCCCTTTGGATTTCAGCGACAGCCCCGCATTCCGCAGGTGGTGGTTGGACATCACCGTGTAGTCGCGGGTTTTCTCAATGCGAAATACCGCCATCATATCACCTCCTTTCGGTGGTCTGAAAAAGTGTTGTTTTTTGGGAAAAAGCGGCCTTCATGCCGCCCGGATACCCCGGAGGGGAGCCACCATAGGCGGCAGCCTTTTTCAGTAGTTTTAGAGAAGAATAAACGCTGGATATTTACTCTATTTCAGCACATTTTCGTGCTGCATATTGCTTTTGTCCTACTTTTAACATATACTGTGTAGTAAAAGGAGGCTGGGCTTATGGGTAATTCTACTACTAATATTAGTAGCCGAATGGATTCTGAATTGAAAGCACAAGCTGACGAACTATTTGCAGAACTCGGGATGAATTTGTCCACGGCATTTAACATCTTTGTACGTCAATCAATTCGTGATGGAGGAATTCCGTTTAAAACTTCATTGAACCATGTTGATTATACTAAGCCACAGAATTTAGAATAAAAATTATGGCCACAGACTCTTTTCTGTGGCCATAATAACAATAAATTTAGAGAAGATTGTATTGAAATCAATTTCTAAAATGGAGGGATAATATGCCTTTGGATATTGTGCGTGGACGGATTTCCAATGTAATGGCCACTAAAGAACTCATACCAATCATTGAGAAATTAAATGCCCAAAATGATGCAACACTGTATTTGGGATATCCGCTTTCCGCTAATGCAGAAAACACTGTTACTGTTGATGCTTTATTTATCAGTAATAAAATTGGTATTGTTGCCTTTATATTTACTAAGTTAGAAAATTTAGATGAAATTATTGAGGAACAAGGCGAACTATATTTCCAATTAACAAACACTTTAACACAATATCCGAACTTAAGAAAAGGACGTTCATTAGCTGTAGATCCCCATGTTATTTCAATTGTGCCTGTGCAGATGGACGGCGAATTAGAAGATGGATATATCCTTTCCACATTTGATGATTTGCCAAATGCGATTGATAAAATTCCAACATTCGACACAAAGTATTATAAAGTTTTAGTTGAGTCGTTACAAAGAATAGCTAGCATAAAACCTAGGAAAAAACGCGAAAATGTCAAAAACTCGGGGTCAAAAGGAGATATTATTAAAAAAATAGAAAAGGAGATTGCTAACTTAGATCATTGGCAGAAAAAAGCTGCGTTAGAAATTGTAGATGGACCTCAAAGAATTAGAGGTTTGGCTGGTTCTGGAAAAACTATTGTTTTGGCTTTAAAAGCGGCATATTTACATTCACAATTTCCAGAGTGGGATATTGTCGTAACTTACTATACGAGAGCTTTATGGCAACAATATCGAGACTTAATCACAAAATTTGTGTTTGAATTTTCTCGAGATGAGCCTAATTGGGATAAATTGCATTTGTTTCATGCTTGGGGTTCACAATCTGAACAGGGGATTTATTCTGAAATAGCTCGTTCAATTGGGCAGGTTCCTATTAATTTTGCAAATGCGAAATTAAAGTACGGACGAGAGAAGGCTTTTTCAGGTATATGTGACGAGTTGAATCATATTTTACCGGATAACTATACTCCTCTATATGATTTATTATTGATTGATGAGGCACAAGATCTGCCCGCTTCTTTCTTTAAGCTGGTATATAAGTGTGTTAAAAAGCCCAAGCGTATCGTATGGGCATATGATGAATTGCAAAATTTGAGTTCTTCGATTATGCCTTCCATTGAAGATATGTTTGGTACCGACGAAAACGGAAAATCTTTAGTTGAATTGAAAAATGAGCAAGATGAGCCGATGCAGGATATCATTTTACCTGTTTGCTATCGAAATCCGCCGTGGGCACTTGCTTTAGCACATTCTTTAGGATTTGGTGTATATAGAGAGCAATTGGTTCAGCATTTTGATACGCTGAATCTATGGGAAGATATTGGTTACAAAAGGGATAAAGGCTCTCTGTCTTTTGGTAAGAGAGTGACACTATCAAGAAAGCAGGATGCAACACCTCCTTATTTTAATGACTTATTAGACCCTAAGGATGTAATTATAACAAAGCGTTTTGAAGATGTAGACATGCAGTATGACTATGTTGCGCAACAAATTAAGAAAAATATTACTGAAGATGAACTTGATCTGGATGATATTCTGGTGATTTTCCCTTCCGTTATTTCCGCTAAAAGCCAGTATCAAAGATTTGCACAGCATCTTGCGAGATATTCAATATCTTCAATGCTCGCTGGTGTAACCAATGATCGTGATATCTTTCGAGTTCCAGGGAGTATTTCTTGTTCTGCAATATACAGAGCCAAAGGAAACGAAGCGCCAATGGTTTATATTGTAAATGCAGACTTTTGTTACGATGGTATTGAATTAATTAAACTGAGAAATACACTTTTTACAGCCATTACACGTTCTCGTGCTTGGGTTAGAATATGTGGCGTTGGCTACGCTATGGATGGACTCATTGAGGAAATAAACAAATTTATTACTAAGAACTATGTTCTTGAATTTAAAATACCAACAAAAACTGAAATGGCTAGGTTAAGAACTATAAATAGAGAGCGTTCAGCGTCTGACACTAAGAAAATCGAAGAAGCACAAAAGGGTGTTCGCACCCTTCTTGAACTAGTAAATCAAGGTGATTTGGATGCATCCCAAATTCCAGAACTGAGTTCTCTTGTGAAATTGTTTTTAAGTAGTAAGTCAGATGGTGATAACGTCGATGAAGAGGATGAATAAACATGTAGAAGACACTCGCGATCAAATAATTAACACTTTACAGATTTTGCATGAATGTGGTCTATCAAGGATAACAAAAGATATAGCTGTCGTCTGTAATCAGGATACGGAAATTTTAACTTGGGATAACCATGTTCCGGGGAGACATAATGTTGGCAAGTCGTTTACAACATTGAACCAATATATTTCAATTTATGAGACTGGAGCCTATCACTGTATTCTCTTTGACGGATCAATTATTCGAGTATTCTTCAAGTTTCGGAAAAACATATTATTACAAGAAAGCTTATTATACTGGCCTTCCCCTATTCTAATTCCTGAAGAAGATGTCGATGAGTTAGGAATCCGTGAAGCAGTAAATATGTATTTTTCAGATATTAATATATTAAATCGTAAAGTTGCCATGCGAAGTCCCTTCAGATACGATTTTGATTCATCAAATATTAGCGAGCAGCATCCTGCAACACATGTTCATATTCAGCATGCAGAATGTAGAATTAGTGCAAAGAGACCAGTGTGCTTTAATACTTTCATTAAATTTATTTTTGCAAACTTCTACCCAGAAGAATATCCGTCAATATTTTCTGATTTACAGCCGCTTCATTATTCAGGATACACATCTTTTGATAAGGCCATTCTTTGTCTTTAATGTTTTTTTATTTAGTTTCGCTTCCCAGTTCCTCCATAGCGAGCCAGTCCTCAAAAGACTTTCTTGAAATGCGGATTGCATAGCCGATACGAATTGTTTTGAACTCTCCGGAGTTTACTAGTCGGTATGCAGTTGATTTTGTAATACCAAGGATTGCGGCAATATTATCCACAGTGTAGGTTCTGTTGCTCGGCAGCTTCTTTTCCTGCGATGTACTTATAATTTTGCCTCCCATTTTTCGTAGGCATCTTGACTATGCCTATCTGATTTTCCTTGTGGCAAAGTGGCTTTCTGCCATCATCCGTGCTAAGAATTTGCTAATTTGACATTCTGAACAGGCTGTAACGAGGCGGCATTTTACAGATTTTTGTGCAGATTGACCGGTAACCACACAATTTCATAGCGAATCAAAAATAATGGGAAGTTATGATGGGTATATCGTACCAAAAGAAACGCCGTACTCCTAAGCGAAAGGCCGTGCGTTCAAATCGCGCCGGGGATGCCAAGAAGGGGTGACGAAATAGATGTCACCCCGATTTTTTTAGTATTCATGCGGGTTTCCGGGCTTTTTAGGGCCGATTTTTCAAAATCGCCCCACCGTGGATGTCCAACCCCCAAAAAGAGCAAAAAAGGCAAAAAACCGCTTTCCTAATAAAGATAGGGAAGCGGTTTTGTCAATTTTTAGACACCGGCAGAGAAATGATTTTCGATTGTCGGTCTAGGTCACCTTTTCTCCCGATTTAATATATGAAGAGGTTTGGCAGAAAATGATTCTCCCCACTCAAGCCTAAAGGCTTTTATTTCTCATATTCCCCATTATTTTCGCCGTTTTTTATGGATTCTGTATCCACATTAAGCGGCGTTTTTTCATTGTCCGAATTTTTTAGAATCGTTTTAGAACTAGAGAATTTTTCCAACTCTTCTAATCTTCCAGCAACTTTTGCCCGTTTGTGGGGTCACAAGTGAGAATAGGTATTTAATGTGGTTTCCACGTTTTCGTGGCCTGACCGATCGGCAATCCATCAACCGAGCGAAGATATCCGTTAATTATTGCCTTTCTAAGAGCTATCTGCCCAAAAGCATTGTCTTTTGAAACAGCCCTAATAAAAAATTCAATCACTGGTTTCAATGGTAATAAAATGTGAGTTTTCTCTTAAGACTTGGGATTCTCATTAAAATTTTTATACGGTGTCTGTGATCTGCGCCTCTCAGTTCGAATTTATTTTATGAATTAAGATTGCTAATGCAAATAAAACCAAATAAAACCAATAAAAATATTTTGAAAAAATTGCGAATATCTATTGACAACAAGAAAAAACAAGTTTATTATATGGATAAGATTTGGAAAAGCAAAAAATTAAATTGCGATTACTTTGGAAATATTGACAGGAGGGATAAAGATGGCAAGGCTTCCAATCAGCGAAAGAAGAAAGCAAATTGCGCAGATGGTTATGGAACAGGGGTACATAAGCGTCAGGGATTTATCGGATTGTTTTCAGGTTTCAACAGAGACTATTCGGAAGGATTTACTGGACCTGGAACAAAAAAATATTATCAACAAAGGCCATGGTGACGCTACCATTTCGAGCACCTATCAGGAAAATCCCTTTGATATGAAGGTTTACACGCACATCGAAAGCAAAGCCAAGATCGCAGAAAAGGCGGTTGGGTTGATTCCGGAAGGCGGCGTAGTCATGGTGGATTCGGGAAGTACAAATATGCAGGTGGCTAAGCTTTTAAATCTAAAGAACGGTTTGGTCGTGGTGACAAATTCCTTGTCAGCCGCTCAGGTGCTTTCCGGCACCTCCAACCAGCTTTTAGTGATAGGCGGGGAACTGAGAAGCAAAAGCTTATCTTTTGTAGGCTCTTGGGCGGCCAACAGCCTTTCTACAGTCCGGGCGGACATCGCCTTTATCGGCTGTGACGGCTTTCACAATACCGGTCCCAGCATCCGTTCTTACCGTGAGCTTCAGATCAAGCAAATGATGATCGATAATGCGAAAAAAGCGGTGCTAGTATGCGACAGCTCTAAATTGGATAACGAGGGAATGTATACTGTAGCGGAATTCAACCGCTTTTCCTGTATGATTACAGATTCCGGCATCACTCCAGAGCAGAAGAAAAAATATTCGGAAAAAATGGAACTAATTATCGCTTAAGCAATAAAAGGAGTGAAAAAATTGAAAAAAAAGTTATATCGTATCGCACCATTTTTTGAGGAACGGATGTGGGGCGGCAATCGGCTCAGAACGGAATTTGGCTATGTTACAGAGGTAGACCCGATTGGAGAGGCCTATAACGTAGTAGCGCTTCCGAATCATGCGGATTGTCCCGTGGTAGGAGAAGATATAACGCTGTCTCAGTTGTACCATGAAAAGCCGGAATGGTTTTGCTGCGATACAGAAGAACTTCCGATCCGCGTGAATATTTTAGATCCAGCGGCGGATCTTTCTGTTCAGCTGCATCCCGGCGACGAATACGCGATGAAGCATGACCATTCCAGAGGAAAGCCAGAGTGCTGGGTGATTTTGGATACACCGGAGGATGGATACATAGAATTCGGACATCACGCTAAAACCCGGGAAGAATTTATCCAGCTGGCGGAGAAAAAGGACTTCGATAAGTTATTAAAGTATCTGCCTGCTAAAAAGGATTGGTTTATCGACATTCCGGCGGGTACCCTGCACGCGATCGGCAAAAAAGTGCTGACGTATAATATCAGCCGTGATGCCGACTGTACCTACCGCTTATATGATTATGACCGAATCAACCCGAAGACCGGCACTCCCCGGGATCTGCATACTCAAAAGGTATATGACAATGTTAATATACCAGATGATACGCTGGGGTTTGTATGGTTTGAGCCTGCTCTGGAAAATGGATGTATGGTGACCAGATACTGGGATGAGCCGGGATTATACACCTTGCTTCGTCTCCAGGTGGAAAAAGAAGGAAGCTATGAGCAGAACCGGTTTGCGTTCTACACCGTGGTTGAGGGACAGGGCAGCATTGGCGGGGTTCCGGTAAAAAAGGGTGACACCCTTTTTGCGCCTCAAGGGATTGGCAGTCTGCTTCTGGAAGGGAAACTCGATGTGTTTGTGGCGACCTATCGCAACGCGAAATGACAGGAGCGGATATGGAGAAGCGCATATGCGGTTTTCTGGAAAAGGAAGGCATTTTCTCGGACAACTGGGACTGGCGGGAAGAGACCAGCCGTTATCGGGAGGAAATGAACCGGGGGCTGCGGGGAAGAGGCTCTTTAAGAATGATGCCTTCTTACCTGGGAGTTCCGAAAGAATTGCCTAAAAACAAACCGGTGGTCGCGCTGGATGCGGGAGGAACCAACTTAAGAATCGCTTTGGTTACTTTTCCGCAAAGCGGAGCGCCTCTGGTTGAACAAATACAGTCTATGGCTATGCCGGGCAGTGAGGAAGAGATTTCAGCCGGCGCTTTTTTTGAAAAGCTGGCGGAATACCTTGCGCCTTATCTTAAACAGAGTGATCAGATCGGGTTTTGTTTCTCCTATACAATTGAAATCCAACCGGATTTAGATGGAATTGTAGCAGAGATGGCAAAGCAAATCCAAATTCAGGGCCTGGAAGGCGTGAAAATTGCCGAAGGGCTTCAAAGAGCTCTGGAAAAACAGGGAACCCCGGCAAAAAGAATTGTTCTGCTGAACGACTCTACTGCTGTATTGTTGGCGGGTGCCATGCTGTATGGAAATCAGTGCAGTGATATTTTAGGGTTTATCCTGGGGACAGGGATTAACGCCGCTTATTTTGAATCGGCAAAAAATATTTCAAAAATTTCTTCCACATCGTCTGAAAAAATGGCGATCAATATGGAGGCCAGCCGTTACAACCGGATTCCGGGCGGCAAAGCGGATGCTTTGTTTGACAGTACGCTGAAGGATCCTGGCAGGTACGCCTTTGAAAAACGGGTTTCCGGACGTTATTTGGGAGGACTGGCACTGACTGTAATCAAGGAAGCGGGCAAAGAAGGCCTGCTGTCGCCCGCCTGCACTGAGCGGGTGGAAAAGCTCCAGGATCTTTCGACGAAGGATTTGGAGAAATTTATTGCCTGTAAAACTGAGGGTGCTCTGGCTGGGCTGTGTGGAGAGGAACAGGACCGGCAGATTCTTCTGCGGATGATAGAGGCTGTTTTGGACCGGGCGGCAAAGCTGGTTGCCATACATTTATCGTCTGTCATACTTCAGACGGGAAAGGGGAAAAATCCAGACGAACCGATAGGAATTTTAGCGGAGGGCTCTACCTTTCAGAGATTTCTGTTCTATCAGCGGAAAATCAAAGGGTATCTTGCGGAAATCTTAAAGGAAAACAGTCTGCACGCTGAATTTTTTGCCGCTGAGCACACGGCGCTGCTTGGTGCCGCGGCGGCGGGCTTGTCTGAATCGATAGTCCAATGACGCAGAAAGAATGTACCGTCGGGAAGCAGATTGAAAATCTGCCGCTTCCCATTTGTTTCGACCAAAATACTTGCGAGGTGATTTTGCCTCCTGCGGTTGTCTGCCAAGGAACCTCCGGCAAGGGAACCGAAAAAATGAGAGGCGTTTTAAGAAATCCAAATTATGACCGGGAGGAGGCCTTTTATTCCTTCTTCGAGGGAATCGCTCTCAAGGAGGATGTTCCGGCTTTTCAGGAGTTTGGCCTGCGGTATGATTTGATCATCGTACGTCCGGGAACAGCGGATGGAGAGTTTAAAAAGACCTCCGGCCATTACCACAGCGTTGTGCCGGGAAGAGACGTATCTTATCCGGAGATCTATGAGGTGCTTCAGGGAAACGCTTTGTTTATGCTTCAGAGATGTGATTCCGACGGCGCCGTTTTGGAAGCGCTTGCGGTAAACGCCAAGCCTGGGGACAAACTGGTCATTCCGCCTCAATACGGGCACGCCACTGTGAATATTGGAGACGAACCGCTTGTCTTCGCGGATTTGGTGGCTACGGCCTGCAGCAATACTTATGGGCAGATCGCCCAGAACCATGGAATGTGCAGCTATGTGCTTAAAAAGGACAACGGCTTTGAAATTGTACAGAATCCGGCCTATGGGAATCCTCCCTTGGCCAAGGTTGTCGGCGTGCCGGAAAATCCAGATCTGAGTATCTGGAGGGATCGTCCAATCTACCAGGTGTTCCAGGAAAATCCGAAAGCCTTCGACTATTTAAAGGACCCGGTCCCTTATTTAAATCATTTTTCCAAGCTGTAAGAAAGGAAGAAACCAATGAAACCCATGTTTGCTCCATCTCTAATGTGCGCGGACTTTTTGAATTTAAAGCAGCAAATAGAAATCTTGAATGATAGAGCGGATTTTTACCATGTGGACATCATGGATGGCCATTATGTCAGAAATTTTTCTTTATCTCCTGATTTCATTAAGCAGTTAAAGCCTTTCGCCAAGCTTCCCATGGATGCCCACCTCATGGTGGATAATCCGGCGGACTTCCTGGAGGTTCTGGCAGAATCCGGCGCGGCGTATATTTCTCCTCATGCGGAAACCATTAACAGGGATGCTTTTCGCACCATGAGGAAGATCAAGGAGCTGGGATGTAAAACCGGCGTGGTTTTAAATCCCTCTACGCCTTTAAGTTTTATCCGCCACTATATGGATCAATTGGATAAAATCACTATTTTGACGGTGGACGCGGGATTTGCGGGACAAACCTTTATTCCGGAAATGCTGGAGAAGATCCGAGAGGCAAAAGAACTTAAGGAACGCTGCGGTTACCATTATCTCATCGAGGTGGACGGCTCCTGCAATGAAAAGACCTTCCAGCGGCTGAACGAGGCGGGAACAGAGGTGTTTATCGTGGGATCCTCCGGATTATTTAATTTGGATCCGGATTTGAAAGCCGCGTGGGATAAAATGCTCCGCGTTTTTGAAGCCTGCACGGCTGAAAAGATCACCGCCTGATTTTTGATAAAATTTAGCATATCCGTTGAGTCAACGGATAGGAGGGTAATTCATGTACGAACAAAAAATGAGTCCGGCACCTGCAACGGGGATGATTTCTAATCTGCAGCATTGCTCCGTTCATGACGGCCCGGGAATTCGGACGACAGTCTTTTTGAAGGGCTGCAATATGCGGTGCCAGTGGTGCCACAATCCGGAAACCATTTCCTTCGAGCGGGAAATGCTGTTCTATCCGGAAAAGTGCATCGGCTGCGGTATGTGCGATGAGGGATGCTTTGCCGGAGCCAAGGTCCCGTGCGGAGACCGGATGACCGTAGACGATGTGTTTCAGGATATTCAGCTGGATCAGCCCTATTACGGTAAGGACGGCGGCGTTACTGTTTCAGGGGGAGAACCTCTCTGTCAGCCGGAATTTGCCAGGGCTTTGCTGATAAAATGCCGGGAAAACGGAATTCATACCGCCATTGAGACCAATCTTAATGTCCCCCATGAGGTGGCGCGCTCCGTGCTTTCCCAGTGCGATTTCATTATGTGCGATTTGAAAATGATGGATGAAGAAAAACACAGGGAATACACCGGAAAATCCAATAAACTCGTAAAAGAAAATATTCTTCGCTTGCCGGAATTCAACGTGCCCTTTATTGTCAGAACTCCGGTGATTCCGGGAGTGAACGACAGCCCAGAGGAAATATTGTCCATCGGCACCTTTGTCAGCGAGTTGAAGGGATTGCAATACTATGAATTGCTGCCATATCATCCTCTAGGCTTGTCCAAGGGTACCGGGGAAAGCAGCTTTCACCCCAAACGGTTTGAGAAGCCGTCAAAAGAACAGATGCTTGCTCTTGGTCAGATGCTGAAAAAGCTGCCCTGTGAGATTCGTATCGCAGGACAGAGCGTATAAAAAGGAAGAAAGGAGTTTTCGTTATGTTGACCTATCGTGACCGTGCCTCTCGTTTGCGCGAGAAAAAATTACAGCATACGTTAGAGAAAAAATCCCAGCAGGGATATATGGATGCCGATGATTACGGTTCTATTCCATTGCCCAAGGATTATGCGTATAAACCGATTCCCAATGAAGGAAAGGAGTTCTTTTATGGACCGATGGGAAACGCGGTGAATTTTGCGGAAATGCTCCGCTGTCATCCAGTCTATGTTGACCCGCTGGAAATCATGTGCGGACGCTGGGCGGATATGCTGTCGCAGTATCGGCACCCCCATCCGCCAAAGCGGGCTCTGGCAGAGCTTTTTCCTTACGACGACCTAGTCCCGGAACAGGAGCTGTACGGCTTGATTACCGGGATCAACGATGAAGCCCACTGCGCCTGCGACTATAACATCGGCATTGAACTGGGCTTTGGAGGCCTGCTGGATAAGATTAACCGTTACCGTAAGCTGAACCCTGACCGTAAGGAGTTTTACGACGCTGAAGAACTGGTGGTAAAAAGCATCCAAAGTTATATCCAGCGGCATATTGATAAAATCGAGGAACTGCTTAAAACCGAGGAGCGTCCGGAAATCAGATCGACCTTAGAAGACATGCTTGAGGCGAATAAAAATATAATTTCCCACCCGCCGAAAACCTTCCTGGAGGCCTGCCAGTGGATGGCTTGGTTCAATGTGGTTTCCCGTATCTATGACCGGGATGGCGCCGGCTGCAATCTGGATGTGGTGCTGTATCCTTTCTATAAGGCCGACATCGAAAGCGGTATTTTGGATGACGAGAAGGCTACTTTCATTTTGGCGAACCTGCTTCTGATCGACACCCATTATTATCAGCTTTCCGGTGCGGACTCCAATGACCGGGATCTTACCAATAAGGTGTCCTATCTTGTGCTGGAAGCTGCCCATTGGCTGAATTCCTCCGCGAACCTGACCATTCGTATTCATGATAATATTGATAAAAATTATGTCCGCAAGGCGGTGGAATACCTGTTCACCGACCGGAACGCTTGGCCTCGCTTTTCTGGAGATAAGGGCCTGATGAATTACACAAAGCTGCCCAACATCACCAAGAAAATCGCTCGGGACCGTATCGCTGTCGGCTGTCATTGGATGGCGGTGCCAGGAAAGGAATATTCCTTAAACGACTGCGTTAAGATCAATGTTGCTAAAGTGTACGATCTTTCTTTCCGGGAGATGATGGACCATAAGGATGAAGAGGCCCCCAGCATGGAGCGGCTGCTATCAATCTTTAAGCGCCATTTAAAGCGGGCGGTAGAGGTAATTGCCGAGGGCCTGAATATCCATATGGCCAAGCAGCAGTATGTCACGCCCGAGCTGGTAATGAACCTGATGATGCACAATACCATTGAAACCGGTACCGATATCACCGTATGCGCGGAAATTCAGACTCTTTGCCTGGACGGCGCCGGGCTTGCCACCGTGGCGGACTCCTTGGCCGCTATCGAGCAGAGGGTTATCAAGGAAAAGCGTCTGACCTGGGAAGAGCTGGATCAGGTTTTGAAAAGCAATTTCGAGGGTGTTAAGGGAGAACGCATCCGTCTGATGCTCAAGAGCTCCGAGCGTTACTGTCAGGGGAATTCTCTGGGCGACAAATGGGCCGATTACCTGAGCCGTTTGTTCGCGGATTATGTGGTAAATCAGCCGATGCCGGAGGGCAGATGCTTAGTGCCCGGCTGGTTCAGCTGGTCTAATACGATCGTCATGGGCAAGCAGGTAGGTGCCACTCCCGACGGCAGATTCGCCGGAACGCCTATCACCCATGGGGCGAATCCGAATCCCGGCTTCCGCAGAGACGGTGCCGCTACCGGAATGGCCACCGGAATTGCCAGAATCCAAACCGGCTATGGAAATACCTGTCCCTTGCAGCTGGAAATGGATCCTAAGCTGGGCGTCCAGGAGGGCGGCATTGAAAAGTATATCCAACTGATGAATACTCATTTTGATTTAGGCGGTACACTGATCAATGTGAATATTTTGGATCATGATAAGCTGATGGCCGCCAACGAGAATCCCGATCTGTATCCGGATTTAGTTGTACGAGTTACTGGATTTACCGCTTACTTTATTACTCTGTCACCTGAATTCCGTCAATTAGTAGTAGATCGTTTCGTAGACGGATTTTAATAGGAAAATGCGAGGAAGGAGGAGAGTTCCGTTTTCAGCCTCTCACAGGGGAGTGAGTCAGAAAAGATTAGAAAAAGGCGCAGAAGCAAAAGCTCGCGCGGAAAAAGTAAAGGAGGACTTTTTCTATGAAAATTACCAGAAAACTTTTGGCGGGAATCTTAAGCGCCGCCATGATCGTATCCCTGGCGTCCTGCAGCAGTCCTGCAAGCAGTTCCCAGGGAGAGTCCAGCGCGGCTGGCGATTCTTCTGCCGCTCAGAGCAGCGGGGAGGGCCAGACCGGAGGAAGCACCGAATTTTGGAACGACAAGCTGATGAATACAAATAACTCCGTACTGGAGGAGTTTTCTGCCGCTATGAAGGATAATTCCGGCGTTGACGTAGAGATCGTGTCTTACCCGGATGAAGCGGCTTACACTACGGCGGTTCAGCAGAGCATCAAGGAGGCTTCCGCGCCCGGCATGTTTACCTGGTGGAGCGGAGAAAAGCTGGAGACCTTAGTGAAAAATGGGTTGGTAGAAGATTTGACTGACCTTTGGGACAGCGACTTTGTTTCTGCGGGTGTTCCGGAAGGTATTAAAGACGCGTTTACCGTGGATGGAAAAGTTTACGCCGCACCGTACAGCATTCTGTACAATCCGGTTTTCTACAACATCAACTGCTTTGAGGAAGCGGGCGTGGAGGTTCCAACCACTTTCGATGAATTTCTGGATGTGTGCGCGAAGCTGAAAGAAAAAGGAATTACCCCCATCGGCCTGAAAGACGACAGCTGGGCAAGCTTTATTTGGTTCCAGCAGATCGTGGCGGCCTATGATCCTCAGGACTATCTGGATGTGTGCGACGGTACGATCAAGTATACTGACGAGGGAATCGTCAACGCTATGGAAACCTGGAAAATGATGATTGACAATGGCTATTTTGCCGACGCTATCACATGGACCGATATGTATAAGTCCTTTGCAACAGGCGATGTAGCAATGATGATCGAGCCCAATATCGTCCTGCCCTATCTGACCGATGACTATGGCGCGGTTTCCGGTGAGGATTTCAGCACCTTTGTTATGCCTTCCGCAAACGGCGGCAAGGGAGTCATCTTCTACGAGGCTTCTCCTTTGTGCGTAGCTTCCAACAGCGATGATAAGGAAGCGGCCAAAACTGCAGTGAAGAATTTCTTTGCAGAGAGCACTCAGCAGGTTATGTGCGATGGAATCGGCATTGCCAATACCAGCAAAGTGAATGTGGAAGATCCCACCCTGAAGCAGATTGTTGATTTCAGCGGCGATACGGATAACGTTCAGCTGCTTCTGCGCTATAACGAAAATACACCTTCTGAGCTTCGTGACCTGGCAGTGGATGAATTTTCCAAAATGATGTTCGCTGGCGCCTCAGTTGAGGATACTGTGAACAATATTCAAGCCAAGGCTGACGAGGTGTTCGGCAACTAAGATATTTTTCGACTGATAGCTTCTCCTGTTTCTCTGCCGCCGGAAGATCCAGCGGCAGAGAAACACAAAAACATTAAGCGAAAATCAATCCTCTATCTATCGAAAGGTTGGTATGAATGAAAACGGCAAGAACCCTAAAGAATTATCTTTATCTGCTGCCGGCCGTTGTGCTAATCGGAGCGTTTTTTATCACTTCTATTTTTTACACTCTTTATCTAAGCTTTTACGATTCCGACGGCTTTTCAGACCCGGTTTTCATTGGATTTGACAATTATGTTGAGCTGTTCACAGACTCTAATTTTTGGATTTCGACTATGAACACCGTCATTTGGGCTTTGAGCGGCCTGATTATTCTGGTCGCGATTCCCCTGATATTGGCGATTTTAATTACAAAAAGTTCAGCCCCATCCTTTTTTAAAAATGCGTTTTATTTTCCGAACGCGATCTCGTTGACTATAGGCGGGCTGATTATCAGCGCAATGCTTTCTATTTATGGACTTCCTCAGATTTTCGGCTATCTTGGATTGGAAGATATGGTGTGCAACTGGCTGGCGATCCCCTATGTCAACACCTTTATTATGATTCTCTCCAGCACCTGGCAAGGAATCGGCTTAAATTTGGTGCTCTTTATTGTCGGCCTGCACAATATTGATTCTTCACCCATTGAGGCCGCTAGAATTGAAGGAGCAAGTCCAATCCAGATGTATGTTAAAGTGGTTCTGCCCTTGCTGAAATCAACCACCGTGGTCGTGATGCTCATGTCCCTGGTAAATTCCCTAAAGGTTTTTGATTCTATTTGGGTGATGACTCAGGGCGGGCCGTACCGTACGTCTGAAACTCTGGCACTGACCATGTATTTGGAGTCCTTTGTCCGGAACAAAATGGGCTCTGGTGCAGCGGTGGCTGTTGTGCTCACAGTGATTATTTTGATTGTGGCGTACTTCAATATAAGAAATACCTTTCAAAAGGAGGATTGACTAAATGAAAAAGAGAAGCAAAACCGCAAAAATTGTCATTAACGTCATCCTCGCGCTGTTGACAGTTGTCTGGGTATTTCCCTTGATCTTTGCGGTATTTACCAGCTTTAAGTCCAAACAGGATTATGCCTTGAGCAATTTCTGGGACTGGCCAAAAGCTAATTTTTTGTTAGATAACTTTCAATACGTACAGGATAACGCCGACCTGCTGACAGGGATGCTTAACAGCCTGCTGTACTCTTTTTGCGCGGCGTTTTTCTGTGTGGCCATTGCCCTTCTCGCGGCCTATGCCATTGCTCATCTGCAAATTAAATTCCGTATGTTTTGGTTTTTATTTATTTACAGCGGAACAATTTTTCCATTGCAGATCTATTTGATTCCGGTATATAAGGGCTATAGTTCTCTGGGCTTGTTTGACACCAAGCTGGGTATGGCGTTGTTTTACATCGCGGTTTGCGTACCTTTCGCATTGTTTGTATTCCGGAACTTCTTTATTGATATTCCGGCGGAAATCTGCGAGTCCGCGAAGATTGACGGTGCCAGCGACTTAGGAATCCTTTTAAGGATTATGTTGCCGATGGCGACGGCGCCGGTGTCCGTGGTGTTTTTAACCCAATTCGCCTGGTCGTGGAATGATCTGATGTTTGGGTTGACCTTTACCAAATCCTTTGATGTCAGGCCGGTAATGTCGGCATTGGCTCAAATGGGGCAGCAGCATCTTCCAGCCCTGATGCTGGGATGTGCGGTAGCGTCGATTCCAACCCTGGCCTTGTTCTTTATCCTCCAAAGGAACTTTGAAACAGGGTTTGTCTATACGGCGAAATAAGATTTAATTACGTCTTTTCTTTTGATAGATAGAGGGTCCCCTGGGCATGAGATTGCCCAGGGGATCACCTTTTTTGTGAAGGACTAAACAACAGCTGAAAGCTGTGACTAAAAAAACAAATCTGATTCTGACCTTTTCTATTCTCTGGCTTCAGTATTTAAACTGTCTTTATAGATTTGTGAACAGAGGCCGAAATTTGGAACTCAAAAATGAGGCAATCCAGATTCCGGCCTCTTTTTCTATGTTAAAACCCAGCGTTCAAGGCATTTTTGAGGTTTATCTTTTTTTATAGAAATGGGACATTAAAAAACAAAAAACAGAAAAACGTGTTGTAAAAACAATCAAATGTATCTATTCTAAACCGGGAATTCTCATTTTGCTGAGTATTTCTTTTGATTTTAGGTTAATAAATTCTTTCCAAACGGTATTAGCCCAGCGGACAACAATTTTTCAGTATTCATCTGGGTTTCCGGGCTTTTTAGGGTCGATTTTTCAAAACCGCCCTACCTGGATGTCCAACCCCCAAAAGAGCAAAAACAGCAAAAAACCGCTTTCCTAATAAAGATAGGGAAGCGGTTTTGTCATTTTTTAGACACCGGCAGAGAAATGATTTTTGATGCTCCGTCCAGGCGTGCACGAATATTTTTTTGCATAGCTGAAACGTAAAAGCGTCAATGCTTTTGAGAATGTAGTGCCGAACATTCCGTAAAAAAACCTGTTTACATGTCTAGGGCTGATATTTAAATAATCCGCCACACTTTGTAAAGTGATTTCTCGATAGTAGTTATTATGAATATATTCTGAAGCTTCAAGACCCAGGTTAAGATTTTCTTGAGGATCTTCAAATTTTGACCGGGAAGGATCCATTGTTCTTAAAACGTAAATGAAAAAATGACGGTAAAGTATTTACTGTCTGGCTATAGCCAATGTTTTTGCCTTTCATTTCTTTTTTATACGCTCAAGAATATCAAAAGCATCAAATTGGTTACGAGTTATTATACATTTGTTGTGGTTAACAAGATCCAACTTATCTTGTATTTCATTTCGTAATATTTCAAATTCAATGGAAGAAATAAATTTATTAAACGAATTTAAATCTCCGGAACACAGTTTTTTGGAAAACAGCGGGCATAAGATAAATAAAGCGATAAGGCTAACATACAAGGCGGCAGATTTTATTCTGCCGCCTTACTGCATGTGCAAAGTGTTTTAAGAAATCAGACATTACTGTTGGGAAATAGACCCCTTCAAGAGCGGCAGATTCATTGTGACGCAGGTTCCATTTTCTGAAGAAATACTGACACCGTACTCCTTTCCATAAAACAGCTGGATTCGCTGGTGAACATTTACGATACCAATGCCTTCATTTTGCTTAATCATATCAGATTGAAGCGCGTTTTGAATTGCGGAAAGGCGTTCGGCTGGAATGCCGACCCCATTGTCCCGGATAGAAATTTGCAAAAAGCTGCCTTGCGGTTTTGCGCTGATATGGATAAGGCCATCCTTTCCAAGCGGTTTAATACCATGCTGGATAGCATTTTCAACAATGGGCTGCAGGATAATTTTGATGACGTGAATATCTAAAATTGTTTCTTCAATGTCCCACTCCACACAAAAGCAGTTGTTATATCGGAGTTCCTGAAGCTCTAAATAAATGCGGGTGTTTTCTAATTCTTTGCGAAGCGGCACCAGCGTGTCGACATCGTCGAGGGAATATCTAAGAATTTGCGCCAGCTTTGTGAGCATGACAGAGGCTTTGTTTTTTCCGCCGGTCAGCCGGATGGCGGTCCAACTGATGCTGTCCAGCGTATTGTGCAAAAAATGAGGATTGATTTGGCTTTGCAGCGCAACGGCCTGTGCCTGTTTAAGAAGGGCGACGCGTTGGGACAGTTCTTCCGTGATTTGCTCATTTTTCAGAGACATTTTGCGGATGGAATCTAAAATAAACGCTTCTTCATCACGGCTGATGGCTACTCGGTTCGACATCAGCCAGGCGGGAGAATCCAATTCTTTTAATATTTTTTTAAAAGGAAGGTGCAGCCGTATGGAAATAAATACGGTAAGTGCAAATACCAAGAGAAAAACTCCCATAATCAGCAGTATTGTCATATTCAGCGGAGATTGCAGACGCTGCTGCACGGCACTTCGGGAAAGCGTGGAATACAGATAGAGATCAGTGTAATTGACTGGAAATCGGTACACAATAGTGTCTCCGCTTTCCCAATAGCCATTCTCGTTGGGGGATTCCCCAAGAGCCAAGCACTGGCCGGCGGTATCGCCCCAAATATTTTCTACAACCGTGCCATCCTCCGTACACAGGCACAGGCCGGCGTCATAATCCCCGTGATACTGAGAAAGCTCCCGTGAAAACTCAGTAAAGTTAATATTATACACCACAACACCAAGCCGTCCGCTGCCATGCTCCAATATTTTATAAAGGCTTAGCAAGCGGACTGGCTGCAAATAGCTGTTGGTGCCGTCGCGGAAAACATAGAAAAAACTGTTGCCCCCTTTATAATCACGGTAGTAATTCAGCCACCCGGTGTCAAAAAAGCCGCTTAATGAGGTTTCACCGTAATTCGAGACAAATTTTCCGTTGATGTCCGAATAAATGTAAATACTTTGCAGGTTGCTGTTAGCCTGCATCTGATCCTGCATAAGCTTATAAATCACATCGTTGTGGTAAAAGGTATAGCCGTCTTTTTGAGTGATAAGAAACAGGTTAATGTTATTTTCAGTAAGAAGAAAATTTGCCTGCTTTAAGCAGCTGTCGATCAGCTGATTAATTGAATTTTGCAGTAATGAACCCGTACGGGAATTATAAAGGAGAACTTCTTTTTCCACTGCAGTATGCTGAAAGTTGGTAGCTAAAATAACCACCAAAAACAAGGGGATAATCGCAAGGCTGATAAGCATGCGTAAGTTACGGAAGAAAACCCTTCCAAATGAATAGCTTCGTATGCGCCGGACGTTTGGCCTACTGGTCATTTCCCGCTCCTCCCATGTGCATTCTCTGGCGGTAACCGGAGGGCTGCATGCCAGTGTATGCTTTGAACAATTTATTGAAATGCCGAAGGCTTTTATAGCCGACCTGTTCGCAAACATCATAAATTTTCAGATTGGTGTTGGAAAGCAGCTGGGCGGCATATTCCATCTTGCAACGGCTGATAAATCGAATCAGCGTCTCGCCGGCTTGCGCTTTGAAGGTGCGGCTGAAATGCGACGGGCTTAAGTAAAAATGCTCGGCAATGTCTTCTAAGGAAAGATCCTGTCCGATGTGCTCGAAGATATACTCCTTGGTCCGTTCCACAAAATCGCTGCTTGTACCGTGCAGCACTGCGGAAAGGCTGCGGGTTGTTTTTAATAAAACGTCGCGCAGCGCGGCGGAATCCTCTGCTCGATCCAGCTCCAGAAACGCTTCATCCAGCGTCAAGGCGGCCAAGGGAGGAATCCCTTCTTCTTTTAGCTTGATGGATAAGGGGTAGAGGAAGTTTTTCGCCGCATCTTTTGCGAGAGCCGGCTCTAACTCTTCAAAATAAGAAGCAAAGCATTCGGCTGCCTGAATGGCCTGAGGTTCTTTTCCCGGTTCCAGCAAAGCGCTGTAAAACTGCTTCTGCCGGAGCCCCAGCCGTTCCAAGGCGCAGGGCAGAGATACCGGACCAGCATCGGATAGGCTGCTTAGCATTGCCGGGATGCTTGAAAAGACCTCCAGCCCTTCCAGATTGATTTGTACGCCGAAAGTAGTGCGAAGTCCGTCGCAAAGCGCCGCGATATCTTTTTCAATCACCGAGCGGGCGGAACCGCTGACCTGCACCCGAAGCAGCCCGAATGCTAAAAGACGGTCATCCTGATCAGAAATAATCCTTATTTCAATGCGGCATGAAGAAGAGGAAGCAAAGCTGTTGATGTATTGGGAAAGCTCACCGCGGCCATGCGCCCACTGATTGCGTACAAAATGATTGTTTTGTCGGATATGCAGCGTCAGGGAAAAGCAGGCGTTCTGCTCAAAAGAAAGATTGGGATAAATCAGATGGAACATGCGCCGGACCAGCCGCTGGTTTTGCAGTGAGCCGCGCATCATTTCTTCGAAAAAAAGGTTGAGCAGGTCTTCGATTTTGCTGCATGTCTGGGTTAATTTTTCCTGCTTAAGATAGGCGGCCTGTTCGGTATCCAATTCTGTGCGGACGTTTTGAATACATTCAGTGAGCTCGTCCAGATCAACGGGCTTTAAGACATAATTTTTCACGCCGTAGCGGATAGCCGACATGGCTAAGTCGGCCTCCTTGTAGCCGCTAATCAGGATTACTCTTGTCCGCAGATTATGCTCCTGTATGTATTTGGCGACTTCCAATCCAGAACAACGGTTCATACGGATATCGGTGACGAGAAGGTCCGGTGGTTGACGCTCCAATAACGATATTAATTCATCACCGTCCTCAAAAGCGCCTACCAGCGAAAATCCTAGCTTATGCCATTCCACCAGGTCCCGAAGTCCTTCCCGAATACAGACCTCATCGTCTGCAATAGCTACGCTGTACATAGTCCCCCTCCTTTTGAGTAAAGTTTATTAAGCTGTGATTTCCGAAGCAAAAAAGCGCAAAAAAATGCTGGTTACACTACAAATATAGCGATAACCAGCATAAAATTGACTGTCCAAAAATGTTTACATTATTAGAGTGTATAAATGCGACAAAATATTGAAATGAGACAATGTAATTATAGCACACAGGCGTGAGAACACAACTAAAAAGCAACATAATACACAAAAAAATAGCCGGAATCGCAAAAAAAAGCACTTGAATTTTGCGGATCTCAAAAAAGTGGATATCTATATGACGCAATACACAAATTTATGCGCTTTTTTCAAAGAAAACAGGATGTTATACTGATGCCAGAACGGAAAAGGAGGAGATGACGGCGTGACAATTCAAAAAAGCAGCCAAAGAAAACCGAAAAATGGTCGTCTCAAACATCTGCGGAGTAAGCATATTGACAACATTCAGCTTTTGATTCTGGCGCTGCCAGCGATTGTTTTGCTATTTGTGTTCTGCTATATTCCCATGGGCGGCATCATTCTGGCGTTTAAAAAATTTAGAGTAGATCTTGGAATTTTTGACAGCCCTTGGGTGGGATTTGAAAACTTTGAATTTTTCTTTACTTCTTCCGATGCCTGGCGTGTGGTGCGCAATACCTTAGGCATGAACTTTTTATTTATTTTGTTCACCACGGTCTTCAGCGTGCTGTTCGCAGTAATGATGTACCGGTTAAGAGGCCGGCGTTTGGTGAAAACATACCAGACAATTACGCTGATGCCCAGCTTTCTGTCCTGGGTTGTGGTGGGCTACATGGTATACGCGCTGCTGATGCCGGGACCTTCAGGGCTTATCAACCAAATCATCATGCTGTTTGGCGGAGAACCGATTGATTGGTATTCGCAGTCGGGATATTGGCCGGTGATTCTTCTTGTTGTAAAGCTGTGGCATGGTGTAGGCTATAACAGCCTGTTTTATTATGCCAGCCTGATGGGAATTGATAAAGAGTATTTTGAAGCCGCTCAGCTTGATGGAGCGACAAAATCGCAGGAATTACGCTATATTATTTTACCCTTCTTAAAGCCCATTATCATTGTAATGACACTTTTAAATATCGGCAATATTTTCCGCGCTGATTTTGGTTTGTTCTTTAACGTGCCCCGCAATGTTGGCGCTTTATATCCTACTACCGATGTAGTGGATACCTATGTGTACCGCGCTTTGACACAATTGGGGGATGTTGGTATGTCCGCCGCGGTGGGGCTGGTTCAATCTCTTGTTGGTTTCGTGTTGATTCTGGTTACCAACCTTATTGTGCGGAAGATTGATCCAGAGAGCGCTTTATTCTAACAGGGAGGGACAATATCACAATGAAAATAAAAGAAAAACCACAATGCCTTATTAATATCATTGGCGTGATATACTCAGCACTCTGCATTTTGCCCTTTCTGCTGGTTATCTCTGCATCCCTCACCAATGAACACGCGCTGAGTGAAAACGGCTTTAAGCTGATCCCCTCCGAGCTGGACTTAACCGCTTACGAGTATATATTTAAAAGCCCAGAGAGGATTTTGCGCAGCTATGGCGTTACTATTCTGGTAACTGCAGCGACAGTGGTGGGCGGCATACTCATAATGAGTATGATCGGCTACACGCTGGCGCGCTCAAACTGCAAATTTGCCCGGCCGCTTTCCTTTTATGTTTTCTTCACACTGCTGTTTTCCGGCGGTATGGTGCCGACCTATATCTTAATTACTCAAGGCTTGCAGTGGAAAAACACCTTTGCGGTTATGATTGTACCAAGCCTGGTCTATGCGTTCCATGTTATTATGATACGCACGTTTTTTCAAAAGCTGCCGCCGGCCCTGTTCGAATCAGCTAAAATTGACGGCGCAAGCGAATTTGTGATTTTTTTCCGTGTTGCGCTTCCCCTCTCCGTACCGGTTTTGACCACGGTGGCATTCTTTACAGCTATGAGCAAATGGAATGACTGGCAAACAGGGCTTCTGTACATCACGGAGGAAAATATGGAGCCGCTCCAATACATGCTTTATCGTATTGAACAAAACATACAATCGCTTATCACAGCGCTAAGTCAGGGAGGCGGAATTTCAGTGGATATTCGTGATATTCCCGGTCAAAACCTGCTGATGGCGATGGCTGTGGTAGCGGCAGGACCGATGCTGGTGGTTTTTCCTTTCTTCCAAAAGTACTTTATTTCGGGATTGACGGTCGGCGCGGTAAAGGGTTGATTTTCTTGGACAATAACATCCGGAAAGGATGTAATGTATAAAACAAAAGGAGGAAAAAATTATGTCGAAACGTTCAAAACACACATGGCGCCTGTCCCTGTTAGCAGGAATTACAGCTGCCACAATGCTGTTGGCCGGATGCGGTCAGGGTGATTCTGCAAGCACAGGATCAACCGATGCTTCCGGTGCCGCTTCTGGTTCCGAATCCGGCACCGGCGAGGTGACCTCTGTGCGGTGGATTACCGCCGGTACGCCCCAAACCGGGATGGATCAGGTCTTAGAAGAGGTCAATAAGCTGTTGGCCGAGCGCTATGGCCTGGAACTGCAGCTGGAGATTTACGATTACGGCAGCTACGATGAAAAGATGAATATGCTCATTTCTTCCGGTGAAGAATTTGACGTCTGCTTTACCACGCAAAGCTGGCTGAATAAGTACCAGCCGAATGTTTCCAGAGGCGCGTTTTTGGCCTTGGATGACTTGATTGACGAGCATGCTCCGGATCTGAAAGAGGTGCTGCCTGAATTTTTATTTGAGCAGGCCCGTGTGGATGGTTCTATCTATGCAATTCCGAACTACCAGATTTGCTATGATTCCTTTGGCTTTATGATGCGCAAGGATCTGGTGGAAAAGTACAATTTTGACTGGGAAAATGTCAAGACGGTAGAAGATATGTACCCCTTCTGGGATGCGATCCGCGACAACGAGCCGGGGCTGTATCCTGTGGGAGATTTGAGCATTCAGGCCTTTGAGGATGACTACGTGGCCATGAGAATGATTCAGGATTACTACACCGTGGCGGGAAGCGGAGCCTCCAGCTTCTATATTAAAAAGGGAGACGATTCTTATACGGTTGACTGGTATCCGGATGTCGTAAAGGAATACCGCCGGGAATTCGGCGAGCTCTATGAGAAGGGCTACATCCGCGACGACATCATTACCCTGCAGGATGACAGCGCCGACATTACTGCTGGTAAATATGCATCACGTCTGGGTATTATCAAGCCCGGCGGCGAGGCCGAGCAAAAACAGCTGGCCGGCGGCTATGATTATGTTCAGATCGCTTTGACCGAGCCGTTTGTCAATTCTCTGTCCGCCCGCGCTGCGATGAATGCGGTCTCCAGCAGCAGCAAGAATCCCGAAGCGGCCATCCGCATGATTGACGTGATGAACACCGATAAAGAAATCTTTAATATGCTTAATTTCGGTATTGAGGGAACCAACTACACCATGGAAGACGGCTTTGTAAAGGAAATTCCCGACAGCGGCTACTTCTTCAACAGCGGCTGGGCCCTGGGTAACCAGTTTAACGCTTATCTGGTAGAAGGCCAGCAGGAAGGCGTTTGGGAGGAGACCATGGAAATTAATAACAATGCTGAGGTTTCTCCGATTTCTGGATTCAGCTTCAATGAAGATCCCGTCGCTACAGCAATGGCGCAGATGAGCTCAGTCACCAGTGAGTATAAGTTTATAGGACTGTATGATGACTTCGATGCAAGATTTGAAGAATTCCGCACCAAAATGGAACAAGCCGGTGTGGAGGAATACAAAGAAGAAGTTCAAAATCAATTAAACGAGTGGCTGGAAGCCAATGGAAAAATCTAAATTTCTTGCTTTAACAAGAAACAGAAAAAAACAATTCTTTCTATAGGCATTATCCCAAGGCGCATTTTGTTTGCGAAAAAAGGAGTGAAATTATGCTGAAAAAAAGGATTCTCTCTCTTGGCATATTGACCGCTTTTCTGACGGGTATGGCGGTATTTCCCACCTCTATAGCCTCCGCGGCCCCCTTAGGGAACGGACAAACCTACTATGTGGCCACAGACGGCTCTGACACAAACGACGGCTCCCTGAACGCCCCGTTCAAAACTTTTCAAAAAGCAGCGGAAACCTTGCAGCCGGGAGATACCTGCATTATCCGCGGCGGCACCTACCATGAAACGCTGACCCCGCGGTCCGGTGAAGCGGAAAGCCCCATCACCTATAAGGCCTATGAGGGCGAAGAGGTCATCATCAGCGGCGCCAACGAGGTAACAGGCTTTGAGCACCACGAAGGAGATATCTACAAAGCTCCGGTACAGCTGACGCAGGGCGATAAAAACCAGGTTTTTGTAAATGGCGATATGGGCTTTAACGCCCGGTGGCCTAACACAGCAACCGGCAAATTTTACGAAGGCTTTGCCGAGGTGGAAAGCGGAAGCAACACCACCATCACCGATCCTAAATTAGCGGGATTCGGCGATGACTTCTTTAAGGGCGCAACGGTGTGGGTAAACGCGGGCAGCCGATGGACCAGCCAAACATCAGAGGTTACCGACCACACCGGGGACACTATCACCTTTAACGGCCTTGGACTGACAGATGTGCAAAACACCCCGGCAAAGGGCAATCCGTATTATCTGTTTAACGTGTATGGCGCGTTAGACAGTGAAAACGAGTGGTGGTACGATGAGGAAGAACAGATGCTGTATCTGTACGGCGATCCCACCGGCAAAACCGTGCAGGTCAAGGCGCGCGATACCGCCATCAATCTTGACAATGTTTCCTATGTGAATATCGATGGCATTCAGGTGCTGGGCGCGGGAATTTCCGGCACCAACACCAGCAGCATAACGCTCAACCGCGTCGAGGCCAATTATGCGGCGCATGCTTCAACTATCGAAAATCCGTATGGAACTGATGTTGCCAGCATTAAGCTGTTCGGAAATAACAACACGATTTCCAACTGCGAAGTGGCTTACAGCTCCGCCACCGGCGTGTGGATCAGCGGCGACGATAATCTGCTGTTCAACAGCAAGATTCATGACACCGACTATATCGGCAGCTATGGCGCGTGCATTAACGTCAGCGGAAGCGGAAACGTTGTAAGCCATAATACCGCCTATAACACCGGACGTGACATCATTATTTTCCAGTCGGGCGACAACTGCAAGATCGAGTACAATGACTTTTCCCACAGCGGTATGATCTGTGCCGACTTAGGCGTATTTTACACGGTGGCCACCGACGGAGGCGGTACTGAAATTTGCTACAACTGGGTTCACGATAACGATTCTTCCGGCAGCCGTTCAGGCATTTACCTGGACAACGGCACCAGCAACTGGCTGGTGCACCACAATGTGGTGTGGGATGCGGGAACAGCGCTGCAGCTGAATGTGCCCAGCAACTACATTGCGGCGTATAACAATACCTTCATCGGCAATATCAATCAGGACTTTGCCTGGGTTTTCAAAACGGATACCTGGGGCGACCGAATCATCAACAACATTGCGACCGGAAACATCGCGTTGAAGGATGAGACCCTGGCCCGCACAAACTTTGGAAACATCGCGGATCCGGGCTTTGAAAATGCGGACGAGCACCAGTACAGCCTGCTGGCAAACTCGCAGGCCATCGACGCTGCGGAAGTTATTCCTGGCATCAACGACGACTATGTGGGAATTGCACCTGATCTAGGCGCTTATGAATATGGCCAAGAGCCCTGGACCGCGGGCTGCAATTTGGAATCTCCTCCGGAAATGCCGCAGATGCCGGTAGAACTGTCTGCGCCGCGGTATTCAAATCTGGTGGAAAACGCGGGCTTTGAAACCCGCGGCCTGGAAGGCTGGACCGTGTCCGGACCGGTATCAAAAGCAACTCCCGGCGCAGGCCACGACCCTATTCAGATGGATAACGGCTATACGCGCACGGGCTATGGCAGCGCCAAGCTGACCGGCAGCGACGCGGCCGTAGTGGCTGAACCGCTGGATGAGGATTTCAGCAGCGGCGATTTAAGCGCATGGAGCAGCGATACCTTTACAGGAACCCAGTACAGCGTACAAAACGAAGCGCTGCAGATAGAAAATGTAGAAGGAGTTATCAGCGAGTGCCGCGTACTGTATACGGGGGAAAATTACCGCGACGCATCCTACGAGGTAGATGTACAGGTGGTAAATGAAGACATGGGTAACCAGGATTTGGGCCTTGTAGCGCGGTATATGTCCTCTGAATCGTACCTATACTTCTCTTATGCGCCTTGGCGCGCGGGTACGCAGGAAACCTATCAGATTACCCGGCGCGTAGGCACCAGCTATGAAACATTGGCTTCTGCGGCGGGCAATGTGCAGCTGCAGCCCGGCCAAACCTATACTATGCGTGTAGAAATGGACGGCGAAAGCCTGAAATGGTACGTGAACGGCGAACTACAGCTGCAGGCTGTGGATCCCTCTCCGGCAGCGGGCAAGATCGGCCTGGGTCAATATGAGTCAAAGGGCGCCGGCGTGCTGCTGTGCGACAATGTCAAAGTAACTCCAATTGAGTCGGAGGAACAAACGGCTGAAGGAAGCGAAGCTTCCAGCAACCGCGGCAAGCTTTCCAAGACCATTGAGGGATTAAATCCCAATACAACCTATACGCTTACCGCATGGGCTAAGGTGGAGCCGGGCGAGGAGCTGACAATGGGAGTTGTTGGCGGAGAGAGCGTAACAGTCTCTGAGTCGGCAGGCGGTGTGTGGTCCCGCCATCAGGTGGAATATACCACCCAGGAAGAGACAGAAATGACCATCTGCTTTGAAAAGACCAGCAATGGAAGCAATGCGGTATATGTCGACGACGTAGGCGTATTGGAGCAAGAGGCTCCCATTGTCAACGACGCGGAACCGCAGAAGGTAGCCTTGAATTTGACAACTGCAAGCCTCAGCGAAAAGGACGCGCTGCAGTTAACGGCAGTCGTACTTCCTTTCAACGCAAAGGAACAGGAAGTAGAATGGTCCACCAGCGACCCGGAAATTGCTACGGTAAGCGAGTCAGGATATGTGCTGGGAATTTCAGAGGGAACTGCGGCCATTACCGCAACGGTAAAGGGCTATCCCAATATCAGCGCAAGCTGCCAGATCGAGGTTGTTCCGGGTATCGATTACCCTGTGTTTGATTTGGCGGAGGATCTGGCGGATCAAGACAAGTGGGTTACCGACGGATCTCCTGTTTTTGAAAATGGACAGGTGACGCTGGAAACCATGAAGACCCTGGCCAGCACTGCGAAGTATGAAAACGGCCAACTGCTGCATCTGCGTATGAAGCTGGACTTTGATGACCCAAGTGACTGGTACGGCGTGGGCATCGCAAGCAATAACCAGTTGAATTATGCATGGGGTGACAACGGGCTGTATCATCTGGTCATTAAAGAAAGCAATTTTGAATTGCAGAAGTGGGGCAACAACGGCGGCGGACAGATTTATCAGAATGTCGTCAACAACGGCCTTGTGAAGGACGGCGAGTTCTTCGACTTAAAGATAGGCGCGGTTCCGGAAGGAGATGCTATGCGCGTTGTTGTAGAAATCAATGGGCAGCGCATTATGTCTTGGCTGGATGAAAACACTCCCTTTACGGAAAGCGGTTATCTGAACTTCTATAATCAGGCGCCTGGCGGAGGCAACATGGTGCTGGCTGCAGCTGAAACAGAAGAACCCGGCGGCGAAGATCCCGGCAGCAGTGAGGATCCCGGCAGCAGTGAGGATCCCGGCAGCAGTGAGGAGCCCGGCGGCAGCGAGGAGCCCGGCAGCAGTGAGGAGCCCGGCAGCAGTGAGAAGCCTGGCAGCAGCGAGAAGCCCGGCAGCAGCGAGGAGCCCGGCAACAGCGCAGAGGCGCCTGACGATGGTTCCGGCACTGACGGCTCAGACAGCATTCCTACCGGAGACGCCGCTCCTCTGGCTGTCCTCGGTGTAATGCTGATTCTTTCGGCTGGCACAGTAGTTGCTCTGCGAAAGGGAAGAAACTAAAGGCTTTAGCTAAAAAACGCGCACAAACTGAAAATAGAACAAAATCTTAAAATTCTAAAGATTCAGCACCATAAAAAGTATAAAGTTCTCTGGTACAAAACATGCTTTTTAAAAGAGGCGACGCCTCGGATGGTGCAAACAATTCATCAGCAAAGCAGGGGGCGCCCCATGGGCGCCCCCTGTACATAGGGAGAAAACTAGTATGAAAAATATTCTGCTGTATGGCGATTCCAATACGTGGGGATTTAACCCCGATTTTACTTCTAAAAGCGATTTGCGATTTGCCCGGGAAGAACGCTGGGGCGGCGTTTTGCAGGAATGTCTGGGACCGGAGTGCTGTGTGCTCGAGGAGGGCTTGGGCGGAAGAACCACCTCGCTGGAGGACCCGGCCGCCCCGGGACGCAGCGGGCTGGCGCTTTTAGCGCCTATTGTACAGAGCCACCAGCCCTTGGATTTGCTGGTGTTTCTTTTGGGAACCAACGATATGAAAAACACTTACCATGCTTCTGTAGCGGATATACGCCGCGGTATGGAGCTTGTACTTCAGGCGGCGTTGTGCCCTTATGCCTGGGATACCCGTAAACCGCCGAAGATGCTGCTGATTTCCCCTACCTATATTTATGACAGGGGCGTACATGACTTTATAGATGCTGCTTCAGCGGAAAAATCGCTTCATCTGGCGGCCCATTATGAACAGTTGTCGAAGGACTATGGCTGCGCCTTCCTGGATGCGGCACAGGTGGCCGCTCCCAGCGAGTGGGAGGGTTTACACTTGGATAAAAAGGGCCATGCCGCTTTAGGCAGGGCGGCGGCAGAAGCTGTACGCCGATTGATAAAATAACCGGAGGAGTAGCTATGTATCGTTTTGACAACGAACAGAAGGAAATTCATTTTGACAAGTATAACACGCCAACTCCCTGGATGAACTATTTGTCCAACGGGGTTTTTCACACGATGATCTCGCATTGCGGAGGGGGAGTGGCTTTTTATAAATCGCCGCAGATTTGGCGGATCAATCATTATCGCTTTTTTCATCTGCCAACGGACCGCAGCGGATTTTATACATACATCCGAGACGGTGGCGAGGTGTGGGCGCCCACCAATGAGCCCTGCGCCACAAAGCCGGAGACCTGGACTTCTACTCATGGAATGGGCTACACCCGTTTTGCTGCGGTGCGGAAGGGGCTGCATGCTACAGCGACTTACTTTGTGGGCGAATATGAGAATTGCCTGATTTGGAACCTGCGCTTGAAAGCCGACCAGGATAAAAAGATCACGCTGTTTCCCTATGTAGAGCTGGGCATGATGGAATTTGTCAGGGAGCTCAGCTGGCAATGCTACAATAAGCATCAGCTTTCCGTCAACCACATGGATGGGATTTTGGTATATAAATATGGCGTGGAGATGCAGCCAAAGCCTGATGAAACGCCGCTGATTTATTTTGCGGCCGATACGGAAATAAAAGCCTTTGACTGTGACCGGGATGAATTTGTAGGAAGCTATCGCAACGAAGAAAATCCGCAGGCAGTGGAAAACGGCCGATGCACCAATTCAGAGCTAGCGGGCGGAGACCCCTGTTTCGCTCTGGAAATTCCCCTTACCCTGCGCGCAGGGGAAGAAAAAGAGATCAACATTTTTTTAGGCGCAGCGATGACGCGGGATGAAATCCGCCGCAGTGTGGCCCGGTGCCGTGAAGCGGGATTCGCAGAGAGATCTTTTCAAGCGCTAAAGACGCACTGGGAGCATTATTTTGAGCATTTTCACTGCCGCGTACCGGATGAAAACGCAATGACCATGGCCAATATCTGGAATCCATATCAAGCGGAACGCAATTTCCTTTTTTCACGGAATCTTTCCTATTATGCCACGGGAACATTTCGCGGCGTAGGCTTCCGAGACACAGCGCAGGATGTTCTTTCGATGATTCCCTTTCATACGGGCCGTGCCCGGGAGAAATTGGACCTTTTGCTGTCGCAGCAGTATAGGGATGGCCATACCAATCATTACTTTTTCCCAATCGAGGGATATGAACCGGTAACCAGAATCCACAGCGATAATCATTTGTGGGTTGTAATGGCGGTATATGCCCTTGTTATGGAAGAAGGACAGCTGGATTACCTAAAGAGGGATATCCCCTTTTATGATGGCGAGAAGGCTTCCGTGTGGGAGCATTTAAAGCGTTCCATTGACTTTGTGTATCAGAACATTGGAACCCATGGCCTGCCGCTGATGCTGCACAGCGACTGGAACGACATGCTGTATAAGGTGTGCCGGGAAGGGCGCGGGGAAAGTGTGATGGTAGCCTTTATGCTGGGGCTCGCCCTACGGCAGATGGCGGAGTTAGCCGAACTGATGGGAGAAGAAAATGATTACCTGGCCCGGTATGAGGCAATGAAGGAAACCGTTAACCGCGTGGCCTGGGATGGAGAATGGTATGCCAGAGCCACCATGGATGACGGACGGTTTTTAGGGGTTAGAAGGGAACCTATGGCTAAAATCTGGCTTAACGCCCAGACATGGGCCGTTTTATCCGGCATGGCGCCTGCCCAGCGGGCGCACCAGGCGATGGACAGTGTGAGGCGGTATTTAAACACGCCTCTGGGCATTAAGAAAATTGACCCGGCCATGGCGGACTACCCAACGCCAGAGGATCCGCTGACCTATTATAACAAAGGCTGCGGGGAAAATGGTTCTGTATTCTGCCATGCCAACGCTTGGGCCGTGATTGCCGAGTGCCTTCTGGGCCGGGGCGAACGCGCCTGGGAATATTACAGCCAGCTTCTTCCCATGAACGCCCAGGCCAAAGCGGGAGAATGGCGCTACAAAGCGGAGCCCTATGTTTACAGTTCCAACATTTTCGGGCCGGAAAGCGACAAATTCGGCTTGGCAAACGTGAGCTGGCTAACCGGCACCGCTGCATGGATGTATGTAGCCTTTACGCAGTACCTATTAGGTGTAAAACCTGTATGGGGAGGCCTTTCCATAGAGCCATGCCTTCCGCCCCAATGGGAAAGCATAGAGATCACACGGATTTTCCGCGGCTGCCGCTACCACATTCGAGTGAAAAACGGCGAAAAACTTTTTATTCCACATGAGGAGGGAAGAACGCATTATGAAAGAACTGATGACACAACCGTTTGATTTTCAGCTTCCCAGGCGCCAGGTCAATTTGGATTTTCATACCTCCGGGAGTATCGAACAAATTGGCGCGGAGTTCAGCAAGGAAGACTTTCAAAACGCTCTGCGCACAGGGAATGTAAACAGCATCACCATATTTGCCAAATGCCACCACGGTTATTGCTATTATCCTACGAAGATAGGGACGATGCACCCGCATTTGAATTTTGATTTGCTCGGAGAAATGATGGATGCCGCCCATGAAATCGGCGTGAAAGCTCCCATATATATTACGGCGGGGTGGAGCGCCCTGGATGCACAGCAGCATCCGAACTGGTGCTCAAAATGTGCGGATCAATCGGTTTCTTCTGTGTGCGGCTGCCTGACGGATGCAGATCCGGATCAGCCAAAGCCAGAGGATTCCTGGATTAACTTATGCTTAAACGACGGCAGCTATGCGGCCCATATTTATGATTTGGCGAGGGAAATCTGCAATCGCTACGAGCAGATAGACGGACTGTTTTTTGACATTTGCTTTTTTATCGAGGCCTGTTATTGTGATGAATGCCGCCGCGGGATGAAAGCGATGGGCCTTGACCCAGAGAAGGAAAGCGACGCAAAGCGGTACTTTATCATCATGCACAACCAGTTCATGAGAAAATGCCGGGAAATTGTGGCGGAAAAACACCCGAACGCCAGCGTGTTTTTCAATGGCGGAGCAGAAATTCACAAGCCGCAGTATCATAATAACCAGACGCATTTTGAACTGGAGGATCTTCCTACCTCCTGGGGCGGCTATGACAAAATGCCCTTGCGCGCCAAATACTTTTCGAAAAGCGGCAAGCCGTATTTGGGTATGACAGGAAAGTTCCATAGAGCGTGGGGCGAATTCGGAGGATTTAAAGCACCGCAGGCCTTGCGGTATGAGATAGCCGCGATGATGGCGTTCGGCGCAGGATGCTCAGTAGGCGATCAGATGCATCCCAGCGGAAAGATGGATTTGGAAACCTATCGGCTTATTGGCCAGGCCTATGATTATGCCCGGGTCATTGAACCTTACTGTTACGATGCGGAACCGGTTTCCAAGCTTGGAGTTTATCTGTCCCGTAACCAGGAAGTCAATGAGGGCGTCGCAAAAGCGCTTCTGGATGTCCACGAGGAGTTTGACGTCATTACAGACGATGTGTTTGAGCGTTACGAAACGGTATTGATTCCTGAGGAATCGATTCTCACAAAGAGCGCCCAGCAGTCGCTGCATAAATATCTGAAGAACAACGGCAGGATCTTCCTGTTGGGAGACAGTCTGCTGCAGGAAAACGGACCTATGGTAGATATCGGCTGCCAATGCTGCGGTCCCGCTGCGGCGGATGTCGACTATCTGTATTTGGATCAACCGGCGTTGAAGCCGCTGATACGTTCGCCGTTTTTGATGTATCGCCCCGCTATGAGGCTGGAGGCGCAAAATGGACGCTGTGAGGTATTGGCAGAAGTGGTGCCGCCTTATTTTAACCGCACATACGGCCATTACTGCGGTCATAAAAATACGCCCTATAACATGAAGGCGCCGCGCCGCCCGGCCGCTGTGCGCTGCGATGGCATTGTGTATGCGGCCCATCCATTGGGAGCCATTTATAAAATGTACGGCAGCGAGTATCATCGCCGGTATTTTGAACAGCTTCTGCGGTTAGCCTATCCCAAGCCGTCTGTAAAAGTATCCTTGCCCAGTGCGGGCCGGATCAGCTTTGTCCGTCAGGCAGAGCAGAGACGCTACTGCCTGCACTTGTTGTATGCGCAGCCGGCACACAGGGGTTCCGTTGACGTCATTGAGGATATTCCGCCTATTTATGATACGCATATTCAGCTGCGCGTTCCGGAAAAAATTCAGCGTGCACAGATCTTCCCGGCGGGAGATATCCTCCCGTTTCACCAGGATGGCGAGCATGTGGAACTGAAACTGCCTTTCTTTCAAATGCATACCGTCATTGTTTTTACGTACGGTGGGAACTAATTAAGATTTTGCAAAGCGAGGAAGATACGCAAGAGAGTGAATGGTACCCTTTTTGTCAAAAACAGAATGAATTGGACAAAATCATTAATACTGTCTTGTGAATCAAATTTATTTCAATATGATCCGGAATAACCGCCTGTTCCGCTGCAGTAACAATAGCGCCGGATACAGAAGCCCCAGCGGCTATTTCGGATAATGGCATGATTCCCTGTGCAGTCAATGCAGCATATCCAGCTCCAGGTGTAACAGATGCCCATGCATATGAATCTCTCTTATGAGAATAATGAAAAACAACTTTTTATGAAAAAGAGAAATCAAGATGTATTCTGAATTTTACATACCAAACTAATAGGCAAGGCTTTTCTGTTCTATTCTCATGGCAATATTACAGATGCTGTCAGTTATGGTATCCTCATTTTTCCCGGGTAAAGATACGGCCTATCCTTATCAGGGAAAATTTTGGTTCTATGATAGCGATCTGCTTCTTGATTCCAAGTAGTTTTCCAAAAAATTAGAGCTATTCAAATTATAAATATAATTTAACCTGTTTTTTTCTCCTTTGTAACAAAACACTGATATGGTTAATTTAGGTTGTGAAAAGGAGGAAAATCATGAGACACAAGAAGCTAACAAAAGCTGCGGCCATCGGATTGTCAGTGATAATGGCGGCAGGAGGAAGTTTCACCGCACTGGCAACTCCTGATGTAAAGGGGGCGGAACCGGCTCCGTTGCAGGCGGTAGGACTGCCCTCACCGATTTTGGTGACGGAAATGGTGCCTAACACCGAGAACATGAACAGCAGTGATGCCTACGAGTATTTTGAAATCACCAATGTCAGCGGTGTAGACGTGGATCTGAGGAACTACGACATCGTTTATGACAACGGCAATACGAAAACCGTCTGGACGACCGACGTCACGGTTCTGCCCGCAGGGCAGACCATTCTGGTGTGGGTAAAAAACCCTGGAAATCAAGAACTGACAAAAGAAGATTTCCGCACGTTTTACAGCCTGGATCCCGGCGCCCTGGTGGCGGAAACCCAGTGCGGCGGAATGGCCAACAGCGGCCGCCGCTCCATGAGCATTGCGACCAAGACCGGAAAAACCCTGTGTACTGTGACTTATGCTCCGGCCGACTCTGAAGACGGAAAACTGGGGATAGGCGAATCTATCGTGTTTTCTTATGACGGAGATCAGATTACCGTTTCTTACGATAATGAGGTTACCCCGCTTCAGCTGCCCGCCATCAACGGCGGGTTCACCTCTCCCGCAAAAGTGGACAGCCCATCGGTTACTGCCAGCGGACGGAATGTTCTGAATCCAGGCGAATCTCTGGCTATCTCTGTTGGAGAAACCAATCTGGATCCAAACGGGATTGTTTCCGGTTCTATCCAAGTCGAAGGTGGCAGAGCTTATCCTTTGACCTATGATGAAAACGGCAGCCTGTCCGCCCAGATCCCCTACAATGATGTTCAGGACATGAGAAGCTTCCAATACACCCTCACCGTTTTTGACGGCGTCAATACGGCGGTTTCCGCTTCCAACACCGTTACCGTTACTGCGGCAGGAAGCGAAATCGACGTGACCAAGGCCCCTGCGCTGGTAGTCACTGAGCTTGCACCGGATACGGCGAACATCGGCGGATCCGACGCCTGGGAATTTATTGAGATTTACAATAACAGCAGCCGGGATATCGACCTGAAGGATTACCGGCTATATTACTATTATCCCGACAACGGCAATAACGCCCTGTGGTGGAACACCACGGAAAGCAAAATTCTGAAATCCGGGGAAGCTATGGTGTTCTGGGTGGACAACGGCAAGAACAGCAGCCAGACCCTTGCGGATTTCAACGAGCATTACGGAAGCGCCCTGACAGAAGCCCAGTTGATTAAAATCAGCTGCGGCGGAATGTCCAACAGCGGCCCCAGAGGGATACGTATCTGCTCCAACGTTGGCGACCAAGTGGACATCGTTCTCTATAACGAAACCGAAACGGACGATACCGCCACCAGCGGCACCATCGCATTCCAGAACCAATATTTAGATGGAAAATTCACCTCGGTTTTGGTGAACAACCGGGCTGAAAAAACGCCGGGACGGGTAACGGAAGAAGAGAAGCCTCAGTATCAGGCGGAGCTTTCTGAACCGGCGGAGCCTGTGGTGACAGACTTGACTCCGGATTCTTTCAGCAACCAGACCGAGTCCCTTTCCTTTGCCGTAAAAGCTTCCTCGGAAGGCGGTTCTATCAAGACCGTCACCTTATATACGAAATATGAAGGTCAGGAAGAGTTTGAGGCCAGCAATCTGGAACGCTCCGATGGCGACGCCTTTGAGAAAACATTAGGAAACATTGATCTGCTGAACAAAAAGAGCTTTACCTATTACTTCGAGGTCAGCGACGGCTTCCATACTAAAACCACAGAGCAAACCACTATCTTCAATGAGGATTCCGATAAGCTGAACGCCGATTTTAACCTGAAAGACGGCAGCGTGATAGGCGGTGCCACCCAGGTAATCGCCAACGGAAACGCCTTGAAACTGGATAATCTGGACGTCAGCGCGGATGCGGTGAGATCTATTAACGGCAACGCCCAGTTTGTATTCGATGCCTCTCAGACAGATGCGTTCTTTAAGAATGCCGCCGCTATCAGCGGCGACGTTATCGGCGTGTTCAACGAGGGAACTTATGATTCCTGGAGGACTTATGTTTTTGAGGTCAACGCCAGCCATTTTGACGCCGATACCAAAACGATTACGGTAGAGCTCCACGCCGGCAACAAAGCCAATGTGCTGGAACATAACGTGGAGAACAACGACGACTTCACGGTTAAGAACATCCGTATGGTGCTGCCCAGCGGCAAGACCCTGTATCCCACCAGCTATGAGGCGAAAAAGGGCTTGGGCGCTGTGGAACACCCCAACCTGGATGGAGTGGAAAAAGAGCCCATGACGGTGGCCGATCAGGAAACCAACATTAAAATGGGAGACGGCACCAGCAAATATGAAATTGTATACG
>OGWT01000189.1_pt1 | contig 47048 bp, 40 predicted proteins | sample 1576101 | NCBI WGS metagenome assembly OGWT01 (sample SAMEA3541481, study PRJEB24748) | human gut metagenome | biome: human gut; feature: human-associated habitat; material: faeces | place: China | collected 2012 | reverse complement strand
TTCAAGTTTCCTTCCTTTAAATCAGAATCCAACAAAACGCTCACATACTGCCCTTTCGTGCACACCCGACTGACGCGATAGCGCTCTGTCCAACTGCCCGTCCATCCGCTGTCTTTGCTCTCCCGATAGATTTCCAACGCGGCTTGTCGGATGGAATCCCCATCCGCTTCATAAATGCGCAGCTTTTCATTTTTCCAGTCCTCGAAAAAACGATTGACCTGCAGGACTCCGCCCGCCTTCCCGGCAAAATACGGCCACGACAGCTGCAGCTGATACAGCACCGTCCCATCTTCCGCATGAAAATTTTCCTGCACCGTTTTTACCTGATACGTTACGCTGCCGCTTCCACCCCCAAGCAGGCTTCCCGACCGCCCGGATTCTGTCGCGCGCACATTTTTTGTCACATGCCCGGATTCTGCCACGCTCCCGCTTCCAATCCATGTCGATGCACGCTGCCATTCAGACGTTTGCAGCTGTCCATTTCTGCCCTGTCCGCCGTTTTGCAAATTTTGATCTGATGCGTGCACCTGTTCCGATGTGCGTGCCCATTCTCCCGTTTCAGAATTGCCCGAATTTCCATGAAACTGTTTTGCATTGTCTGTATTTTGTTCTACGCCCTGCTGCACCTCTCCCATCTGGCTTTCCACAGAGTTTTCTTCTTTTTCACTCAGATCGCCTTTTTGACCGCATCCGTTTACTCCAATTCCAATCCCGAGGAGCAGACACAGACACGCAACCGCGGACAAAAGCGCCCTTTGCCGTTTTATCATCGCATTCTGCCTTTCCTTTTTTCACAGAATGCCCGCACCGCGAAAGTTTTATACAAAAAAACTGCAGACCTTTCAGCCTGCAGCTTTCCTATTTCATTCTAATTTTATTCAACGTCCGATCAGCCAGTCATACATCTCCTGATATTTCTGTGCGGAAACATTCCAGGAAAAGTCCGCTGCCATCGCACGGTCGATGATTTTATTCCACTCGCGTTTCTTATCATAGTAGATCTGTTCTGCATAACGGATCGTTGCGAGCATTTCATGGGCGTTATAATTCGTAAAGGAGAATCCGGTTCCGGTTCCTTCGAATTCATTGTAAGGCCATACGGTATCTTTTAAACCGCCAGTCTCGCGGACAATCGGAACGGTTCCGTAACGCAGGCTCATCAGCTGGCTTAAACCACAGGGTTCAAACAGCGACGGCATCAAAAATGCATCGCTTGCCGCATAAATCCGATGGGACAGCTCTTCGGAATAATAAATCTGTGCGGAAACCTTGCCGTTATATTTCCATGCAAAATGGCGAAACATGTTTTCATAACGTTCTTCACCGGTACCAAGTACGATAATCTGGACATTATCCTGACACAGCTCATCCATCATGTATGCAATCAGATCGAAGCCCTTCTGGTCAGTCAGTCTGGATACGATACCGATTAGCATCGTCTTGTCGTTCTGCTCCAGCCCCATATCCGCCTGCAGGGCACGTTTATTCTTAATCTTTTCTTTTCGGAAGTTCACTGCATTATAACGGTTCGTGATGTAAGGATCCGTCTCCGGATTGAACGCATCATAGTCGATACCATTCAAAATACCACGCAGGTCATTCGAACGTGCACAGAGCAATCCGTCCAGACCTTCGCCATAAAACGGCGTCTTGATCTCTTCTGCATAGGTCGGGCTTACGGTTGTAATCGCATCCGCATATACCAGACCGCCTTTTAACAGGTTTGCATCCTTGTATGCTTCCAGCTTATCCGGCGCAAAATAGTAATCCGGTAATCCGGTAATACTCTGAACCTCCTTGATACTCCACTTGCCCTGGAATTTCAGGTTATGGATCGTCATAACTGTCTTGATACCCCGATAAAACTCACCGCCCGCAAAGCGTTCATGCAGATATACCGGAATCAGACCAGTCTGCCAGTCATGACAGTGAATCAAATCCGGTTTGAAACCGATCACCGGCAGAATCGACAGCGCAGCTTTTGAGAAAAATGCAAACTTTTCAATTTCAAATAAAGCGTTGTCACAGTACGGCTTAAAACCGTTAAAATAATATTCATTATCAATAAAATAATATTTAATCCCATCGTATTCTGCTTCCAGAATGCCGACATATTCGTTTTTCCAGTTAAATTCCATGTAGAAGTGATCTCTGTAATGGAGCATATCCTTCTTATCCTGATGCATGCAGTTATACTTGGGCAGGATAACCCTCACATCATAATATTCCTTATCAATGCCCTTCGGCAGTGATCCAACCACATCTGCCAGTCCGCCTGTCTTGATAAATGGCACACCTTCTGATGCGATGAACAAAATGTTTTTCATGATACATCCTCCCACTTGATTATAATCCTCGGAACAAACCCCGTTTATTATATTCATTATACATCATTCCTGCCTTTTGTTAAAGGGGCATTTGTGGGAAATGTAAAGAACCTATACGGTAAAAAAGAATGTGCCTTGGCACATTCTCGCGCCGAGGCGCGGTTGCTTCGGCAACCATCTGCCCTTGCGCCGAGTGCGCATCCTCGCGGAGCGTTTTTTATCGTATGGAAATGAAGTTTTCATACGATAAAAAAGGGCTGACGCCCGACAAATATTGCCGAAGCGCCAGCCCTGTCTCTGCACAAAGTCAGATCTTATTTGTAATTTACGATCTTGCCAAAATCAGCCTTCAGAGATGCGCCGCCAACCAGACCGCCATCGATATCAGGCTGTGCAAACAGCTCTGCTGCATTGCCGGCATTTACAGAACCGCCGTACTGAATACGAACAGCTTCTGCAGTATCGGTATCATACATCTCAGCGATGCACTCACGGATACCCTTGCAGACTTCTTCTGCCTGCTCGGTGGTAGCGGTCTTGCCGGTACCGATTGCCCAGATAGGCTCGTATGCAATAACCATGCCCTTAACCTGATCTGCGGTAACGTCAGCCAGATCAGATTTGATCTGCAGACGGATCCAGTCCATGGTAACGCCCATTTCTCTCTGCTCCAGAGTCTCTCCACAGCACATGATTGGTGTAATACCATGCTCGAAAGCTTTCAGCATTTTTTTGTTTACGGTCTCGCTGGTCTCTGCGAAGTATTCTCTTCTCTCAGAGTGGCCAAGTACAACGTATTTCACGCCAGCGTCTGTCAGCATAGCCGGGGAGATTTCGCCTGTGAAAGCACCTTTGTCCTCAAAGTGTAGGTTTTCAGCACCGATTTTAACGTGTGAACCCTTAGCGGCCTCAACAGCTTGTGGTAGGCATACGAACGGTGTACAGCAAACTACTTCACATTCTGAACCCTTTGTTGCATCGATTACTTCTTTGATGTAATCATATGTTTCTGACGGAAGCTTGTTCATCTTCCAGTTACCGGCAATTATATATTTTCCCATTGTAATTTCTCCTTTTGTAGTTTAATTATAAGTGACAGACAGTCACTCTACGGAATATTTAAAATATGTTGAGAGGCGGTCAATGACCGCTCTGTCACAATAATTATTTATCTGTCAAAGCTGCGATACCTGGAAGTTCTTTACCCTCAAGGAATTCCATTGATGCGCCGCCGCCTGTTGAGATGTGGCTCATCTTGTCGCCAAGTCCCATCTGGTTAACTGCTGCAGCTGAATCTCCACCACCGATGATTGTGATAGCATCTGATTTAGCAAGTGCCTCTGCTACTGCAAGTGTACCTGCTGCAAGTGTTGGGTTCTCAAATACACCCATTGGTCCGTTCCATACAACAGTCTTAGCTGATGCAACAGCGTCAGCGAAAAGCTTGCGTGTCTTAGGTCCGATATCACAGCCCTCACGGTCTGCAGGCATCTTGTCATAATCATATGTCTCTGTCTCTACAGGAGCATCGATTGGATTTGGGAAATCCTTGATTGTAACTGCATCAACAGGAAGAAGAATCTTCTTTCCAAGTTTCTCTGCTTTTGCAAGCATCTCTTTACAGTAATCAATCTTTGTCTCATCAAGCATTGAGATACCAATCTCATAGCCCTGTGCTTTAAGGAATGTGTATGCCATTCCACCACCGATGATAAGTGTATCAGCCTTCTCGAGGAGATTGTCGATAACATTGAGCTTGTCAGCTACTTTAGCTCCACCAAGAATAGCTACGAAAGGACGTACAGGATTCTCTACTGCCTTGCCAAGGAAGTCAATTTCCTTCTGCATAAGGTATCCAACAACATTCTCTCCACCCTTAGCTGTGATGAACTTTGTAACACCTGCTACAGAAGCATGTGCTCTATGAGCAGAACCGAAAGCGTCACATACATATACATCAGCAAGGTCAGCAAGCTCTTTTGCGAATGCATCTCCGGCTTCCTGTGGCTTTGTCTCCTCTTTGCCTCTGAAACGTGTATTCTGAAGAAGAACTACATCTCCCTCTTTCATCTCTGAAACAGCCTTTGTTGCAGCCTCACCTGTTACGTTGTAGTCAGCTACAAATGTAACCTTCTGTCCAAGCTTAGCCTCAAGAGCTGCAGCTACAGGAGCAAGTGACTCACCCTCGTTTGGTCCGTTTTTAACTTTTCCAAGGTGTGAGCAAAGGATAACCTTTCCCCCGTCCTTGATTAATTTCTGGATTGTTGGAAGAGCTCCGTTGATACGGTTCTCATCTGTGATTTTTCCGTCCTTAAGTGGCACGTTGAAGTCACATCTAACGAGAACTCTCTTGCCTTTTACGTTGATATCATCAATTGATTTCTTGTTTAATGACATAATATGTCCTCCCTTATTTCAAGGCATAAGCCATGTGGCCACGCCATATTGTGCATATTAAAAAATATAATTAATTCTACAATTCACAGATATTCAAAAGAAATAGCCATGTTTTAAAAAAGAGGCGCGGTTCAATTAAGACCGCGCCCCTTGAGTAGTCTTGAGATATACTGTTCTTGTGGGTACAAGAATTAAGCTAACTCTGAGAAGTACTTGATTGTACGAACCATCTGAGATGTGTAGCTGTTCTCGTTATCATACCAAGAAACAACCTGTACCTCGTACAGATCGTCAGAAACCTGGTTAACCATTGTCTGTGTTGCATCGAATAATGAACCAAATCTCATTCCAACGATATCTGAAGATACTATCTCATCCTCGTTGTAACCGAATGACTCGTTAGCTGCTGCCTTCATAGCTGCGTTGATATCCTCTTTTGTAACGCCTGCTTTCTTAACAACTGCTGTAAGGATTGTTGTAGATCCTGTTGGTGTAGGAACACGCTGTGCAGATCCGATTAACTTTCCGTTTAACTCTGGGATAACAAGGCCGATTGCCTTAGCTGCTCCTGTTGAGTTAGGAACGATATTAACTGCTGCTGCACGTGAACGACGAAGGTCTCCCTTTCTCTGTGGTCCGTCAAGAGTCATCTGATCTCCTGTGTAAGCATGGATTGTTACCATGATACCAGACTGGATTGGAGCGTACTTGTTAAGTGCGTCTGCCATTGGTGCTAAACAGTTTGTTGTACAAGAAGCTGCTGAGATGATTGTATCAGAAGCCTTAAGTGTCTCATGGTTTGTATTGTAAACGATTGTAGGAAGGTCGTTTCCTGCTGGTGCAGAGATAACTACCTTACGAGCTCCAGCATTGATATGAGCCTGAGCCTTCTCTTTTGATGTATAGAATCCAGAGCACTCAAGTACAACGTCAACCTTTAACTCTCCCCATGGGCAATTGTTTGCATCTGGGAATGCGTAGATTTTGATTTCCTTACCACAAACTGTGATAGAATCATCGCTTGCAGAAACCTCATCTGCATGCTCGTATTTACCCTGTGATGAATCATACTTTAATAAGTGTGCTAACATTTTTGGGCTTGTTAAGTCGTTGATAGCTACTACCTCGTATCCCTCAGCTCCAAACATCTGTCTGAAAGCAAGACGTCCGATACGACCAAATCCGTTGATTGCTACTCTTACTGCCATTTTAATTCCTCCTAGAATTGTAAAAAGTATTTTTAGGGACATGCCCTAAGATGCTTTTATTATAGCGAATAATTCTCAAAGGTTCAAGTACTTTATTTGTGTTTGTTAAAATTTTCACTAAATATTTTCATTTACACACATTTTTTATCATTCTTCACAATTTTTCTTTTTAGATATTGCACTTTATTATAATCTCGGCTACACTTAATTAATTGCTGTAATTCGCACTTTCCGGCAGCCAGCAGCAGACAATTATAAATCATGTAACTTATAAAGTTTTTTAACAACAATACATCAGTTTTACGGAGGTATTTATATGTGGGATCAGCACATGCACTGCATGTTTTCGGGTGACAGCGATGCCGACCCGGTATTGATGATAAAATCAGCAATCAACAAAGGGCTGGACGGCATCTGCTTTACAGACCATCTGGACTATGACTATAAAGAGGAGCCCGGACTTTTCGACCTTGATATAGCAGCATATGAAAAGCGCATCAAAAGACTTGCAATGGTTCTTAAAGAAAAGAGCTGCCCGGTAAATATCCACTGGGGCATTGAAATCGGTTTACAGCCTCATATTACAGACAAAAATAATGAGGTCACCAAAAAATATCCGTTTGACCTCGTGATCGGCTCAAGTCATGTAGTAAACGGCATTGACCCATACTACTCTGCATTTTACAAAGGCAAGACAGAGCATGAAGCCTACACAGAATACTTTGAATCGATACTTGACAATCTGCACAGCGGGGCGGATTTTGATGTGTACGGTCACATCGACTACGTGGTCAGATACGGTCCTGACAAAAATAAATACTATTCATATGAAAAGTATGCCGACATAATTGATGCTATATTAAAGGAAATTATCTCACAGGGAAAAGGCATCGAGCTCAATACCGCAGGCTTTAAATACGGGCTCGGCCACCCAAATCCGACCGAAGATGTGCTAAAGCGCTATCACGAGCTTGGCGGGGAAATAATCACAGTCGGAGCAGATGCCCACAAGCCCGAGCATGTCGCGTACGATTTTGACAATGTTTCAAACATCCTCAAGGATGCCGGGTTTATGTACTATACAGTATTTGAAAACCGCGTTCCTGCTTTCATCAAATTATAGCCCCACTTTAAAGGCTTACGTTGTCATTCTATTTAACTATTAAACCTCACATACATTCGCAAATGTCAAAAATAGGAGCCACCTGATCTACATTTTACATCAAGTGGCTCCTAAAGCATTGGTTCCGTAAGCTTCACTGTATAACCTCCAAGTTCCGCTTTCGCTATATGAATTTATTTTGGCATTTCCATATTGCTTTGCTATAAATCTGATTCTGTTTATGACAGAATTCTTATTCTTTTAGCTTAGCTATGGACCTCTACCCTTCTTCATAAAATCACTCCTTTTGGTTACATTATCTATGTAAACTCTTATGAGAGATTCTATCTTTCACTTTTAATCTACAAGAACTTTTTCAACGATATTATTTATTTGCTAATATATCTGTGCGATTACTGCTCTTCGGCTCGCCCTACAGATTTAAATATTCCGTTCAATCATCCTTATAGTACTTTGACTTAAATTATGTAATCCCCATTGGACTGTACCTCCTGTGTTTTATTTTTGTTCCTTTCGTATCTCTTTTTGTTGATTTAAGATTACACTAATTTCACCTATTTGTCAATATGTTTTTTGATAATTTTCATTTTTATTTTAAATTGTCTGATATTTTATATATTTTTTGTTTTGTTTACACATTTCTTGCAATTCAATCACACGATTAAAGGGGGCAAAATACCTTTGCCCCCTCATGCCGTCATTTATTATTTATCATTTATCATTCTTCATCCTGTAATCAATACACCTGTTCAGGTAATCGACATAATCCGGATTCTTGCACATGCCCTTGCCTGCCACGTCGGAAATCTTTGCCACATCCATGCCGTTACACTTGGTGGTCTTCATAACTATGTTGAGTGCTTCCTCATCAGTGTCATTACTGATAAAGGTTCCTATACCGAATGCAACCTTTGCCCTATCCTTGAAATAATCATACAATGCAGTCGCACGCTCGAAATCCAGGCTGTCGCTGAACAGAAGTGTCTTTGCCCTTGGATTAATTCCCAGACTGTTGTAGTGGGCTATCATCTTGTCTCCCCACTCGTACGGATCTCCGCTATCATGACGCACTCCCGAAAAAAGTGTCGCATAGGTGAGCTGAAAATCACGCAGGAAGCAGTCTGTTGTTATGGTGTCAGTAAGCGCAATACCGTTTAATATACCATACTCCTTAACCCATGCATCGAGTGCGTACCAGTTTGAATATGCCGGATTATGCTTGTGATTGCCCTGTCCTGTACACATAATCCACTCATGAGCCATTGTTCCCACCGGCTTTAAATTGAATTTCTTCGCAAGATATACGTTTGATGTACCAATAAAGTGTGAATCTGCAGGCAGCTCAACCTCTGCGATTGCCTTTACAGCCATCTCCTGCGCCTCAGCAGACAGACGGCGTCTTAGTCCAAATTCACTGAAATCGCTAAGCCTGTAGGTATCCTCCTCGAGCAGACGCACCTTCTCATCAAGCCTGCGCTTAAACTGCTTAAGCAGCACATCATAATCATATGCCATACGGAAGTACACTTCATTTACAATAGCAAGCACCGGAATCTCATACATCGAAGTATTAAGCCACGTGCCGGCTGCATCGATTGCCAGCCCACACGGTGCATCTGTTGTGATGGTAAACTCCTCATATCTTGGCTGCCAGAGTCTTAAAAAATCAACATATGTACCTTTTATCCAGGTGATGTTATCAAGATATTGAAGTTCCTCCTCCGTAAAACGAAGCTGACAGAAGGCCTGCACCTGTTCCTTTATCTCCTCGACCATCTCATCTGTAAAATGCACGTCTTTATTTCGGCACTTGAAGGTCCATGTCGTTTTATAGCTTGTGAACTGATGGAAAATCGTCTGTCCCATGCTGAATTTATACATATCAGTCTCAAGGAGACTGTTTATTATTTGTGGCAATCTCATCTGTTTTATGTCCTCTTTTCTTTCAAACCATTTACTACCGGTAATTTTAGTCTTGATTTTACCACTGCGACTATCAAATATCAAGCAGACTCAGGTGTTTAATTATCTTCAGTTTATTTACTTTACCGTCCGCATATTCACTAACCCAAAATAAAAGCTCCCATGAAATCCACTAACCGTGGCCTCCATGGAAGCTTAATTGTTTATATTACAGAATAATATCCCAATAGATATATTAATGATACCTCTGATCCTTTAATCCTATAAATTATTTAAAGTACTTGACACCGCTCTCGAATATCTTCATATCCTGCTCGCCGTAGATATTGATTGCTACAGACTCGCCACGGCGCTCTGAATGAGCCATCTTGCCGAGGATTCTTCCGTCAGGAGATGTAATACCTTCAATAGACATGTATGAGCCGTTTACGTTCCACTCCTCATCCATTGATACATTTCCGTCCAGATCAACATACTGTGTGGCAACCTGTCCGTTTTCAAATAGCTTATCAAGCCACTCCTTTGGTGCTACGAAACGTCCCTCGCCATGTGACGCCGGGTTGCAGTAGGTCTGACCAAGCTTAGCCTGCGCAAGCCATGGGCTCTTGTTTGAAACAACCTTTGTATATACCATCTTTGAGATATGGCGGTTGATTGTATTGTATGTGAGTGTAGGTGACTGTGCATCCTGCTGTCTGATCTCTCCATATGGTACAAGTCCAAGCTTGATAAGTGCCTGGAAACCGTTACAGATACCAAGTGCAAGTCCGTCCCTCTCATTGATGAGCTTTTCAACTGCCTCTGTCATCTTTGCATTTCTAAATGCTGTTGCAAAGAATTTAGCTGATCCCTCAGGCTCATCTCCTGCTGAGAATCCGCCAGGGAACATGATAATCTGTGATTTGTCAATTGCCTTTACAAACTCATCAACCGAATCACGGATATCCTCTGCTGTGAGGTTCTTGAATACCTTTACGATTGTGTCAGCGCCTGCTCTTTCAAATGCCTTAGCACTATCATACTCACAGTTTGTTCCAGGGAATACCGGAATAAATACTGTAGGCTTAGCCACTTTATTCTTGCATACATAGATATTCTTTGCATCGTAAAGACCGCTATTTACCTTGCTTGTATCGTCTGTTGCCTTTGTATGGAAAACGCCCTCAAGCTTTGCTGTCCATACCTTGACAGCCTCCTCAACAGGAAGCACCATATCGTCACACTCGATAGTCTGCTTATCGTTTACATAGCCGACTACAGAGGCCGCATCTGAAATACCTGCTGCATCAATTACCTCTCTGACCTTTGAAAGTGCATCAACAGGAACCTCAGCTACGATATTACCAAAGCCAGGTGCAAAGAGTGTATCGCTTGTCACCTCATCCTCGATTGTTACACCAAGCTTGTTACCAAATGCCATCTTTGATACTGCTGCAGCAAGGCCTTTTCCGTCAAGTGCATATGCTGAAACGATTGCGCCATCATGGATAAGATTTCTGATTGCTGTATAAAGTGTCATAACCTGATCATATTTTGGAAGATCAAACTCATCCTTATCTATTGTAAAGAGAACAAGCTGATTGCCCTCTTTCTTGAGCTCAGGTGTGATGATATCCTTTTCCTTTGCCACATCCACTGCAAATGATACGAGTGTTGGTGGTACATCAATATCATTGAAGGTACCTGACATAGAATCCTTTCCGCCGATTGAAGGAAGTCCGAAGCCAATCTGAGCATCATATGCTCCGAGGAGTGCTGCAAATGGCTGGCTCCAACGCTTTGGATCCTCGTTCATTCTGCGGAAGTACTCCTGATATGTCATACGGATTTTGCTGTAATCTCCGCCTGCTGCAACGATTCTTGAGATAGACTCAAGCACTGCATATATAGATCCGTGGTATGGGCTCCATGATGAAAGATATGGGTCGAAGCCGTAAGCCATCATTGTTACTGTATCACATTTGCCCTTTAATACAGGAAGCTTTGCAACCATTGACTGTGTCTCTGTGAGCTGGTAACGTCCACCATATGGCATATATACACTGCCTGCTCCGATAGAGCCGTCGAACATCTCAACAAGTCCCTTCTGTGAGCATACGTTAAGGTCTTCAAGCTCTGCCTCCCAGGCACCCTTCATATCTCCTGCCTCAACCATCTTGGCTACAGCAGGTGTGCTGATTTTGTCCAGATAATTGTCACTCTCGCAAGGCATCTCAACCTCAACATCTGTCTCCTGATGAGCTCCGTTTGTATCAAGGAATGCACGAGAGATATTTACTACCTCTTTGCCTCTCCACTCAAGCACAAGTCTTGGATCCTCTGTAACTACCGCAACCTCTGTTGCCTCGAGATTTTCCTCCTTTGCGTATGCAAGGAACTGCTCAACATCAGAAGGCGCAACTACAACTGCCATACGCTCCTGTGACTCTGAGATAGCAATCTCTGTTCCGTCAAGACCTGCGTATTTCTTTGGTACCTTGTCAAGCTCTATGCGAAGTCCGTCAGCAAGCTCTCCGATAGCAACAGAAACTCCGCCGGCACCGAAATCGTTACATTTCTTGATGATATGGCTGACCTCTTCTCTTCTGAAAAGTCTCTGAAGCTTTCTCTCTGTAGGTGCATTACCCTTTTGTACCTCAGCTCCGCATACTGATGTAGACTTTGTATTGTGTGCCTTTGATGAACCTGTAGCACCACCGATTCCGTCACGTCCTGTACGTCCTCCGAGGAGAATGATTTTATCTCCCGGATCTGAGTTAAGTCTCTGGACAGCACGTCTTGGAGCCGCACCCATAACTGCACCGATCTCCATACGCTTTGCAACATAATTTGGATGGTAAACCTCCTTGACATAGCCTGTTGCAAGTCCGATCTGGTTTCCATATGAGCTGTATCCGTGAGCTGCCTCTCTGACAAGCTTCTTCTGTGGAAGTTTTCCTTCAATTGTCTGTGAAACCGGTACTGTAGGATCTGCTGCACCTGTTACACGCATTGCCTGATATACATATGTACGTCCTGAGAGAGGATCTCGGATCGCTCCGCCAAGGCATGTAGCAGCGCCACCAAAAGGCTCAATCTCTGTAGGATGGTTGTGTGTCTCGTTCTTGAAGTTTACAAGCCACTCCTCTGTCTTTCCGTCCACCTCAACAGGTACCACGATAGAGCATGCGTTGATCTCATCAGACTCTTCCTGATCATCAAGCTTGCCCTCTGCCTTTAATCTCTTCATGGCAAGAAGTGCAAGATCCATCAGGCAGACAAATTTGTCATTTCTGTCCTTGTAGATATTTGAAAATGTATTGAGATAATCCTTGTAGGTATTTTCAATCGGTGTGCGGTAGAAGCCATCGTCAAACTTGACATTCTTAAGCTCTGTAGAGAATGTTGTATGACGGCAGTGATCTGACCAGTATGTATCGAGCACACGGATTTCTGTCATTGAAGGATCACGCTTTTCCTCATTCTTAAAATAATTCTGGATATGAAGGAAATCCTTAAAGGTCATGGCAAGGTTCAATGATAAATAAAGCTCCTTCAGCTTGTCCTCTGCCATATCCTTGAAGCCGTCAAATATGATGACATCAGCAGGATCATCAAACTCCTGCACAAGTGTCTCAGGCTTTTCCATGCCGATAGCACGCGAATCAACAGGGTTGATGCAGTGCTTCTTAATAGCAGCAAACTGCTCATCTGTGATATTTCCCTCAATCACATATGTGATAGCACTTCTGATAATCGGCTCCTCATTTTCATTGAGAAGCTTCACACACTGCTCGGCTGAATCTGCTCTCTGGTCAAACTGTCCCGGTAAAAACTCTACAGTAAATACTTTTGCATCGCCATAGTCAAATGTCTCCTCATAGATATCATCAACAGGCGGCTCTGAGAAAACTGTATACAAGGCTTTCTTGTATGTCTCCTCTGATATATTTTCCACATCATATCTGATTAATACACGTACTGCCTCCACAGTTGTGATTCCCAGATAATGCTTGATTTCATGCTTTAATTCCTTTGCCTTTACCGCAAAGTCAGGTTTTTTCTCTACATATACACGACGTACGTTACTCATATGTTCTCCTTTCAATTCGAGAGTATGTAACCAATTATTCGTTACCGTCCGGCTTTTTGCACAATCGGACTTTAAAACTATGGTTGTAGTATAACACTTTAGTTATGATAAGTATAATTAATATATTTAATTTGTTTTATAAGTTGCGTTAATTATAGTTTTCTTATATAATGATATAAGGGTCAAAAGGTATTTTGCCCCTAATTGATAAAAACAGATGCAAATAACCATATTTAAACGGAGGATAACAAAATGGATATAAATTATGAGCTTTACAAGGTCTTTTACTACGTGGCAACGTCCCTAAGCTTCTCTGAAGCCAGCAAGAAGCTGTTTATTTCACAGTCCGCGGTAAGCCAGTCTATTAAGACTCTCGAAAAGAAGCTGGGACAGACTCTTTTCATCAGAAGTACAAAGAAGGTACAGCTCACTGCAGCCGGTGCCCTGCTTTTAAAGCACATTGAGCCTGCCATGAATCTTATTGCCCGCGGTGAAAGCCAGCTTTTAGACTCAGGCACACTTGGACTTGGCCAGCTTCACATCGGCGCAAGCGATACCATATGCCGTTATCTGCTGGTTCCTTACTTAAAGCAGTTCCATCAGAGGTTTCCGAATGTGCCTATCAAGGTCACAAATGCCACATCTATCCAGTGTGTGGAGCTTTTGGAGCAAAGGAAGGTTGACCTGATTGTCACGAATTTTCCAAACTCGCACCTCAATCACTCATACAGACAGAAAACCATATGCAACTTTTCCGATGTTTTTGTGGCAAATCCCAATTATTTCAAGCTTCGCAAGCAGGAGATAGCTTTTTCTGAGCTCAATAAATATCCTATCATGATGCTCGACCGAAACAGCACCACCAGTGAATTCCTGCATAATCTGTTTTTACAGCACCAGGTTGACCTGATTCCGGAAATTGAGCTAAGCAGTAACGATCTGCTCATAGACCTGGCCAAAATCGGACTGGGTATAGCATTCGTGCCTGACTACTGCATCAACCATGAGAATAAGGAGCTTTTCGTGCTGAAGACAAAAGAAAAGATGCCGCCACGCCAGATTGTTGTGTCCGTAAACACTACAATGCCCGTGTCCGCATCCACTGAGGAATTTTTAAATCTGCTCCCAGAAGTCGGCAACTAGTTTTCCGACATTTGCTATATTGCATGGCTTTCTGTCACTCCACTCGCGTGGATAGAGCAAATCATATTCTCTCTGCCAGAATCTCTCATCTAATAGCAAAATGACACCTGTGTCCTCCGTCGTCCTGATTACTCTTCCGGCCGCCTGGAGGACTTTATTTATGCCCGGATACCTGAAAGCATAGTCAAAGCCACAGCCGTTTTCGGCATCGTAATAATCCTTTAATATAGTTCTCTCATTGCTGATCTGCGGAAGCCCCGTTCCGACAACAATAGCACCTATCAGTCTGTCGTTTTTCAAATCAATGCCCTCACCGAATATGCCTCCCATGATACCAAATGCCACAAGTGTTCTGTCCGTTTCCTCACTAAACCTGTCCAGAAATTCCTCCCTCTCAGTCTCTGACATATTATTTTTCTGCAGCATAAGCTCTGTTTCGTCTGCATATTTTTCACAGTAAATATCTGCCACATCATTCATCATCTTATATGACGGAAAGAAAACCATATAATTTCCAGTCTTTTGCGTGACAACAGCATTAATATATCCTGCAATCCGCTCATACTCACTCCTTGAGCGCCTTGTGTACCTCGTACTCACATCGGTTGCCATTGCAAGCAGCCTCTTTTTGCTGTCAAAAGTGCTGTCAGCATATATGGCATAGTTGTCTTTTTTTGTGCTTAGCAGGCTCTTGTAATAGTTTACAGGCAAAAATGTCGCCGAAAAAAACACAGCCGACTTGCCCTTATCCAGCCTCTTTTGTATATTAAGCGACGGGTCCACGCAAAAAAGCTTTAGCATGAACCTGCCATCAGTCTCAAGCTCGGAATACATCACGTAGTGCTCATCCACCAGATCATAAATGTTCAGGAAATTGCGAAGCTCAAAATAAAAATCCATAACATCCTTTTTCCCCGGAAACTCATTAGCCTTCTGCAAAAACTCATCCAGAAGTGTCATAAGCCTCATAAAGGAAAATACCATATTGCCAAATGTATCATATACCGTGTAATTCTCACACTCACGCTTCATCCCAAGCAGTATCTTATTGCACTTTTCAAGCGCTTTCTCAATAGAACGGCTGTGCTCCTTCATAATGCGCTTCACAGTAAGGAAATCCTCCTTATAAATCTGAGCGCTATACATCTGCCTGCTTCTTTCGACCATATTGTGAGCCTCATCAATGAGAAAAATATAATCTCCCTTTATCCCCTCCTGAAAAAATCTCTTAAGATAAACATTTGGGTCAAACACATAGTTGTAATCGCAGATGATATTATCACACCAGCTAGCCGTATCAAGACAAAGCTCAAACGGACAAACGGTATACCTATCCGCCTGTGATAAAATATCATCCCTCTCAATCATTTCACATCTGTGAAGCAGGTCAAAAACTGCATCATTTACCCTGTCAAAATGCCCCTTTGCATACGGACAGGTTACCGGATTGCATTCCATCTCATCACACGGACATAGCTTTTCCTTGGCCGTTATCTGAATAGTTTTTGCCCTGTAACCATTTTTTTCAAGCAGCGCAAACGTTTCTTTTGCGACTGTTGCGGTGATTGTCTTCGCTGTCAGGTAAAAGATTCTGTCTGCCAGCTTTTCACCAACCGCCTTCACTGCCGGGAAAATAGTAGAGATAGTCTTTCCCACACCGGTCGGAGCCTGCATAAAAAGAAGCTTCTGACGCATAATTGTCCTGTAGACATCCGAAACAAGCTTTTTCTGCCCCGGTCTGTACTCAAATGGAAAATTAAGTTCTTTAATTGAAGCCTGTCTTTGATTTTTCATTTCACACTGAAACGTTGCCCATTTGCCATACTCTTCCATCAGGTCATCAAACCATTTTTTTATCTCTTCAAATGAGAACTCCTCGCGAAAATACTTAGTCTGCTCCGTTTCCAGATTGCAGTAGGTCATCTGAATGCCTATCGTTTCCATATTATTTTGCAGAGCAAAAATATATGCATAGCACATAGCCTGCGCACGGTGCACAAAAACCGGCTTTTCAAACAGCTCAACCCTTCTGTACATTCCCTTAATCTCATCGACAAAACACTTGCCATCCTCCGTAAAGATGCCATCTGCCCTGCCCTCGACAGTCAGCTCATACAAATCACCTTCAACAACAAGTGAAAGCGGCACCTCTGCCTGATACTCCTTCCCCATGCTGCCCTGGATTTTCCTGTGAATGCGTGTTCCCTCCATCATGGCATCGGCACTCATAGCTCTGGATGACCGGTTGTCTATGTCACCCTCCCTGAAAATAAATTCCACAAGGTTTCTGACCGAAATATGTAATTGTGTTTTCTTTTCACTATAGTTATTTCCAGCTTCTGTCATGTACTCTCCCTGCATATTCCGGATTATGTCAACGGCTTTGTGTTCCGACAATATTTTCAGTCTAACTCCAGACATTTTTAATACACTGAACATAAAAAAGGGAGAGCTCCAAGAAGAAACTCTCCCAAAGGACCTTATTCAATTGTATTACGCTACAGTGAATTTATCAACCACATTATCAAATGCCTGGTCATCGCCCATATAGCAGACCTTAAAGTCATTGTTTGTACCAATTCCAATCACTCCAAGAAGTGATTTCGCATCAATAAGAATCTGTCTATATTTGAGATCAATGTCAAAATCGCACTTAGAAGCAGCCCCAACAAATTCCTGAACATCATCCAATGTGTTAAGTCTGATTACTGTTTCCTTATTGTACATAGTTAACACCACCTTTATAATCTAAAACATAGTGCTTTCGCACATGTCAATCAATTGTTGCGCCTATTATAACATCTGATATTCATTTGTCAAAAAAATCATAATCCGTCATTTTTCGTCAATTCATGTCATTTATTTTAATAAATAACTTTTGCGTAACCGATTTTTCACTATATTTTCATGCATGTTTTTTTTAAAAAACAATATAACTGTGAAATTCTTATAAAAATGGTACGATATTTAATTAATTTAAATTCATTTTTTACAATTTTTCATTTATAAAACTTTATTCTCGTAATTCTTTAACGCATCTATATATATTTCACCGAGCTTGCTAAGCTTCGTGCCCTTGTGCTTGATATAGCCTATATGCATTATTTCACTTTCCTTAAGTGGAATTGCCGCATAGTCATCACCGTTTAAATCCTCAGAAATAATACCTGAGCACAGTGTAAATCCGTTGAGCCCCACCATGAGATTGAGCATTGTGGCTCTGTCATCAGCCTTTATGACACGCTTGTACTCATACGTGCTCATCATCTCCTCCGCATAATAAAAGGAATTGTTCACGCCCTGTTCAAAGGTCAGACACGGGTACTCCTGCAAATCATCAAGTGTAATCTCTTTTTGGCCGGCAAGCGGATGTTTTTTCCAGAGATACACATATGTATTGCATGTGAAGAGCTCTTTAAACTCGATGTCACATTCCTTAAAAAGCTTTCTTAAAACCTTTTCATTGAAATCACTTAAATAAAGAACTCCAATCTCACTCTTTAAGTTCTTTACGTTGTCTATTACCTCTTTCGTCTTTGTCTCGTGGACAGCAAACTCGTACTCATCCATGCCCACCTCTTTAGCAAGCTGTACAAAGGCCTTTACCGCAAATGAATAGTGCTGCATGGAAACCGAGAATTTCTTTTTGGACTCCACATTCAGATACCGGTTCTCAAGCAGATGATACTGCTCCACAACCTGTTTGGCGTATCCTAAAAACTCCTCACCCTCCGCTGTGACTGTAATTCCACGGTTATTTCTCATGAATACCGTGATTCCAAGCTCCTCCTCCACCTCTCGTACTGTGGCGGACAGATTGGGCTGTGAAACAAAAAGCTTCTTTGCCGCCTCGTTCATGGAATTGGATTCTGCAATTGTAAGTACCTGTCTGAGTTGTTGAAGTGTCATTTTCTCTCCATCTTAAATAAAATTGTGTATAAACGACGCCCTGTGTATCGGTGATGGTCCTATCTCCTTTAGTGCCTTGATATGCTCTGCCGAGCCATAGCCCTTGTTTGATGCAAATCCATAGCCGGGATATATGTTATCATACTCAACCATCATCCGATCCCTTGTGACCTTAGCCACAATGCTGGCTGCCCCTATTGATATGCTTTTGGCATCTCCCTTTATAATCGGAACCTGCTTTATATCCACCCCCGGGATTGTGACTGCATCGTTAAGTGTCAAATCCGGTGCCGGATCAAGCTTTCCGATTGCCTGTCTCATTGCCTCATATGTAGCCTGCAATATATTTATCTCATCTATCCTCTCGTGCGACGCCATACCTATTCCAACAGAAACCGCCTTTTCCATTATGACATCGTAAAGCTCATCGCGCTTTGCAGCCGTAAGCTTCTTTGAATCATTGATATATAAAATATCACAGTCCTTTGGCAGAATAACCGCACATGCCACAACCGGACCTGCAAGCGGTCCGCGTCCCACCTCATCTATGCCGCAAATATGAGCATATGATGCGTACTCGCGCTCATATTTCTTGAGACCTTCAGTGCGGATAAGCTCCTTCTCATACTTGTCCAGTCGCTTTTTTGCACTGTCTACAAGCTTAATCACTCCGCCTCTTTCATCTGAGCCGTATGCCTCAATGAACTGTCCAAGCTGTGAATCTGTGATGCTTTTCAGTTGTTCCTTAATATCGCCTATTTTTTCTGCTGACATATCCTTGTCCTATCGTCTATTCTTCGTAACTATTCTTCTATATCTCCGGTCTCTCCAGAGTGATATGGCCTAATTTACCGCTTCTGAAATCATCTATGATGAGTGCAGCCGCCTTGCTGTAATCAGGCTCCCCTCCCTTTGAAAGGCATTTTCTGTTGACAGCGACAGCACTTATAAGCTCTATGATATCATTTTCCTCGCTTACCTCATATCTTTGTGCCAAAAGCCCCGGATACTCTGCTTTTAGGAACTTTACAAGCTCCACGGCAAGCTCATCAACATTTAAAATCTCATCCTTTATCGAACCGATTAGCGCAAGTCTAAGTCCCACTGTCTGATCCTCAAATTTCGGCCACAGTATGCCCGGGGTATCGAGCAGCTCAACACTTTTATTGAGCCTGATCCACTGCTTGCCCTTTGTCACGCCCGGCTTATTTCCTGTCTTGGCACAGGCTTTTCCGGCGTATGAGTTGATAAATGTGGACTTTCCGACGTTTGGAATACCAACCACCATAGCTCTTACCGGTCTGTTTTTGATACCACGCTTTCGGTCTCTTTCAATCTTTTCCTTGCAGGCCTCCATCACGATATCTGTGATGCTCTTCATGCCTGACTTGCTTCTAGCATCAAGACTGACTACAAAAAAGCCCTTTTCCTTGAAAAATGCACTCCACTCCCTGGTGCGCTCCTTGTCGGCCAGATCCGCCTTGTTCATCAGAATGAGCCTGTATTTGTTTTTTCCAAGCTCATCAATGTCCGGATTACGGCTGGATAGCGGAATTCTTGCATCCACAAGCTCTATAACCAGATCTATTAATTTAATGTCCTCCTGCATCTGACGCTTTGCCTTGGTCATATGCCCAGGGTACCACTGAAAATTCATAATTCACCTGTCCTTTATCTATATATGTTATAACTATTGCTACTTGATTGTTCCAAAGCTTCCAAGGCCTGAAAATCTAAACCATGCCTTGCCGATAATATAGTCTCTCTTTACATTGCCAATATTGGCATAGCGGCTATCCTCACTGTTGTTTCGATTGTCTCCAAGTACAAAATACTCGTCCTTTTCAAGCTCTATAGGATCTGATGCAAGCCCTGCATCCTCCATTGATGCAACGTCCGTTGATTCCTTGTACAGCTCATCATTCACGTACAGTGCGCCGTCTTTTATCTGAACAGTATCTCCCGGCACCGCTACCACTCTCCTGACATAATAATGTGACTTATTATTTCCGTTTGGCAAAAATACTATCACGTCTCCTGCCTTTGGCTTTGACATGATATATGCAAACCTGTTCACAAGAATATTATCATCGTTCTCCAATGTCTGCTCCATAGCCTGGCCCACCACATTTGTACGTATACCGAAAAATGACACCAGCACATATGCCAGGCCTATCACTACAATCAGCTCCACTACCCACGAAACAATTTCCTTGAACAATGGCAGATTAAATTTTCTTCTTTGCCTTCTAAAGCTAAGGCCTGCTCGTCTTCTGGACATCTTACACCTCTTGCTAACTGATATTTTATTGCGTAATTTTAATTATATATTGTTTTCATGTTTGTTGCAAGCTGTAACCCTGAAAACTAAAAAGACCATTCTCATACGATTGCTCGCAGAAAATGGTCTCTTTCGCGTAAAAATATTATTTTACAAGCTCTTTAACCTTAGCAGCTTTTCCGATACGGTCTCTTAAGTAGTAAAGCTTAGCACGACGTACTTTACCTTTACGTACAATCTCAACCTTCTCTACGTTTGGTGAGTGGAGTGGCCATGTCTTCTCAACACCTACACCGTTAGAAAGCTTTCTAACTGTGAATGTTGTACGGTTTGATCCGTTCTGCTTTTTGATTACTGTTCCCTCGAATACCTGGATACGCTCACGGTTACCCTCTTTGATTTTTCCGTATACCTTTACAGTATCTCCTACAGAAAACTCAGGTACCTCGGCCTTTAACTGCTCGTTCTCGATGCTCTTAATAATTTCACTTGCGTTCATTTTGTGACCTCCTAATTATTTTGACGTTCTTAATGCTACTACTATTTTCACAACAGAGGACCATCTCTTTTATTCACAACATTGGTACTTTACCACAGATTCATGGGATTTGCAAGTATTTTTTACTATCTTTTGCCTACCTCATGCATTATTTTTAGTCATCCAGTATACGGATGATTTTGAAAAATGCAATCCCATACTCTCCTGCAGCCGCATAGACGCCTCATTGCCTGCAATTATCTGGCCATATGGTATCCATCCGTTTTCCAGTGCCCTGTTGAAAGCATATGTTTCAAGGGCTGTGGCAAGCTTTTGATGCCTGTACTGCGGCTTTACATAGAGCATGCCTATGCTGCCCTCCTCATGGATTCCGATAATTCCCGCGAGGGTATTAATGGTATCATCAGCAGTATTATCACTCAAAAAAGCTCCGTAGACAGCACCTGCCTCTATCCTGTCTACGATATAATCCGGATTATCAAAGCCCGGGTACATTGGCGCAGCCTCCTGTATATCACATGCATCCAGCTTTCTTATAATTAAGCCATTTGGCATCGGCTTTCCATCCGGTCTGTACAGTCCGCTGACAGATAGCTTTTCTTTGTTTGTATACACAGCCTGCCTGCACTCTACAGTCTCATTAAAGCCATTTGCTGTAAAGAGCTCAACATACCTATTCTGGTGAAGCACTATGCCATTTACAATCTGATCTGTAACGGTTTCTGGAATATGCTGACTGCTGTATTTATCAACAGACTTTGTCACATTTTCCTGCACCAAATCAATAAGCTTCGACCCGCCCTCATCCGGCCTTGTATGAAAGCATACCTTTGAGACCATGTCACGAAGCAGATATTCGCCATCTGCCTCAAACAGTATCTCGGCGCAGCCCCTGTTTATAAGCTCTATCATATCAATATGAAGCAGTTTATTTTTCATCAGAAACTCTCTGCATTTATCAAGTCTTTTAAACCCGGCATACAAATCCGGTCTGCGCTCCTTTGTGCGCTCAATAGACTTTTCAAGGCGCCATGCATCTATCTTCTTCTGATTGCCTGACATGAGTACCTCAGGCACTTTTTTGTCATGCCACTCAACAGGACGTGAATACTGAGGGTATTCGAGCAGATTGCCATGAAACGACTCTGTCTCTGCCGAAATGTCATTGTGCAACACCCCGGGAACCAGACGTGAAATTGCATCTATCATCACCATCGACGGCAACTCTCCGCCTGTTAGAACATAATCGCCGATAGAGACATAATCCGTTACCGTCTCCTCCAGCACGCGCTCGTCAATACCTTCATAGTGTCCACATAGAAAAATGAGGTCATCACACTTTGCAAATTCTGCTGCCATCTGCTGGTTGAACACACTGCCCTGTGGAGTAACATAAATCAGACGCGCATTGTGATTTTTTATTTCTTCTGCTGTATTTTTATATGATGTATTTTCATATAATATATTTTCATCGGCGGTATTTTTCTCTGAATTATCACCTGAGTGGACCTGATTACATTTATTGATCTGACTCACCACACTGCGCACAGCCTGATACACCGGCTCTGCCTGCATAAGCATCCCTGCACCGCCACCATATGTGTAATCATCAACCTTATTGTGCTTATTGTGCGCAAAATCCCTGATATTTACCGTATTGAGTGATATAATATTCTGTTTTAAAGCTCTGCCTGTGATACTCTCTGACAGTCCCTGTTCTATCATCTGTGGGAATAAGGTCAGCACATGAAATCTCATTTCCTATATCTCCTGTTATCATCCTGTTTTACAGTTTTACGATTTAAAATGTATGATTTTTTTCAATTTTATATCTTATTTTACGGTTTTTGCAGTTTGAGATGCAGCTATCTCAAACCTGCCAGCAGATGTACCTTCATCGTGCCATTTTCCACATCAACATCCAGTATACAGTCCTTTATTGCCGGAATCAGCAGATCATTTGCACCGGCTTTCTTAACAACGTACACATCGTTAGCACCGGTCTGGAGTACATCAGCTATGACTCCAAGCTCCTCTCCTTCGTCTGATGTGACGGAAAGCCCGATAAGATCAGCTATAAAGTACTCATTTTCCTCAAGTGGCACCGCATTTTCCCTTGTCACAAAAAGAGGTGCCTTTTTATATTTTTCCACATCATTTATGTCATCTATGCCCTTAAATTTCAAGATAACCTGGTTCTTGAAAAATTTGACAGAAGTTATTTCCAAATCCCTGTGCTCTTTGCCATTATCCAGAATGACATTTTTAAGCTTTTTAAAACGGGCAGCATCGTCAGTGGTTGGGAACACCTTTACCTCACCGCGAATGCCGTGTGTGCTCGTAATTACACCTACCTGTAGTAAATCTTCCATTCTCTGTCTCCTGATATTAATATAAATCATAACTATTCAGCCCACGCACATTCTCAAAACCATACAATACCGGTTCTGAATAGTTACTTTAAATTATAAAAAAACAGGCATCTCATAAGAGATGCCTTTATGTTATTGTACTATCTCAACAATAACCTTTTTGTCTTCTTTAGAGGCTGCGGCCTTAACAACTGAACGAATAGCCTTAGCAATACGTCCCTGCTTGCCGATCACTTTGCCCATGTCAGACTGTGCAACACGTAATTCCAAAACAATTGCTTTCTCGTTTTCGGTCTCAGTTACATTAACCTCATCCGGATAATCAACTAAAGATTTTGCAATTACTTCAACTAATTCTTTCATTACGCCACCTCTTTATCCTATTTCTCGATACCAGCACTCTTGAAGATTCTAGCTACTGTCTCAGTTGGCTGTGCGCCGTTTGATAACCATTTCTTAGCTAATTCCTCATTTACATGATACTCGCTAGGATCCTTAGTTGGATCGTATGTTCCGATCTCCTCGATGCATCTTCCATCTCTTGGTGATCTAGAGTCTGCAACTACGATTCTATAGAAAGGAGCTTTCTTCTGTCCCATTCTTCTTAATCTGATCTTTACTGCCATTTTGTTTCACCTCCTCATAGGTTAATTGAATAATATATATCAAAAGTAAAATAAATACTTTTGTTAACAAAACATGAAATTCTTTGAAATCCATTAAAACGGAAGACCTTTGAATAAGCCTCCAAGACCACCGCCTCCACGGCGCCCCTTCTTGCCGCCCATCATGCCGGGCATCTGCTTCATGAACTTCTTTGTCTGCTCAAACTGCTTTACAAGTCTGTTGACCTCTGATACATCCACGACTGCTCCTCTTGCAATACGAGCCTTGCGGCTTGGATTAAGAAGCTTTGGATTTCGTCTTTCCTCCGGTGTCATGGAATAGATGATTGCCTCTGTGCGGGCCATGCCCTTTTCAGCTTCATCTGTATCAATATCCGGCATCTTGCCTCCACCGATACCCATGCCCGGCATCATGCCCATCACGCTTGAAAGACCGCCCATCTTCTTCATCTGACTCATCGAATCAAGGTACATCTCAAAATCAAACTCATTTTTGCGCATCTTCTGCTCAAGCTTCTTGGCCTGTTCCTCATCAATGTTCTCCTGCGCCTTCTCAATCATGGAAAGCACATCGCCCATACCGAGGATTCTTGAAGCCATACGCTCCGGATAGAACTGCTCAAGGTCTGAAAGCTTCTCTCCCATACCTGCGTATAGTATCGGCTTTCCTGTAACGGCTCTGATTGAAAGCGCCGCTCCACCTCTGGTGTCACCATCAAGCTTTGTGATGACAACTCCGTCAATTCCTATCTTTTCATCAAAGGTACCTGCTACATTTACCGCATCCTGACCTGTCATGGCATCAACCACGAGGATGGTCTGGAAAACATCAGTAGCTTCTTTTATCTCAATAAGCTCTGCCATCATATCCTCATCAATATGAAGACGTCCGGCAGTATCGATGATAACAACATTGAAATCGTTTTTCTTAGCGTGCTCCACAGCAGCCTTTGCGATGTCAGCAGGCTTGTTTTTGTCACCCATTGAGAAAACCTCAACGCCCTGCTTCTCACCATTTATCTTTAACTGCTCAATCGCAGCCGGACGATATACATCACAGGCTACAAGCAGTGATTTCTTGCCCTTGCTCTTAAGCTTACCGGCAATTTTTGCTGTGGTGGTTGTCTTACCGGCTCCCTGAAGACCTACCATCATGATAACGGTAAGCTCCTTGCCCGGTCTGAAAGCAATCTCTGTCGTCTCAGAGCCCATAAGCTTAATCATCTCTTCGTTTACGATTTTGATGACCATCTGTCCGGGATTGAGACCATTCATGACATCCTGTCCGATTGCTCTCTCCTGAACACTCTTTGTGAACTGCTTAACAACCTTGAAGTTAACATCGGCCTCAAGGAGTGCCATCTTAACCTCTTTAAGAGCAGCCTTTACATCATCCTCAGTAAGCTTTCCCTTGCTGCGGAGATTCTTGAAAACGTTCTGCAGTTTTTCTGATAAACTGTCAAATGCCATATTACAGCTCCTCTAATATCTGATTCGAAATAGCTTCGATTTCATTCATTAATAGCTCATTATGTGATTTCTTAAAATCATTTGTCAGCTCATGAATCCTTCGTATGTCACTCTTTATGGACATGAACTTTTCAACAAGATGCAGCTTTGCCTCATAGTCAAGCAGCTTCTTATTGCATCTCTTAATCAGATCGGCAACACCCTGACGGGAAATCCCCTCCTCGGATGCAATCTCACCGAGTGACAAATCATTGAAGACAAAATCCTCATATACCTGACGCTGATGCTCATTCAAAAGCTCACCGTAGAAATCATATAAATATGCCTGTTCAAGTTTTTCTTCCATATCAAGTATCCTCTTTTTCCCTCGAACCTATGGTAGAATAACACATAGTTTGCCCGGTGTCAAGTAAAAATACTTGATACTTTTATTTTTATATCATAGTGCGTACAATTCTTGGCTTATAGCCCTTCTTCTCGAGCGCAGCAATAATCTGCTCCTTGTGCTCTGTACCAAAACACTCAAGCGTGATGCGAAGCTCGACAGCCGCACTTCTGTTTGTAGTGACAAACTGGTTATGCTCCAGCTTGATTACATTGCCCTGTACATCGGCAAGAGTCTGTGAAACCTTGGCAAGCTCGCCCGGCTTATCAGGCAGAAGCACTGAAACAGTAAAGATTCTGTCTCTGAAAATAAGCCCCTGCTGTACAACTGATGACATGGTAATGACATCCATGTTGCCGCCACTTAGGATAGAAACCACTCTCTTGTCCTTTACTCCGAGATGCTTAAGCGCAGCTACAGTCAGAAGACCTGAGTTTTCGACTATCATCTTGTGATTCTCAACCATGTCAAGGAAGGCCACGATAAGCTCGTCATCCTCCACTGTGATAATATCATCAAGATTTTTCTTTATGTATGGGAAAATATTTGAGCCCGGTGTCTTTACCGCTGTTCCGTCTGCAATGGTATTTACGCTTGGTAAAGTGGTCACTTTTCCATTCTTAAATGACTCCTGCATACAATTAGCGCCGGCCGGCTCCACTCCGATAACCTTAATCTTTGGGTTTAAGAGCTTTGCAAGTGTGGATACACCTGTTGCCAGCCCGCCTCCCCCGATTGGAACAAGGATGTACTCAACAAGAGGAAGCTCCTTGAATATCTCCATGGCGATAGTTCCCTGTCCTGTTGCGACAGCTAAATCATCAAACGGATGGATAAATGTGTAGCCCTCTTTCTCTGCAAGCTCATATGCCTTGGCACATGCCTCATCATACACATCTCCGTAAAGCACTACCTCAGCGCCGTAGCTCTTTGTACGGTTTACCTTGATAAGAGGTGTGGTGGTAGGCATCACGATAACAGCCTTGCAGCCATAGCACTTTGCAGCATACGCAACACCCTGCGCATGGTTTCCTGCGGATGCTGTGATGAGTCCCTTTGCCCTCTCCTCATCTGTGAGTGTGCTTATCTTGTAGTACGCACCTCTGACCTTGTAAGCTCCGGTAAACTGCATATTTTCAGGCTTCAGATATACCTTATTGCCTGTCTGGTCACTTAAAAAGTCACTGTAAATGAGCTTTGTCTCAAGGGTGACCTCCTTGACCTTCTCACTTGCTTCTTCAAATTTATCTAATGTCAGCATATTTGTTTTTCCTTTCCTTGATATAACGATTCAGAACCACCCACGCATTATTCGCAAATTATTCCGTTTTAGTGTCAAACAATGCATTCACGAACTCGTCCGAATCAAATTTCTGCAAATCATCGATGGTCTCACCGACTCCGATATACTTGACCGGCACTGAAAGCTCCGACTGTATCGCTACAGCGATACCACCCTTAGCTGTACCATCCATCTTAGTAAGCACGATGCCCGAAATCTTTGCCACATCAGAAAACTCTCTCGCCTGAACCAGTGCATTCTGGCCTGTAGTTGCATCAAGCACGACGAGCGTCTCTCTGTACGCATCCGGATACTCACTCTCCAGGATTTTATTAATCTTTCCAAGCTCATTCATCAGATTCTTTTTGTTGTGGAGTCTTCCCGCTGTATCCACGAGAAGCACATCAGCGTTTCTGGCCTTTGAAGCAGCAACCGCATCATATACAACAGCTCCCGGGTCTGCACCCTCGGCACCACCAATCATATCAACTCCGGCGCGGTTTGCCCATTCCTTCAGCTGGTCACCTGCTGCCGCCCTGAAGGTATCGGCACCTGCAATAACCACCTTCTTGCCCTGTTCCTTGAGCTTTCCTGCAAGCTTTCCGACAGTGGTAGTCTTTCCCACTCCGTTGACACCGATTACAAGCACAACAGACTTTTCATTTTCAAATCTGTAGGCGGTCTCCTCCACCTTCATCTGCTCCTTGATGCTCTCAATCAAGAGTTCCTTGCACTCTGCCGGCTCCTTGATATGCTGCTCCTTCACCTTCCTCTGCAGATCCTCGATGATACTCTCTGTAGCTCTCACTCCGAGGTCTCCCATGATGAGAATCTCCTCAAGCTCCTCATAAAAATCATCATCTATGTGTGAAAATCCACTGAAAAGTGAATCTATGCCTGAAACAATATTGTCTCTGGTCTTTGTCAGTCCTGAAACGAGCCTCTTAAAAAAGCCCGGCTTCTTTTCTTTTTCTTCCATTTTAACTCTCCATAAATAAATTTTACTGCGTCAGATCATTCTCTATAAGATTCACTGAAACGAGTGTTGAAACACCCTTTTCCTGCATCGTGATACCATATAGTCTGTCCGCAGCCGCCATCGTACCACGTCTGTGTGTGATAACGATAAACTGTGTGTTCTTTGTAAGCTTGTTCAGATAATTTGCATAGCGCGAAACGTTTGAGTCATCAAGCGCCGCCTCAATCTCATCAAGCAAACAAAACGGTGATGGCTTAAGTGCCTGAATGGCAAACAAAAGTGCAATAGCGGTGAGGGCCTTTTCTCCACCGGACATCTGCATCATATTCTGCAGCTTCTTTCCGGGCGGCTGTGCGACGATTCTGATGCCGCACTCCAATATATCCTCATCCTCCACAAGCTCGAGTGAACCATGTCCACCACCAAAAAGCTGCTTAAAGGATTTGTCAAACTCTCTCTGAATCTCAGCAAACTTCTCCGTAAACTGCTTTCTCATACCACTGTCAAGCTCGTCTATGATGCCAACCAGCGTCTTTTCTGCCTCGATAAGGTCGTCATGCTGTCCCTTTAAGAACTCATAACGTGTTGAAATCTCCCTATATTCCTCAATCGCGTTGACATTTACATCTCCGAGGTGTCTGATTTCGTCCTTTATGCCTGCAATCAGCTTCTTTAATGAAGACAGGTCATCGTATGCATCATTTCTAAGTTCTGCCGCCGCATGCGGAGTAAGCTCATACTCATCCCACATATAGTTAGTCTGAGTCTCTGAAGCCTCCTTAAGCTTTTCTCTCTGGCTGTTCAGCCTGAAAAGCTCCTTATCCAAATCAGCCTGCTTCTTTGAAACTTCCTCCTGCTTAGCAAAAAAGCCTCTGTAATTCTCAGACATCTTTTCCTTTTCGACAAGACTCTCCCTAAGCTCTTCATCAAGCTTTGAATTGTTGTCCTTTGAAGCCAGAATGGTCTGTGTGATTGCATCAATATCAGCCTGCTTCTTTTTAATATCATCCTTTGCAGTAGCTGCACCTTCCACAAGGCTTGCCTTCTGCTCATCTAATTTTTCTATCTCTGAATTGATACGATTGATATTTTCTATAGCAAACTCTGCCGTCTTTGTAATATTTGCAAGCTCAAGTGAAATGGCAGCGGCCTTGTGTGAAGCCTCCTGCTCAAGTACTCCCTGCTTTTCAAGTATCTCACTGTATGAGCTGTTTTCCTTCTCAAGCTGCTCCTCACGCTGCTTTGATGCCTCAAGCTGCGCTGCAATATCCTTCTTGCCCTGATTTATCTCTTCGAGCTGTTTTTCAATCTCCGCATTTTCTGTGCGCAGATCCTCGTAGACATTCGCACTCTCCTTCTTCTGCTGTTCTGCCCTGTCAACAGAGATCTGTGCTGTATTCTGCTCAATATACTTTTCCTGTAGCAGTGTCTTTGTGGCTGCTATATCCTCCTCGCCAAGCGCAATAGCTGTTGCAATATCATCCTTTCTGGCTCTAAGCTCTTTAAGCTTTATCTTTGTCTGATCAACTTTCTTTTCAAGCTCCTCAATCTCACGGTTTCTCGCAAGCAGATTGGATGAATTTTTAAACGCACCACCGGACATAGAGCCGCCCGGTGCCAGATACTCACCCTCGACAGTCACGATATGGAGTGAATAGTGATTTTTCTTCGCAAGCGCAATGGCGTTGTCAATTGTGTCCACCACTATCACCCTGCCAAGCAGATAAGCAACAACCTCATCAAACTTCGGATCACACTTCACCAGCTTATTTGCAATGCCAAGCACACCCTTTTCGCCGAGTGCCGCCTCATTTTTTGTATTTCTGTTTGCACGCACACTTGTAAGAGGTAAAAACGTAGCTCGTCCAAAATGATTGGTCTTCAAAAAGCCAATCATCTTTTTGGCTGTAGCCTCATCCTCAGTGACGATATTCTGGATATTGCCACTTAAGGCTGTCTCTATCGCAATCTCATAGCGCTTATCCACCTGGATAAGATCTGAAACCACACCGAGAAGCCCCGGATTTTTAGCCTTCTGCTCCATAACACGCTTGATGCTGTTGCCATAGCCATCATAGCGCTCGGCAATATTTTTAAGTGACTCAAGCCTGGAAACAGACTTATGATACTCTGTGGAAGCCTCCTCCATCAGGCGGGCATTCTCTCTGGACTTATCTCTCCACTCCCTGGCCTTTGCCAAAAGAGCCGACTCCTTTTCCTTTAAACCGGCTATCTCTTCATTGACAGCATTAAGCTTCTTATTAGCCTCATCCAATATATCATCAAGCCCTGCTTCCCTTGTCTTTCTATCTAAAAGACGCTTGGTAAGCTCTGCCTTTCTGATATTGATCTGCTCAAGCATAGTGGCAAAACGCTGCTGCCTTGACTGGATACTGCCTCGCTCCTGAAGCAGGGCGATAAGCTCATTCTTGCCCTTTTCCAGTCCGTCATTGCAGCGGTTAACCTCTGCAAGCACAGCCTCATGCTCGTTTACCGCAAGAAGCTCGTTCAGCTTCATCTGCTCTATATCAGCTTCCAGTGCAGCTTTTTTGTCATCATACTCTTTCCTGCTTTTAAGACGCTCAGCCTTTTCCTTTTCGATAGCTAAAAGACGCGACTGCAAATGCTCATCCGTCATTTCGGCCGTGTGAATCTGCTCCTTTAAAAGCTCTATCTGATTCTCAAGCTTCTGTCTGGTGGATGAAGTGCTTGTGATGCTCTCTCGAAGAGACTCGATACGCTCATCCATCTGCTGCATATCGTTCCCAAGCCTCTCATACTCTGCCTTGATGCTCTCGTATGTGGCGTTGGTCTCCTTTAGCTCGTCATCCGCAATAGCGTATTTCTCATCAGCTGACTTAAGCTCAGTCTCAATGCGCGCTGATTCAAGCAAAAACATGTTGACATCGTAGTTCTTCAGTTCTTCTCTTTTTTTAAGATATGTATGAGCCTTCTCGGACTGTCTCTGTAACGGACCTACCTGTCTCTCAAGCTCTGTCAGGATATCATTGACACGCACAAGGTTCTCCCGCTCATTATCGAGCTTCTTTTGTGCTGTAAGCTTTCTCTTTTTAAACTTTACAATGCCGGCAGCCTCATCAAACAGCTCTCGCCTCTCCTCCGGCTTTCCGCTTAGAATCCTGTCAATCTGACCCTGTCCAATGATGGAATAGCCCTCTTTACCGATACCGGTATCATAGAAAAGCTCCGAAACCTCCTTGAGCCTGCACGGATTACCATTGATGAGATACTCGCTCTCACCCGAGCGGTAAACACGTCTGGCAACCGTAACCTCATTGAAATCAATCGCAAGCGAATGGTCTGAATTGTCAAGTGTGATTGCGACATACGCGTATCCAAGCGGCTTCCTGTTCTCAGTGCCTGCAAAAATAACATCCTGCATGCTGGCACCACGAAGCTGCTTTGCGCTCTGCTCACCGAGCACCCATCTGACCGCATCGGCGACATTACTCTTTCCACTGCCGTTTGGCCCTACAATACCTGTGATGCCGTTGTGGAACTCAAAAACAATTTTGTTGGCAAAGGACTTAAAGCCCTGTACTTCCAAACTCTTTAAATACATTAAAAACTCCTATTCCCTGTTTCTATATAAAAGAAGTGCCTGATATGCAGCCTGCTGCTCCGCCGCTTTCTTTGTGTGGCCTTCTCCCTCGCTGACACGCTCGCCGTCCACAAGCACCGCAACCGTAAACTGCTTGTCATGGTCCGGACCGCTCTCATCAATAAGCTCATAGGAAAGCTGCTCATGCTTGCCCTGTATAAGCTCCTGAAGGATAGTCTTGCTATCATAAAAGAGCTGCTTATTCTCAATATCAGTCATGATGAACCTAAGCACAAACTCCTTTGCATTAGTAAAACCACCATCTAAATAAATTGCTCCAATCACTGCCTCAAGCGCATCAGAAAGAATTGACTTTCTCTTTCTGCCACCTGTATGATCCTCGCCCCTGCCAAGACGTAAGTACTTCCCAAGGTCAAGCGGCTTTGTACAAAGTGCAAGAGTCGGCTCACAAACAATGCTTGCGCGCAGCTTGGTAAGCTCACCCTCAGGCTTTTGCGGATAATTGATAAACAAAAACTCACTTGAAACTATTTCCAAAACAGCATCCCCCAAAAACTCCAGGCGTTCGTTATCAGAATGCTTTTTCATGTGCTTTTCATTGGCATACGAGCTGTGTGTCAGTGCCTGCTCAAGCAGATGCCGATTCTTGAACGTATAGCCTATTTTGCTTTGAAATTCATTTAAATCTGCCATAATTTTTCCTCTATTTCTATATCTATCCATTTTACATGTTCCGTGAGTATAACGAAAAGCCCTCATAATAAAGGGCTTTTCGTTAGTTAAACATACTACTGCTCGCTTACAGCTTTTTTAATCTGCTCAACAGCATCGCCTACAGTGACGATTTTCTCTGCTTCCTCATTAGGAATCTCGATATCGAACTCTTCCTCGATACCCATGATAATCTGGAATACATCCAGAGAGTCAGCGCCAAGATCATCAATGAAGGTTGACTCCATAGTAACCTCGGTCTCGTCCACGTTAAGTACCTCGACAATAATGTCTCTAAGCTTCTCAAATTCCATTTTTAATACCTCTCATTCCTGTTTATAGTGACCAATCACACAGCAGTACTGCTATCTAATCAGCCGGCTTATTAATAATATATTCTTTAATTTTATCATTAATCTCTTTTTCCTTAAATGTAACACACTGGAAAACAGAGTTAGTGATTTCCTTTGCCTTGGAGCTGCCGTGGGTCTTTACTACAAGACCATTCAATCCTAAAAGCGGTGCTCCGCCGTATTCGGTCGCATCAAATGACTTTAGCGTATTCTTAAGAGCCGGAAGTGCAAGTGCAGCTCCTATCTTGCTCTTTAGTGTGCTCATGAGACCCTTCTTTATGACTCCGATAAGTGTGGAGCTAAGACCCTCGTAAAGCTTTAAAATGACATTGCCCGTGAAAGCCTCGCAGACTATAACATCGGCATCTCCCTTTGGAATATCCCTTGCCTCAATGCTTCCGACAAAATTGATGTCTGTGCACTCTCGAAGAAGCGGCATGGTCTCCTTTACCAGGGCATTACCTTTCTCTTCCTCTGCACCGATATTGACCAGTGCAACCTTTGGATTCTTCACGCCGACAACATGCTCCATATAGATAGACCCCATCTTCGCAAACTGTACCAGATGCTCAGCTCTCGCATCCACATTGGCACCACAGTCTATGAGCAAAGACACTCCCTTCTCAGTCGGAATAAGCGGTGCCAAAGGTGGCCTTTGTATGCCCTTTATCCTGCCGACTATTACCTGTCCTCCGACAAGTACAGCACCTGAGCTTCCTGCCGAAACAAATGCATCAGCCTCTTTATTCTTGACCATATTCATGCCAACAACGATTGATGACTGCTTCTTTCGTCTGATTGCCCCAACCGGTGGCTCTGCCATCTCTATAACCTCAGGCGCATCTACTATCTCTATCTGCTCCTTAGGATATGTATACAAAGAAAGCTCCCTCTCTACCGGTACCTTCTGTCCTACAAGAAATATCTTTATATCATTTCTTTTGTTAACCGCATCTACCGCACCCTTTACTACCTCTGCGGGTGCATTGTCGCCACCCATTGCATCGAGTGCGACCCTTGTTGTACTTTGCATTGTGACCTCCCTGTGCCTGCTAAAAAGCAAACTACTAATTGATTAAATAAAATATACTATAATCATAGGTATAAATCAATAACCAATTCACTACTCTATATGGCTTCCATCATTCTCCCGGACTCATTGAAATAACCTTGCCACAGTTCCATAAATCAGCAGTGCGCTTTGCTGCATCAAGTCTGTCATCGTCAGACTTAAAATCAATATTTACTGAGTGGCATCCGCACTCAAGGCATGTCACATAATATGAGCTGCCGCAGTCCTCCTCGAGAATCCCGGCACCGCCACAGAGCGGGCACTCATAGATTTCAACTAAATCGTCTATACTATTCATGATAGTTTGCTTCCTTCTTTCTTTAATATCTAAATATCCTTTCAGTATAATAACATCCCTGCAAGCTATATACAAGCAAAAAGTACCTTCATTTTATTATGGGATAAAAAAGGGATAAAATCAATCAAAAAAGGATTGAACGATATCGTTCAATCCTTAATTTTACTGGTTTTCTACTATTAGTCCTGAGGAATGATTTCTTTTTTGTTGTATGATCCGCAGTTCTTGCAAACTCTGTGTGGCATCATAAGCTCTCCACATTTGCTGCATTTTACTAAAGTAGGAGCAGACATTTTCCAGTTTGCTCTTCTCTTATCTCTTCTTCCCTTAGAAGATTTATTCTTTGGACAAATTGACATTTGTTTACACCTCCTTAAACTTGTTAAATATATCCTGGAACGCTGCCATTCTTGGATCCGGTACAAAACTATCGCAACTGCAGGTGCCTTTATTCAAGTTCATCCCGCAGACTTTACAAATACCTTTGCAATCGTCTTTGCACAGAACTCTCATTGGCCAGTTCACCAGAATTTCGGCGTAGACAAGTTTATCTACATCGAGTTCAAACCCAATCAGGTAGTCAGTTTCCTCCATCTCTTCATCGACTAATGCTCCGTCTGTGATTTTCAGAGTCTTGTCAATGTCAAAATGCATGTTTGTTGGAACTTCTTCCAAGCATCGGCTGCACGGTATCGCTATGTCTATATCTACAGTCCCCGTGATGTGCACTGCTGCATTCTCCACGTTTGAGATATGAAGTGATATCGGCCGCTTTTTCAGAATAGGATAATCTCCTAAACGCGACTCAAATGATGTGAGCGTAAGCTCTGTCTCAATTGTTGTCTCTTTATTGATAGATTTTACAATGGTTGATATATCAATCATAGTTGTCTCCTATTCACACCTAACCAATTATACATATTGGAGTGGTGTTTGTCAACAAAATTTTATAATTTATCCACAACTTTTTGCTTTTTATTAGCCAACAAGCTTTACTGTCTCACGGCAGATTGCAAGCTCCTCGTTTGTAGGGATGACACATACCTTTACGCTTGAGTCTGCTGTTGAGATAAGTGCCTCCACGCCACGTGTCTTGTCGTTTGTTACACGGTCAATCTTTATGCCAAGGTAACCTAAATATGCCATGATTTTTTCTCTTACGAAGCTTGTGTTCTCACCGATTCCTGCTGTGAATGCGATAGCATCTACTCCGTTCATTGCTGCTGCATATGCTCCGATGTATTTTGCTACCCTGTAGCTGAATACTTCTACTGCTGCGATGGCACGCTCATTACCCTCATTGTAGGCTGCCTCAAGGTCTCTGAAGTCACTTGATACTCCTGACATGCCGGCTACTCCTGACTTCTTGTTGAGCACATTCATCACACCATCGATATCAAGGTTTTCTTTCTTTGCGATAAACTCCATGATTGACGGATCGATATCACCTGAACGTGTTCCCATTACGAGTCCCTCAAGTGGTGTAAGTCCCATTGATGTATCTACGCATTTACCGTTTAATACTGCGCTGACTGAAGCTCCGTTTCCAAGGTGTGCTACGATAATCTTTGAGTTGTTTAAGTCCATTCCAAGGTAGCTTGCTGCCTCCTTTGATACGAAGCTGTGGCTTGTGCCGTGGAAGCCGTATCTTCTTACCTTGTACTTCTCATAATACTCATATGGAAGGCCGTAGAGATATGCTTTCTCAGGCATTGTCTGATGGAAGGCTGTATCAAATACTCCTACCATTGGTACATTTGGCATAAGTGCCTGGCATGCTCTGATTCCGATAATATTTGCAGGGTTGTGAAGAGGTGCGAGGTCGTTGCACTCCTCTACCTGTGCGATTACTTCCTCTGTGATGACTACTGAGTCTGAGAACTTCTCGCCACCGTGCACTACACGATGTCCTACTGCATCGATCTCTGCAAGTGATTTTACTGCGCCTGTCTTTGGATTTACAAGTGCATCGAGTACCATCTGGATGGCCTCTTTATGTGTTGGCATAGGTGCCTCTGTGATTTCCTTATCAAGCCCCTCTTTCTGATATACGAGTCTGCCATCGATTCCGATTCTCTCGCAGAGTCCTTTTGCAAGTACCTCCTCTGAATCTGAATTGATGAGCTGGTATTTCAGTGATGAACTACCGCAATTAATTACTAATACATTCATTGTTTTGTCTCCTTTGGTTTAAAATTACAATACTATTGTTAGTATAAACTTATTTTTCAAATGCGACAAGGGTGTTTTTGTGGTATTATGGGTTTGAACTCTAAAAAATACATTATCGATTAAAGGAGCATCAAACATGAAGGTTGCAGGTGTGATTACCGAATACAATCCATTCCACAATGGGCACAAATATCAGCTGGAGCAGATTAAAAGGCAGACATCTGCTGATTATATCGTCGTAGTAATGAGCGGTGATTTCGTGCAAAGAGGTGAGCCTGCCATCATTGACAAATACGAGCGCACACACATGGCGCTTTTGAGCGGTGCCGACCTGGTGCTTGAGCTTCCATCGGTCTTTGCCACTGCTTCTGCCGAGTTTTTTGCCGGTGGCGGAGTCAGTGTACTCAAAAACACAGGTGTGGCGGACATGCTGTGCTATGGTGTGGAGTCTGTGGACCATGAACTTACAAAGCTTGTGGCTGGCGTGCTTAAGAATCCGCCTGCTGAGTATTCCGCCTCTCTTGCCAGGCTGATTCAGGGTGGGATGAGCTTTCCTGCGGCCAGGAGCAGAGCTCTATGTGAATATTTTCAAGATAACTATGATATTTCTTTAGAGAAATTAGATACTTTCATAGCTTCACCCAATAATATTCTGGCCATTGAGTATGAGAAGGCTTTGATGGACTGTGATATTACGGGATTTCCTCTTCAGCGCATCGGGGAAGGATATCACAGCACGGATTCGACAAGTGAGTTTTCTTCCGCTACAGCTGTGCGCGGGGTGATTTCAACTGTATACAATACAGCTAATCATTTGACTGTTAATTCTTCTAACACAAGTCAATTTGGGAATTTAACTGTTCTCAATACGCTGATGCCTGCAGATTGTGCTAAAATTCTTACACATTGTATATCAAATGGTCATATTGTGTTTCCTGATGCTATTTCCGATTTACTCTACTATCGGCTGATTTCAGAAAGAAATGTGGGATATGAGAAATATGCAGACTGCACAAAGGAGCTTTCTGCAAAGATAGTTAAAAATATATATAAATATGAAAGTTTTACGCAGTTTTGTAACTTACTGAAGAGTAAAAATCTGACTTATACGCGTATTTCGAGAGTCCTCACGCATATTTTACTTGGTATTGAGAATGATGATTTTAACATATGTATGGATAATCCTTATCTGCGCATACTCGGTTTCAAAAAATCATCTGGAGAGCTTATGCATCTCCTCAAAAAAAAAGCATCAGCGCCTATTATTACAAAAGTCGCTGATGCTCCGTACGAGCTTATTTCCAAGGATATTTTTGCCGCTGATTTGTATGGCAGGCTGTGTCATTCACAGCAAAATGAGTTTACACATGGGGTTGTAATTATTTAATCTACAGCTCCATTATAATTTCTCTCGCCAGACTTTCCTCTATAGGCTTTGCATACACTCCCGGTGCAAACTCAACAGTGGCTCCTATGCCCTTTTGGAGCACGAAGCGCAGCTTGCCGTCTCTCACCTTTTTATCGGTGTAGAGTTTCTTTACAAGCTCTTCCCTGTCTATATAGTCAGGTATACGTGTCAAAAGACCGGCTCTCTCATAGAGCTTTATCACGCGCTCTGCCTGCTCCTCTGACATATAGCCAAGTCGTGCTGACATAAGTGCCTGTGCTGCCATTCCAATCGACAGTGCCTCTCCATGCAACAGCTTGTAGTCGCTGACAGTCTCGATTGCCCGGCCTACTGTGTGGCCCAGATTTAAGGTTTCGCGAAGTCCCGCCTCTCGCTCATCCTTCATGACCACATTGTACTTGATACGGCAGTTATTTTCCGCGATATACTCACATGCAAATTTCTTGAATGAATATATATCATCCAGATTTTCCTCTATAAATTCAAACATATCCTCGCTGCCTAAGCATGCATGCTTGATGGTCTCTGCCATACCGCTTGCCATCTGGCGCTGTGGCAGTGTTTTCCAGGCAGCTATGTCTATATATACCTTTTTGGGCTGATTGAACAGACCTATGGTGTTGGTAGCAAGAGGTGTATCAATTGCTGTTTTTCCACCTACCGATGCATCTGCCGCCGCTAGAAGGGTGGTTGCATAGTTGATAAACGGCACTCCTCTGCCGTAGGTTCCTGCAATAAAGCCTGATAAGTCGGTTACCACACCGCCACCGACTGCAATGATACAGCAGTCTCTTCTGTACCCCTTTTTAAGCATGGCATCCTCTATCTTTGCCTTTGTCTCACGTGACTTGCTCTTTTCCCCAGCCGGGAAAACAAACAAATCCACTGAGTATCCCGCATGCTTTATTTTCTCACAGATTGGAAGAGCATAAGGATCACGCACATTTGTATCTGTAATCACTGCAAATTTCTTTATCTTGCCCACAAGACCATTTTCCAGGTCAGATACAAGGGTGTCTGAGAGGTTGTAGCCTATCTCAATATCATATGTGTCATCTACTACTTTTTTGAGTTCTACATTGAATATGCTCATCTTTTTCTCCTGTTATGATATATTTTTGTTTCTTTTATGTGGGAAACTGCTACAGTATCCCCACAGCCTGCTTGGCGAGCTTATCTGCCTCTTCGTTGCCCTCTACCCCTGAGTGTCCTTTTACCTTTACAAAAGTAAGCTTTATTTTACCCTTAACTGACATGATGTATTCGTGATAAGCTATAGTGCCTGCCTTGTTTCGCTTCCAGGCCCCTGTGGCCCACATCTCTATGCCCATGTAGTCATAGTATATGACCAGTTCCTTAATTCCAAGCTCTATAGTCTTTTTTATGGCAGCCTCCGCGCCCTTTATCTCTCCGGCTACGTTGCGCATTGTGGCCATCTCGGCATCATTATCAGCCCCCTGCAGCACGTATTTTTCATGTTCAGTCACAAGAAAGCCTCCATAGCCATAGGTGTGTGTTGCTTTGTTGAAGGAGCCGTCTACAAACGCATATGTACTATTTTCGCCGGATGATTTCATACCTGTAATAGTTTTCTCTCCGGCAATAATTTTCTCTCCGTTAATAAATTTTTCTGCCTCTTCTATTGTCTTAAAGCTTTTATACACTGCTCCCGGATATCCGTCAACCATTGCTTTGCAATCGTTCCAGTTCAAATATATCCCGGGAACCTTTCCCTTTTTTACTGCATAGTATTTTGATGCCATGCTTTATTTCTCCTATAACACTCTTGACAAAAATTCCTGTAATCTCTCACTCTTTGGTGCGCCAAATACTTCCTCAGGTGTGCCCTCCTCAGCTATGGTACCCTCATTGATGAACATCACTCTGTTGGCCACTTCTCTGGCAAAGCCCATCTCATGTGTCACGACTACCATTGTCATGCCTGCCTCTGCAAGCTCCTTCATTACTGAAAGCACCTCACCTACCATCTCAGGGTCAAGTGCCGATGTAGGCTCATCAAACAGTATGACATCAGGATTCATAGCAAGTGAACGGATAATTGCCACTCTCTGCTTCTGTCCTCCGGAAAGCTGCGCCGGATATGCATCTGCCTTATCGAGGAGACCTATTCTGGTGAGAAGCTCATCTGCCTTCTTTGATGCCTCATCCTTCGTCATCACACCGAGCTTCACCGGTGCGAGCATGATATTTGCTTTTATTGTCATGTTGGCAAACAGATTGAACTGCTGGAAAACCATGCCGATTTTCTGTCTGGTCACATTGATGTCTGTCGACTTGTCTGTCAGGTCTGTTCCTTCAAAAAGGATTTGTCCTGATGTAGGTGTCTCGAGCAGATTGAGGGAGCGTAAAAATGTAGACTTTCCACAGCCTGACGGTCCGATGATGGCAATTACATCACCTCTGTTTACCTCTGTGCTTATGCCCTTTAATACCTCCTGCTCTCCAAAACTCTTGTGCAGGTCTTTTACCTCTAGTATCACGTTATTATCTTTCATTGCTTCTCAGTCTCCTCTCAAGTTTGCTTACTCCGTGGCTTAAAAGCATCACTATAACCAGATAAATAAGGGCTACAGCAATAAGCGGTATAAATGCCTCGTATGTGTTGCTTCGTATGATATCTCCACCCTTTGTCAGATCCATCATACCAATATAACCACTGATTGATGTCTCCTTTAGGAGGCTGATAAACTCGTTAAGCAGCGCCGGAAGTATATTTTTGACAGCCTGCGGTATGATAACAAGCTTCATGGTCTGGCTGTAGTTGAGTCCTAAGCTTCGTCCTGCCTCAAACTGTCCGTTATCAACTGCCATAATACCGGAACGGAAAATCTCAGCAACATAAGCACTGGAGTTCATACCAAATGCCAGAATCGCTACGATCGTCTTACTGACATCCACACTTGCAAAAATTACAAAGTAAATGATAAGCAGCTGTACAACAACCGGTGTACCACGGATGACCGTGATGTAAATCTGGCAGATCAGATTCAGGAGCTTCAGCTTGCCGGTCTTATCGTATGTGGAACGGACAATTGCCAGAAGGAATCCGAGAACTACACCGATCAGGACAGCACAAAAGGTTACAATTAATGTAACCTTAAGTCCGTCTGCAATGTAGTGCCATCTGTCATCTTTTATAAAATTCATTATAAATCTTGCTTTAAAATCACTCATAAGACACCACCAGTCTGTACCCGATTAGTCTGTAATATATTTTGCAACGATTTTATCAAATGTTCCATCTTCTTTTAACTCTTTGATCGCATCATTGACTTTCTTAACCAGATCATCATTACCTTTTTTGATTGCCAGTGCATAGTCTTCTTCTACATAAGAAGTCTCCAGGATCTTCAGACCTTCATTTTCTTCTACGAATGTCTTAGCCGGCTGGTTATCAATGATCACTGCATCGATCTTGCCCTGCTGCAGAGCCTGTACAGCTTCCATACCTTTGTTGAAACGCTCTACATTATCATCACCGAAATCATCTGTAGAATAAATATCCCCTGTTGTTCCCTGCTGAACACCAATCTTCTTTCCTTTCAGATCATCCGGTTCTGTAATATCACTGTCATCTGTTACAATGATAACCTGAACTCCTGTGTAATAGCTGTCAGAGAAATCAACCTGTGTAGCACGGTCTTCTGTTACAGTCATACCTGCTGCTCCGATATCTGCTTTCCCGCTCTGAACGGCCGGGATAATAGAATCAAATGCCATATCTTCGATCTTCAGCTCCATACCCAGTTTGTCTGCTACGGCTGCTGCGATATCTGCATCGATACCTACGACATTTTCGCCTTCATAATATTCATATGGCGGGAACTCTGCATTGGTAGCCATAACCAGTGTGCCGCCTGCTGCATCAGAAGAAGCTTCGCTTCCTGTTGTTTCTGCAGTCTTGCTTCCGCATCCTGCCATAGTAAGTACCATTGTTCCAACCAGTGCTGCTGCAATCAGTTTTTTCATAATTTCTATTCCTCCTGAATTTTAATAAGCTTGTCCGAAATTTCTGTCTTTTCCATCATCCGGACTGCTTCCTTGCTCTGCGTCTGAGTTTAACACTGTTTCAAAGTAATGTCAACGGAATTGATGCATAGAAAGTCAAATTACTGCATATTTTATGCTTTTATGCCCTCTCCGTCAAACGGTGGAATATAGCAGACTTTCGCACTTTCCATTTCCTGCATGTAGCCGTTCTCCACGCCAAGTTCGACAGCAAAATCCAGCAGCTTTTCGTACTCTCTTTTTGTCACTCTCCGATTCAGTTCCGGGTAGTTATCAAGTTCGCCAAGTGGTGTATACTGACACATCAGGCTGATCGCCGCCTGATCTTTATAAGTATCGTATACATATTTTACCACCTGTTCTGCTTCCTTACGGTGCGACGGCAAAAGCAGATGGCGGACCAGCACACCACGCTTCATCATGCCATGTTCATCGTATATCGTCTGCGGCTGCTGACGCATCATCTCGGCAAGTGCCGCCTTTGCAGCCTTTGGATAATCTTTGGCATGCGAATATCGCAGGGCACTTTCCGGCGACATATACTTAAAATCCGTAAGATAAATATCAATCAGGCCAGTCAGCTGTTTTAAGACTTCCACTTTCTCATATCCACTGCAGTTATAAACAAACGGAAGGTCAAATCCTCTCTCTTTTGCCATACGGATTGCGGACATGATCTTGTCCGCATAATGGCTCGGTGTGACAAGATTGATATTTTCCGCTCCCTGTTCTTTGAGTTCAAAAAAGATGTCCACCAGGCGTGAAAGGCTGATCTCCTCTCCCATCCTCCCGGCTGCGATCTCGCGGTTCTGACAGTAAACACAACGCAGGGTACAGCCTGCAAAAAAGACGGCACCGGAACCGCCCTTCCCGGAAATACATGGTTCTTCCCAAAAATGAAGGGCAGCTCTCGCCGCCCTGATGCCTTTTCCTGTCATACCGCAGAAACCCATCTGTCCATTTTCCCTCTCTGCCTTACATTCCCGCGGACAGAGACGGCATTTCTGATCGATCATAACAAGCAGATTCCTGCCTTTTCACATGCGTTCAGTGTCTCTTCATCCCAGATCGATGCCTGTACTTCGCCGACATGTGCCTTACCGAGCAGAAGCATGCAGACTCTGGACTGTCCGATACCGCCACCGATCGTCAGAGGCAGTTTCTCTTCCAGAAGCATTTTGTGGAACAAAAGTTCTCTTCGATCTTCGCATCCTGCTTTTGTCAGCTGCTCTGCCAGAGATTTTGCATCGACACGGATTCCCATGGAAGATACCTCCAGGGCACAGCCCAGTGTCTCATGCCAGAACAGAATATCTCCGTTCAGTGCCCAGTCATCGTAGTCCGGTGCTCTGCCGTCATGTGGCTCACCGGACTTCAGTTTGTCACCGATCTTCATGATAAAAGCAGTTCCGTGTTCTTTTACAAACACATTTTCACGCTGCTTCGGTGTCAGATCCGGATAACGGTCCTCCAGCTCCTGTGTTGTGACAAATGCAACATCACGGTTCAGTTCCAGCTCCAGCTGCGGATAATAGTATTTCAGCTCATCCAGGGTATTGCAGATCACGCCGACAATTCTCTTGACAACGGCTTTCAGGTAGTCCTCGTTGCGGTCGCTGCGGTCGATGACTTTCTCCCAGTCCCACTGATCCACGTAACAGGAGTGAAGATTATCAAGCTCCTCGTCTCTGCGGATGGCATTCATGTCTGTCAGAATCCCCTTTCCAACACGAAAATCGTAGCGGTAAAGTGCCATACGTTTCCATTTTGCCAGAGAATGTACAACCTGTGCCTCCACGCCAGCTGCCGGGATTTCAAAAGAAACCGGTCGTTCCACTCCGTTCAGATCGTCGTTCAGTCCGGATGCCGGATCTACAAACAGCGGAGCTGTGACTCTTTTCAAACGCAGTGCCATACAGAGTTTCTTCTGCATCATTTCTTTGATGATCCCGATTGCATCCTGTGTCTCATACATAGAGAGCACGGAATGATAGTTTTCCGGAATAATTACCTGATTCATCTTTCTTACCTCCTGTTTGTGGCAGGCTCCCGCAAGAGAAGCCTGCCGCTGTGTTCATTTTTATTTCTGCGGCTGATCGTTTGTCAGTCCGAATTTATCAAGAATATAAAATACCAGGCTCATTGCCATAGCAACAACGCATGCCAGTACCATTCCTGTCATTTCCACATTGCCGATCTTCAGTGCAATGCCGGAAAGCCCTGTCACAAATACTACCGATGTGAGCACCAGATTTCTGGAACGGCTGTAATCTACTTTTCCGTCTACCAGCAGACGGATACCGGATGTACCGATCATACCGTAAAGCAGGAAGGATACCCCTCCGATAACCGGACCCGGGATCGTGCTGATCAGTGCGGAGAGCTTACCAAGGAAGGAACAACAGATGGATAAAACGGCCGCCCCGCCGATCACCTGCACGCTGTAGACACCGGTCATCGCCATGACACCGATGTTTTCACCGTATGTCGTGGTCGGCACCGATCCTACCAGGCCGGAAAGCATGGTGGAAAAGAAGTCACCGAACAGAGTCCTGTGCAGTCCCGGTTCTTTTAAAAGATCTCTTCCGATGATCTCACTTGTCACAACCTGATGTCCGATATGCTCCGACACGACCAGAAGCAGTGCCGGAAATACCGTCATGATCGCTTCCAGGTTAAACTTCGGATACTGGAAATTCGGCAGTGCGAAGAAGGATGCCTGTACAACTTCCGTGAAATCAAGGATACCACACGCCGCAGCTGCCACATAGCCGGAAATAATCGCAATCAGGATCGGGATCACACCGAGGAACCCGCGAAAAAGGATCTGTCCAAACACGGCAACGCCAAGTGTCACCAGAAAAACGATCACGTTTTTCGGATCAATCACTTCATCCAGCAGGCCGGCATTGCTTGCGGCATTTCCCGCAAGCTCCAGCCCGATGAGGGCTACAACCGGTCCCATGGCTGCTGTCGGCAGCACGATATGAATCCATTTTGTGCCGAATTTCCGAATAATCAGTGCAACAATGATACCGCCAAATCCGATGGCAACAAAGCTTCCCAGTGCATACTGGTAACCGAATTTCTCAATGACCAGCCCCGCCGGAACCAGAAATGCAAAACTGGAACCCAGGTACGCCGGTGCTTTTCCTTTTGTTACAACGATAAAGACCAGTGTGCCGACACCGTTCATCAGAAGCACGATCGCCGGACTGATTCCAAACAGAAACGGTACCAGCACCGATGCTCCGAACATGGCAAACATATGCTGAAGACTCAGCGGGATCAGCATCTTTACAGGTACTTTCTCGTCCACCTGAATGATTTTTTTCTCCATTTTTTCTTTCTCCTGTTATTTTTATAACACAGGCTCTTATTTGATCCTTGCATGCAGATCCTGCAGGGAAACAACTTCTCTGCTGCTCTGTTTCTGGACCGTCAGGATACCTTCTGCACTTGCAAGAGCTGCTGCCATGGTCGTAATATACGGAACACGGCTCTTGATGCAGGCTCTTCTCACATAGCTGTCATCCGGTCCCTCTTCTTCACCCTTCGGTGTATTTACAACAAGATCGACTTTGCCGTTCGTGATGATATCATAGATATTCGGGCGCCCCTCTGACATCTTGTATACAAACTCTGCCGGAATGCCTGCTTCTTCAATGATCGCTTTTGTATGCCTGGTTGCAATGATCGCAAAACCTGCTTCGTGGAAACGTTTTGCCACTTCTGCAACTTCTGCTTTCTCACGGTCGCCGACACTGATCAGAACGGTTCCTGAAAGCGGAAGCGGACTCTTGGTTGCTTCCTGTGCTTTGAAGTAAGCTTCGCCAACGCTCTGTGCCAGTCCGAGCACTTCACCTGTCGAACGCATTTCCGGTCCTAACAGCGGATCTACTTCCTGGAACATATTGAATGGAAAGACTGCTTCTTTGACACCGTAATACGGAATCTCGCGGTCTTTCTGATCTTTGATCGGTGACTCTTTCCCGGTAAACTCAGAAGTGATGATCTCGGTTGCCAACGGTACCATAGAGATTGCACATACTTTGGAAACCAGCGGCACCGTTCTGGATGCACGCGGATTTGCCTCAAGCACATAGACAACGCCGTCCTCAATCGCATACTGCATATTCATCAGACCTTTGACATGCATCTCTTCTGCAATCTTCTTCGTGTACTCTTTGATCGTCTTTAAGTTTTCTTCGGAAATGTGTCTGGACGGAATGATGCATGCGGAGTCTCCGGAATGTACACCGGCAAGCTCGATATGCTCCATAACAGCCGGTACGTAAGCATGTTCGCCGTCGCTGATCGCATCTGCCTCGCACTCCATTGCATGACGCAGGAAACGGTCGATCAGGATCGGACGGTCCGGTGTCACACCTTCTGCTGCTTCCATGTAAATTTTCAGATTTTCCGGATCATATACAACTTCCATGCCGCGTCCGCCAAGTACATAGGAAGGACGTACCATAACCGGATAGCCGATGCGTTCTGCGATCGCCAGTGCCTCATCTACATCTACTGCCATGCCTGCTTCCGGCATCGGGATCTGAAGTTTGTCCATCATTGCACGGAACAGGTCACGGTCTTCTGCCATATCAATGACAGCCGGTGAAGTACCAAGGATCTTCACGCCGTATTTTTCCAGCTCTGCGGAAAGGTTCAGCGGTGTCTGTCCGCCAAACTGTGCGATCACACCGAGCGGCTTCTCTTTCTTGTAAATGCTCAGAACATCTTCCAATGTCAGCGGTTCAAAATACAGTTTATCAGATGTATCGTAGTCTGTTGATACCGTTTCCGGGTTGCAGTTTACGATGATCGTCTCAAATCCGGCCTTTTTCAGAGCCATTGCTGCATGTACGCAGCAGTAGTCAAATTCGATACCCTGTCCGATTCGGTTCGGACCGCCGCCGAGGATCATGATCTTGTTCTTATTGTCACTTGCTTTGCTCTCATCCTTGATATGATAAGAAGAATAGTAATAAGCATTGTCTTTGGTTCCGCTTACGTGAACACCTTCCCATGCCTCTTCGATGCCGTAGCCGATACGTGCATTGCGGATTTCTTCTTCGGTCACTTCCAGGATCTGGCTTAAATATTTATCAGAGAATCCATCTAGTTTTGCCTGACGCAGAGCTTCTTCTGAAGGAACACTGCCTTTGTCTGCAAGCAGAGCTTCTTCTTCCTCCACCAGCTCTTTCATCTGCTCGATAAAATAATGTTTGATCTTGGTCAGCTCAAACAGCTCATCCACGGTTGCATGTTTACGCAGTGCCTCATACATGATGAACTGACGTTCGCTGGTTGGAACAGACAGCATTTTCAGCAGTTCTTCCTTTGACTTTTCATGGAAATCTTTGGCAAATCCAAGGCCGTAACGTCCGATCTCCAGGCTGCGGATTGCTTTCTGGAATGCT
>OGWT01000188.1_pt1 | contig 47083 bp, 28 predicted proteins | sample 1576101 | NCBI WGS metagenome assembly OGWT01 (sample SAMEA3541481, study PRJEB24748) | human gut metagenome | biome: human gut; feature: human-associated habitat; material: faeces | place: China | collected 2012 | reverse complement strand
GCAAGCTGGCATTGGATTTCGGCATCGACCCCAACACGCCGGTATCCGCTGCCGTCGCGCTTCCCCGTATCCGGCAGGAGGAATCCCTGCGGGAGCGGGAAGGGCACTGCGCCTCCGTGCTGATTGAATACGAACGGCTCCTGAAAAGCCGCCAGCAACGATTTGCTCCTGTTCATCCATCGGAGGAATGGGACGACCGCTTCGTATCCGCCAGCCATGCGCTGCCGCAGGTGTCCTATCTAATCGACTGTCTGTACGATGCCGATACTTCTGTGCGTAAAGACGTCGCTGACTCCCTGCTCGGCGACGGCACCATTTGCAGCATCGAGCGTTGGAACACTGCCCACAGAGAGGAGGCGGAGGAACATGACGAAGCTTTTGCGGCCTGACCAGTTCCCGCCCTGGTACGACGGACAGAGTATCAATGAAGCGGCGTTCTGCCGGGAGTTTCTGGCTTCGCACAAGCTGCTCTACACCGAAAACAGCTTCTTTACGCCGGAAGGACGCATGACCGACGAAGCGCCACTTAAGACTGAAATCTATCAGATCATCGAACCGTATGCGTCCACCAGCGTTCCAAAGAAGATATCCAACATCATCGAGCTTCTGAAAATCACGGCACACATCGACGACTTCCCGCCACGGACCGACCGGATTCACGTGGCGAACGGCACGCTGTTTCTGGACGGATCGTTCTCCGAATCCAAGAGTGAAATCGTGCGCAACCGCTTCCCGGTGGCCTACAACCATTCCGCGCCCAGCCCGGAAGTGTGGTTGCGTTTTCTGAGCAGTCTTCTGTATGAGGATGACATTCCCACCCTACAGGAATACATCGGCTACTGCCTGATTCCCAGCAACAAGGGACAGCGCATGATGGTCATCAAGGGCAGCGGTGGCGAGGGCAAGTCGCAGATCGGCACCGTCCTGTCCCATCTGTTTGGCTGCAATGCCAAGGACGGCAGCGTGGGCAAGGTGTCCGAAAACCGCTTTGCCCGCGCCGATCTGGAACACATCCATTTGCTGATCGACGATGACATGCGCATGGAAGCCCTGCGTCAGACCAACTACGTCAAGTCGCTGGTCACCGCACAGGGCCGCATGGATCTGGAAAAGAAGGGCAAGCAGAGCTATCAGGGCTGGATGTTCGCCCGGCTGCTGTCATTCAGCAATGGCGATCTCCAATCCCTCTACGACCGCAGCAACGGCTTCTCGCCGCTCAAAAACCGGAGCTTTTCGGAATTCCTGATTGCCAATCAGAAGAAGTACAGCATCGAGCACTCCAATAACCTGACGAACCTCGTCGGCCGCCGCGTGTGGGGCTTTACCGGCATTAAGCCTGTGCTAAGGCTCCCGCTCAGAACGGCAGACGGATGGCAGCGCGATTGCTCGGATGATAACCCGTTTGTCTGAAATTCCCTGTAAGTGAGAATTTCCGCGATTCTCTGTGTACATACGTACACACATACAAAGGGATTGTACACATGTACGTATGTACGCAGTGGATTCGCATATCTGCAGGAACAAGAAAGGAACACTGAACCTCTATGCACCCACCACCGATCAACCCTTTATTGGAGGAATCATGGCTTTGCTCAAAAGAACGCCTGAACAGAACGCCGCCTTTGAGCGGTGCGTCGGCTTTCTTGCCGAAATGATCGAAAAGTACAGCGGGAAGGTGGAGTTTCCCGTTCTTCCCGCTGACAGCAAAACGAGTTGGGACAGTTTATCCAATCCATCATCTCAAACAAATTCAGAAGAACCATTGACAAATGATATGGCTGCATAATAAAATGCAGTTGGGACAAAATACACGAACGATTGACAGGAGGTGCACCATGCTTCAGAATCATCCTGCTCCTGAGAGCCGCACGCTGCCCCAACATATCACCGACGAGCACAACGGCCTGAGCTACACCCTTCACGGCGATTATTACTTTCCGGATCTGGAGCTTCCGGAGCAGCAGCCCATCGGCAGATGGGGCCGGCTGCACCTCCGGCACCTGGAATCGAACCATCCGGGTTATTTCCAAAGGCTTCTGCTCACGGGAGCACTGAATGCCTATCTGCACACTGTCGATGAGCAGGCCAGCGGGCGTTTCGATGTTCTCATGAAGGGATATGCCCAAAGCTGGGGCATCACCGAAGCCCTGAAGGCTGAAGATACCATAAAGTGGGTCGGGCTCATGAATCTGGCGCGCGCCGAAGCGGAGCACAACGTGATGACCGAAATCATCTGCGCCTGAACCACCTTCCTTCACCGGCTCGTATCCAATCGGGCCGGGGAAGGCTTCCATAAACCGCACGAGGAGGAATTCCCATGTCCAGAGAAAAGCAGACGCCCGCGCCCATCCGTTCCAGCGCGGCGGAGGTGTTGACCTATGTCGCCTCCACGGGCGACCCGCAGGGCTGCATCGAAATACGCTACGAGGACGAAAACATCTGGCTGACGCAAAAGACGATGGCGCAGCTGTATGATGTGAGTGTCAAAACGATCAATTATCACATCAAGAAAATCTTCGATGATTCCGAGCTGTCAGAGGATTCAGCTATCCGAAAATTTCGGATAACTGCCACAGACGGCAAAAGCTATTCCACCAACCATTACGCGCTTCAAATGATCATCGCGGTCGGCTTCAAGGTCAACTCCGAGCGCGCCGTTCAGTTCCGCAAATGGGTCAATCAGATCGCAACGCAGTACACCATTCGCGGCTGGGTCATGGACGACGAAAGGCTCAAGCGGGGCACCTATCTGACCGACAAATACTTTGAGGAACAGCTGGAGCGCATCCGGGAGATCCGCGCCAGCGAGCGCAAGTTCTATCAGAAGATCACCGACCTGTATGCCACTGCTATCGACTACGACCGTACTTCCGCCGCCACGAAACGCTTCTATGCCACTGTGCAGAACAAGATGCACTTCGCCGTGCACGGGCACACCGCCGCCGAGCTCATCATGGAGCGCGCCGACCACACGAAGGATCACATGGGCCTGACCACCTGGCAGGACGCACCGGACGGCAAGATCAGGAAGTCCGACGTGTCCATCGCCAAGAACTACCTCACCGAAGACGAGCTTGGGCAGCTGAACCGGATGGTCACCTCCTATCTGGACTTCGCCGAGAACATGGCCCAGCGCCACATTCCGCTGACCATGCAGGACTGGGAAACCCGCCTGAACCGCTTCATTGAAATGTTCGAATACGGTCTTCTCAGGGATGCGGGTAGGGTGTCTGCAGAAATCGCCCGGCTGCACGCAGAAACCGAATTTGAGAAGTACCGCGTCATTCAGGACCGCGAGTTCCTGTCCGACTACGACAGGTTCCTCCTTGAGCTTGAGGAACACGCCGACGCGGCAAAGGCTGGACCGCAGGAGGAAAAGCCATGAAGCGAATGAAATGCTACATCTATACCCGCGTCTCCACCTCCATGCAGGTGGACGGCTACAGCCTGGACGCGCAGAAGGACAAGCTGCGCAAGTACGCGGAGTTCCAGAACATGCTCGTCGCCGGGGAATACTGCGACGAGGGCAAATCCGGCAAGAACATCGAGGGCCGCCCGGAGTTCCTGCGGATGCTGCGGGACATCGAATCCGGCAAGGACGGCGTTTCCTTCGTGCTGGTGTTCAAGCTCTCCCGTTTCGGCCGCAACGCCGCGGACGTGCTGACCTCCCTGCAACGGATGCAGGACTTCGGCGTCAACCTCATCTGCGTGGAGGACGGCATCGACTCCTCCAAGGACAGCGGCAAGCTGATGATTTCCGTTCTCTCCGCTGTCGCCGAGATCGAGCGCGAGAATATCCTTGTCCAGACGATGGAGGGCCGCAGGCAGAAGGCCCGCGAGGGCAAATGGAACGGCGGCTTCGCGCCCTACGGCTACAAGCTCGTGGACGGGCACCTGCAGATTGCCGAGGAAGAGGCCGAGGTCATCCGCATCATCTATGACAAGTACATCCACACCACCATGGGCACCGCCAGAATCGCAAACTGGCTCAACGAGCACGGGTACAGCAAGGTCTGCCGCCACAACAACAAGCGTGAGGCCTTCACGGGTTCCTTCCTCATCGGCGTGCTCGACAATCCCGTGTACTGTGGCAAGCTGGCCTACGGACGCAGGCACAACGAAAAGATTCCCGGCACCCGCAACCAGTACCATATCGTCAAGCAAAAGGGCTATACGCTCTACGACGGCATCCACGAGCCCATCATCTCCGAGGAGGACTGGCAGCTTGCGCAGAAGCAGCGCCAGCAGACCAACAAGCGCCAGCTCAAGACACACAGCCTTGACCACGAGCACGTCCTGTCCGGGCTGCTCAAGTGCCCCATCTGCGGCGGCGGCATGTACGGCAACGTGAACCGCAAGAAGAAGGGCGACGGAACCTATTACCGCGACTACTTCTACTACGCCTGCAAGCACCGCCTGCATGTGGACGGCAAGCGCTGTGACTATCACCACCAGTGGGGCGAGGAAATCATCGACGGCGCGGTGGAGGAGATCATCCACAAGCTGGTCAACACCCCCGCCTTTGAGCAGGGCATCCGGGAGAAGATCGGCGGCAAGCTGGACACCGCCGAGCTCGACACGGAGATGGAGACCCTGCGCAATCAGCTCCGTCAGCTCACGGGCACCAAGGACAGGCTGGGCGAGCAGATCGACGCGCTCGATTTCGACGACCCGCATTACACCCGCAAGGCGCAGGACCTGCAGGAGCGGCAGAACAGGGTCTACGACCAGATCGCCTCCATCGAGGTCAGCATCGCCGAGGTACAGACCCGCATGGACAACATCCGCCAGCGCCGGATTTCCACCGACAACGTCTATCAGTTCCTGCTCTACTTCGACAAGCTGTACGACCAGTTCACCGATCTGGAGAAAAAGACCTTCATGAACAGCTTCATCGAGCGCGTGGAGATTTACCCGGAGCGTCGGAGCGACGGACGCATCGTGAAGCGCATCGAGTTCCGTTTTCCCGTGTATTTTAACGGCTCGAAAATCACTGGACTTGGTTGGGACGAAATGGATATGTCGGAGACGGTATGCTTATTGTCCAACTTCAAAGCAAGGACCATATCGAGATTGAAGTGAAGATGGACGAGCTGGATTTGACTGCCGCGGAGAAAAAGGCAACCTACGAGGAAATCAAAGCGTATGTTCTGGAACATAATGGCTTGAAGGTCAGCTACCTCTATATCGCACAGGTAAAGCAGAAATGTGGCATTATTGAGCGTGAGAATTACAACAAGCCGAAGTCTGAGGAGGCAAAGCAGCCACACTGTCCGCCAGACAAGGAAACTGCGATTGTCGAGGCGCTCAAATTCTATGAGCTGATTGCTCCTTAGCGTGTGTTTCTAAAATGAGACCGGTGCAATTTTGGCATCTTTTCTTGCACTTCTCGATTTACCGTCAGTAAACCTTCGGTTTTCATCCTTGAATTGCAAGAAAATCTGCTTGAAACTGCACCGGTCTCATTTTAGAAACACACTATAGTTCTGCGAAATCCAACGGCACATGTCAACATAGATGTGGATGCGGACGAAATGGTGCAAAAAAGGCTCTTCACGGAATCTTGTTGGTTGCCCCAAGATTCCGCGAAGAACCAAGTGATGTGAGAATTACTCCGTAATGTAGGTGTACCGCATGTTGTAGCTCTTTGCGTACTGCTCAGCGGCGGAGTCCGGCAGGACTTCCAGGACAAGGTTTGGGCAGTTATAGAAAGGACTGTTAATGAAAGGCGAATAGCCAAAACTTGTTAGATTGCGAAGATTACCCAGAAATGCAAGCGACTCGCATCCGGAGAAGGCAAATTGATTGACGCTTTCCAAACTGCCCAGATTCGGAATTGAGGTCAGCTTTTTGCATTGGTTGAACCCGTATGATCCGATAGTGGTTACGTTGCTCAAATCGCCGATGCTCACCAAAGAGGTGCAGCCATCAAACGCCTCATATGGAATCTCCTTCAGGCTGCTTAAATTACCGACGGTTTCCAGTGCGGTGCAGCCCATGAAACAATCCGACTCCATTGATTCCAATTTGGGCATATTGCCGATTGATTTCAGCGCGATGCAGTCCCTAAAGACAGAACCTCCAATGCTTGCAACATTGCTTAAATCACCAATGCTGACAAGCGTTTTGCAGCCAAAGAATGCACTACTCCCAATGACGGTTAGTTTGTCAGACCAGTCAACGCTGATTAACGATACACAGTGTGAGAAAACATCGGATTCCAAGCGCGTCAAGCTGTACAAATCATCAACATGCTCCAGTGCACTGCAGCCGTTAAAAGCACCTTTCCCGATAGTTTCCAAGTTGTGCAGGGAACCGATACTCTTCAGTGCAGTACAGCCCATAAATGCATACTGACCGATGCTGGTAATCTTGTCAAGTTCATCAACGTGTTCCAAGGCGCTGCAATTCACAAAACCGTTAGAATCAATGGATTCGACATTACTCATGTTGCCGACACGCACAAGCGAAGAGCAACCCTCAAATGCGGCATAACCAATTGAAGTTACGCTGCTCACATCGCCTACGCTCTCTAATGCGCTGCAGGAAGCGAATGTGGAGGAGTCGATGACTGTAACTTTGCTTAAATCACCAATGGTTTTTAGCGATTTGCAGCCGTAGAAGGTATGGCTTCCGAGTGTCGTTACATTTGCCAGAATTTCGACGTTGGTTAAGGTGGTGCAGTAAGCGAATGCACCGGTGTCAATGCTATCCAGCATGGGCATTCCATCAAGGCTCGTCAGTTTGCTGCAACTCTCAAATGCACTACTGCCAATGCTTTTTAGTATGGGCATTTCACCAAGACTTGCCAGCATACTGCAGCCCGAAAATGCACTACTGCCAATGCTATCCAGCATGGGCATCTCATCAAGGCTGGTCAATGTTTTGCAGCCAGAAAACGCATAGTTGCCAATGGTGCGAACATTGGGCAGGGAACCGATGCTTGTTAGCGCATTACAGGACGAAAATGCAGACTCGCCGATGGTACGAACATTGGACATGTCTCCGATGCTCGTCAGTTTGCGGCAGCCAGAGAATGCGCTCTCTCCAATGCTGGTGGCGCTGCTCAAATCGCCAACCGAAACCAGATTTGACGTATAGAAGAACAGCCTGTCAGGAACGACCTTCAAGCTGCTTAAATCGCCAACTGTGGTTAGCGCAGTGCAGCCATCAAACACTTTCTCGCTGATGCTTGTCACACTGCTTAAATCACCAACGGTTTTCAGCGATTTGCAATTGCGGAATGTCTCTCGATTCAAGACGGTCAGCTTTTCCAAGCCGCTAATGCTGGTCAGCGATTCACAGCCGTAGAAGGCACCATACGCGATGCGTGTAACACTGCCGAGTTCCCCGACGCTTTGCAGGGAAGTACACTGCTTGAACGCATTTGCGCCGATGAAAGTAACGCTGCTGAGACTGCCGACGGTTTTCAGCGAAGTGCACTGATAGAAGGCGTTTTCGCCGATGGAAGTAACGCTGCTGAGATCTCCGATGCTTTCCAGTGACGCACAGGCATAGTCTTTTGACATGCCTTCGTCCGGAATCCAACGGCTGGAAACCCCAAAGGCAGAGTCGCCGATGCTTTCCAAATGGGGCATATCACCAACCCGAACCAAGGAGGTGCAGCCTACAAAAGCACTATCGCCAATACTTGTTACATTGCTCAAATGCTCCATGGATGTGAGCAATTCGCAATCTCTGAAAGCGTAAGCACCAATAGTGGTTACATTATCGGTGTTATCAAGTGTTTCCAACGCATAGCATCTGGAGAATGCGTATGCGCCAATGCTCGTCACATTCTCCAAACCTTCTACGCTTTGCAGATTGGTACAGCTGGCAAATGCGCTATCCGGAATGGCAGAAATGTTCGTTAGACCGCTAATGGTGGTCATGGCGCAGGACTCGAAAGCACCGCTGCCGATGCTTGTTACGTTGCTTAAGCCCTCGATGCTTGCAAGAGAATTGCAACTGAAAAATGCTTCCGCCCCAATGTGGACGTCATTTCCTCCGATTTCAAGCGTATTCAACTGACAATCGTAGAAAGCCCATCTGCCAATCTTTTTAATATTGTCTAAGCTGCTGATTTCTTTGAGTGAAGTGCAATACCCAAAAGCCCAATCTCCAATTGTTGTGACATGCTGCAAACTTCCGATTTCTGCTAAAGACGCGCAGCTGAAAAAGGCTGAATCACCGATTTGTTCGACATTAGAAATGTCGCCAATACGCTTCAGTGAATCGCAATATTGTTCTGTTCCATCGTCCCAACTGATACTGTATGAAAAAGCAGACGCGCCGATACTTTTCAGATGGGGCATATCACCGAGTTGCGTCAGTGATTTGCAGCCTGCAAAAGCAGATTCGCCAATGCTCGTCAAAGAAGTCAAATCCCCAACATCTTGCAGTGAAATGCAGTTATAGAACGTGAAGTCGCTGAGATTCGTTACATTCTCCAGCCCATCCACCTTCACCAGCGCCGTGCATCCATCGAATGCGTGCGCGCCAATCTCTGTCACGCTGCTGGGAATCGTGATCTCTTTCAGGCTCGTGCAGCCCGAGAAGGCGTAATCCCCGATGGCAGTTACAGAATCAGGAATTTTCACGCTGACAAGGCTCGTGCTGTTTGCAAACGCATATTCATCAATGCGTTTTACGTTTGCGGAAATTTCGTAAGTCGCGACATTTCCGCCGCTTGGAGCGTCCGCGCTGTCCGCCAGTGCGGGTAGGACCAGACAGCTTCCGATCAGCAGACTGGTCAGGGTAATCGTCAAAAGTTTCTTGGATTTCATGCGTATCAACCCCTTTCTCGATTTCCAGCATACAGCAATTTCAAGAAAAAGTCAATAGAAGAATCAAGAAAATTAAGGGAAAATACAGAAACTAAATCGAATGCTATGTCATGCACCGTCAAATCAATAAGATGCTAATACTATATTCAGAAGAAATTGTCAAGAAACGATTACCAATCATGTTGACAAGCTGGGAAAACCTGCGTATAATAAATATGGAAAACTGGCAGTTTGCAACAGGGAAAAAGCGGATGGAGGAGAATTGCACATGAAACGTTGGAAGGTCACATTCGGACTGTTCTTGCTTCTTTTTGCGCTGGCAACGACAGTTGCTTGCGCAGAAACGCGCGAAGAGAAAGTGGATTTGGAAGGGAAGCGTGTCATTTTTGCCCAGCCGGGGGAAACAATCCACTTTAGCTATGACGTTCCGGAAGGCTTCATTGTGGATAAAGAGGGATGGTCATGGTGTTTTGCCTATACGGATGGTCATGGCTGTACTTACTATGATGACGAATATGGTGAAGGCCGCACGGAAAGCTATACCTATGAGCCAACGGGAACCTGTGTCGAATTTGATGGAAAAGGTAGCATTACTCTTTCCAACAATGAAATGGTTCGTGTAGAACTACGCATAAAAAAACCGAATGTCGATTATTGGATTTACATGCACGCATATGTGCTTGTTGCAGACCCGGCAGAGTACTATACCTATGAGATTCAGAATGGGGAAGCGACGATTACAGGATATAATAAAGAACTGCTGAGAAGCAAAGTGCTTATTCCCCAGGAGATTGAAGGGTATCCGGTCACGACGATCGGCGACCGCGCGTTTTATGATATGCCGTCGGGCATCGGCAAGGAATTTTACATTCCGGACAATGTAACCACCTTTGGTAAGGAAGCCTTTGCAGGCAGCGCCTATCTTGATGCGGTTCGGATGCCGCAGAAGCTGACGAAAATGGGCGAGGGCGTATTTGCGGCATGTTTACAAATGCACTTCTTGGAAATCCCTGATTCACTGACAGAAATTCCGGACGAAGCCTTTGTGAACTGCTGGGGCTACGGCTCTGCGAGAGATTATAGTGTTGAGCAGTGCATCGGCAAAAACGTGACCAAAATCGGTAAAAGCGCGTTCGCTGGATGCTGGAATATGGGGAGAGTGGGGAGAGCTTGGGGAGATGGTCGTCTGCCTGAAAAGCTCGAATCCATTGGGGAAGGCGCATTCCAGTATTGCTACACGATAAAGAAGCTGCAAATCCCGGCTGGTGTGACGGTCATTGCTGACCGCACATTTCAGGGCTGCGAAAGACTGGAATCAATTCAGTTTGATGGCGATATTACGATGATTGGCGCGGAAGCCTTTGACGGCTGTGTTGCGCTGACTTCGATGCCGCTGTCGAAGTCGCTGAACCTGATTGGCGCGGATGCATTCCGTGACTGCACGGCGCTGACGGCTTTCCAGCTGGCAGAGGGAAACACGCATTTTCAGGTGCAGCAAGGTGCACTGATGACGGCGGATGCCACGCGGCTGCTGACTTATGCTGCCAGCGCACCGCAGCAAAGCTTTGTCATGCCGGAAACGCTGACACAGATTGATGATGGCGCACTCAAAAACCTGCGCTATCTGGAAACGCTGACTTTCTCGCCGATTTTCAGCGATTATCAGGTAGGCATGTTTGAAAATGCAACGGGCTTGAAGACGGTGAATTTCGGTGAAGGTACGCTGACGGCGATTCCTGACCGATTCTTCAAGGGCTGCACGTCGCTTGTTTCGCCCAATGCGTTCACGGGCGTGACGTCTGTTGGCGAATCGGCATTTGAAGGCTGCACGGCGGTGCAATCGCTGTCGTTTGATGATTCGCTGTCGAACATCGGCACAAAGGCGTTCCAGAACTGCACGGCACTGGAAAGCGTGCATATTCCGGACAGCGTAACGAGCCTGAGTGCAGCGGCGTTCCGGAATGACGTTTCCTTGACGGAATTCCAGATGCCGGAGCGCCTCTATACCGTTTCTGCGTCGGCGTTCAGCGGCTGCACGTCGCTGAAAACGGTGACATGGAGCAAGTATCTGCAAACCATAGAAGCAAATGCGTTTGAAAATACGGCCCTGACGGAAATCATCTTCCCGGAGAGCCTGACCAGAATCGGCGCGTATGCGTTTGCGGGCATTGGCACGCTGGAAAGCATCGTTTTGCCGGAAAATCTGAATACGATTGGCTCAGCTGCTTTCTCTGATACGGGGATTCAGACGCTGAAGCTGCCCAAGAGCGTCACGACGCTGGGCAACGGCGCGTGGATGAACTGCGCCGCCCTGCGGGAAGTTCAGTGGGAGGCAGCGCTGACGAAAATCCCGGTGAATACGTTTGAACACTGCACTGCGCTGACCCAAATCGAACTGCCGGACGGCATTGTGGAAATTGGCGCAAGGGCATTCAGCGGCAATGAAAGCCTAACTAATGTGACTTTGCCGCGCACGGTGCGGCGCATTGAAAGTGCCGCTTTTGAGGGATGCAGGGCGCTGACGGACATCCTGCTCTGGCCGGACGTGGAGGAAATCGCGGCGGATGCTTTTGCAAACTGTGCGAATCTGACCATCCGCGGCTGGAAGGGGTCTGCCGCTGAAAAAGCAGCCACGTCACAGGGCGTGAATTTTGCCGCGGCGGATCAGGAGATTTCCTACACGCTCAATGCCGCGCAGGATGGCTATCTTGTCAGCGGCTGCGATGAAAACGCAGTGCTGCTGGTGCTTCCGGCTGTGCATAACGGGCTGCCCGTGGTCGGTACTGCGGAAAACGCCTTTACAAACTGCAAGTACCTGCAAGAAGTGCGCGTGGAAGCGGAAAGTGTGTATTTGCAGGTTTGTGACGGCATCCTGATGGACGCGACAGGTAAAACGCTGCTGCTCTATCCGGCACGGCGCGCAGGAGCGGATTTGGTGATTGACGAAAACGTGACCGCCATTGCGGACTATGCGTTTGCCTACTGCCAGAATCTGCGCAGCATCACCATCAGCACGCAGGTGGAGACGATTGGCGACCATGCGTTTGAAGCAGTGAATGATGCCCTGTGCCTTGTGGTGCAGGATGGCAGCGCGGCGCAGCTGTGGGCGAGCGCACACGGGGTGCGCTATGCCAGTGAAAGCACATCGTTTACCTATCGCCTTGAAGGGGACAAAGCGTATATTACAGGCTACACGGGCACGCTGCCGGAGACGGTTGTTCCGGCAGTGATTGACGGATACCCTGTCTATGCGATTGAAAACCTCCGCAGCCCGATTCTGACGCACGTTGTTGTCAGCGAAGGGATTGAAGTGATTGGGGACTCGGCATTTAAAGCGTATTTTGATTATGAGAAAGGCTACATTCGCACGCTTGTGAGCGTAAGTCTGCCGCAGAGCTTGAAAATCATTTCGGATGACGGTTTCTGGGGACAGGAAAACTTGCAGGAGATTACACTTGGCAGTGTGGTGGAAATTGGGCAATCGGCCTTTGGCAGCTGCACCATGCTGAAGCAAATTACACTGCCGGATACGCTGACAACGATTGGCTGGAGAGCGTTTGAATCTTCTGGCTTGACGTCGCTGACGATACCGGTCAATGTAACCAGCCTTGGAGGCTCTTTCATCACAGACTGTTCAGCGCTGACATCGCTGTATGTAGCCGAAGGAAACCCAAACTATGAGATAGTGGACGGTCTGCTTTACGACATTCCTGCGCAAACACTGCGCTATGCCCTGCCGGATGTGTCGGGGGATGTAGTGATTCGCGACGGCACGGTGCGCATTGCCGACGATGTGTTTAAGAATCATGCGATAACGTCTGTTCAACTGCCGGATTCTTTGCAGAAAATTGGGAACTACGCATTTGAGTTCTGTAATGAATTAAAGGAGGTAAACTTCCCCGAAGGCTTGATAACAATAGATGGTGCGGCATTTGCCTATTGTACACAACTGGAAAATGTGGTACTGCCGGAAGGCTTGAAGTACTTGGGCGACAGCGCATTCCGCTCCTGCGATAGCTTAACAGAAATAACCGTGCCTGAAGGCATCACATTTATGTCGGGAACATTTGCAACCTGCTACTCTTTACGCACCGTGAATTTGCCGAGTGGTTTAACCCACATGATGAACGGCGTTGTGGAAGGATGTCGTTCACTGGAAACTCTACACTTGCCTGCTAAGCTGGAGAGTATCCATGGCAGTTGGCCGAGCAGTTTGAAGACGATAACGACTGCGTTTGGCTCTGTGCGTTATGTGTCCGAAGATGGCATCTTATATGATACACAGGAAAACAGCATCGTATTTGTGAATGCGTCGATTACAGGGCATGTAACTGTTCGTGACGGCATCACAAAGATTGGCGAAGGGGCGTTCAAGAGCAGAAAAGGTTTAACGAGTGTCACGCTGCCGGAAAGCTGCACTGTCATTGATTCTTATGCTTTTGAAAACTGCACAGCACTAACGGATATCAACTTCCCGGAAAAATTAGAGTTGATTGGACGAAATGCATTCTACAATTCCGGCATTACATCGCTGAAACTTTCGCAGCCGGGGATTCATGTTGGAAGCTTTGCATTTGCATATTGCCATCAGCTGAAGTCTGTGGAAATCACATCAACGGATTTTGACATGATGGAGTATGCATTTGCAAACTGCGAAAATCTGGAGACGGCGATTCTGCCGCCGCAGGTTTTCCGCATGGAAGGCGGATGCTTCACGGAATGCACGTCCCTGACTACGGTCGTTTTGCCGAAGAACATTACGGACGTGCATGGTTTTAAGGGCTGCACGTCCCTGAAAACTATTGAAATTCCGGACAGCGTGACGAGAATCGACTATAATGCATTTGCAGAATGCGAGTCGCTGGAGAGTATTCATCTGCCGGATGGGGTAACAAGTATTGATGGACTTGCGTTTGCGCAATGCTATGCGCTGAAGGAAATCAATCTTCCGGATTCGCTGACCACAATCGGAGAAGAAGCATTCCGAGGAGTTCCGATTGCTGAAGTTGTCATCCCGGCAAATGTGACCGAAATCGCGGACTGGACATTCTATTATAATGGAGAACTCCGTTCGCTGACGCTCCCCGATGGCTTGAAGAAAATTGGCGCGAATGCTTTCTGTGGAGCGTCCAAGCTCCAATCGGTGGAACTGCCGGAAAGTTTGGAGGAAATAGGGGATGCCGCGTTCCGTGAGAGCGGGCTGACCTCGATTACCATTCCCGGCAATGTGAAGCGCCTTGGCGGCGCATTCATTTACTGCAAGAATTTGGAGAAGGTCTCCATTGCCCCCGGCGTTGAAACGATTGGTGCTGACGCGTTCTTGGAATGCTCGAAGCTGACGGAAGCAACGCTCGCCAGCACTGTTACGACCATCGAGAGCAGTGCGTTCTGCGGCTGCAAGGCGCTTCAAACCATTAACGGCGGTGCGCTCATTCAGTCCATTGGCGAACATGCCTTCACGAGCTGCGAAAACATTGAGGAAATCAATATTTCGCCGAATTTGACGGAAATTTCAGACTATGCATTTGATGGCTGCAAGAAACTGAAGCGCGTTTCGCCGTCGGCAGCGCAGAAGGGCGTTTTGCTGCCGCATGTGAAGTACATCGGCAAGTGGGCATTCAACGGCTGCAAAGCGATTCCGTCCTTCTCTTTGGGCGATTCGCTGGAAACGGTCGGGGATTATGCCTTTGCGTCTACGTCTGCTACGTCCATGTATTTCCCGGATACCGTGAAGCAAATCGGCATCAATCCGATGTGGATGAATTATGCCATTCTGTCCGTGCATTTGCCGAAATCACTGACGGAAATCCCGCAGGGGATGTTTGCGCAGGCCGCGCGGATACAGACGCTTACCATCCCGCAGGGTGTACGCAGCATTGGCACACAGGCATTCCACGGCAATGTTGCGCTGGCGGCGCTGAAACTGCCGGATGGCTTGGAGCGCATCGGAGCAAATGCATTTGGAAACTCTATGCTGCTGCTGGAAATTCCGGCATCGGTTACGGACATTGCGGATGATGCGTTCAGCGAAGCGGTTGTGGAATTCTACACGCCGTCGGGCAGCGCGGCGCATCAATACGCGCTGGCGCATCAGATTCCCGTGCATTTGGATGAGTCGATTCCGGCAGAATACCTCGGCACGGCTGACCAGCTGGCAGCAAAAATTGTCGCGCAGGTGATTACGGATGACATGACCGACTATCAGAAAGCAGAAGCGCTGGTAGATTGGATGCTCAGCGAAACAATGCTGTCAGACATGCTGCCGGACACATATAGCGGCAAAATGGTGCTTGTCCAGCGTAAAGGTACGCGCTGGGGCTGGGCATTTGCATACAAAGCACTGCTGAACGCGGCAAATGTTACCAATGATATCTATTTTAACGCGAAGGGCATCGTTGAGGGCGCGGGAATTGGGAATCAAACCTCAGTCTTTGTTTCGTATTTTGACGGCGATGCCGTGAATATGATTCAGATTGATGGGCAATGGTATTTCACGCATCCTGCCTTTGTGGAGCATTTCGGAAAGGCGCGCTACTTCATGCTCAATCGAGAAACGTATCGCTTGTCGTTCGGGGATGATCCGAAAGTGAAAGACTGCGACAACTACGACCAGACCTTCCTCTATCAGGCGTACTCCAAGGATGTAGAGGCGGAGGTTGTTGAGCAGGCATCTGCGTCCTTTACAGAGGGCAAGAAGCTGGTGTATGCGGAAGTTCAGCCGATTGAGGAACTGATGGATGCGAGTTATGCGTATGTGCTGGATTTCGCGGGGCGGCACATGGATACGCTGGACTGGCAGAACGCGCAGGGCGAATTTGAGCCGACTATCATTGGCACAAACAACGGCTACTGGCTCAGTGACGACCTGACGGGCGAGTATGCGCAAGTGACGGTGAATACGCAGACGCTCTATCCGTATGGCGCGGAAGTGCGGCTGGATAATCCGGAATATACGGCAGTGCTGTGCGACTGGAATGTGGATGGCACGCTGACGCTGTCGGAAGATACCGAAGAAGCAAGCGTGGCGCTGTTCACCATAGAAAGGGGAGAAGATATAGAAAAGAAACAGACCATTACTGGCAAAAAGGTCTATCATGCGACCTTCACCCCGACCCTGAGCCAGTACATTAACACACTGGCACCGACGGAATTTGACTTGGTGCTGGAATGCCAGCTGCCGCCCATTCGTGATGCTGCACAGCTGGTGGACAACAAGCTGACGCTGACGCTTTCGGATTCACATATTTTCCCGGAAAATGCGCAGCTGGATTTGATTTTCTGGCCGGAAGGCGGCACATCGAGTGCTCCTATAACGCACTTCTATGTGGAGGATCGTGAAGAACTCTACCCGGATGGCAAGCGCGAAATTACGCTTGACCTTTCGGCGCTTCGCTGCGACCTGGGATACACGCTCTACATTGCGCAGACAGCGGACAACTATGTGGAATCGGAATACAGTTCCGTTACGAGCCGCATCGACATACCGCATACGCCGTACATTGAGACGGTACGGCCTGCAACATCGACGGAAGACGGGCGGATAAGCGACACGGTCTGCAAGATTTGCGGCACATGGCTGGACAATGGGTATGCGATTGCGTCGGATCACATTCTGCAGCTGCCTGCGAATTTGAAGGCAATCGAGGAAGAAGCCTTTGTCGGCATGTGGCAGGTGCAGCAGGTGAATATTCCGGAGGGCGTTACTGCGATTGGAAAGCGCGCCTTTGCAGACTGTACGCTACTGCGGCTGGTCATTATCCCGAACAGTGTGCAAACGCTGGCGGATGATGCCTTCAGCGGCTGCCATCCGGTGATTCTCTGCGACGCGGAAAATCAGCAGGTGATTGACTGGGCAAATGCACAGGGACTGATGGTCGTTTTCAAGGAAAGCAAATAATACATTCCTTTGGCTGCTTCGGGGACACAGCTTCTCCGAAGCAGCCCCTTTTCTTTTCAAAAAAATCTCGAAACAGGATTGACAAAATGGGATTGATACACTATAATAGAGACAAGGTTGAGCGTTAAACCTAACGAAAAATACGCCACGAACTCGTGAAGGAGGTTTTCCCATGAGAGGGTCGATGAAATTGGTTTCCATGCTGCTGGTGCTGTGCCTGATGCTGGGCGCGCTGCCGCTGGCGATGGCGGAAGAGGTCGTTGATGCGGACTTGACCTGCACGATTACGCTGGGCAACTGGCCCGCGGATACGGCGGCGGAGGCGGAAAAGGCGCTCTTTGAGAGCTACCGCGAAACGATGAAGAAGCAGTACCCGAACGTGACGCTGGTGCCGGATTACTACTCCTACACCCTGAGCAGCTACGTTCCAATGGCGAAGGGCGGCACGGCGCCGAGCATCTTCCAGCCGCCGTTTACCGACCCGCAACTGCTGATCAGCCAGCATCTTGTCGGCGACGTGACCGATGCGCTGGAGCGCGCGGGCGTGCTGGATGAGTTCAGCCCGTCGTACCTCGAAATGCTGTCCGACGAGAACGGCCGCATCTACGGTCTGCCGCGCGACGGCTATGTGCTGGGTATGCACATCAATGTCGCCCTGTTCCGCGAGGCGGGGCTGGTGGACGAGGAAGGTCTGCCGATTTACCCCAAGACCTTGCAGGAAGTGGCGGAATACGGTCAGATTATCCGCGAAAAGACGGGCAAGGCGGGGCTGGTATTCCCGGCGAGCGAGACGTATGGCGGCTGGCTGTTCACCAATATCGCGTGGAATTTCGGCTGCGTGGGCGAAAACGCGCTGGAATATCAGGATGAAGACGGGCGCTGGGTGTGCAACTTCACATCCGACGAGTGCGTGGCGGCGATGGAGTACATCCGCGACCTGCGCTGGAAGTACAACATCCTCAATGCCGACGCGACCACGACCGACTGGGCGGGCGCGCATTCTCTGCTGGGCACGGGCGAAGCGGCGATGAACTTCGCGGCGGATGACTCGGTTGACCAGCCGACATCCAACAAGGGTCTGCCGGTGGAGGACTTCGCGCTGATTCCGTTCCCGGCGGGCAACGCGGGACGCTATGCGCTGGCGGGCGGTACCTGCTACATGTTCGCGCCGAACATCACCGAGGATCAGGCGACGGCGCTGATGGCATACCTGACCGTGCTGGGCAAGATGCCCTACCTGAATGACCAGATTATCGAGGGGATGCGCGCGGACTATGCTGCCAAGCGCGACCGCGGCGCCCCGGTTCTGCCCGCCATCAGCGCGTGGAACGATGCGGACTACAACGCGGCGAAGCAGGCGATTATTGACGAATACTGCAATGTCGATATGCGCTTGTATAACGACTTCTTCGATTCCATCACGCAGGGCACGATTACGCTGCGCTCGGAAGAACCCGTCTTTGCGCAGCAGCTGTATCGCGAGCTGACCGCTGTAATTCAGCGCGTTATCACCCGCGAGGGCGCGGATGTGCGCAAGGCACTGCAAAAGGCGCAGGATTCGTTCCAGGAGTATCTGGATGATGAAATCAACGATTACTAATTTCTGATTGGACAAAAGATTCCGGCAGCGGTCAGCCAATGCCGGTTTCTTTTGACCCAAAATCAAAGAAAAATCAAAGAAAAGCCCAACGGGAGCATGGAGGAACGCCTATGAGCAGAAAAAAAGCGCAAGTCGGCTTGCGCGCACGGACGGTTGACCACCTCAATGCTTGGCTGATTATGCTGCCGAGCCTCGTGCTGATGCTGTTCTTTGTCTGGGAACCGCTGTTTGAGAGCGTGGTGATGAGCCTGTACAAGACGCGCAACATCGAACTGGTGAACTTCATCGGCTTCAAAAATTACATCAGCGTCATGGGCAAAGATGACTTCCTGCAGGCGCTGACGAACACGTTCTCGTACACGTTCTGGTCGCTGCTGCTGGGCTTCTTCCTGCCGATGGTGCTGGCGCTGCTGATTGGGGAGACCGTGCGCAGCAAGAGCTTCTTCCGCACGGTGGCGTATCTGCCGAATATGCTGCCGGGCCTCGCGGTCGTCATCCTCTGGTCGGCGTTCTTCTCCGGCGAGAAGTCCGGCGTACTGAACATCCTGCTCAGCCATCTGGGCATTGCGCCGCAGACGTACCTGACGCGCTCGGAGTGGGTCATCCCCATCATCATTCTGATTGCGACGTGGAAGGGCGCGGGTGCGACGGCGCTGATTTACATGGCGGGCATGTCCAGTGTCAGCCCGGAGCTGTACGAAGCGGCGGCGATTGACGGCGCGGGCATCTGGCAGCGCATCATCCACATCATGATTCCTGCCATCAAGAAGCTCGCGGGTACGCTGCTGATTCTGCAAATCATCTCCGTGTTCCAAATTATGTATGAACCGATGGTGCTGACGAAGGGCGGCCCGGATAATGCGTCCCTGTCGCTGATGCAGCTGATGTGGCAGTACGCGTTCGGCGGCTCAATGAACTATGGCAAGGCATCTGCCGTCGCGGTGATTGTCACGCTGATTTTGCTCGTCATGACGGCGATTTACTCCTACTTCGACCGCAAAGAATCCGACTGGGATTAAGGAGGGAGAACGCATATGGCAAAAGCACAGCGCACCGGCGTCATCCGGGACTACGATATGCACTCCGCGTCTGTCCGGGTTGGGTATGGGTTCATCTTCTTCTTCTGCCTGATTATGACGGTCATCGCGGTTTTCCCGATTATCTGGGTTGTGCTGGCGGGCTTCAAGGACTTGAAGGAGTTCATGTCGTCCGCCAAGCTGCTCCCGGAGGTGTTCGATTTTTCTCTCTTCGCGAAAACGTGGTCGCAGCTGGGCATTGCGCAGAACTACCTTAACTCGCTGATTTCCGTTGCGGGCAGCGTCGTCTGCGCGATTGTGTTCAACGGTCTGCTGGGCTATGGGCTGGCGATTTTGAAGCCCAAGGGCTACGGCATCGTCAAGAAGCTGGTCATGCTCTCCCTGCTCCTACCGACGACCATCAGCATCGTGCCGTTGTTCATGAACATCCAGAAGCTGAATCTCGGCGGCTCGTTCGTCCCGCTCTGGCTGAGCTATGGCGCGAACGCCATGTACGTTATCCTGTTCGTGCAGTTCTTTGAATCGCTGCCGACTTCCATCATCGAAGCCGGGCGGATTGATGGCTGCACGCAGCTGCAAACGTTCTTCTACATCGTCCTGCCGCTGTCCAAGCCGATTTGCTCCGTGATTGCGATTTTCGCCATCAACGCCGCATGGTCGGACTTCCTCCTGCCGTATCTGGTGCTTCGCGGCAGCGCGCTGCAAACGGTGATGGTGCGCCTGTTTGTTTTCAGTACGGAGCAGACCGTCAACGCCGACACGATGATGCGCTCCGTCGTTTTCTCAATGATTCCGCCCATCATCCTTTTCTTCATCTTCCAGAAGCAGCTGACCGAAAACGCTGTGTCTGTGGGCATCAAGGGTTGACATTATAAAAACTCCGCCTATCACCCAGTAACATGGGAGGGCGCGCCGAAGGAGTCCAGAGGGCGAGCGGAAAGCCCTCTGGAAGCTGCTTAACAGCCCATTCACGGAAAAGAAGACAACCTGCAATACCGAAAAATAGAGCTTCTACTTCTTTCTTATTAGAAGAAAGAACCGACAGGAGGACGCACAATGGCAAAAGCCGCTGACGTATATTTCCAAGTAGACCCGTGGAAGGTCATTGAGCAGGGCTTCGACCCCGCCTACGCGCGCGTGAGCGAATCCATCTTCTCGCTGGGCAATGAGAGCATCGGCGTGCGCGGCTGTTTCGATGAGGGCGGTCATGTCGATAGCCTTCGCGGAGCGTATACCAATGGCATCTATGATATGGAGAAGCTGAGCCGCTCCTATAAGGGCATCATCGACAAAACACACTTCATGATTCCCTCGGCGGAATGGCTGATGACGACGATTTCCGTCGATGGCGAAACGCTCGATTTGGGGCAGTCGCAGTTTTCTGACTTCACCCGCGAACTCAACCTCCGCGCCGGCACGCTCACCCGCCGCTTCCTCTGGACGACGAAGAGCGGCAAGCAAATCCGTCTGACCTTCCTTCGATTCCTCGATATGGTGCACCGCGAACGCGCGTACCAGCGCATCACGCTCGAAGCGCTCAATTTCACGGGCAGCGTGACGGTCACGTCCGGTGTGTCCTTCAACGTCGTGCATGAAGGGCGGCAGAAGTGTTTCTGGCAGGAGACGCGCATCGACGCGAAGCCGGATTGCCTGATGGCGCAGTCCCGCACGACGCTCTCGAAGCAGGAGGAGTTTTGCGGCGCATGGCTGACGTGGCCCGGCGAATCCACCACATTCGCCGAGGGAAAAACCGTCACCGCGACGGCGGATGTTCTGCTTGTGCCGGGGCAAGCCGTGCAAATCGACAAGCGCGTCGTCGTGTTGTTCAACGGTCAGCAGGGGGATGACCTCTGGCAGAGCGGTCAGGATGCGATGGCGCAGAGCAAAGCCGTCTCGCTCGATGACGCACAGACGGCACAGCGCGCGTACTGGGACGCCTACTGGCACACGTCCGACATCTGCATTGAGCCGAAAGATGAAAGCATGGCGGAAACCGTCGCAGCGGAACAGCAGGGGATTCGCTTCTGCTCCTTCCAGCTCGCGCAGACCTACAACGGCGGCAGTATGCGCCACAACATTGGCGCGAAGGGCTTGACGGGCGAGGCGTACAACGGCCATGCGTTTTGGGATACGGAATCCTGCTGCCTGCCATTCTACCTCTTCACGAACCCGGAGGCCGCGAAGTCGCTTCTGCTCTTCCGCTACAACACGCTGCCAATGGCGCTGGAGCGCGCAAAAATGCTGGACTGCAAAGGCGCGTGCTACCCGATTGCGACGCTTAACGGTGACGAGGCATGTCCGCTCTGGCAGCACGCCAGCCTGCAATTGCAGCCGAGCACGGCGGTGTCCTACGGCATCTGGCATTATGTCCACCTGACGGACGACAAGACGTTTTTGTACCGCTACGGCGCGGAAATGCTGCTGCAAATCGCACGATTCCAAGCGACTCGCGTCGGCTTCAGCGAGAAAATCGGCAAATACGGCTTCTTCGGCGTGATGGGCCCGGACGAGTTCCACATGATGGTCAACAACAACGCGTATACCAATTATATGGGGATGCGCGCCCTGCGCTACGCGGCGGATGTGCTGGATGCAATGCGGGCGGATGCGCCGGAGAATTATGCGGCACTGTGCGAAAAAGTCGAGCTTGCACCGGATGAACCCGTGCAATGGCGGCACATTGCCGACAACATGTACATTCCGGAAACGCCCGATCACCTGTTTGAGCAGCATGACGGTTTTTTTGAGCTGCCGCACACGGACATCAACAGCATTCCGGTCAGCGACTTCCCGCTCTACGACCACTGGGCGTACGACCGCATCTACCGCACGGACATGATTAAGCAGCCGGATGTGCTGATGTTCCTCTACCTCTACAATTCGTCTTTTGATACCGAGACGAAGCGTATCAACTACGATTTCTACCAGCCGCGCACGATTCACGAATCCTCCCTTTCGCCTGCGATTCACTCCATTTTGGCGGCGGAGCTGGACAAGATGGACGAGGCAGTCAATTTCTTCGGCTACGCGACGCGCCTTGATCTGGACAACTATAACCGCAATACGCGCGAGGGCTTGCACATCACGAGCATCGCGATGGCATGGGCGAACATCGTCTACGGTTTCGCAGGTCTGCGCAGTGATGACACGATGCTGCGTTTCGCCCCGCGTCTGCCGGAGCGCTGGAAGCGACTGACCTTCTCGGTCATGTACCGTGGGCGTGTGATTGCAATCAGCATGGGCGCGGACAAGACCGTGTTCCAGCTGACGCAGGGGGACAAGCTGACGATGCAGGTGTATGGCGAGACGGTGGAATTGACGGATGAGCCAATTTCGGTGCAGCGGCAGTAAAGCTGAATACAAAACGGCGCTGGCAGGGTGAGATTCTTGCCAGCGCCTGTTTGCGTGCAGAAAAGAATTGAAAAGTCAACAGTATGTGTGATACTATTTCCAAATTCACCCGCGCCATCTGCTTGCGCCTTTTCCCCGTTGGCGTCCGCTCATTCCACTTAGCGTAGCGCTGCTACGCTGCGTTTCATTCGCGTTAGCCAACGTGAAAAATTCGCGGCGCATCTTGGCGCATTCTCATTTGGAAATAGTATGAGAGCAGGGATACGCATCTGCGCCGTCTGTTATGGCGCGGCGTACTCACCCACCGTCTGAATTTCCGCTTGCTTGAACAGCATACAGCCGCAGTGCCCTTTGAAAGTGGGGAAGCTGATGATTTTTAATTTTGTGTCAATCTCCGGGCTGTAATACACAATTTCCAGCGTTTCACCGAACAGCGCCGTGCGCTCGTAGACGCGCAGCCACTTTTCGTCCATATTGGGGAAAATGCTGCTGAACGAGTGGTTGATGAGCTGCTGCAGCGGCGTTTTTTCGATTTCAGCCAGTGCCTCGTTACCGTAGCGGAAGATCCAGTCCACAGCGGCACGCTCCTCGTTGAACACCATCTCAATGTCGGTAAACGCAAAGGGAGCGCTGTCATAGCTGGCATAGTGCCGCTGATATTCTTCCTGTGTGGTGGGCGCGTCGCTGTCAGACAGGCTCTGCGCAATCTGCCGCCGTCCGGCGCGCAGCTGTTCTTTGAGCTCTCGTTTCTTTCGACAGCTATAATACAGCGTTTCTCCGTTGATGAGTTCAATCTCCTTTCCAATGTCGTGGATTCCCTTGATAGATACCAGCGTGGCGCGGTCGGCGCGGATAAAGCTGCTGCCAAGCATACTTTCTAATTCATGGATGGTGGCATAGGTTTCGTAGGTTCTGCCATCGGAAAAATGGATGATCGACTGGCGGCCTGACAATTGAATATAAAGAATGTCCTCTGTCAGCAAGCTGATATGCCTGCGGTTGGAAATAACGGAAATATCGCTGAATCTCATGCTCATCCCCCCATTATGAAAAATACCATTACAGAATATCATGTTTTCCGATGCAATGCAAGAAGCAATGCAAAGAAAAAATGTCATTCGCGCAGGATTATACGCTCTTCACGCAATGTCTGTTGCAATTCAAACAAAGTTATGCTACACTGAAAACATAAGAACAGAAAAGGACGGAAGGTGAGCGATGTCATCTTTCGTAGCAGTTCCCTATGGGGAAACCTGTCTGAGTAAAGGAGGAACACCTGTGAAAAAGAAACTGCTAAGCTTACTCCTTGTGCCGACCATGCTGGCTGCCACGCTGACGGTCTGCGCCAGTGCCGAGAAAAGCAGCGACACTGTCGCCGTGTTCAATGCAGAGACGAAGCCGGCAACCCAAAGCACCATGGAAGTCAATCGGCAGGTATACGACTTCCTGAACTTTGAGGATACGTCGGAGTTTGAGAATGCGGAACGAGGTTTCATCGCCGCACCGGACACACTGAATCTCCGTGGCGAGAACGGGAGAATCGTGTGGACGCAGGATGCATATGCGTTTCTTGACAAAGACGCGCCGGATACCGCCAACCCCAGCCTATGGCGGAATACGCAGCTAAACCACATTTACGGTCTCTTTGAGGTTACTGACGGCATCTACCAGGTGCGCGGCTATGATATTTCCAATATTACTTTCGTCCGCAGCGAACACGGATGGATCATCATGGACTGCGGCAGCAGCAAATATACCGCGGCGGAAGCGCTGAAACTCTTCCGCTCCGAGATGGGCGATGCGCGGATTGTCGCCATTGTCATCAGCCATGCGCATGTGGATCACTACGGCGGCATTGAAGGGCTGATTGCCCCCGAAGATGCTGCGGACAGCAGCCTGCCGCTTGACGAGCAGATTGCATCCGGAAAGACCGCAATTATTGTGCCGAAAGGCTTTACGGACGCGGTAATGAAGGAAAATGTCTTTGTGGGCACGGCAATGAAGCGGCGGGCGTTTTTCCAGTACGGCTCCATGCTTCCCTATGGCGAACAGGGTCGCCTTTCGGTGGGCATTGGCCTGACCGCAGTACAGACCGGTGTCGGCTATATCGCGCCGACCTTCGAGGTTGCGGATTCGATTTATGAAACAACCATTGATGGCGTAACCGCTATCTTCCAGCAGACGCCGGGAACGGAATCTCCCGCCGAAATGAATACCTATTTCCCCGACAGCAAAGCCCTCTGGATGGCGGAAAACTGCAGCGGAACCATGCACAATCTCTACACGCTGCGCGGCGCGGAGGTGCGGGATGCGAATGGCTGGGCTCGCTACATCACCGAGGCGCAGTCGCTGTTCCCCGACGCCGAGGTTGTTTTTCAGGCGCACAACTGGCCGCATTGGGGCAAGGAAACCGTCAACGAATACATGACCAACACAGCTGCCATCTATAAGTTCATTCACGATCAGACGCTCCTGTATATCAACGAAGGTTATACCTCCACGGAGATTGCCTCCATGATCCGGCTGCCGGAGGAACTGGAAAAGGTTTGGTATACCCGACAGTATTACGGTACGCTGAAGCACAATGTCAAGGCAGTCTATCAGAAATACATGGGCTGGTACGATGCAAACCCGATTCATCTGGACGAGCTGACGCCGAGCGAATATGCCCAAAAACTTGTGGAGTATCTTGGCGACACGGACAAGGTGCTTGAAATGGCACGTGCCGATTATGAAAAGGGCGAATATCAGTGGGTCGCACAGATAACGAATACGCTGGTATATGCTGACCCGGAAAATAAGGAAGCGCGCTATCTGTGCGCCGATGCGCTGGAGCAGCTTGGCTATCAGGCAGAGTCGGGCGCATGGAGAAACGCTTATCTTGTGGCAGCCTTTGAGCTGCGGAATGGCACCGGCCTGTACCCGAAGGCAGCCCAACTTGGCGTTGGCACCACCGCACAGGGGATGGATGCGCAGACAATGCTGGATTACATGGGCATTATCATGGATACGGAAAAGCTCCAGAATCGTTCCTTCACCATCAACCTCAAGCTGACGGATGGCGACGATTATCTGCTGAAGATCCACCATGGCGTGCTCCTGTACTATAAGGATGCGCTCTCAGATGAGGCAGACCTGACGATTTCTACCCCCCGAATCGGGATTCTTGCCATCACAAGCGGAAATCAGGAAAATATCGACAAGCTCATCACCGTTGAAAAGGGCGATAAAGCGCTGTTCCAAGTGTTTTGTGACAGTATGGCCGCTTTTGACCTGTATTTCAATATCATCGAGCCGTAAGAAAAATCGCTATAGGAGGGAAAAAAGATGAAGAAAATCACAGTGATTCTGCTCTGCATGGCGATGCTGCTGTCCGGCTGCGCATGGAGTGTCAAGGCGGAGGCTGTCTCGTCGTCCGAAGATGTGTGGAAAACCATTGAGGAGGCTTACATTTACGCATTCCCGCTGGTGCTGATGGACGCGACGAGAACTTCCGCAACGAATACGGAGAAAGCCGCACCCGGCAAGGCGCCTGTTAATCAGTTCATGCACGGTGTGGCACTGGCCAACGCGCAGTTCAAAAACGTGGTGACGCCGAACGTGGACACCATCTATACACAGGTGTGGTATGACCTGAGCGAAGAGCCGATGATCTATCTGCATCCGGAAACAGACCGCTTCTGCAAGGCGCAGGTGCTTGACGCATGGACAAATACCGTTGCTGTCCTTGACCGGGCTGGAGTCTATGCAATCACGCGCTCAACTTGGAAGGGCGACCTGCCGGACAATGTGACCCGCATTGATGTTCCTACCGCTATGGCGTGGGCCATTACCAGAACGGTGCTTTCCGGAGAGGCGGATCTTCCGAATGTGTATGCCATTCAGGCGCAGATGCAGCTTTTACCGCTTTCTGTCTACCTGAGCGGAGAAGCGTATCAGCCTCCGAAGGGGATCTATCGGGAGGAAAACAGCTATGTCCCCATCAACAAGGTACTGTCGCTGGATCCTGTCACATTCTTCAACAAAGCAAACACGCTGATGGAGAACAATCCGCCGTCCGCCGCTGATGCGGAAATACTTGAAAAACTCGCGGCAGTTCACGTTGGCCCCGTCATGGAGTTTGACGCATCTGTTTTGACCGGAGATATTCAGGCAAATTGGCGGGAAATGCTGCAAGGGCTTCGGCCGAAGCTCGCGGCAGAGGGAATGAAGTTTTCAAAACAGCTGGGGCAGTGGAGCTATTTCGGCGCGCCAATCGGAGACTTTGGTACGGAATATGCCTACCGTGCGCTGGTTGCCATTGCCGGACTTGGGGCGAATACGGTGGAAATCGCACTGTACCCCAAGACGGAAAAGGATGCCGACGGGAATCCTCTGACGGGTGAAAAGTCCTACATTCTCCACCTTGAAAGCGATCCGCAGGTGCTTGACGGCGGTTTCTGGTCGATCACTGCATATGGTGACGATGATTTCCTCATCGATAATCTGCTCGACCGCTACTGCATCAACGACCGTTCGGGTTTGAAGAGAAATGACGACGGCTCTGTGGATGTGATTTTGTCGAAGGACGCGCCGGCAGACACGACCAATTGGCTTCCGGTGGGGGAAGGCGGCTTCCATCTGTTTATGCGCATCTATACGCCAGATATGGAGGCACTCAAGACGTGGACAGTGCCGACCATTACGGAAATCAACTAAGGCACTACCGCACAATTCGTTGGCAGCGCTGGCGATGCCTTTTCTGCCATCTGCTTCTTGCAGAAATCTCGATTTACCTCCAGTAAACCTTCGATTTCTGCAATCGCATCTTACAAAAAATGTATTCGTCATCGCACCAACTCATTTGTGCGGGATTGCCCTAATACTATTTCCAGATTTACCTGCGCCATCTGCTTGCGCCTTTTCCCTTCTGGCGTCCGTTCATTCCACTTAGCGTAGCGCTGCTACGCTGCGTTTCATTCACGTTAGCCGGAATGAAAAATTCGCGGCGCATCTTGGCACATTTTCATCTGGAAATAGTATAAAGGGAAAGTGAGCTTTGTGCTCCAGCCTTCCATAGACTGCAAAAAGCTGCTGAGGAGAGCAAATCCTCGGCAGCTTTTTCAGTGCGATACTATTTCCAGATTCGATTGTGCTATTTGCTTGTGTCATTCCCTTGCTGCTGCCCGTTCATTCATAGGAGTTATCAACGCCTCGGGGAACGTCATGGAACCAATGCACGCCCTGCAGCACGGTGCTGCGGCTTGTCCAGCCGTAGAAATCAAAGGTGTAGCAGGCAACGCCGCTCATGGCAAGGCTTTTTAGCGTGGTCATATCTGCTTTGTAATCGCTCTCCGCACCGTGGGCGTAGAGGACGGTGGGAAAAGGCCCGTCTCCATCCGGGAGCAACGCCTTTCCGTACAGGCTGATGCCGTTATATTCCAGACAGAGAGTCTTTGTTCGGTAGCCTGCCTTTTTGAAAACGGCAGGATCGGGAAATCCTACATAGTGGCCGACGCAGACGATTGCCGCAATTCCGAGTGTGGGACGGGAAACAATCAGCCTGCGTCACACAGGGGGAGAGAGGCACCAACGCTTCGGCTGGGGAAATCCCTTTTCCTTCAGCAGCAACGCTAATGACAACACCAGCGTACCGCCTGCGCTTTCACCCGTGAATACGACATCCTTCGGGGAAGCGCCGGTTTTCAAGCGCGCGGCATAGGCGGTCAGGCAACCCTCCAAAGGGGCAGACCACAGATTTTCCGGTGCAAGGCGGTAGTTGAAAGTCACGCAGTTATAGCCGTAGTTGGCTGTGATATACTGGCAGACTGCCCGCCGCTCCCGCACGGAAGCAACAATAAATCCGCCGCCGTGAATGTAGAAAATCGTTCCCTTTTGATTGCCACTTTGTTGAATGAACTCCGCCGACAGCCCACCCAATTCGCCAAGCCGGACGGTCACGCCCTTAGGCGGTCTTGGAGGTTTTCAGTCATTGCGTTTTCGCTCCGCTGCATAGTCGTGGGGCTGCCCCGGCTTGTCCTGCGCCATACAGCGGAACACAAGGTTCATCATGCAGGCGTATAGACTTGGCATTTTCTCCCCCCGCAAGCATTTTCCAGATGCCACGGAAGAAGTGCCCGTTCGCCATTTCCAGCATACCGGGCAGCACGCCCCCCCCTTCATGCCGCCGGAAATGATCATGCTGCGAATCGGCGCTCCGGCAGAGGAAGCCATCTGCATCCGGAAATTCGGATTATCATAGTCCTTTTTGCCGCCGTACCCCTTGGCAGCGGTGGATTCCACCGCCCGAAACATGATTTTCATCCATATCCGCCAGTACATCCAGTATAAACGGGGTGGAAAGGAAGCCCGTCCCGAGCCGCCAGCGGTAATTCTTCATAGCCTGAACGAGCCGATGCTTTGCAAATGCTTCCTGCTTCTCGTCCAGTAGGCGCATATACAGCGGACGGACGAGCTTTGCCTGCCGGCTGGTATCCAGGGTGTAGGCGGGCAGCGTGACAAGCTCACGGTATGCCTTCGTGCAGCCGTCCCGGTATTTTTCAAACAGCGCCTTATCCTGCTGCTTTCCAAAATACCCAGCGATTTCCATCATATGCTCCATGATAAAAACCGTATAGGCCGTGGATTCCTCCGGATGAGGCAGGACGATATTTTTCCAATTGTCCGGGAATACATCCGCCGGTTCCGCCCACTCTCCGTAGGAATGCCCGTAATTGACAATGTACTTTTTCGCCTCGCTCTTCAGCGGCAGGTGGTGCCGCAACGGTGTGAACTGCGTACAGCGTTTTATCATGAATCTTGCATACCGTACCATGCCGTCATAATGTCGGCGAATTAAGCTGTCATCCCCGTAGAGCTTCCAAAAACGATACGGAATCAGCACGCCCGCATCCGCCCAGCCGACGCTTCCGTCCATAAAGGACATATAGAAATCCACACCGCTGTAGGGGGCGATTTGCGGCAGCTTCCCGTCTTTTTTCTGCCAGTCGTACACATCCCGCATATATTTCTGTGCAAAAGACGCATAGTCAAAAAGATATGCCGAAGTGTTGAAGAAAATCTGCGCGTCGCCCGTCCAGCCGTGGCGTTCGCGGGTCGGGCAATCTGTGGGCAGGTCGGCGTGGTTGTTCTTGGCACTCCAGACGGTGTTTTCAACAAACTTATTGAGAAGTGCGTTGGAGCTTTCAAAAAGCCCGTGCGCTCCATGTCGGAGTATACCGCAATGGCGGCGAAATCCTCCGACTGAAACGCCACATCGGTTTCTACCAGCACATACTGAAAACCGAAGATGGCAAAGGTGGTCTTGTAGTGATTTTTGCCCTCTTTGCAGGTGTAGATGACCTGATGCAGGGGCGTTGTTATCTTTTTGCTGGAGCACTGAATGTTCTTCTGGGTGAATTCACCGTTTTCGTCCAGCAGCTCGTCGAAGCGCAGCTTGATTTTCTGCCCGATATGGGCGGTTACAGTAAATTCCGCATAACCCGCGATGTTCTGCCCGAAGTCCAGCACGGTCTTGCCGGAGGGTGTGGTAATCCGCTTTGCTTTCAGCCGCTCATGCTCCGTGACCGGGACGTTGTTGGATGCAGCCGGCGTAACAGGATGGTTTGTGACCTTTGCCTTTCCCTGATAGGAGGGACATTGTTGGCATAAACCACCTCGCCGTCCTTGTTGTCGGCAAAGCGGATAGGGCCGTCGTTCGACCAATCCCAGCCTGCGTCGGTGGCGACGGTCTGCACGCTGCCGTCCGTATGCGTTAGCTCCAGCTGCGCCAGCAGCTTGGTTTCCGTGCCATACTGATTTTTCAGCCCCCACGCGCCGCAGGAGCCGCGATACCAGCCGTCGGCAAGTTGCACTGTCAGGGCGTTTTTGCCGTCCTGCAGCAGGGTGGTCACGTCATAGATCTGGTACTGTATCCGCTTGCGGTAGTCCGTAATGCCGGGGGCGCGAACGAAATCGCCCACGCGCTGCCCGCTGATGGCTGCCTCGTATAATCCGCAGGCGGTCATGTACAGCCGCGCCTTTTTTATACTGGCGGCGCGAAAAACTTTGCGGAAGCAGTCCACAGGATAGCGCTCTTTCTTATTGACCGTATAATTGCCGGTGATCCACTTGGCGCTCCATGCGCCGATGCCCGTTTCAAAGGACGCTTCGCTCCAATCGCCCACCGCGGCATCCTCATCCCAAAGGCACACTTTCCAAAGAACCTTCGTTTTCGGCGGAACGGGCGCGCCGCTCCATTTTACGCACATGGCGGCGCTTTCCACTTTGCCGCTGTCCCACAGGGTGCTGCCGATGTCATCGGCGGCAACGATTTGATAGGCGGCCTGTTTCCTGCCGCCGCTGCAATTCCAATAAAGCCGGGGGCGACGAAGTCTACGCCAACGGGGTCAAATAAATGCTCCGTTTTCAGTCGAATCGCCTGCATTCTCAGCCCTCCTTTTGCACCTGCGTCAAATCAAATTCGGAAATCAGCGTTTCAATCACGGGCCGGATATAATTCCGCATCCACAAAAGCTGCCCTTCATGGTTCAGGTGAATGCCGTCTTTGATAAATAACTCATCTGCATAGCGCTGTCCGCCCCACGTCATCGCCGATGCGTCCACGAACCAGAGGTAGTCCGTTTTTTCGCAGAGCGCCGCCAGCACCCTGTTGATTTCCTCGGTGAGCTCCCGGTATTCGCTGCGGCCGGGCAGAAGAAGACCGCTCATGACCACCAGCTTTGCGACCGGGAGTTGTTTATGAATCTCGGCAAACATTTGCTTTTTATAGTCCATGCAGGCGGCGACCTTTTCCGCGGCTGTTCCCTTCAGGGAGACATAGTCATTCGACCCTGTCTGGAAGAACACAATGGCGGGATGTCTCACTTTTCCTCCCTTGCCTTGATTTCCGTCTGCTTTTTCTCTTCACCGGAGGAGATCATGAACCTGCAATATCGGATGATTCTGGACTACACGGCGCGGGTGGAGCGGCTGCATCTGGGCAAGCATCCCACGGAGCTCACCGTGGATGTGGCGAACTACATCCAGCACCATATGTCAGAACTGATCACGGCAGAGAAAATCGCAGAAGAGTTGTTCCTCAGCCGCCCATATCTCTCCCGAAAATTCAAGGAAGAGACGGGCGAAAGCCTGACGGACTTCATCCTGAAAGAAAAAACGGAGGAAGCCAAACGCCTCCTCCGCTATTCGGATAAATCCCTGACCGCTATCGGTTCTTATCTCGGCTTTTCCTCCACCAGTCATTTTTCGAGGGTGTTCAAAACCTACGTCGGCAGCACACCCAGCGAATATCGGGAAAAGCACCAGTGACTGTTTCAGCACAACGGTGAGCAATGCAAGAATACCATTTAGTCGAAACTGAACCCGCCGCCCTTGGTCATGATGATAGGAGTGTATTCGATTCGCAAGATGTTGCCCTCACTAAGTGTGACGATTCCTTCTGTATTATCCCAATCAAGAATGGTCTCCTTGCCCTTATTGAACGTATTGCTTGCCTCCTGGGAATCTTGGAAGACGCGCACACGCGAGGTGGTGGTTCCGCTGAAATAAATCTTGTATGTTCCGGCAGGTATTTCTTCACCAATGGTATAGTTTCCCTTCGGAATAGTGGTTCCAGCTGGAGCCGTATAACCGTTGCCGCGTTCAGACACATTTCCAACCCGAGCAACTTCTGCGCCGTTATATCGGAGGCTCAGGTATTCACCGGGATAAAGGCTGATCCGCGTTTCACCATCACCCATGAAGTCCCCCTCCACTCTGGGCATGTCACCAAGCCATAGCCGATCAATATCGTATTTGTACATGGATTCACTTTCGTAGACGTAGTAATCGGTTCTCGAAACATCACTGTCTCCATTCTGGACGAACTTGAAGCTGTAGACACCTGCAGGCAGACTTTCGCCAATCTTATACTGACCGGCACCCAGCACAATCTTTTCTCCGCCGGGGCGACTTGCGATTTCGTCTGCTAAATCGGAGCTAATCTCAAGCAGTTCTTCGAGAGAATAACCTGAAAAATCAATCGTGCCCACAGCCATGGCGGTTGTGAAGCCGGCTAATAGAACCAGAATGGAGAGAACCAAAGCCATCATTTTTTTCATCGGATATGTCCTCCTTGTTTTAGTTGATTTTCATAGTACGCCAGAAATGGACGGCGGCGGTTTTGCCGCATTCACTGCATACCAGTGCATTGAAGAAGCCTCCTGTGTCGCGCCGTTCATAATCCGGCAGATAAACACTGGAGCTGACCGTGGACTTCCTCATGCAATAGGGGGAAAGATATGTGTACACAAGAATTCCCTGCTGTACATCCTGCTGATGACCTTGTATGTCATATTTTCCATGAGCCGGTTACACCACCTCGCCAGCAGCAACGATGTAACCACGCTCCTGCAAGTAATCTACCAGCTTTTCGTAGCCCCATTTTCCAAGCCGAAAAACACCATGGGCCGCGATTACAACGGTCAGCAGCTGACCTGCGCCAACAAGCCATCCTGTACGGTACACAGTGACGATTCCTTCCAGTTCGCTGCCGTTGCCCACCTGCTTCAAAAAATGGGCCATCTGCGCTCCACTCATTTCTGATCCCTCCTGCTTAGTGTTCTGAGTGATGATTTCCATCGCTCGAACATAGCATATCATCCATGCCAGAAAAAATGGATTTATTGGTGCAGACGTGTATAGAAGCAAAAGGAAGGCCCTGTTAAGGAAGCCTTCCAGTTGGTTGTTTTGCTTGTTCAGGCGTTGGTCTATATTGCTCTTCTCATGTGGCCCCCCACAGAAGGCGGACATCAATGACGTCGAAGAATAATACGAGAAACTTCCTGCATCTTGTAACACGCCCCCTTTCTCCTGCGTCATAAGCTCATGCTTCTCAACACCAGTCAATGCTGCTGGTATCTTTCTGCTTCAGCCTTCTCCCGGATGCTCTTCGGGCAGAGCGGCAATTTCCACTCATACGGCGAATCGGATACTCTTTTCTCTGCTTCTCCAAAAGTTTCTTCAGCCTTGATGTATTCCCCGTTCATTGCATAGATTCTACCAAGGAACAGGGTAGCGTCAAATCGGGTTTCTCTGTATCTTTTGACATTTTCAAGTTCATCGCACATAGCGATTGCCTGGGACACCGTGTCGATGGCATCTTGGAATCGTCCAAGTTCAATATAGGTTATCGCTGCCTCATCCAGCATATGGTCTATCAGAGATAGCATAGAATCCTTTGTGGCGGACGCATTATCAGTCGCCCGCCGAAGGTGCGCCAAAGCGGTCTCCTCGTCTCCAACCTTTGCAAAAAACATGGCGGCAACACAGTCGAAATGATAATGCTCATAGCCGTATGGGTATGGATGAAGCAACTGAGCAGATTCCTCAAGCATCTGGCAGCAGAGTTTCATTTTGCTTCCCGTTTCAAGCAAGGTCTGCGTTTTATTCAGCAAAACAGCTGCAAGCTGCTTTTTAGCGTCCGGATGCCTGGAAGCACGGGCTTGTTTGATCGCCGCGTCTTCATGTTTCAAGCATTTGCTGTTCTTATCGCGTCCGTACTGATTATTGAGGATAACCGCGCTCGCTCTGTGATAAAATGACATGTAGTAATGGCTGGGATTTTTTTGAGGTACGCTTTCATCTCTTTGAGAACAGCGTGCGCATCGTCATAGCATTCCAGTCGGCCCAGTGTGAAAGCGCATGTCTCATATAGACGCAGCACGCATCGGGGATTAAGGCCGGCAGGGTTTTCAAGAAGCCGGAGCATTTTCCCCGCCACCGTATCATCTGCATCTACCGGAGCATCCATCAGCATTCTAAATGTCAGCAGCTGGCTTGCGGGCGTGACTGGTTTTGCGAAAGCCAGAAGCTGCTCCGCAACGCTGAGAAGCTCGTAAAGCTGACCATAATCAGCTGGAAACTGCTTATCCAAGTCCGGTTGATTCTCCAGTGGATTGATCTTGTGATGTAGCCGTTTCATTGCCTCGTCAAGCGCCCGACGGGTCGCGTCATCCCATGGCCATGCGCTGATATATTTCCGCATCATGGGGTGGAATACAATCCGCTGAGAGGCGACTTTCAGCCAGCCGCAATCTTCCAGCCGGGTGATCATTTCAAGGTTTGGCAAGGCTGTAAGTTCGCGCAGCAAAGAGGCTTTGATACCAGGCTGATCGAAAATGGACAGGATTTTCAGCAGATGCTTTTCGGCATCAGAGAACTGGTCGATCTCAACCAGACGATCAAGGATAATGTGCAAAGGAGCCAGAAATGTATCCTGATCATGAATATAATCAATCCGCTCTCCGGGGAGTCTTTGGAAGCCTGCTTCTTCCACCATCTGAGCGGCTTCATGCAGAGTGAGATAACTTCGGGCAATCTGCCGCGCCAGCAGTTCCATGGTCAGCGTATGTCCATAAACCGTATTTGCAATGGTGATAAAATCCTTCACATCAGTTTTTTCGGTTATTTTCACATGCGCATATCGCTGGAAAAGCAGCGCCAGCGGCTCTGGCGGCAATTCTTCAACGCGCAGAGCCGGGAAAAGCCCATCGGCTAATATGGGACGGGAAATAAGCAGAACATCCCATCCGACGCCTTGCAGCATCTGCAGATCTTTCAGATGCTCTTTGCAGACATTATCTATAATCACAAGCACATGCTGACTTGAGGCTATTTCGGTTAGCGCACGCAGCTTTCTTGGCAGGTAGTCTTCCAGCGATTCATCGCTCATCTTCTGGATTGTATTTACATGGACGAGATTATCATCGCAAATCGCCTGCGTTGTGTTTCCGCTCGCATAAAGCCAGAGAACAGCGCCATATTCTACACGATGCTCCGCGAGATAGGCTCTCGTGAGCGTGCTTTTTCCAATGCCACCCATGCCATACAGATTGAAAATGTGATGTTCTGGCGTGTGCAAAAGCTGATTCAGAGATGCCAACGCTTCTTCTCGTCCGGTAAAAAACACAGGGGATGATATAGAAGATGACAAAAGCCATGGCTTTGTTTCGTCTGACAACTGCAAAATGATCTGCAGCTGCTTGATTGCCTGATCCGCGTTCTGATACCGGTCGGCATAATAGCTGGCCAGCGTTTTATGGAAGAACGTTGTGAGTGCGGAAAACACACGATCCTGGAACTTCTTTGTGGCATAAGTCATCTGCGCATAATCGTAAACAGCCGCAGAATCGCAATCGAAGGCAGAGGGCGTCTTGTGCCACAAGGCATAGAACAACACGGCACCCAAGCTGTAAATATCAGAGTGTTTTCCAAGCTGCCGAAGTTTTCCGGTCTGCTGCTCCAGTGAGGCATAGCCTTTGGTATAGGAGATGCGCAGCTCGCTGGGGTTATTATTCTGGAGGGCTTTCTCAAATTCCTCTGTGGAGATTATGGAATCGAAATCAAAAAGCTGCACCAGATCCAGAGAACCCTCCAGCGTTAGGATGTTATCCGGCTTCAGATCCAGGTACAGGTACCCGGCGTTATGAATGTGCCGCAGCGCTTTTGCTGCTCCGATAAGCAGGGATACGCAGTCGTGCAGCGTATCGCCCTGATGCTCCGTGAATGTACGCCCATTCATGTAGACTGAAACGATATAGACCGTACCGTTTGCCTCATAAATGTCGGACGTGTTTGCAATGACATTTGCCAGTCCCTCCAGAGAGAAAAGTGCGTTATTCTTCTGATAAGCGGCAATCAGACGTTTTTTCGCGGCATCAAAAGCCTTGCCATCATCGGCAGAGGGATGCAATGTGCCATCCTCATCCCGGGTCATTTTCAGCGCATACGGATAGCATTCCTTGATACGCACCAGTTTATAATTTCCCAGATTGTCGGTATAGGAAGCGTCATACACAATGCATGAGCAGCCCCGTGCAAGTTCACGACTAATGGTGTATTCGGTATAGCCTGTTTTCGTACTGAGTTTCAGCACAGTGCCTGGGGTCAGCACAATTCTGCCGTTCACGATTCTTCCTCTTTTTCAGTTGCTCACATTCATCATATCTCAGACGCTTACAAGGTTGGATTTACTGGTGCTTTTCCAGCACGCCGGTAAGCAGTTCATTCCAGATGTAACGAAAAACGTACAAAGGCTCTTCGCACTTTGCGGCATAAAAGAAAATCCAATCATAGGGATTGCCAACGTAGAGTTCCGGGTAACCAGAATTGATCAGGTGCTGATTCATGCTGGTAATGCAGCGGTCAGCATCGCCGGAGCCGGCTTCATAATTGCCTTTGCTGAGGGCTTTTCTGACCCAGTAGGTGTAAAAGGTTAGCAGTACCAGCCATTTCCGCACCCGCTCATAAGAAACAATCTCGCCGCGAAGGATAAGTTCAATGCCCTGCCTGTCAGGGAAGGAGTCCTGTGCATTGTCATGAAGCCTTTCCAGAATCGGTTTGATTGAACGGTCTGTGGCAAGCCGTTTGACTTCCTTCTTGTCCAACTGGAGAATGGCCAAGTAGGCGTCATACGATCTGACGCCGGAGGCATTCGAGAGAAGTTTACTCTTTTCACCGGTAGCGGCATCATCATGGATGGACGGCAGCGATTTTCGTTCTTGTATCAACAAACCGTCTGGGCCGGAAACCTCTTCCCACAGGCGGTGAATAGTCTCATAGGCTGTCACGTTGCTGCCTGCGAATTTGTCGATGTTGTCGTTAAGCCAATGGATGAGATCGTCTTTGTCTTGCAAATTGTTCAGTTCTGCGATGATGGAGCCGGTATAAACGATATCTCCGTTAGTTTTTTCTTTCCCAGATAGAGGAACGCTTCTCTGAATATCCATCGCGTCAGTCCAGGTCAGGCCATTGTTCAGGCAAAAGTAATATATGGCTTCCGGCATCTGATGGCAATTGAAACTGCGCTCGCGGGTAAAAATGCGGCGGAAGAACTCATACGTTTCACCACCGTCCAAGCCGAAGGCAAAGCAGATTTGAAAAACTGTGTCCCGCTTGATGGGCTGCTGCAGAGTAAACCATTCCCGTACTTCCCTCGGCGCATCCATGTCGGCCTTCGCAAACGCGGCGCGGATGAAGGCAACCTTGGCATCAATGTCAGAAGTATCCCCCTGATAGCCGTGTTCCGAAATGAACTCAGTTATAGCGGCAGAGAAAGGCCGAAAGAGCCGCACCACTTGGAGCAGCTCTTCCATGAAGTTATCATCTTCCCAGAAAATTGTCTCCAGAGGTTTCTGAAGAACAGAGGTATATGCAGGCATGGTTTATCTCCTCAATCTTCTGACCATCCGTATTGGCTTTTTTCAATGCCCGCTGGACAACGCCAAGGTCAGACAATCATTTTCCAATTCGGTCATCCATTTGTCACTGCCCAATCTGGAGGACAACATCATATACTGGCTGAACCTGTTCGGGAGTTGCCAGCGTAATCAGGATAACCACAAGCATAATCCTCAAACAGAAGCTCAGTTCCAGTCAAAGGGATGCCCGTTGATAAATTCGATCACTTTATCAATCGCGCAGGTGTTCCCGTGAGCCAGCGAGTTTCGCAAATCATGAAGAAGTTCAATGCGGGAACGGGACTGCTCATCTGGGATGTAAAGCAAGTATTGATAGGCGTCAGCATCTCGCCTAAGCTTTGTCATGCGGTATATCGTCCCAAGCTCTGCGTTATCCGGATCAGAGACGGTTTCGCCGAACTGGTAAATATACTGTGGTCGTCCAGTCCGGAAATCATGGTACTTTTCGCCCAAGGCCTCCTGCACCTGTTTTCTATACCTCTTAATAAAGGAAACTCTCTCGATTTCAAGCAACGGGAAGAGCACTTGCAGCTGCGCCTTCCAGATTTGTGCATCAATAGCAGATATGCTTTCTTTGCGAACCAGGCTGAGGATATGCAGGCTGCTGCTTTCAGCACGGCGCAGATAGGCTCCGTCTGCGGCAATTTTCCGCATGCCGATAATCGGCTCTTCGGCTGTGAAATCGCATGTATCCATGAATGCCTGAGAAGTTTCAGCATCCGTGTTGCACAGCAATGCGCACATAACAGCGGCGTACTGCTGCCAAATTGCCGAATAAGTGCCTTTCTCTCGATTGAGATAAATGCTGTTAAACAGGGTCAGGTCATAACGCTTGATGGTATCGCCATAACGAATTACAGCGAGATTGCGGCGCTCGTTTTCTTTGTCTGTCCACCGAGCCTCCAGAACAAACCTGCCGTCGGAATCTTTCACCGGAACATAGTCCCTGCAAAACTGGAGCCAGCGCTTTTCCTGAGAGGCATTCATTCCCTTAATCCAGAGAACCCTGTTATCAAGCACCTGCTTGTCGAGGATGTACTTCTGTAGCTTTTCTCGTCCACGATAACCGGCGGCGATCTCAGGAAGCGCATACCTTTCCATAAGGTAGCGTCCGATATCGGCAATATCCGGACATTCATCTTCTACATCGATGAACTCTACATAGAAGGACTCCATGTCCGGCATCTGATGCATGCCCGTCTCAATGCTGGCGCGCATCTCATCACGCCAGGGGAGATCATCCGGCACGACGAGGCAGACGCTGCTTTTATTGTGCAAGGCGCGGGAGACAGCGTCACAAAGGTTCCGTGGCCCGGTGATAGATGTCCACCAGAATTCAGACCACTCAGGCATTGTTCGCAGCCTCCTCATTGTAAGTTTTAATGTCATGGTCCAAGATCTCAAGGCTTGTCCCGATAACATCGATGAAAGAGCGCCGGCGGAGCAAATAACGGTTTTCTTCAGCTGTGGGACGGCTAAGGATTCCCATTTCCTCCATTTCATCAAGTAGAGCCACAATCTCCCGCTCCGAAAGTGATTCAAGGCAATGGATATTGTACATGTCCTTTACTTCACAGATCGAAGCAACATCAAAGCCGCTGCTGATTACGGAGTAATTGTTGCTGTACAGATGATAGAGAACGGTAATGCAACGAGCCAGCATATAATACCGGTCGTCCATCTCAAGCGTCCACCGGAGGCGATCCTTGATATTCCGATTTAGGTCTCTGGAATTCATGATGGACGCAAGCTGATCATCATGAAGATCAAACGGCGGGTTCCCTCTCACGGCGTCATAATACTGGGTATAATGCGTAACGAGGGTCTGAACCAGCGTGTATCCGAAGAACTGGATGATGCCAGGATAGTAGTTGGTGTTTGTCAGGATTGTATCCACATGGGACTCATTAGAAACGCGGAAACCAAGGTAGCGCAGTGGCCTCACCAGAAGCCTCTGGGCATCTGCCGCAGTAAGCGGTTTCACGCAAAGCGGTTCGCCGAGCTGACCGAAGAGACCGTTATTACGGGTCGCATTCTTTGCGCGGCATACATTATGAAGGCCAGCAAGCACAAACTTAAACCGACGATTGCTTCCACGTTGAAGTTCAATGAGAGGAAGAATTTCATTATAGCTTGAGGCACTGATGGAATCGAGGAAATCATCTGTTTCGTCGAGCAGGAGCCGCAGGATTGCAATCCGATCATTATCGAGCAGACAGCGAATCTGGGAACAGAAGTCTCGGATGGTAGCGCAACGATTCAGCTTGAAACCATTTTTCTCGAAGACGTCGTTACAAGCCGAAACGAGGATATCCAGAAAATCTTGCTCACCACGATGCCCTTTGAAGTCTGCTTTGATGGCGAACTCTCTGCGGGCAGGGTTATGATCAAGGTGCATTGCGCGTTCCAGCAAAGCCGTTTTACCAAGCTGACGACCGCCGTATACGATGGATGCGCCTGCCATATCCCGGATGGAAGCGAGTTCACTTACGCGGCCAAAGAACATTTCATCAGCCGTAGATCCGGAGCCGTTGGTAAAAGGCTGATAAATTGTATACGGCAGTGTGCATTGCAGCATTGCCGGGAGACGTTCGTTACTGGATTGCATAGCAAGGTACAACGCCAGCACCCGGTCGATAACGAGGAAGGACGCCTGACCGACATTTTTCTGGGTAAAGACGTATTTTGCCATTGCCCGGCGATCCGCTGTAGAAAGGTCAGCGTCAAGAAGCACAATGAACGTACTTGTGATGCCCAGCTTGCAAGCATCATCAATAAGTTGGGTCGCTGTCCTTTTTCCAAACAGACATACGACTTCAATCTGTGATTTCATCTGTGTGCCGAAGATGGAAATGGGGTGGCGATAATCTGCCAGATTCTGTTCTGTTTTGTGCACTGTAAGCGTGCAGCAGACCTCGTTGCCTCGCGTCGACTTGGCGCAGCACTCGACATGAAAGCCGAGAAGCTTAAAGTACTCCTGAATGTTCTGAGCATTGACGGACTGCTTGCCAACCGGCCACTTTTCAATGAATCGCCGGGCGTCTTCGATATGACGGGTTGTCCACCCCTCCGGCGTATTTTTTTTCATATACTGCACGGCCCATCGAGGCATCGGGTCTTGCTTATTCCTCTCGCAGAAGCCATACAGGCGGGGGAATTCATCATCAGATATAAATCTCAGAAAATGTTCTATGGCGTCATTACTTGTTTCAAAAGGCAAGTCCCTTTCCCCATTGCGGAATCGATGAATGTAATCTTCCGCAACCGCATAGTTTTGCTCCTGAGAAATCAGACGCTCGGCTTCGGCGATGAGTGGGCTTTCTTCATCGGCACGGAGCATTGCTTTTGCCTGATCAAGCTGGGCTCGGACGTCATGCATGCTCTGCTGTGCAGTTTCACGGATCTGCGCCCTCAGAGCATTCAAAAAACCTCTCCAACAGCCAAATGCTCTGTGGTCGTAGAAAAATTTCTGGAAATCAGACGCTTCTGGGTTGGCGAGCATGGCAAGTCGCTCACGATCATTCTCACTGATGCGATTATAGGCGTAAGAAATCTCCAGCTTTTCCCGGAAGTTTCTCGCCTGCAGGTCTGCGCTGTTAATCGCATCGCGCAGACCGTCACTGGTGAGCACATACTCTTTGGGATCGGCACCAATGAGGCGACCGATTGCTTCCATCTGACCAAAGTTATCATACAAAACGGAATCCGGGCTGGCCTCAAGGATTCGGTCGTATACGATTTTCAGGTCATACTCCGTGCAGGCGATATGCTGCAGCATCATTCTCCAGGGTTCTGCAAACTCAATCGCATTCAGATCATCGTTGAGGATAAGTTCACCGTGATCAATAACCAGCATCCCGCTTCTAAGCAAAGTGGTAAAGTCAACACCGCTGCCTTGGTTTTGAAGCTTTGACCGAATCAGTTCGAGGGAGGCTTTCATAATTCCATAAGCGGCAGAATAAGGTGCAATATTGATTTCGGAAAGAGAATCCTCAATAATATACAGAACTTCACTCCGAATGGCGCGAAGCTTTTCTATATCCGGCTCTGATTCTGTGTTGGTTTCATCAAGCCAATCCCGGAGAAGATTCAGGCGCTCTTCGAAAGCGTGGAGAAGGTGCTTTCGCGCATCGTACTTGATTCCCATGCGGCGGCTGGAATACTTCTGCGCAGCCACACTCCACTGGCTGTCCAGCAGTCTCTCCAGCGTTGAGATATCAATATCATCATCTTTGCAGTATTTGTCCAGTTCGGCTTTGACCAGTTCCCTCATGCTGATATCATTGTCTGTAACAATCTGCAGAGCAGTGTGCAGATCGGTCTGTGATCCAAAACATAAATCAATCAGTTCAGGAACACCGTGAATCATGACTTTGACCGTTGGCGGCTTCAAAAGTTCTATGGCCTGTGAACGGATGGAATTCATGTGTTCCTGCCGTATCTTTGAGTCGCCCAATGCGGCAAGATTGGCAGGCGAAAATGCTGTGGGAACAAGTTTTACCCCTTCCATCGCCTTGTGATAAAGCGGCTTCAAGATATCGAGACCGGGAAACTGGGATTCATATTCTGTGAATGCGTTGTTGTACAGTGCGGCGAATGTATGGTCATGCGCATGCGCGGGGAACAGCATGCCGTAAATGTACGCGCACAGCTTTGTGACGGGGGTGAATTCCGTTCCGTCGGCAAATATGCCTGACAGCGCGACCCCTGTGTTGGCACCTGCCTCACGAAAAAACGGAATAGCAGCATGAAGTTGAAGGTAAATGTTCCGGCACAGCGGGAAGGCATCATTTGATGAAAGCACTTTTGCAAAAACAACTGCTTCCACAAGCTGGTCATGGCAATTACGGACATCATGAGACCGGACGCCCTCGTTCAAAAGCTGATGAATCAGAACTGCCATATTCTCATCGCTCGGTATGTTTCCGTTGGAAGCTGCGCTTAAAAGCCGTCCCGCAATTTCCGCGGAAGATAGATTTGCAAATTCATCAATGGTGACTTCAGGCTCAACTCCCGTTTCTTCAGACAGGTCGTCAAGCCATAGGCCCTCGACAGGTTCAGCCGCGGGGATGGCAAGTTGCTTGACAGGAGCTATTGGTTCTATAGGGGCAGCAGCGGTTTCAGAATCAGTTGCTTCTGCCTGCGATACTTCTGGATGGGAAAACGACTCGCTTGCAGCATTTACATTGGAATCGACTGTTTCAGGAAGGTCATGATTTTCTTCTTCAACGTGCGTGATGGCAATCCAATTTCCTTCTGACCAATGGAACAGACCGTTTGCGGTCAGGCAATAGTGAAGCTGATCTCCCACTTCATCCATGTCGGGCAGGTCGCCCGCGCAACAGAAAACGCCTTCATTTTCAGCGGGAACAGATGATCCAAAATCGTCAGAATCGACAATATGAAGCGGAAGGAGGCTGCCATCATCCATTGTCAGATTCATAAGGAAATAGCACTTTTCACGATTCCAGGCGCTTGTCTCGAGTTTCTTGGCAATCTCTTCATCGGCATCCAACATTTCAATGACTTTGAAATACTGATCCACCATTGCCATATGATGTGCAAACAGCTCCAACGGCATATCCTGTTTGCCAGTGAAATAGATTTGCCCGATACTTTTCAGGTGATAAATCCGTTTAAGGGTGGAGGATAAGCCGGATTTTTGCAGGCAATTGCCCATCAGTTCTGTGAAGCAAAGGATGTTCCTGCCGGCATATTCATATGTGCAAAGCAGACCTTTCCTCTCTAAGAAAGCAAACGATTCGATGCACTGCTCCCTTGTCACCGGTCTCGGAAGTTGAGCAAGCGCTTCAAAGGCGCATTTTTCATCCATAAGCCCGGTAAAAACCAGCTTATTGAGCAGGAAGTGGAAAACATCACCCGTCCGGCTGATCATCTCTCGAAGCTTTTGCTCTGAGGGCAGTTTTGTCTGCTTGATGGGATTAATCGGATGGATATATTCTTCATCCTCTGCGGTTTCATCTGACGCTTCTGACATCTCCGACAGAGCGGATTCTTCAGATTCTTGTGCGTCGGAAGCATACCTTGCTGCAAACTCTTCGGGGGTCAGCGTTTCAATCTCAATATCTTCCGGAGTCTCCGAAGCGGGACTTTCGACCTGTGGTTCTTGGGCTGCTGCCGTAGTATCAGGGAATTCAGAAATCTCGGAGGCGCTTACGGGTTCGGCTTCAGCAACGGACTCATTGCAGGGGGTATCAGATACAGGTGCCTTGTCTACATTCACTTCACGAATATAGTATTTTTTCTCGTGCAGTCCTTTGACAATTCGGGGGCTGAAAGCAGAACTATCCAAAAGCTGATCATACAGTTCTTCGTCGGAACTGAGATCCGCCTTTACGCCAGCCAGAAACAGCTGGAATGCCGAAACATCCGGAGACGGAGCATGCATTTCCGCTGAATTCATGCAGGCAAGAATATCCTTGGCATCCCGAATGTAGACTTCTATGGCATCCATGTACTTTTTCTCATCTGAATACACACGGATGAATTCATCAAGCACAGCACGCACTGCCTTTTTCCGGCTGACAACGCTATTCTTCCATACTTCCTCATATTCACATACAGGGAGCTCGCCTTCGGGCAACTCCTCTGTAAGAACATGATCTGGTAACGTCCTGCGAATATCGTCGTATGCTGTGCGCAAAGACGACAGCGTGGACGTTATCTTCTGGCACAGTGAAGGGGCAGGCGCGAATCCATCCCGCATCTGGCTTATACCTTTTTCCAGTAATGCCTGTGCCTCTGTACTCAGTTGTTCGAACTGATCAAACAGCTTTCTCATGGGTGTTCCTCCGATCTTGTGTTCATAGTTGCTATTACGGGTGGCATCTCAGCTGTTGTTCACTGAAGTTTGAACTTGCAAGCTTGAATTCCATCTGTAGTCACGATTACCAAAGCATTGATATTCCATTCAGTCACTGGTTTATAGTTCGCTCCAAGCGATCCTAACTGAATGTTGAAGGATCAATTCCCCTTACTCCCTCTACTACAGGCTCATCCAATCCGATAAAAGGCAGCCCCAAAGGATAAGGAAATTTCCTCGTGGTGGTAGAATGAAGATGAGAAAACCACTCAATGTCCCGCCGCGAGAGGAGATGTTTCCTGAGTACATTGTAAAGCAATCAGAAGAAATTTGCAAGAGCCTGAAGCAGTTACGGTTCAGAAAAATTGCGCTGCTCCAAGCGGTCGGTGAACAAAACCGTTGTGCGTTGAGCGTTTGCAACAACATCCTGATATTGGTTGTCCAGTTCAGACAGCTTGGCAATATAGTTTGCTGCGTTTTCCTGATAGACAGGCGCGTTGGCAGCATCCGCTCACACAGCGCATCGGCGATGGTCTGCGTCAGCGTTTCCGCGTTGCGCAGAGAAAGCCAGACATGCTCGTCATATTCGGTTTCTTCCTCGTCCTCATGCTCCGTCAGATGCTCGCAGATTTCCTCACCCGTCAGATCGGCAGGGAAGAACGTGGGCCAGGAATTTTCCGGGTCGATAATCGCATAAAGCTCTCGTTGCTCATTTTCAGATGGAAATGCGCTGCGGCAGCCGGTTCAATCATATGGTCATTGAACACGATATACGCCGGTGCGTCGGAATTCTTGTCCACAGCTTCGAAGCGGTACATGGCGGCTTTGGTGCCGGTAGACCAGTTCTGAATGTAAAGGCCGACGTAATTGTAATCGGAATCAACCTTTTTGCCGTCTGTATACACAAACCGCAAATTGCAAGTGCAAGTTGGACACCTTCAGGTAGAAAGAGGTTCTAAAATCAACCCAATTGGGGTTTACGCAGCCGTTCAGGCTGCGTAAACGGTATCCAGGAAAGCCTCAAACAGTTCCTCCGGCGTGCAGTATCCCAGATTCCTGCGAGGGAGACCGTTGAGCGCATCTGCGACCCAGAGAATCTCCTCATCTGAGAAGTTCTCAATGGAGACTCCTTTGGGGACATATCGACGGAGCATACCGTTTTGCCGCTCGTTCTGCGCCCGTTCCCAGGATGTGTAAGGGTGGGCAAAGTAAACCTTCGTTCCGAACTGTTCTGTTTGGGCAAAATCCGCAAACTCTGGTCCGTTGTCCACAGTAATTGTCTTGAATATTTGGCTGAAGAACGACTCTCCGAAGTCCTCACGGAGCTTTTGCATCGCTGCATTGAGCGCCTCGCTGCTCTTTCCGGGGATGCGAATTGCAAGGTAGTGCTGTGTTTTCTTTTCCAGCAATGTCAGAATAACCGCCTCCTTGCCTTTGCGTTTTCCCACCACTGTATCACTTTCCCAGTGGCCAACCTCCAGCCGGGAAGATGTAATTTCGGGTCGCTCATCTATGGTTGCTCCGTATGCTTTTTTGCGCTTAGCGGTGCTTTTGCAACACTTTTTCCGTTTCAAAGCCTCGGAAAGCTCCAGCAGCTGCAATACCAGATTGCTTGCCCATATTTCATTGTACAAGGTCTTGGTGCTGACCATTTCCGTAGGCAGAAACAGCTCATGCTTGCGTGCATAGCCCACACAGGCATCCAACGACCATTTCTCCTGACGCACCTTGTTTACGACCCACTGAACAAAGGCGCTGCATTTACATATGCAGTGTGGCTTGTGGCTGTTTGCTCTGTGCGTTTGATATACAAGCATTCCGCGTTTTGCGGAGTAGCCGGGAGTACGGCCTCTCCGGCCGGTTCTGGGCCGCATGCCGCGCTTCAATTCGTTAGAAACGGTGGTGGGTGAACAGTTCAAATATCTGGCAATGGCTCGATTAGACTGTACCAGCTTCTTCATCGCCTCAATTGTGCCCCGATCTTCTCTGGTCAAATGTTTTCCGGGCTTGCGTTCCGCTTTATTTGTGCTATACTGGGTGTGATCCGTAGTGATTGCCTCCGGTGAATGGTGTAGGGGAACTTCATTCTACCATACGGGAAGTCACTATGGATTTCTTTTTTTCAGGTGTCCAACTTCATTTTACAACCGACCGTCTAAAAACGCGGATGTAAACGCTGCAAAAGTGTGATAGAATCATATCGTCGAAAGATACAGAGAATCTCCCGCGCACGGCGCAATGTCATTTAGTTAACCCACCCACCTCCTATGCGAGTAGAAAAATCGCATAGGAGGATTTTTTTGCAAAGCACTTGACAAAAGGATAAAAATGTGCGGCCTCTTTGCTTACC
>OGWT01000177.1_pt1 | contig 47889 bp, 46 predicted proteins | sample 1576101 | NCBI WGS metagenome assembly OGWT01 (sample SAMEA3541481, study PRJEB24748) | human gut metagenome | biome: human gut; feature: human-associated habitat; material: faeces | place: China | collected 2012 | reverse complement strand
TGTGCGACTTGGATGCAAGCTCAGCTTGCTCGCAGGCACTTATAGTTGTTTTTTGATGTCAGTGGGTGTGCGAAATGAGTGCAGGCTCAGCCTGCTGTGCGACTTGGATGCAAGCTCAGCTTGCTCGCAGGCACTTATAGTTGTTTTTTGATGTCAGTGGGTGTGCGAAATGAGTGCAGGCTCAGCCTGCCTGAAACTGCATGCGGTAGTATTTTGCATATATTCCGTCTATTTTCATAAGCTCGTCGTGGCTGCCACGCTCTGCTATACCGTTTTCCGTAATTACAATAATCTCATCTGCCCCCCTGATAGTTGAAAGCCTGTGGGCTATTGTAATTGTGGTTCTGTTCTTGGAAAGTTCTTCGAGGCTCTTTTGTATGTGCCTTTCGCTTTCGTTGTCAAGAGCGCTGGTAGCTTCGTCGAGAATGAGTATGGGCGGATTCTTAAGGAATACCCTTGCAATTGAAATACGCTGTTTCTGACCACCGGAAAGTCTTGTGCCTCTCTCGCCTACAAAGGTGTCGTAGCCGTCGGGGAGACTCATGATAAAGTCGTGTATATTGGCGTTTTTCGCCGCTTCAATAATCTCTTCATCGGAAGCATCTGGCTTTCCGTAAGCAATGTTTTCACGTACAGTTCCGCAGAAAAGGTATACATCCTGCTGAACTATTCCTATATTTTTTCTCAGACTCTGAAGTGTAAAATCCTTTATATCCTTGCCGTCTATGGTTATTTTACCGCCTGTCAGTTCGTAAAATCTCGGAAGAAGAGAACATATTGTGGTTTTTCCGCCGCCGGAGGGTCCCACAAGAGCAATGCTTCTGCCTGCGGGAATGCTGAATGAAACATCGGAAAGTACCGGCTCGTCGTCGTTGTATCTGAAAGTTACATGGTCGTAGTTTACATTGCCTTTTACGTTTGTAAGCTCTCTTGCGTCTTCGGCATCTTCAATATCAGGCTCTGTTTCCATTATTGCGCTGAAACGGCGGAAACCGGAAAGTCCTTTCTGTATCATCTCCGTAAGCTCTACAAGTATCTGAATGGGACTTACGAAAATACCGATGTAAAGGGCATACATGGCAAGGTCGGCAGGCTCCATTTTGTCCTGGGAAATAAGATATCCGCCGAATACCAGCACTGTAAGGTACATAAGACCTTGGAAGAAAATATTCCATGCTGAAAAACTGCCCATGCAGCGGTAGTTTTCCTTTTTGGAAACAAGGAAATTTTCATTGCTTACTGCAAACTTTTTCTTCTCTATTTCCTCGTTTGCAAAGGACTGCACAACTCTTATGCCTGAAAGTGTATCCTGAAGACGTGCGTTTATGTCACCGATTTTCTTTCGGTTGTCGAGGAAGGTGGCGTGCATTTTTTTGCTCTGTATAGATGAAAAAATCACCATGACTATAACTATCACAAAAAGAGGAATCGCAAGGCGCCAGTTGATAACCGTAAGGAAGACAAATGAACCTATAATTTTAATAAGTGAAATAAAAAGATTTTCGGGTCCGTGGTGAGCAAATTCGGAAATGTCGAAAAGATCCGACACAAGACGGCTCATCATCTGACCTGAATTGTTGTTATCATAATATGAAAAGGAAAGCTTTTCGTAATGTTCAAAAAGCTCACGGCGCATATCACGTTCCATCATTGCGCCCATGACGTGACCCTGGCAGTTTACGTAATATTTGCAAAGAGCCTGAATTATATACATTATCAGAAGACCTGCAGCCAGCAGGGGCAGAACACGCAGGATAACTGATTTTTCCTGAACGAAAATGGTATTGGCTCCTTGACGGAGTATTTGCGGATAAATAAGGTCAATCATGCTTATAACTGCCGCACAGAAAAGGTCAAAGAAGAATATTTTTTTGTAAGGCTTGTAATAACCTATGAATTTTTTAAGCAGTTTCATTTTCCCCTCCTACCGCTGAAACGGATTTTTATTTTAATGAAAAAATATTATACTCTTTATAAAGCCCATAGTGCAATAAGAATTTAAAGTTTCTTCATCATCAGATAGTTTGTAAGAGAAACGTTTTCTCTTATTACCTGATTTTCACGAATTACGCTGTATCCCATTTTTTCAAAAAACGGCTTTGCGGTTATGCTGGCGTAAACGGTAATTTCATTGTTTCCGTGAGCGGCTGCGAATTTTTCCGCTTCACTGCAAAGAGCCTTTCCGATACCCTGTCCCTGAAAATCACTGTGGACATAAAGACGGTCGAGATATCCGGAATCTGTTATATCGCAAAAGCCTGCTATCTGGTTTTCTTCTACGGCAACTATTGCCTTTCTGTCTTTAAAAGATTCATCCCATTTTTTCAGATCACGGTTTTCGGGAGCCCAGACTTTAATCTGCTCAGGGGTGTAATCTCTTATATTTATTTTGTGAACGGTGTTGTAAAAAAGTTCTGCCGTTTCTCCGCAGTCGCCGCTCTTGTAATCTCGTATATACATTTTTTACCTCTTACTGCTTTTAAATTGCGGACTTATTATACCGTATTTGTTTTTCATTTACAAATTCAGAGCGGTTTTAAACGTCATAAATCATATATATATCAGTACAGGCGGCCTTTTTCCGTTTCTTTTTTACATAAAATAAAAAATACTTTCTTTTTTATTCACATTACGTTGTTTTTGTGATATACTCCTCGGTGGCTGTTTACATAAAGGAGTAGTATTTATTATGCAAATCAAACAAAAAATCCCCGGCATACTTCTGTGCCTGGCAATTTCTGTTCCGTGCTGGTTCTTAGGCAAATTGCTTCCTGTTGTTGGTGCTCCTGTTTTTGCAATAATTGCCGGAATGATAATTACACTTGTCCTCAAAAAGAAGGACGCTTTTGCCGGCGGTATAACCTTTACTTCAAAGAAAATTTTGCAGTATGCGGTTATCCTTTTAGGCTTCGGACTCAATCTTTCCGAAATCGCAAAGGTTGGTTCAATGTCTCTGCCGATTATTGTCTCTACAATAGCAACTTCACTTATAGTTTCATTTGTCCTTTATAAAATAATGAAAACTCCCGCCAATGTTTCAACTCTTATCGGTGTGGGATCTTCAATCTGTGGCGGTTCAGCTATTGCTGCAACAGCTCCCGTTATCGATGCAAATGATGAGGAAATCGCTCAGTCTATTTCCGTCATTTTCCTTTTCAATGTACTTGCTGCACTTATTTTCCCGACTCTTGGTTCTCTTCTTGGAATGTCCAATGAGGGATTCGGTCTTTTTGCAGGAACTGCTGTAAATGATACTTCATCAGTTACCGCTGCCGCAAGTGCATGGGACGGTATGCATCCAGGTGCAAATACCCTCGACACTGCTACAATAGTAAAGCTTACACGTACTCTTGCAATTATCCCCATCACTCTTGTACTTGCTTTCTGGCGTACAAGAAAGCTTAAAAAAGAGCAGACCGAAGCAAACAGCACTTTCAGCCTCAAAAAGGTTTTCCCCATGTTCATAATTTTCTTTGTTTTGGCTTCAGTCATTACAACCGTATGTACATCTTTCGGTGTTCCCGGCACATTCTTTTCTCCTTTTAAGGAGCTCTCAAAGTTCTTTATAGTCATGGCGATGTCTGCAATCGGTCTTAATACCAATATTGTAAAGCTCGTAAAATCGGGCGGTAAACCAATCCTCATGGGCTTCTGCTGCTGGATAAGCATTTCACTTGTGAGCCTCGGTATGCAGCATTTGCTCGGACTTATTTAATTTAAGGTTAAACATTAAAAGAAAACATTGTGAAAAAATAGCAGGATAAAAGCTTTTGCTTTTATCCTGTTATTTGCGTTAAACCATATTATTTGATTCTCGTTTTGCAAAGCTCTTCTATGGAATAACTTTTAAGTACAACGGTATCAATTGTCTGAGAGGTATTTGCTTCCTCGTAGAGTATTGCAATTTTACCGTTTGGAAGCTGAGTAAGACATGAATATGCAAAATAGGTTTCAGGAGCAGTTATTTCCTTTTTATATGTCCAGCTTACTGTATAAGGCTTTTCAGCGTTGCCTGTTTCTTCAATAAGTCCCACATAGATAAAACCGTTTTTTCTGCTGTTTCCCGCCGGGGCCGAAAGGAGAACCGCATCTTTTCCGTCAATTTTTCCGCTGTAATTAATGGCTGAAACCATGCATCCGCCTTCACTGAGTGGGATCTCAGTTTCAACCTGCGGTTTGCCCCAGGTTATTCCTCCGTCGGAGCTATACGATGAAGTTACATTTCCCTTTGTTGAACGTGAAAAGGACATAAGGCTTCCGTCGGGCATCTGGGTAAGCTGTGTTTCGCTCATATCTCCTATTGTTTCATCAAGAGCAATGGGGTTACCCATATTCCATGTTGCACCGTGGTCATCACTGTATATGGCAGTGAATTTCTGCGCTCCGGTTTCGGGCTCAATAAAATAAGCTGTGAACAAAAGCCTGCCGGCATTATCGCCTTTGGTTATCTGTATTCCTCTTCCCGGACATACTCCCATAAATCCCGCATCATTAGGCTTTACCTGTTTGTTAAGATCAATGGGATCGCTCCAAGTTTTGCCGTTGTCGTCGGAATACATAAGATAAAGGTATGATGTTTTCATTGGCTGAAAAAGTGCATTGCCGTACATGATGTTCATCGGCACTTTTTTATTTGTAGGAATTCCGTAAGGCAGATAATACCAGTATCCGAGCTTTTTCTGACGGACAGTCATTGGCTCTGAATTTTTGAACAGTTCGAAGCTGCTGTTAATTGAATATTCGGTTTTTTCACCGCTAATGTCATAAATTATACCGTTTTCACGGACGGTATAGTTATAATCTTTTTCTCTCTTTTTACAGAGCATCAAATATTTTTCCCCGTCAATTTCTGTGTAGCCGTTTCCTGTTTCGGAAAATATTGCTCCGCTTTCGGGAGGAAATGCGTCTACAAGCATAAAGATTCTTCCTGTTTCATTGTCAAGAAGCAGACTGGTATCAATTGCAGATGAGCTCTTTTTGTTAAAAAGACTTCCTGTTGGCTTTAAAATGTTTTTCTGATGCTGCCATTCGTCAAAGCTCAGCGCCAAGGTGGGTTCGCTCCAGGTTTGAGCATTATCAGTACTGTAGCTTACGGCTATGTCTATGTCGTTGGGGGAGTCGTGAGTGCCGCCGTATCTTGCATCAATGGAAGCGACTATTGTGCCGTCCTTTGCTGTAATCATTGCAGGTATTCTGTAATAGTTGCAACCTATTTTAGAGGATGAAGAAAAGGGCTTTATTCCTTCCGCCGGTTCATTGGGTGATTCGCTTGGATTCAGAGGAACAAAGAATCCTGTACCGACAGCGGCTATGAGCACTGCCGCAGCTATTCCAAAAATAATTTTCTTTTTCATGGTTTTGGTCTCCGATATTTTTAAAAAATCAATGTAACTGATATTATCATAGCTTAGATGTCTATTACAATTCGATTGTTACATAATTTTTTCTCTGCTTTTTTATTCAAACTTACAATTGATTTTTGCGTAGTTTTATAGGCAAAAGAAAAGCGGTTCTCATTTCTGAGAACCGCTTTATGCTTTATTTAATTTATTCCTTCTTGCCGTTATCTTTGTTTTTCTTTTCCTTATCGACGGGGAAAAGCTTAAAGAGAACTTTAATTCCTATCATTATGGCGATGATTACCATAAAGATACCAAGCATACCGTAGAGCATCATGTAAAGAGTCTGAAGGAATCCGTCAAGATTGATATTGAAATTGAAGCCGGTGTTTGCGGCAAGGGATAAAGCTGTAAAAATTGAAAGTAAATTCATAATCCGACTCCTTTCTTACATTCCGAGAGCCTTAGAAACAAGGCTGATGATCATACCGCCTGCGATAACTGATGCAATCTGACCGGAAACGTTTGCGCCGGCAGCGTGCATGAGCAGGAAGTTCTGAGGATCTTCCTCAAGACCCATTTTATGAACAACACGTGATGACATGGGGAATGCGGAAATACCGGCAGCACCGACCATGGGGTTGATCTTGTTCTTTGTGAAGAGGTTTATGATCTTTGCAAACATAACGCCGCCGATTGTATCGAAGATGAAAGCGACAAGTCCGAGAGCCATGATCATAAGAGTCTGAACGTTGAGGAACTGCTCATACTGCATCTTTGTGGAAACTGAAAGTCCGAGAAGAATTGTGATGAGGTTTGCAAGTTCGTTCTGAGCGCTCTTTGAAAGGTTATCGAGAACACCGCACTCACGGATAAGGTTACCGAACATCAGGAAGCCGACAAGGGCGACTGATTTGGGAGCAACAAGACCTGCAATGATTGTAATCATAATGGGGAAGAGAATCTTTGTGGTCTTTGAAACGCCCTGAGGATTATAAGGCATACGGATAAGTCGTTCTTTTTTGGTTGTAACCAGCTTGATAACAGGGGGCTGTATAATCGGAACGAGAGCCATATAAGAGTAAGCGGCAACGATAATTGCGCCTGTGTAGTTTGATTGGAAGTAGTTAGCAACGAAAATAGATGTGGGTCCGTCAGCAGCACCGATAATAGCGATTGAAGCGGCATCCTTAAGCTCAAATCCTACAAGTGTAGCAAGGCTGAGAGTGAAGAAAATACCGAACTGGGCGGCTGCGCCGAAGAGCATCATTTTCGGGTTACTCAGCAGGGGACCGAAGTCTATCATTGCACCGATACCGATGAACAGAAGCAGCGGGAAAAGCTCGTTTGCAATACCTGCATTGAACAGAGTGTCAACGGGTCCGATTTCAAGGCCCTGAGTTACTGCACCGGAAAGGGGCAGGTTAACGAGAATAGCGCCGAAGCCCATGGGAAGAAGAAGAGAGGGCTCCATGTTTTTCTTGATTGCAAGATAAACAAGAATTGCGCCTATTACCCACATGACTATCATTTGCCAGCGGATTTCGGTAAAGTTTGAAAAAAGTACGGAAATATCCATTTTTTCAAAATCACGTCCTTTACTTAAATTTTTGGAAAAGGGTTGGCAAAAGAAAAAAGACCTCCACCATGCAGCTTGCATAATGAAAAGTCTTGCTCTTTAAAGTATGTGCGGGCGAAGAGCCGTAATGTCGCATCAATACTACGGATAAACCGCAAGCTACTCCCTCTTCAGTAACGTAACTATTATATACGATGAAAGAAAAATTTCCAATAGTTTTTTAATAATTTCTTAAATATCTTAAGTAATAATCTTCCTCTTGCACCGATGAGTGTGGAAAACTTTTTGTTTTAGGTGTAAAATAAGCATATAAAGACTCGGAGGAATAAACAGATGAAAAAGACAGCCGTTATTACGGGAGGCTCAAGGGGAATAGGTAGAAGCATGGTTCTGTCCTTTGCCCAAAAGGGATATAATGTTGTTTTCTGTTATGAGAAAAATGAAAATGCGGCTTTTGAAACTGAGAAAGAGGCAAGAAAACTTGGAGCAGAGGTTTATGCCTTTAAAGCTGATGTTTCAAAAAGTGAAGAGGTGGAAAAGCTTTTTGCATTTGCCGAGGAAAAGTTTTCGGGAGCAGATGTGCTTATCTGCAATGCTGGAATAGGCAGACAAAAGCTTTTTACCGATATAACCGATGAGGATTTCGAGAGGATGATAGGTGTAAATCTCAAAGGCGTATTTTATTGCTGCCGCCGTGCCCTGCCATATATGATAAGAAATAAATGGGGACGGATAATAAATATTACCTCAATGTGGGGCGAGACGGGAGGCTCCTGCGAGGTGGATTACTCTGCGGCAAAAGCGGGAGTGATAGGTCTTACAAAAGCACTTGCCAAGGAAGTTGGACCCAGCGGAATAACCGTCAACGCAGTTTCCCCGGGGGTTATTGAAACTGATATGAACAGTGCCTTTACTGCGGAGGATATGGCAGCCCTTGCCGATGAAACTCCCCTTTGCAGAATAGGCAAACCGGAGGAAGTAGCTGCAGCGGCGGTATTCCTTGCAGGGGAAGAGGCAGGCTTTATAACTGGACAGGTTCTGGGAGTCAACGGCGGAATAGTTATTTAAAGTACGGAGTTTATTTTAGAATTAAAATTCCCCGTAAAAATACGAATGCCGGAAGGAAAATCCTTCCGGCTGTTCATATAGCTAAAACCTTAAAAGGTTTGCTTTCCGCATTAATTTGTCGCTTACGCCTTTGCACCGTTAAGCTTGCAAACAAGGGCGGACTTTTTGTGTGCAGCGTTCTTCTTGTGGATAAGACCCTTTGCAGCAGCCTGGTCAATTCTCTTGACTGCAACCTTAACTGCAACGTCCTTATCGGCAGCATTAGCTTCGATAGCTGCATTTGCCTTTTTGATGACTGTTTTGAGCTCAGACTTTCTTGCCTTGTTGTTAGCAGCCTTTGTCTGAGAAACGAGAACACGCTTTTTAGCAGATTTAATATTTGGCATAGTGTCACACCTCCTTCGGCTTCTCATACAGGTTATTATAATATCACAAAGCAAAAAGCAATGCAAGTTTTTTTCAAAAAAACATTGTCATGTTTAAAAGAAAAAATTCAAAAAACCTTATTTAAGGCCTTTGAATATGCAAAATTTAGTTGACATTATTGCATACTGTGTTATATAATGAATCTCTGCAAGACTGTTTTTTACAGTTAAGTATTATTAATGACAGTAAGAGGCGGCTTTTTATCTACAAAAGCGGACAAGCCTTTTTGCTTATCACCCTCAAAAAAGGAGGTCAGAAAGATGAAGAGAACTTACCAGCCTAAGAAGCGTCACAGAAAGATGGAGCACGGATTCCGTAAGAGAATGGCCGACAGAAACGGACGCAAGGTACTTTCACGCCGCAGGGCAAAGGGCAGAAAGCAGCTCACATACTGATTTTGCCTATTTTAATTCGGAGAGCCTGAAGGTTTAGGTTTTGTATTGCCTGTATATATAATAAGGTAATATAAAATAATAGAACATAAGGGAAGAACTCCGTGAGCGGTGGTCTGAATTGTCTAAAGCAGTTAAAACAGTTGTTTTAAACACGAATAGTGATTTTCGCCGTGCCTATTGGCGTGGCAAGTCGTACAAAAATCCTGCACTGGTTACGTATGTGAACAAAAACCGTGCGGGAATTTGTCGTATAGGAATAACTGCGGGTAAAAAGATAGGCAATGCAGTACACCGAAACCGTGCGAAAAGAGTAATAAGGGCAGCTTTTGCCCAATGCAAACCACAGCTCATTTCCGGAACCGGCTGCGATATAGTTTTTGTTGCACGGACAAAAACCACCTACTCCAACTCCAACGATATATACGCAGTTATGAGTGAGCAACTTAAATCAGCAGGGATTATGAAATAATGAAAAAAACAGCGCTTAAAATGATTCGTTTTTATCAGCGGCGGATTTCACCTCTGTTTCCTGCACGCTGCCGATTTTATCCGACCTGCTCGGCTTATGCCTATGAAGCCATAGAGAGATTCGGCTTTTTCAAAGGCGGAGCTTTAGCGGCATGGCGTATTCTGCGCTGCAACCCCTTTTGTCCGGGAGGCTATGACCCTGTTCCGCCCAAGAAATAACAATACGGAGGAAACAAATGTCTATTTTTTACGCTCCATTTGGTTGGATACTTTCCTGGTGCTATGAAATTGTAGGAAATTACGGTTGGTCCCTTGTGCTTTTCACAGTGCTTACAAGATTTATTATGATACCTCTTGCAATAAGCCAGCAGAAGGGTATGGCTAAGCAGGCTCGCCTTCAGCCTAAAATCAAGAAAATTCAGCAGAGATATGCGGGAAACCAGCAGAAGATAAATGAGGAAATGAATGCTCTTTATCAGCGTGAGGGAGCAAATCCTTTAGGAGCAGGTTGTCTGCCCCTTGCAATTCAGTTCCCCATAATGATAGGTCTTTACGGAGTTATCTATCGTCCTCTCAGCTATGTTCTTCACCTTCCCAAAGAGACTGTAGAAGTGCTTACAACTGCAGTGCAGAAGATAGCCGGTGAAGCTTCCGGTAGAGCAGCAAGTGCTATTGAGCTTTCTGTTATCAATCATGCACATAACCAAAAGTTCATTGAGGATCTTTCTGGTTTAGTGAGTGGCGATGTAATCGAAAAGCTTCAGAATTTCGATTTTACATTTTTAGGAATTAACATGGCTCAGACTCCGGACTACAAAGTGCTCAACCTTCTTTGGCTTATCCCGATACTTTCCGGTGTAACTTCTCTCATGACCAGTGCGCTCAGCTATATGCGTCAGAAAAAGACAAACCCTGAAATGTCCAAGAACCCTGCTATGGGATGCATGTCATTCGGTATGCCGTTGTTTTCTGTTTACATTGCCTTCCAGTTCCCTGCCGGTATCGGTATTTACTGGACAATGTCCAACCTCTTTATGTTCTTCCAGACTCTTATCATAGGACATACACACAGCCCCAAAAACGTACTTGCAAAGGTTATGATTGAGGAAACCATTGAGCGTCGTTCAATGGAGAATAACCTTAAGCTTGTTGCGGGGAAAAAAGAAAACTGATTCTCAATAAATGCAGGTGGTGATATACGATGATTAAAGAAGCAATCGCTAAGGGCTCAACCCTTGAGGCTGCACGTCAGGCTGCTGTTGCGCAGCTTGCTGCACCTGAAAATGTTGAGGTTAAAATAGAGGTGCTTGCCGTTGCAGGCAAAAAGACTTTAGGTATTTTCGGCGGTAAAGCAAAGGTCAGAGCTTACTATGAGCTTCCCGATGCACCTGTTGCCGATAAGCCCAAAGCTGAAGCTGCAGAGCCTACTGTTAAAGAAACAGTAAAGGCTGCGGAAAAGGCAGAAGAAAAAGAAACTGCTGAAAAGGCAGAACCTCAGGAAGAGATTATTGAATTTAAAGATACCAAAACAACAGAATATCTTCTCGATATTCTTTCAGGTCTCGGTGTTAATGATGCCAAAATTGTCACTAAAAAGGCAAACGGCGGCATAGTTTTCGATATTGACTGCGGCGATAATTACGGCGTGATTATCGGCAGAAGAGGCGAAACTCTCGATGCAATCCAGTATCTTGTAAGTCTTGTTGCAAACCGCAATGAGGGAGAATATACAAGAGTTTCAATCAATGTCGGCAACTATCGTCAGAAGAGAGAAGAAACTCTCCGCTCTCTTGCAAAGAGAAATGCTGCAAGAGTTCTCAAAAACGGCAGAAATGTTGTTCTTGAGCCCATGAATCCTTATGAACGCAGAATTATACATACTGCTGTTCAGGAGGTTGAGGGTGTCGTTTCACACTCAATCGGAAGCGACAGTGACCGCAGAGTTGTAATTGCTCTTGCTGAAGGAGTCAAGCCCACAGGCGGCTCAAATGGCAGAGGATACGGCTCAAGAGGCAGAGGCGGATATGACCGCAGAGGCGGTTCAAGAAGAGGCGGCGAGCGTCGTCAGTCACAGCCTCAGGCACCGGCAGTAGATAGAGCTCCCAGAAGCGATGTCGAAGGAGCTTTCCGTTACGGAAAAATCGAAGTTAATAAGGATAAAGAATAAGTTTATTAAAACTTATTTTACCGAAATTAAACGGCAGGAAGTTTCTTCCTGCCGTTTTTGCGTATGGGTTCAATCGCTTATTATAATTGTTTCGCCGTTATCCTTAAGCTCTCTGATAACAGGACGTTCAAAGTTTGTTCTGTTGGGTGTATGATAGGTAATCATAAGCTTATCACCGGCTTTAAAAATCATACTGTGTCCACCGTCCTGGGTGAAAAGTGGCTCCTGCTGAGTAAAATTGCCATCTATTTCGTTGTTATCCGATTCAGCAACAGCAATTGCATATTTGTGGTTTATTGTAGTTGACCAAAGCATCAGCAATTTTCCTGTGGAAGTTCGGTACATAAAAGGACCGTCAGTTATGTAGTGCTTGAAACTTAACTTGAATTTTACCCATTTCGGAGAGGAAGCTGAGAAGATTAGAATCGGTTCACTTACTGGAGTTTTCAAGTCCTCATTTAATTTCATATAACAAATAGTTCCATCTTTTATCTGCGTATGTTCGTGGCAGAAAACAATATACGGCTGTCCGGTTTTATCAATATAAAGTGTGCCATCAAGACATTCCCAGTTTTCGGGCGTAATTGCCCCTACTGAATATTTTAGAAACGGTCCCGCAGGTTTATCGGATTTTAAAATGAATACTCCTCTTAAATCGTTTTTTTGCCGAAATGTGGCAAACATGTAGTATTTGCCATTGTATCGATGTACCTCAGGAGCCCAATTTTCACCTTCATTGAGTCCGTTGATTTCTGAATTAAAGCATTCGATAGGTTTGCTCCAATTTTCCAAATCAGAAGAGGTATATACATCAAATCCGCCTGTTTTTCGTCCAAATTTTTTTGCTCTTGTACCGTACATATAATAAGTTTTGTTTTCTAAAATTATAAAAGGATCTCTTATATTAATGTCATTTAATTTCATATAAAATTCTCCTAACGGTGAAATGTTTATTTAATTATAGTTAATTAAAACAAAAAGTCAATTTCAGTTAAATATTTTAAATTATTAGTGAAATTTTTACATGAAGTCTTGAATAAAAATTTCCAACAGTATTATAGATATATTATTTTTAGGTAATTTAAAATGAAATATTTTTTAGAGTAACTATTAAGATGTCTATAAAATTTTATTTGATAGCTTAGATGCCATAAAAATAGTAATAAAAAAGTTGTATTATGCATTCTATTTAGATTGTAAATTTTAAGTGATATATTTATTATTTAGTCAATTTTAGAAATTCATAATGACAGGATTATTCAACGGTATATTTCCCTTTTTCTATTGTATCTTTATCTGTGAATATGTCGCTGATTTTGCAGGAGAATGCTGCAAATATTAATTTTAAGATATGCTATTTGGTATTTGTCTTTTAAAGTGGTTATATTCATAGCGGGATATATATAAATAAAACGTGAGCTTGTATACTTCGTGCGCTGCTTGTTGTCTCACCTTACCAAAAATAAATTCCTTAAAATACAATGTTGACGGGGCGGCAGCTTAATAAAGCTGCGAGCATGTATACATTAAATGCCGAGACTCACTGAGCAGATTTTGGCATATTTGTTTTACACAGAATATGTGCTAATTTTTCTAAAATGAAAGAAAAATATATTTTATTTTGATGATTTAATGAAATGATTTTTGATATAATGGGGAGATTTTATGCAAAATGTTGCGGCAGATTGGTCATGTTAAGTGTTCAAATTTATAATTTAAATTGACCAAAAAATCGGAATATATTTGTAAATCTATTTTTATAAGCATTGTTGACATATTTATTCCCAAATTATAAAATAATTATATCAATTTTCACTCATATGCTTTCATGTATACAAGAACGACATAACGCATGAGGAAGAAGTACGGTATATTTCAAAAATTTTATTGAAAGGGTTTTGTTTATGGGTAAAAGTACGGGTAAGGTCAGCAAATTCGGCGTAAAAGACAAAATAGGTTATACCTTAGGTGATTTCGGCTGCAATATGTCCTTTCAGCTTATAAGCAGCTATGCAATGATTTATTTCACTCAGGGAATGGGACTTTCTCTGGGAGCATGGGCGATCATTGTTATTTTGGCAAAGGTTTTTGATGCTTGCAATGACCCCATTATCGGCGCTCTTGTGGATAAGAGAAAGCCCGGCAAAAACGGAAAATTCAGACCGTGGATTCTTTACAGCTCCTTTGCGATACTTCTTACAACAGCTCTTTTCTTTGTGGATATAAGAGGACTTTCTGTGGGACTTCGTTTTACATACTGTCTTGTAATGTATTGTCTGTGGTCCATTGCCTATACATCTGCCAATGTACCTTATGGCTCACTTAATGCTGTACTTACAGATGATATAGCCCAGCGTGCTTCCCTTTCTTCTCTCAGAAGTATCGGTGCAGGCGTTGCAACAGTTCCCTTTATGATTCTCATGCCAAAGCTTATCTATGGTGAAAAGGACGCCTCAACAGGTATTTCTCCCATTATCCCCGAAAGATTTTTCTGGATAGCTCTTGTTGCAGGTATAATCGGTTTAGTGGGATTTGTGCTTACATATGTACTTACTACCGAACGTACTGTTATTCCTAAGAATACAGAGAAATATGAGTTTAAAAAGGCAATAAAAGCATTTGTAAAGAACCGTCCGGCGATGGGAATCTGTATTGCTTCCTTTGCACAGCTGGCATGCTTTTTCTCAATTCAGGTTACTGTTCAGTATGTATTCCAGGTATACTTTAAGAATACCGATATGATGATGGTTGCAAACGTTTTGATGTTTGCTCCCATGATGATTTTTATTCCCTTTATTTCGACCCTTACAAAGAAATTCGGCAAAAAAGAGATGTGCACTTTACCGATTATCGGTTCAGTTGTGATTCTCTTAATAATGCTGTTCATAGAATTCCCCCGCACAACGGCAGGCGGATGGATGTATGTGGCACTGGTAGGAGTAGCAAACGGCTTTACAGGACTCTTCACTCTTACAACATGGTCTTTTGTAGCGGATGCCGTTGACTATCAGGAACTTCAGACAGGCAGACGTGAAGAGGGAACAGTTTATGCAATCTATTCCTTTGTAAGAAAGATAGGTCAGGCAGTATGTCAGGGACTTACCTCCATACTTCTTGCTGCAATCGGTTTTGATACTGAAAATATAATTGCCACAACGGATTCAACAGCTCTGGGAGTTATCAGACTTTCAATACTGATTCCTCTTGTGGGAGCAGTGCTCATGTTTGTCGCCCTTATGTTTATTTATAATCTCGGCAAGAAAGAGACTTTGGATATGAGTGCACGTCTTAAAGAGATTCATGCTCAAACGGCAAAAGATGCATAATATTATTATGTTATAATAAAACAGCAGAAATCAGATATTTTGGAGGCAAAAAATGAGAAGAGTTATAGATTTCAATGAAGAATGGAAGTTTACCAAAGAGGGAAAAAGCGAAACAGTTAATATACCTCATTGCTGGAATGCCGTTGACGGACAGGAGGGTGCTGATTACTACCGTGGAGAGTGTACCTATGAAAAGACGCTTTCTGGGGTATCGGGTAAAACCTATATAGAAGTTGGAGCTGCAAATTCAGTTTCAGCCGTATATGTAAATGGAGAAGCAGTGGGAGCCCACAGGGGAGGATATTCTCTTTTCAGATATGACATTACAGAATATCTGACAGGGGGAGAAGATAAAATCAAAATCACCGTAGACAACAGCGATTTTGACGATGTATATCCCAGTATGGCGGACTTCACTTTTTACGGCGGAATATACAGACCCGTTAAGATAATCACTGATTTACCTGACTGTTATTTCAGCCTTACAGATGGGCTTTGCGGATTTTTTGCCGACCCGGTAAAGACAAATGACGGATGGGAAGTAAAAATAACAGGTTTCGTAAAAGGTGATACATCCGGCAAAACTGTCAGATATACCCTTTATTCAAAAGAGGGAGAAGCTGTTGCTCAGGCGGATGCATCAGGTGAAAACCCCAATGCCGTAATAAAAGCTCAGAATCCCATTTTGTGGAACGGCATGAAAAATCCCTATCTTTACACATTAAAGGGAACAATTCTTAAAGACGGAGAGGCGATAGACTGCGCCGAAACACGAATAGGCTTCAGAACAGTTGAATTTGACAGCGAGAAAGGTTGCTTCCTTAACGGAGAGCATATTAAGCTTAAAGGCGTTTCTAGGCATCAGGATCGCTACCATATGGGCAATGCTCTGACAGCAAAGGAGCATATTGAAGATCTTGAGATAATAAAGGATATCGGAGCTAACTCCATAAGACTTGCACACTATCAGCATGATCAGATTTTTTATGATACCTGTGATGAAATGGGCTTCCTTGTATGGGCTGAGGTTCCGGTAATATCAAGATTTTCCGAAAAGAAAATTGAAAACTCAAAATCACAGCTTCGTGAGCTTATTTCACAGAACAGAAATCATCCCTGCATTTTCTGCTGGGGAATACAGAACGAGATTTCCATGGGCGGTAAATCAAAGCAGCTTGTCAAATTCCTCAATGATATGAACGACCTTGCCCACAGTCTTGACCCGTATCGCCTTACAACCAGCGCACAGGTAATGATGTGCGATCCCAATTCAGAGCTTAACAAAATAACTGATATACAGGGATACAATATTTATTTCGGCTGGTATCTCCAGACTTTCAACGCAATTGACAAATGGTTCGATAAATTCCACGCTGATAATCCAAATGTAAAGCTTTGTCTTTCCGAATACGGAGCAGAGGGCATTGTGAAATATCAGTCCCCGGACGGCGGCGTTCAGGGAGATTACAGTGAAACCTATCAGGCAAGACTCCACGAGCATTATGCAAGAGCTATTGAAGAGCGTCAGTGGCTTTGGGGCAGCTATGTTTGGAATATGTTTGACTTCGGTGCCGCAAACCGCAATGAGGGCGGAGTCAAGGGCAGAAACAATAAGGGCCTTGTAACCTTTGACCGCAAAATCAAAAAGGACAGTTTTTATGCATATAAAGCCTTCTGGTCAGATGAACCCTTTGTTCATATTGGCGGAGAGAGATATGTCCAGCGTAAATGCGGTGAGACAATAATCCCGGTTTATTCAAATCTTCCTGAGGTGACACTCACTGTAAACGGTGAAGAATTTACTTTCTCTTGTGACAGAGTTGCCTATTTTGACAAAGCTGTTATTAAAGAGGGAGAAAACACTGTAACTGCAAAAGCGGGAGACTGCACTCATTCCATAACTATAATCGGAGCCCAAGAGGATGATCCCGAATATTGTCTTCCGGGAGATGCCCATTCCATGGTTAAAAACTGGTTCGGCAGCGATACTGGCGAAATAAGGGAGGGATATTTCTCAATTAACGATAAGGTGGGAGATCTTCTTAAAAGTCCCGATGTCCTTTCGCTTTTGGGAACGGTGGACATTATGAAAAAAGTTCCAAAATTCGCATTAGCTCTTATAAAGCCTTTAAGGGTAAAAACTCTGCTTAAATTTGCCCCCATTGATGACGGAATGAAGGACATTGCAAATCAGTATTTGCAGACAATTAAGAAATAACTCTATAAACCAAAAGAGCTCCGGAATAATCCGGAGCTCTTTTAAATAGACAGGATATTTAAAAATCAGCCTTTATAATAGGTTCCTATTGCATCTGCGGCAAGTATTGCAGCATAAACTGTTTCGGGAGTTACGTCAAAGGGCATATTTCCGAGAGTATCGCCGGGAGCTGCTGCAAGAGTTGCAACTTCCATGAGGCGTTTCTCGTCGGGATCCTTAACACCCAGATCTGCAAGAGTTGTGGGAAGACCTACATCCATGCAGAAGTTTACAACTTCGTCTATTTCCTCGTCGGGAGCGTTCTCCAGAACAAGCTGTACCAGTGTACCGAAAGCAACTTTTTCACCGTGATAGAGTGAATGAGTTTCTTCGAGGGCTGTGAGGCCGTTGTGTATTGCATGAGCTCCGGCAAGTCCACCGCTTTCAAAGCCGATGCCTGAAAGATAAGTGTTGGCTTCAATAATGTTTTCAACAGCCTTTGTGCAAACGTTATTTTCAACTGCAAGTGCAGCTTTTACACCGTCTGCAATAAGTGTATCGTAGCAAAGGCGAGCAAGAGCCATAGCGGCAAGGGTTGTTTTTCCGCCTACGCAGTTTGTGGCATTTGAACGCTGACAAGCTCTGGCTTCAAAATATGTGGCAAGAGCATCGCCCATACCTGAAACAAGCAGACGAAGAGGAGCCTTGCTTACAACATCGGTATCTACAAGAACCATGTTGGGGCTTGAAGGAAGGAACAGATAACGGTCGAAAACGCCATCATCGGAATAGATAACAGAAAGAGCGGAGCAGGGAGCGTCCGTTGAAGCAATTGTAGGAACTATGACCACGGGAGTCTTGGTGTAGTAGCCGATTGCTTTTGATGTATCGTGGATTTTACCGCCGCCGATACCTACAATAAGGTCGCATCCGGAGGAAAGGTAAATTTCTTTAAGACGGTTTATCTCACTATCGCAGCACTCGCCGTTGAAAACCTCATAATGTGCTGTGCAGGATGTCTCTTTCATTCCCTCAGCGATTGCCGGTTCAACACGGCTGCGGCCTGATTTACTTGTGAGGATAAAAAGTTTGCTGCCGAGAAGCTCAGCGTGTTTGCAAAGGTTTTTAAGTTCACCTTTGCCCTGAATGTAGCGGGTTGGGCTTGCAATAATATTTGCCATAGTAAAAATCTCCTTATTGTTTATTTTTTATCAAACCTATTATATGGAGTTTTATAACTAAAATCAATATATAATTGTTTAAATTTTATGAATTTTTACTTAATTCTTGGCGGGAATATAGGGGCATATGTTTTATAGGACAAATATAGAGGCTTGTGATCTTTTATAGAGATCACAAGCCTCATAAAGGTCAATATTTATTTGCTATTTAGCTATTTCTGTTCTTTTTTCTATAAACAACTGTTCCTATTACTGCGGCAGTACCGAATAAAAATGCCATTTTTACTGCCTTATCAGAAACTGAACCTGTTGACGGTATGTCAGTGGTGTCCTGTGTCTGATTATCTTCAGAATCAGTTGCAGTTTCTTCTGCTGCAGTAGTCTGGGAAGAGGTTTCACTGTTTTGTGTATCTTCCTCAGTAGAAACGTCGGTTGAGGGATTTTCTGAAGGTTTGGAAGACGGTTCCTCAGATGTTGTTTCTTCAGTTGTTGTTTCAGGTAATGTAGTCTCTTCTGTGGAAGTTTCCTGCTCGTCGTTATCTCCCACAACACGCCAGAGCTGTGCTCCGAAGAAAGGATTGGCTGTTCCTACATAGAGACCGCTCTTTGCTGCAAGAAGAGAACGTCCGCCATAATTATATTTATTGCCGAATCCGTCATCGGTAACTATTTCAAAATTTTCACCGTCAGCAGTTTTGATGAGGTCGAATCCCCATGTGTCATCGGCAACCATATCAGAGATATAGATGTACATTTTGAGACCTTCTATATCAATTTTTCCGATGATGTCCTTGATTTTATCAAGTGCATTTTTAATTTGTGTGAAAATGTTCAAAATATCTGAAGTGCTTCTGGTCTGTGCTGCTGATAAATTTGTGCTGAGAGTGTCAATTGTTTTAAGACCCTGAAGCTTTTCGATAAATTGCTCATATTTATCAATAAATTTTTCTGCATCTTCAAGATCCATATTTTCAAAGCTCTCAAAGATATTAACAGCCTGAGAGAGAATTTTTTCAGCTTCTTCAACTAAAGGATTGGAATTGCCTAAAACGCCGAGTTTTTGGAGAAGAACTTTGATATACTCAATTTGATCTTTGAATTCATCTTTTGTCATCTGAAGGAAGCTGCCGTTTGTAAGCTTTGTAATATAATTATAAAGTACAGCCGAATCCATTGTTGAAATGTAAAGTTCTCCGTTATATTCTGCAGTTCTCCAAAGGTATTCATTGCAGGTGCCTTCCATGAGTTTTGTAAAGCCTTCTACCTCATCAAACTTTCCTGTTTCATCATTATAGCGCCAGATTTTCTGAGGATTCTGCAATGTTGTGTACATAGGTCTGAGATAGTCACTGAGCTTTACATTCTGCTGACCTACCAAAATAGCAAGAATACCGCTAATAGCTGTAACTTCTGCCGAAATGGTGTTATCAAAATCCATTAAGTACAAATTGCCTTTAAATGTAAATGGTGTTGCAGACATTGAAACCATACCGGCTTTTGGACCTGTGATGTTTCCGGCAGGATCTTCAGCAAAGGAGATGTTGTTTACACCGTTATATTTACCTACGATTTCTTCCCAGTACCAGCCGTACTCATTGGCTTTTTCGCCCGGTTCAGCTATGTGACCACGGTATAAAACGAAGCCGCCGCTGTTTGGTATGCTTGCATAAATATATCCGTCATATGTGCATATATCCCAGATTGGACTTGCGACAGTGCTTTTTACAGCCGGATCATCTGCATAGGGTTTGAAATCCTTATAATCTGCAACTCTTGTCCACTTTGTATCATCGTCAGGATCTTTGCAGATAATTGCGAGTTTCTGGCAGTCCTCATCACCCGGTTCAAGAGTTTCAGAAGCATCTACTCCGCCGAAATACAGCATACCTTCATGAACACAAGCTGCACGCAGGCTTGTACCATTGTATGATGTAAATACAGTATCAATGTTATCGTTTTCATCTATTCTGAGAATATCGTTGTCAGCAGTAGGAATCGAAGAATAAGAGGCAAAATAAACTTTTCCGTCAAACTCGATTGCCATACGGAATGCGACTGTGGCAGGTGCTTTATAGATAACCTTAATTTCACCTGTTCTCTGATCGCATCTGAAAATATATCCGCCCTCAGTTGTTGTAGGCTTTGGGATTTCACCATTTGTATAGGCATCTATAGCCGCCCATATAACATCTGAGCTTATACCCATACCGGCCATTGAATTTGCAAGAGCTGCAGCTACAGAACCGACAACGTTTTTATTGGTACCAATATAAATGTAATCGCCTCTTTCTGCCATGCACCATGCATAACTTGTTTCACGGTCTCCGCCGGGAACAAGTCCGTCGGCTTCCCTTATACCGGATTCAGGATTGGAAATTTTTTCAAAAGTAAGATTTCCGTTACCTGAATCAGCTGCTGCAAATGCGGTAACTACCGTACCTACAGCAACGGTTAATGAAAGTGTAACCGCTAATACTTTGCTCAAAAAAGACATTTTCCTCATTTTCTCACCCTCTAAATTGTTATTTGTATATAAAATACAACTTGATTATATTGAAATTTTTCTATACAGTCAACAATAAATTCAAGCCTATCAATAATTTCTGCAATTATTATAAAAAATCACCTTGAAAATAGTGCATAGTATAATATGTTATGAAATGTTATTTTTAAAATATTAAGGGTAATAAAAAAATTACCTTTAATATTTAAAATAGCTTGAATTTTATTCATAAAAACGTTTTCATTTTATATGCAACGAATCATAATAGACAGGGGCGATTATTTTTGGAGTATGGGTATAATTTTGAATTGCAGAGTGTATATGCTATAATGTGTTTATTAAAACAAATATTGAGGTGAGGGGAAATGCCATTGGAGCATACTTTTTATTTAATATATTTCTTTGTTTTTGCAGTAATTAATCTGGTGGTTTATTTAAAGCTTTCAAAGTATTGGTATATGTCGGCAGGTGTCACAAAAAAAGATGTTGCTTTATATATGAGCGAACATATAAGCAGACATAGATACAGGTATCTGATAAGATGGCTCAGAAAAAAAGCTAAAGACAAAAAACGTTTCAATATCATGCTTTTTATTCTTATAGCGGCTGGATTTTTTGTGTTGCCATTTCCTTCATTTGCCTATACGGAAATTTGGATGGGAAATATAACAGCGGTTAAGGTTATGATGACAGCGGAAGCTGTGGGAACAATTCTGATTGCTGTACTGGGATTTTCATACGGAAGAAAAATCGAGGCGGAAACAGACGGTTATTACGAGTCATCCCAGTATAAACCATATGAGGGAGAAAATGCACCGGAGCATATAGAAGACCTCGATGAAATTTATGATGATTCGGAAGAAAAAACACAATACAGCGGCCTTGACGATTATGAAACGGAACGCAGGGAAAAGAAAAAATTTATAATGGGATATTTACAAAAGCTGTTTATTGTGGTTATGGCATTGTTTTTCCTGTTTTCACCGATATTATTAAAGGATTTTAATTTCAAGACTTTCAGTTTCGAAAAGCCCGGTGAACAGATTGAAACTGATTCCGGAAATAATGAAAGTGATACATATCCCTTTGATTTATCAAGACCTGATATGAGTATTTCTATAATGAGAGAGACTCTTATTCAGGAGGGATATTCTCCTGAGGGCAACCTGGAAAAAGCAAGTGAAAAGTATCCGAATTTTATTATTGAGGACAGTTTGGTTGTTGATGATCTTGAAATCCACTTTGAATATTTTCAGCTTGTCAACAGTGATCAGGCACATGATTTAAAAGAACAGATTCAAAAAGAGATTAAGGAAAAATATTCTACCGGAACAGATAAAGATATAGAGTCGGATACATATAAGGGAAAGTTTACAGTATACACGCTGGAAACCGAGGATTATTATGCTGCTGCCATATGGGAGGGAGAGGGCGTTTTGTATGCTCGGTGTGATAAAGTCAGCGCAACGTGGATGAAAATGTTCCTTTACAATTTAGGGTATCTTGAAACTTTTTGAGGAGTGTTAAGATGAACGAAAATGGATTTATCGGTATATTTGCTTTTACAGCTATTTGGGTTTTAAGCAGACTCTTTTCTTCGTGGCTGGTAAGACTTAGTTATACTTCTGCGGGAGAAACCATAAGGAGCGTTGAAAAGCGCTATGATTCAATGAAAAGAGGCCTTATTCCGAAGAAAAAAGAGATAGATTGGCTTTCTGAGGTTTCTCCAAGGCCATTGACTACAAAATTTCTGTACTTCTTGTTTTATTTTGTGACGTCTCTGCCGCTTCTTGGCATATGTGTATCCGTAATAAATATTTTTGTTCCTGCTTTAGATATGATTGTGACCAGGATGCTAAATGTATTTTTCTTTATACCTTTTGTGTCGGTATTGGGCTGGCTGCTTATAAATGATCCTATAGAGTATGCCATGAAAAAGAAGGACAGAAAAAACAGAAGAAAGTAAACGGAATTTAAAGTGCAATATTAAAGGTAAGTAAAACAATATTTCGGAGGAACAGATGAATACTCCTAAACTTGAAACAGAAAAACTGATACTGAGAAAATTTACAAAAGATGATTTGGATGCACTTTTCCTCATTCTAAAAGATAAGGAAGTCAACAAGTTTTTGCCATGGTATCCTATGAAGAATCTTGAAGAAACCAAAAGATTTTATGAAGAAAGATATGCGGCAAAATATGCTGAGCCACAGGCTTACTCCTATGCCATATGTCTTAAAAGCGATAATTATCCAATAGGATACATAAAGGTCGATATCAGTGACAGCTATGATTTGGGCTATGGACTGCGTAAAGAGTTCTGGCATCAGGGTATTGTTAGTGAGGCCGCACAGGCTCTTGTGGAACAGTTAAAAAAAGACGGTATTCCATATATTACCGCTACTCACGATATTAATAATCCGAGAAGCGGCAGCGTTATGAAGCGAATCGGCATGGAGTATAAATATTCCTATGAGGAGCTTTGGCAGCCGAAAAATTTTTTAGTGACTTTCAGAATGTATCAGCTTAATCTTGACGGTAATAAAGACAGAGTTTATAAAAAGTACTGGAATACTTACAAAAAGCATTTTGTTGAGGAAAATGTGTAAAAGATTAAAGCATAAAAACAAAAGCCACAGACTTTTCTCAAAGAAAAGTCTGTGGCTTTTTGGCACCCCCTACCAGAATCGAACTGATAACTAACCCTTAGGAGAAGCTCCGATACGACATCAGGAGATGCTATGTAGTGCTAAGAAATCCCGTAATTTCAAGGCTTTTTCACTGTTCCATATCTCATGAGATACTACCGTGTGATAGCCTGTACAAGGGGATTTTACCAGGTCTAATTGGCAAGTAATTAGCTGAGCATCTGAAAAATGGTGGCCGTTTTCAGTTCAAGTCTAACCTGCTGAGTACTACCAAATGATACGAAATACAGCATAGTGATATGCCGTACAAATTCAAAGTGCAGATGCCCTTATCTTACCGTTTGCTATATGTATTGTAACACGAAATCAGCATAACTTGTGTTACCAAATTCTAAATATGTACTGAAAAAGCAGACCCTCTCAAAAGAAAGGATCTGCCTTTTGATTTTACATCGACTTAGCAAGCGTCTTAAGCAGTTCAGCCATACCGGGCTTTTGCAGGAGCGACAGGAGAAGTTCCTGATCACTTTGAGGTTTTTGCTCAGCCGGTTTTTCAACCACTTCTTCCGGTTCAGCTTGTCTGCCAGAATAAAATGCTTCTTCCAGTCTCGCAGCATTCACCCGACGGTCATCATCAATAATATGCGAATATACATCAGCTACCATCTTGATCTGTGCATGACCGGAATCGCCTTGCACCGACTTCATATCGCCACCATTCAGCTTCAACTTATAAGTGATACTGGAATGACGGAGGGAATGGAAAACCACCTTTGGAAGCCCATGTTCCTCGATTAACTTACTGAATCCTCGATTGATGACCTGTCCTTCTATCGGCTTTCCATTGCTGGAGCAAAACACAAGATTAAAGTCAACAAATTCATCGCCAAACAAATCTTTCAGTTCCTCAATGGTAGCTTTTCTCTCAACGAGCATTTCGGCAACCGTTTTAGGCAGGAAGATTTTTCTCACGCTTGTTTTGGTTTTTGGGGTTTTCAAAACTAAAGCAGTGTGTGTGCTGGCAAATGTTCGGGGAAACTTAAACATAATATCTTTTTCATTCAGGTTCTCCATCGCATTTCGATTGACACGCTGCAATTCTTTCTCTACGAAAATACTTGCTCGCCCCTGTTCAATACTTGCAGGAGAAATATCCACACAATCCCATGTCAATCCCAGCAGCTCACCCATTCGCAAGGAACAGGAGAAAGCCAGATTGATTGCCAAGCTCAAAATTTCATCATCACAAACCTCCAGAGCTTTAATCAGCGTGTCCGCTGTCCAAATTTCTCTTGGCTTGGTTTCTGTCTTTGGCAGAGTTGCGTGTTCTACCGGATTACGGGAAATCAGTTCCCACTTTACCGCCTGATTAAAGGCATTATGTAGTACCTTGTGGATTTGTCTGACGGTTTTCGCTGTCACAAATTCAGTCCTCGCTTTTACGAATCGAGTCGATACCGCCTTAACAGTCAACAGGTCACGATAATATTTGTCCATCACTCTGGGATTCAGATCTTCCAGTTTCATATCGCCAATGATTGGACGAACATAATTGGAAAGCAAGCTCTGACGGCTTTCATAAGTGGACATCGCCCAGGTGTTTACTCCATAGATAGACATATATTCTTCCAGGAGATCATTTACCGTTTTGGCAGTCGGAACAATGAAGCTGCCCGTTTCCTGTTCGTATTCAATTTGATTCTTTCTTTTTTTCGCTTCAGTGCTGGTATCGAAGGTTTCCCACTTCTGACGCTTTTTGCCCGATTCATCGACGTATGTATAGACCACAGAGTATTTCTTTTTTCGTTTTACGATAGATGCCATAGTTACTCGCTCCTTTCTTCCATATCAGCTTTTCCCACCATTTTGTAGTGGGACTGGCTCTCATACCAACGATGAAAGCTGTCTTTTGTAACACATTTATACCGTCCAATCTGCACAATATCGAATACACCCTTTGAAACGATATAATAAACTTGATTGCGATACAGCCCAAGCATTTTACCGATCTCCGGCATTGTATAGGCATCTTGCCTTAGTTTTTTATCTTCTTCCTGATCTTCAACCGTTCGGTAAAATGTCTGTGCTGTGTACCATTTCCAAAAACTCTCCTTCGTAATACGCATCTTCGCAAGATCATCGACTTTTTCAAAATGACCCTTTGCAATCAGCTCATAGGCAGATGCTTCTGATATTCCGAGGAGATTCCCCAGCTCATCAGCTGTCATGGAAATCTCTTTCATATGTGCTCCTGGTGGTGTACCATCAATTTTATGATAGCGGCATTGATTGGCGTACCAATCTTCAAAGCTCGCAATCATCACCCTCATTCTCTTTCCTACCATAATCGTTTGGAAATAATTCTTCTTGATAAGCCAGTAAGATTCTGTTTTACCAAGCCCGAGTCGTTTGCCCATTTCAATTACAGACATACTCGTGCGCTTTCTTGCTTGTAGCATAATCATGTCCTCCTTATGTAAAAACTTTAGCTAAGTCATTTGGCTTAGCTAAAGTATATCGAACAAATAACAATTCCTTAAGTTTGTCGCCAGGAGAACTGACATCCTTGACAAATTCAACTCTGCTGATCTAACCATTCATCAAAACTCTTTTTGGAAATGCGAATTGTCCCACCAATGCGTACACAGCGGAAATAATTCTTTTTGACCAGATTATAAGCAGATGTCCGGCTGATTCCCAAAATATCCTGGATTTCATCAACTGTATAGGTTCTCTTATCATACTGCATGGCTCCCATTGCCATCTTCTCAGTGTTTGCCTGATTCAAGGCAGCGATTCTATCTTCAAACATTATGTAGCCCTCCTTATTCCTTCACGATATATTTCACAACAGCATTTCCAAGGTGTTCAAGTGCAAGACTGAGCACTAACGCCTGATCAATACCAAGCATATCCTTTGCTGTGATTTTTCCTAAGTAGCCAATCACTCTGTTTTTATCAATGGTGCGAAGCTGCTCCAGCATAATAACAGACGGTTCTGTAAAAGCAGGATTTTCTTTGATCGGATAATGTGTTGGGTATTTCCGTTTATCCTGTTTTGTGGTAATAGTGGCGACAATCAAAGTGGGAGAATGTACATTTCCAATGTTGTTCTGGATAACAACAACCGGTCGCTTGCCACCCTGCTCAGAGCCACATACCGGGTTCAAATCTACATAGTAAATATCGCCTCTGCGATACACCCAATCTCTCTTCATCATTGTATGTTTCCTCCTCTCGTTGGGTATGTACGAAGGGCTGCAAATAACCATACAGCTATCGCAGCCCTCCCCGAAAATATGTGATATACCCAAATTTGTTCTCAACACCCCTGGGCAGTAAGATGATTTCTTACAGGGAAGTCATCAAACGGCTGGCTGCTGACCAGCACCATAGGAATCTAACCTCCCCGTGGTTCTCACCGGGCTGCCCCCATTGTGTGGACTGTGGCTGGGCAGAAGTATCATTATACCTGTTGCTTTCATTGCCTTGTCGGAAGCAATCCGACATTTACAAGCCAATAGTTCTCGCTCTGACCATCAGAATGAACAGACAAAATTATATAGGTGACCCTGTGTTTCTGATTGAAGTCGTCCTGGCGTATTGCTGATGTGGCTGATGCTTTCGCACCGACAACAGGAACGTGTTTGATGAATGTCTATGCAATTTTCAAGATACAAACGGCTAAATAACTTTTAACCTTGATTAAATTGTACCGAAAATGTATTGGTATTCCGATTGACCGACAGTGCGCAACTGTTGCACAATCAGTGAACAATCACATCTCTCGCTCCAGTTCGGTTAAAAATGAAATAACAGATTTTAGCCCCAGTTTTTTATTGCCATCTTGCTGAGTTCTTCCCAAGATCAAATAATCCAAAGTAACTCCAGACAGCTCTGCAATTTCAATAAGTAAATCAATGGAGGGACTTCTGTCACCAATCTCAATTTTTGATAAAGCACTTCTACTGATATTGATTTTTTGAGAATATTGTTCCTGGTTGTATCCCAATAATTCTCTAAGTTTCGCAATTCGTTTTCCTACCTCTTTTGGGTCAAAATACATTCTTTATTCCTCCGTGTTCTTGAAATTTGAAAATCGAAATTTCAAGGAAAAAGGAGAATCACGAATACGATTTGTAAACCGTCCTTTCATTTGCCCGTCCTCCATGCAGGCATGAAAAAAGAGCCAGAGGATTTCTCTGACTCTCATTCATACCGTTGTCTGGAAGAAGGCATAAAAAAAGCCCCATACCTTTCGGCACGAGGCAAAATTATTGATTCAATTAGATGCTGCGATCTCCCAGCATACTAATCTTAACACCTGCAAGGTCGAACTTTCAGTAGGAAAAGTGTCGGGATTTTGTCGGACTTTTATCGGACTTTCTAAATTTCATAACCCATTGTTTCATCTTCTCTCGCAGTTGCCAGAAACTCTTTCAGCATGGGAATTGCATTGCCCCACAGGGACAAACCAAAAAGCATAACAGCTTCTTTTTTGCGGTCGTAATAGGTGCTGCGCTCCATATCCATTATTTCTAGCATCTCAGCTTCTTTATACTTAAATCTGCTCAAATAACACTTGGAGAGTATCTCACAATATAAATCTCCCCGACAAGGGTATTCCCGAATTCGTCCCATAGCATTATCCACCAGTTCAATGATCCATTTTGTTTCAAATAGGCTCCGGATTTTTTCTTCAAAACGTTCTCTTGCTTCATCAGGAGCAAAGGTTTCCAGATAAATCAGTGCTCCATCCAAACTGGTACCACAGGTACAAATCAAATCATCATAGACTTCTTCTGCTCTTCCCATTGTAGACCAGCAGACATCCCTATAAATGGAAAGAATCAGCCTGGAACGGTCATACAAAACTTTTTCATCCACTTGCTGCATTTTGCACATCATACGGATGCTATGTAAAGCCTGGGTGTTATTTCTGCTCATAAAAAACTCCTTTCGGTTCTATTTCATATACAAATTCCTTTCTAAGTCCACTTTCAGCCAAAGGGAAAGAAAATGCCGAAGCATGGACAGAATAACCAGTACATATCATGTTCAAACTGTAAAATACAATATAAAAACCAGAAGTTACAGTCGGAACTTATTGACTAATCACAACTTCCGATATATAATAAAAACGAAGTTAAACTTCTGTTTTCAAGTTCTATTATATCTATTTTCAGAAGTTTGTCAATGAATAATCGGAAGTTATGAATAAATAATTTCATAGAAAGGAAGGAAAGGACATGACATTTGGCGAAAAAGTAAAGGAGGCTCGGTTGGCAATGAATCTTTCTCAGACAGAACTTGCCCAGTTAACCGGAATCTCTGAACGCTCTCTCTACACCTATGAGCAGTTGGGAACACTCCCTCGAAAAAGCAATATCAGAAAATTGGCGGAAGCCTTGCATATATCTGTTTCTTATCTTTTGGACGATGAGGAAACCGACAAACAAAGCCGTATAGATGAAGATATGTTCCTCGCTGAAGCACGAAAGCAGTTTGGTGCCAAAGGTGCAAAGGAAGCTCAGGAAGTATTGGGACGAGTAAGTTCTTTGTTTGCCGGTGGTGATCTGGACGAAGATGCTAAAGATGTATTCTTTCAGGCATTGATGGCAGTCTATATGGATTCAAAAAAGAATGCCGAAGAAAAATTCACTCCTAAAAAATACAGAAAACATAAGCAAACGGAATAGCAGCCATTAAGTCAGACCTCACTCGCAGATAACTGTTTTCTGTGTCCGATTGGGAGGTGAAGCAAGTGAGAACGGCAGCACGCATTATTGAAACAGTTGAAAAACTGATAAAAAAATATGACACCAGAGATCCTTATGAGCTTTGCAAATGTCTGGGAATCAAAATTCATTTTTATGATATGGAGAAAAAATTAAAAGGATTTTTCTTCTACCAGTCCAGACAAAAGAATATTGTTATTGACAGTAATGTGAATGATATATTGGAACGTATCTTAGTTGCTCACGAATTAGGACACGCTGTGCTTCATGCTCAGATTGCCATGATGAAAGGATTTCAGGAAATGGAAGTGTTGGATGGCAGCTCGTTGGAAGAAGATGAAGCAAATTTCTTTGCAGCAGAGTTACTCTTAGAAGATAGCGAAGTATTAGAGCTTTTGTCCGAATACTCTTTCTTTGAAACCGCAAAACAGCTTTACGTTCCCGCAGCACTGCTAGACTATAAATTCAGCCTTCTGCACGAAAAAGGTGAGCTGGTAAATCCCATGTACATCCGGAAGTCAGATTTCCTGAAAGAGGATCTTGGAGATTATGACGATACAAACCATTTTGAATATGAATAACAGGGGGTGCTTCAACCATGTTAGATAACTCTAAAATAACAAATACAGATGAGCTGGAATTTGCTGTATTCTGTATCGAAAATATTGCCATTAAGCTGGGAAAAAATGCCGAAGAAGTTTATCAGGCGTTGACTGAAAAAAGCGATATTTTGAATAGTTATATCGTACCGGAGTATGAGATGCTTCATACCCAAAGTAAGGACTATATCGTAGATGATATTATCAACTTAATGGAAGAAAGGGGTATCCAATTATGATTTTATATCATGGCTCCTATCTAGAAATTCAAACTCCAGATTTATTACATTCCAGAGAAAATGTCGATTTTGGACGTGGCTTTTACACAACACCTCTTTACGATCAAGCAGTAAAGTGGTGTGAAAAATTCAAGCGTCGTGGCAAAAATGGAATTGTTTCTCGTTACATTTTTGATGAAAAGGCTTATCAGAAACTTAAGATTTTGAGATTTGAAAGCTATTCTGAAGAATGGCTCGACTTTATTCTGAAATGCAGAACTGGAAATGATACAACAGATTATGATATAGTGATTGGCGGTGTCGCCAACGATAAGGTATTTAATACCGTTGAGCTTTACTTTGATAATCTGATTGACAAAGGAGAAGCGATTCGCCGCCTACGCTATGAAAAGCCCAACTTACAAATATGTTTCCGAACACAGAACGCTCTTGATGAGTATCTGCACTATGAAGGGAGTGAACAGATTTGACCGCCAATCCTATTTTATTGCAAAAAAAATATGCCCGAATTATCGAGCAATTTTCGAAAAAAGAAAACCTGTCCTTGGATGATGCCCTAAGCTTCTTCTATCGCTCAACTATTTATCGTCTAATCAGTGAAGGAGTATCTGATCTGCACTGTATGAGCGATGAGTATTTGACAGAGGAACTGATTTCCGAGTATAAAGAAAACTAACTTTTCTCCCAATAAATAATAAAGACCTCAATAGGCATGTGAACCATGCCATCGAGGTCTTTTGTTTTATGCTATATATAGCATATTTACAACTCCATATATAGCAGTTCGTTTTCCAAAAAACAAATAATTTTCTCTAAAATTTCAGATTCCATTTTAATATCTTTTTTCATTTTTTTAATTGTACATTCCCAAACAATTAGACATTTAATGTTCGTATCAAATAAAGTCTGACTGACCACCTTATCTCTTATAATATTTCTTTCAAACTTCTTCTCCCAGAATTCCACATTACTCTTAGGAGAATATGCAAATTTACATTTGTGATGTCTATGCCAAAAGCATCCATGTACAAAAATAGCTGTCTTGTATTTGCCAAGATATATGTCTGGATGTCCGAATATATATGATACATTTTTTCGGTAACGATATCCTCGAGCAAAAAGTAATTTTCTAAGATAAATCTCTGGCTTTGTTTCTTTGCTTTTGATTGCAGACATATTTTTACTGCGGTCATCTTTGGTTTTAATATCCGCCAAATTTCAATCTCCTACAAATAATAATTTTAATATTATCTATACATAATATCACATGTGGGTTTTATAGCAATTTTGTTTATGCTTTTTATATTTTCTTTTTTCACCATTCCGGGGGATATAAGCTCCATTCCAAAGCATTGTATTAAGCTGGTCAACCTGAGCAAAAATTGCTACCAGAACATCCACTACTATACTGTTACCAGCAAGTTTTTCAAAACGTTCCCGGCTATATAGAAGTTTATCTTTTCGTATGAAGATATTATTTGCGGCTACTGATTCGTAATCTTGCTCATCGAACCCCATCAACAAAAAACATTCTCTGGGTGTGAAATTACGATATATACTCTTCCCAGGTGCGTGCTCTGGATACACAATAAGTCCAGATGTAGGATTTCGATCTTGCTTTGTTGTTAATGTATTTACACTATCAGTTACAAACTTTATACCGTCAAAAATAATTTCATTATCCTCAAATATTTTTCTTCGTGATGGAGTATCGTTCATGTTGCTGATATCCGCTTCTGTCTTGTACTGCTTAATTGAATAATCTGTGCGAAAACAGGTTTTTATGTCTCGACGCTTCATTGGTTCCTGTTTTTCCAGATCATTTTTTTCAAAATAGTTTTGTACAACTTTCTTTCGTCGCTCGTCTGGGCAAAATACACTGAGCATATATGTTCTGACTCTTTTCTGAGGACTACCAAAATTGGCAGCATTGAGCGTATACACTTTATTTACATACCCAAGTTCTTCCAGAAAATCTTGCCATTCTTTAAAATTACCCAAATGTGTTTTAGACAAAATATTGCTTACATTTTCCATTAATAAAAATTTAGGAAGTTTTCGCTTAGCTTCATGCATTTCTTTTAAAATCCGCTCAACTTCCCACAACATACCTGAGCGGTTATTTGCAGTTCTGTCAATACCACTCATATTGCCATGCCACGAACCACATATTGAGAGATCCTGACACGGAAACGAATAGGTTAAGAGATCAATTTTTTTCGGGAGCATATCATAAGTTACATCGGTTATGCTCCCGAGATTTCTGGTACGGTTGACTGCACATAAAACTTTACGCAGAGAATCCTCTGGCCAAGTTTTAAGAAATCTCATGTTTACCGGAGTTTTCCCATCTGTACTAAGCGAGTACTTGGTTAAAATCCTCAACAGTTCATCTTTAGGGATATTCAAGTATTCTGTCAGATCTTGTTCTCCGTTATGTATTAAATCGTAGGCATAGCACGCAGCAATATCCCATTCCACTGTATTAACGACCTTGAATTCTATTCCAAGTTTTTTCAAAGCTTTAGCCTGACTTCCTATTCCGCTAAAAGCCTCCACTACTCGCAACATCTATGTTTACACTCCTGCCTGATTATTTTGGAAACCCCTCAATACGAGCTTTTTCCAACACCTTAAGAATTACAGCACACTGCTTTTCTGACGGGAACTTTCCTTTTTCCATCGCAATAGCCGCATTAACAAAGCTTATATCTGTCGGCTGTAATACATAATGAGTTTCGTTCCACTTTAGCAGGTACTTCCAATTATCAACGCCAAAATTAGCCACTTCAACCATTGCACTGATCTTATTAACTTCTTTTTGGTCTTTTCTGGAATCTTTTTCCTGTTCTTTTACAACATCCTTGTATGCTAATTCTTTTATGAATTCAGCCAACAATGTAATCTGAAGTTTTTTGGCTGCCTCCCAACAAGCTTCACGCTTTGCCCATTCAGTTACATTTTCTACTGGTCTGTCGTCATCAATCAGAAAGTCATACATTACCTTTGATAATTGTACAATCTGATTGATCCAGGCATCGGAAAGTCCCTGACGATTCCAAATACTTCGATAGTCGATAGCATACTCTGGATACTTTGTATTAACTGTATAAATAATTTTTGCAATAGTATATGCAACAATATTTGCCTTATAGCTGTTGTACCAAGGCTGCATTTTTACAATCTTGTCTGACTGCCTAAAAATAATTGCCATGGCAACAACTTGTCTGAAATAACCTTCATTAAAACGTGTATCACCTTTTTCCCATTCTGCTGATACCCACTCAGCAAATTTAGCAAAAGATTTTTGTCCTCCAGTACTTGCAACATGCGGTAAAATCCGACAAATATTCATAAACTTTGCGAGATCTGTCTTAGTAAACATTTGAGTTTTTGGATTTTGCATTTCGAAACGTTTACGAGCAGCATCTGTAAGTTTATAGGTTTCTTGCTTATACTGTCCGTTAGCTCTTTCATAATACCAGTGTGTTCCATACTGATGTCCGTCAACAGCCGGAGCTACAATTCTTCGAGATAATTCTTCCATTCGTACATGGAACGGATGATTAGACCATAAATCTGCATCGCTAACTTTGTTTTGGCTGTTAGCATAACGGGAGATATTTGGAATTAACTCCTGTGCTTTTTCTGGTGAAACAACAGAAAGCTTCATAGGCACATAAATCCTTTTCAGTTTTTCCTCTGAATCGTCTTTTTTATCTTTTAAAAGTGCCATTGCCAAAGACGCTGTTGTCTGTCCGCCATTAACAATCTGTAAAGCAGTGATCTTTTGAATATATAATGCGCCATTTATATTGTTTGTTTCGATATCATAAGCAGTTGCAGCAATACCATTGTTATAGGCAAAGAACATATCCGGTGCATTGAGAATAGTATTTCTTATGCCTTTGTTTACCTTACCTTTAGTCTGCAAAAATGAGCGAACATTACCTTCAAGTAACCGTCCACCATAGGTACTATATAATTGAGCCAAGACGCTTCCCGGAATATTGCATAGATAGGCAATATATTCATCGGTTTCACTTGCAGGCAGACAGGGGATACCATGTTCTGTAAATTCTGTAAGATCGATAACAATGTCTTCCTTACCACTTCTCGATTCAGATAATTGATATAAACGGTTAATATCCCAAATATGATATTCAACTGGTATGCCTTTTACATCACCGGAGTTTACTTCTTTTATATTCTTACTCATACTCCTATCAGTAAGAAGATAGACACAGTATTTTCGAACAGAAGCATATTTTTTGAGAATATCAACCGCAAGTCCATATGCCGGAGCACTTTCCTCCGCTGTCTTAGTAATGTACTCTGCATCATCAATAAAAGCCCTGGCACGAGAAAAATACCTGTTAGCCTCCGTATTTGTTAAAGTCTCAATATCACCGTATGTAAGATCTGCAACAATGTAAAGCGTCAAATAATCATCCAGTTCATTGTATGAATAGCCTTCAATTTGAATCTTTCTCCTATTCGTTCCGATACCTTCGAACGGAAGAAATTCAATCATATCATCCAACTGTTCTGCTTCTACAAGCATCTCCGAAACATAATTAAGGAACTCTTCTTTATCAGATGTGCCATCTGCAGAAGATGCAAACCTTATTTGAGCAATTATAGACTCACGAAATTCGGTAATGTCCATAAATTAATCCTCCTTTATGTAATCGGATATGCTTGCCAGTGATATTATATATTTAGCACTGGTAACTGCCTTTGGAAGGTCTTTCCTGCGCAATGCCGGAAATTTATCTGTAACCGTATATCGAGTGTATCCATTGTACTTAAACACATATTCATCGTATTCATCTTTACGAATGTAGCCTTGATCAATAAGAATATCTCTTAAAATTCGGCGTTCTTCAGCGGATGGCAATTTTTCTGTGATCTCATCAATCAAAGTGTTCAAAGTGATTTTGTTTGGATCGCTTCGACTGGTTTTATCAAGATATACAACAACAAGTTCTCCTGGCATTTCTGTATCTAATTGCTCCACAGATGAAATATGCACAGATTCAGCGCCACTTACTGCTGCTTTTACCTCATACCAACATTTTGGACAGACAAAATCCTGATCTGCTCTGCTAGGACCGATCCAAGAAAGAAGTGCCTCTTTTGGTGTATACTTCTTAAAAAGAACATTTTTCAAGAATGTTAATTCTCCTAATAATCCCTTTATTTCAGAAAAGCCAAGTAATCCACTTGAATTCTTTTTGAGAAGTTCCTGCCATTTTACATATCTTTCGCATATAAACAACGTACCCTTGTCTTGGTCGGAGAAATCAGCTGAAGCTTCCACAATATCATCGCAAAAATGGTAGAATATATCCTCGAATTTTGAATCATTCAAAGAAAATGATAATGCCCAACGATCATCCGCTCTTTTTCCTATATGAATTCCAATCAATTTAGAAGAAAAAATGTGCGATGGTTCAATGTCAGAGAGCAACAATAATGTCGGTCTGGCAGAAATATCTTTCCCGATATAAAGATCCAAAGGATGTAAATTGCTCACACGGCGAAAAGAGTCAATTCCGGCTATACTTATTATCGCATTTTTGCTGTCACCTTTCATGGTTAGTCCTCGTTTCCTGTTTCTTCCAAACAATCATCGTCAACATCCAACAGTTCTTTCCACTTAACTAGATTAATACGATAACGGAAAATTTCTTTTTTTCTTCCGTTTATATTCGGAATACCTATACTCAAGCCCACAAGTAAGTCAGGATATTCCCTGATTAAAGCTTCTTTTTCCGGATCATCATATGTAGTTCCATCAGAAGCCTTTGTCTTTGCACTCAACTGAACAGGATATATTACAAGCAATGGATTACGAACTTCTCCTGAATTAAAGTATTCTTCTTGCGAAAAAGCCTTGTCAGGTTTATCTGTACTAGGGCGTAATGCACGAGCAGCAGCTTCAATTCTGTTTTTTTGTTCTATTGTTAAGCCGCCTTTAGCATGATTAGCGGATCCCAGACGAGAGCCTTTTCCAGACATCTGTAATGCTTTGCTAGATGTTTTGATTGCAAAAGCTCTTCTTATTGGTTTAATTTCTTTACCACAGAAATTTCTCGATTCACAAGAACCATTTGCGATGAGCACATCCCAAAAATCCACTGTTCCATCAGTGTAATTCTTAATGAGTTCCGTAAGATCGGCAGTTCTAAAATCCATGTTCAGATAGTGGCTTTTAAATGTACTCAACAAGTCAACAATATATTGCTTGGGTATATCGCAAATTTGAGGATGAGGAAGGCACAATCCTTCTGCTGAAGTATCAGAAAAATCGTAACCGTCACGTTTTAATCCTTCAATCCATGCGGACACTGCTTTATAATTTTCAGCATTGACTTCTTTGCTCATATGCAGATATGGCGTTTCTACCACTTCACCATTAAGACTGATCGTCATTGGAATATCCTCTGTATAACGCATCTTGTTGATTGCGGTAACAAGCAAAGCATCTTTATCCGAACGAACCCCCAATCCAAAATATTCCGGTGTCAGACCAAGGTCTCTCATTTTGCGAACTTCTCGACGAAGCTCGTCGGAAGCTTCTGAAATATACTCGTACCATTCAGCAGAAGTTTCACTCATCCATACCTGGCATACATCTGCATAGTGCGCCCGGTAACCAAACCATCTTCCCATCTGCATCAGTGTATCATACATCTTAGAATTTCGATGAAAATAACTTGTACACAAACCTTCTAATGTAAGACCACGGGACAAACTGAAACCGCCGATAGCAATAATTCTTAACCCTTCTTCTTCACACTCATCATAATTCAAGCTCTTTGCAGCATTGCCGCCATTGACTGTACGTACGACAATAGGAGCAACAGCTTCATGTAAGGCATACTGGATCTGATTCCATAAAAATCTTTTTTCGCCATCTAATGCTGTATCTGAAAGAGGAAGGAAGTAGCGGTCATATACATCCTTTATAAAAGCTATTCCTTCATGTTTTAATGCACCATCACCCAAAGCGTAATAATTTTTGATTTCACGTTGCAATTCTCGAACATAACTATCGACTATTTTACGAATTCTTTCCTGCACATCGATAAATCTGCTAATGTTTATAAGCATAGAACGATGTTTCGTTTTTTGCCCACGCAAATCCCGTATAGCATTTGCTATAAAAAATGACGCAATAGCCTCTCGCAGAGAAAGTGGCATCTCAGTGTCCGGAACAAAATCTTTTTTGTGCTTTTCAGGAAGCCAGTACTCACAGTCATCATTATTTTGAATCATGTAATGGTGTGATCCATCCGATGGAAATATAGTCCTTGCCCCAATATAATTGGTAGGAGCTTCCAATGCATATATAAAATCTCTTGGGAACAGATCATCCTCTAACATTTCATCTGTACTGTCAGGATTGATAAAAATATTGGCATAAGGAGTTGCGGTAAATGCAACATAATTAGAACGGGTAAATAGTTTCAGCAATTTTCGAATACCCGCATTGATTGCCGTTGGAGTGTCCTCATCTTTCTTGGTATTTACAGAAGCGTTATCTGCCTCATCATCAATCAAAAGCATCGGACTGTGTATTTTACCATCCACAGGATTTGCATTATACAGTCGTAACCACTGTTCAAGTTTTTCAAGAACACTCTTATTTTTCTTTAGCACAAATAAAACCGGACTGGCAATACCTGACAACCTGCCGTTCAGTTGTTTTGCTGCATTGGTGTTAAAATCGCTTGATGTTGAAGTAACTGCCCAACCTGTTACAGATGGGTCAATATTACCTACACCAATGTACACATTATCTTTATTTCTGGTAAACGCTGTACTATCCAATCCAACAAATCCTGCATCCAATCGTCCTTGCGTCTGACGTCTCAATTTTTCAATCGTACCAGTCAGCAAAATAACAATTTTATAGCCTGCATCAGCTGCTTTGTTAATCAAAGCAGTATAGGTGGATGTTTTACCAGACTGCACATCACCAATAACCAATCCACATCTTGAAAAATCTGTTGAAGCAGTAGGATTTCCAAGGAGATCCATCATCTCATCCGTTGATGCATCCAGAGAATCTATTACATCTCCATTAAAACCCTGATTTCTCATCAGATATGTACGGTATCTGTCCCAAAACAGTGGTTGAATATCTCTCTTAGCAGTATAGTACCAAGTAACATGATTTTTATCTTTTACGCAAGCCCCTCTGTCCATACGAATAGAAAGTCGAGCATGAAGCTCTTTGACTACTTCTTCCTCTTCTTCGGCTGAAATTGGATTTAATATTTTAAAGATATTTATAATCTTTCGCAGATCTTCTTCACTAACCACTGTAGTGGTGGCAATCTGCATTAACACATGAGAGATTATTGATTCCTGATTATTCGTCATCTGAAAACTCCTCCTGTAATTTAGCAACAACATCTGGATACTTAATGAAAAAGTCAATCTTGCTGAGAGTTCTCAAAAAAGATCCAATATCACCATTCATTGATTTGACTGATTCAACCATATCACATCCGACTCTGTATGCTTCCTCAAATTCCAGTGAACTCGATTGTGCACTATTCTCATTTTTGGCTAATCTAAAGTAAACATCCCCATAAGGAAAAGCATCTTCAATTGTTTTAATAAGCGAGTCTAAATATTGAAGTCCTTCTTCGTCCAAGCTCTTTTCCAACTGTTTTACCAATGGTAAATCTCTGTTGATCAAATACTGAAAAACACCTCGATTATCCACCACATTCCAAATGTGCTGTAAATTATCATCCGCAATTTTTCTGCCTCGATAACGATAAACTCTTTCACTTCGACCAACGGTGTTCTCAACTATACTGGCAAGATTTTTCTTTATAACATCTGGTAAAGATGCTGAAGATTTCTTTATATCAATTTCCCACAGCGCATCTAAAGAGTTAGGGATATCCACACGAACTCGAGCCAATTTATTTAGTTCATGTTGCTTGATAAGCCGAAACCAGGTTCCCCAAATAATTAAGCGTTTGTTTCTATAAACATAAAAGCCCTGATTATGTCGCAGATCAGCCAGGTCACCAAGCTGCTTTTTATCTTTGGCTGTTAATTTGCTTGCAAAAGGAAGAACAAAAGGTTTAACTTTTATAATACTGTTTTCAACTATCAATGTCTGTTCAACCAGTGGCTGTGTTGCCGGATGGTTAGACAGAAATGGATCCATCGGTTCTACTCTGAAATTATTGAAATATATTTTCAAGCGCTTTGAAGGCACTTCATCTCCTGTGAATCTATGGAAAACAAGTGCAATATGATTATGCGCCAGTTCTATTTTTTCATCGAATACCTTACGAGGATTGATGGCTCCATTCAACATCCTGTCGAAATTTTCCCAAATTACGATAGTACCACTTTCCTTTTGTGAAAGTTCTCCGACAAATCGGAAAGTCTCAATTTCTTCTCCGCTGAAAGTTTTAAGAATCCAATCTCTTTTTTCAATGATAAAGTCAAGATCCCACTGTGCAGCAAACATTTTCCCGTTCTGCTTTGTAATAACGGTTAGTTTTCGACATTGGGAGAGAGAAGCCATTTTTAACCCCAATCCAAATCGCCCAAGATCGTTAGCATCACGAACATCTTGGGAGCTTTTACTACCGTACCTCATTGCAGAAACAAGTTCTTTTTCAGACATGCCACACGCATCATCAATCACAGCCACGTACTGAGGAGCATTGGCATCGAACCTAACATGTATTTCTTTAGCACCTTTGCTGATACTGTTATCAATAATATCTGCCAAAGCTGATTCAAATGAATATCCTATTGAGCGTGTAGACTCAACTAAAATCGGAGCATAAGGCAAAATAATTTTAGATTCCATAATTTCCTCCTCGTTGGAACTGTCTTACATAGCGAGTCTGTCAGGAATTGTGTCCTTAAAATCGCCTCAATATTTTTCGTCTGGTATAACTTCTACAATGTCATCAAATGTACATTGTAATGCAGTACAAATTTTCGACAAAGTATCTGTATTTACATTTTCGCCCCGTCGCAGTTTATTGATTGTATATGTACTGATATTTGCCAATTCAGCCAAATCTTTTTTCTTTAAATCCTTGTCAATCAACAACTTCCAAAGGTTTTTATAACTGACTGCCATTGAAACTACCTATCCTTTCTTAACGAAAATCCATAGAATCATTACTTTAAATTTTATCACAAATTTTGTCAAAACACAAACAAATTCGACAAACAATTAAGCGAACGCTACTTTTTTATTTGGATTCTTAGAGGCTTACATAATATTAAAACTTATAATTAATTTACAAAAAAGAGAAACCGTATAAGGGTTCACAAATTGGCAAGCAGTGTAAACCTGTACAGGTTCACTCATTTTCTCGAATTTCCCTTTGGGTCATTCTTCGCAAATTTGCTTGTTGGGGAAACATCCCCAATCCCCTTTAAACGACATCTCCGATGTCAGCTGCACAGTCATTCTGACCGTTTTGTTTTACTTAAAATAGAAAACCTGAGTAGCCATAAAACTACTCAGGTTAATTTTTTATATCCATATTCATTTATCCAATGCCCAATTTCTGATAAGCATTGATTATTATGTGATCCAGTTTATAAAAGTGAAGATTTTCTCTAAATCTTCATCACTGAGCATCCGCAGCTGTTCGCAGAGCTTACGATAGGGAGTGTCATCATTCTCCAATGGTGCAAAAAACTCTGAAGGTGTCATATCAAAATACGACATGATATTGAAAAGTTCTCTAAGTGAGGGTAAAGCCGCACCACTGGTTACTCCACGAATATAAGAACCGCTTTTTCCTAAATCCAAACTCATCCGATGTTCAGAAACATCTTTTGCAATACGCAATTCCGTAATGCGAGTTCGGATAAAATCTTCGTATGGCATATCAACCACTGCATCTCCTCCCTTCCATAATTATTTTATTACGAATCAGGAGACGGCATTGGTAATACTAAAGTCAATTTTCGCTTTCTTCTCCCTTTAATTGGTAGTAAATTATGAATATGGAAAATTATTGGTGATTACATTACTAATCTTTCCTGTGGAGGAGAATTTTATGAATTTATTTACAGTCAGTTTTTTCGGACACAGGCAAATTGACAATCCACTTCAAGTGGAATCACAGTTGGAAGGAATTATCTGCTCTTTGTTAAAACGGGAAGAATATATTGAATTTCTGGTTGGGCGTGACGGTGAATTCGACCAAATCGTATCCTCGACCATACGCAGATGTAAAAGAAGAATTCGGGACGATAATAGTGCTTTGATTTGGGTCATGCCGTATCCGACCGCCGAATTTCGTGATAATGAAGATTCATTTCGTGACTATTATGACGAGATTGAGATTTGCGAACAGGCGGCAACGACACACTACAAATCTGCTTTTCAAATCCGAAACCGGGTAATGGTAGACCGCTCTGACTTAGTGATTTTGTATGTAGAGCATCCTTCCGGCGGAGCATATCAGACCTTTCGGTATGTCCAAAAATCAGGAAAAAAATTCATCAATCTGGCTGCTGAAGAATAGCCAGTCAGCAAGAGGCAGGAGGAACCATGGGGAAAAAACGAAATTTATTTATTCCAGTTATTGTAGTAATTTTATTGATTGCAGTTGCATTTTGGTTGGTAAAATTAAAGCCAACGGATACCGCATCATCTGATTTTGATGAAATGGTACAGCGGGTAGAAAACGCTTTAGGTGATGACTTCAAGAAACAATCCAAAACAGAAGTGGCGGCAACTTTGGTGTATGGCAACGGAGAAGAAGATGCAAATATCAATTACCATATCCTCAAAACCACCTATTACGAGGCTGATCCCAACGAGATAACCGGTCTGAATATAGATGCCCTCAACGTTCTTTTTAATCCTGAATCCGCCAACAGCTGTGAACAAATGAAAATTCAGAACTGGGATGCCGCACTTTATAAAACAAAGAGCCGTGGCTATTTATGCTGGACGGATTCTCCGGAAGTCAGCTATGCTCTGGAATATAATCCGCAAACAATCGCTGATGAAGAAATCATTAAAATGGCTGAAAGTGCAGAACCATACGAAAAATAAAAAAAAGAAAGCCATAGGTTAACCCAGAAACAGGGCTGCCTATGGCTGTTTCTATTCTACTGTCGATTTTCTTCATTTGGAGTTCTGTCAATCTGGACTGTGACCGAAAATTCCGAAACTTCTGGGGTAGCACAAAGGCTGTTCGGCGTTTGAGCGACACCATCTGCATCGAAAATGGATTGTCCATTATCGAGAATCCCAATCCCCATGGCAAAAGCTACAATAAATGGTTGGGCGATAAGGCGAAGCCATCCCATCGGGAGCAGCTGAGAATGATGATCGACCAGGCACTGGAGCAAAAGCCTACAGACTTTGATGAGTTACTGAAAATGCTTTCCGAGATGGGCTGCGAAGTAACCCGGCGCGGAAAAGCAATTCGCCTCAAGGCTCCCGGATGGAAAAATATTGCCCGGATGGATGAAGGACTGGGAACCGGATATAGTGAGGCAGAAATTCGTGCGGTACTGGCAGGGAAAAAGCAGCACACACCCCGTAAAAAATCCACCGTACAAGCGAAGCCTCCCAAGGTTAATCTGCTGGTGGACATCCAAGAAAAACTCCGTGCTGGAAAAGGTGCTGGATATGCGCGTTGGGCCAAGGTCTTTAACCTCAAGCAGATGGCACAGACGATGAATTTTCTTACCGAGCATAATCTGCTGGAATATGCAGTGCTGGAGGAAAAAGCGGCAGCGGCTACAGCCCACCATAACGAACTGTCGGCACAGATTAAGGCGGCGGAAAAACGCATGGCGGAGATTGCTGTCTTGCGGACCCACATCATCAATTATGCGAAGACCCGCGAGATCTATGTAGCTTATCGACAGGCTGGTTACTCTAAGAAATTCCGCCAGGAACATGAAGCAGAAATCCTGCTCCACCAGGCAGCAAAAATGCTTTCGACGATATGGGGGTTAAGAAGCTGCCCAAGGTCAAAGAATTGCAAACTGACTATGCCAAACTCCTGGAGGAAAAGAAAAAAATCTATGCTGAATACCGGCGTTCCCGCGAAGAAATGAGGGAACTTTTGACGGCCAAAGCGAATGTGGATCGGCTGCTGAAAATGGACGAGGAGCAGAAACAGGAGAAAGAAAAAGACCACGACCAGCGGTGAGCTGATCGCAGTCAAAAGCGTTCGCAGAACGCGTGGCCACAGGATAAAATCCTGTGTTCAAAGGGGCTTGGGGGCAGCGCCCTCAACAAGCGTTTGTGGCGAAATGGATAGCCACAAGCATTGCTTGCCGCTATTTAGTTCATAAAAAATTTTCAAAATATAGTTGTATATTTTTTTCTGTGCAGTTATTATATAAATACCGTTTTATGATTCTGTTCTTTATAGGGGGATGGGAAGATATGGCACGAAAAGCCTATTCTGAAGAAGATAGAGTGCAAGTGCGGAATGCCCTAATGACCACCATGATTCAGTGTATCGCGGATCGGGGATTGATTCACAGCAGTATTGATGTTTTGTGCAGAAAAGTAGAGATCTCCAAGACCTTCTTCTACAGTTTTTTCTCATCCAAGGAAGAACTGGTGCTTTACGCCCTGCGATACCAACAGCCCAAGCTGCTGGATTATGCCAGATCCCTAATGGAGGACCCCGGACTCAGTTGGCGGGCGGGAGTGGAAACCTTTCTGAAAAACTGCTGTTATGGAGCTAAAAGCGGAGTTGCCGTTTTGTCCATTGAGGAGGAGCAGCAAGTACGCCACTGCCTTTCCGAGGAGAATTTCCAGGCGTTCCGGCGGGATCAGATTATTTTTTATGGAAAGCTGCTTTCCATCTTTGGCCTCCCTGTGGACAGTATTGATCCCTGGCTGTTTGGCAATCTGGCCCTCAGCATGATGATGGTACACAAAGCCATTCCAGACACCATGCCATTTCTATTCCCAGAGGTGGCGGAGGATATGGTGGACTTCCAGGTCAGGGCTCTGGTGGACGAGATGGAGCGGGTAAAAGAGCATGTGCGGTAGGTGAAAGCAAATGGATAGAGATGAGTACCCATGTCCAAACGGACGGGAAAGACAGCAGAATATCGTCAGACACAGAGCCTTGGGATACAGGTTTTGGTTCTGTGCGGCCTTTTCGCGCCCTGCGTCAGCCTGTCCAAATGACAGGGTGTCGCAGGGCATTTTTTATTGTTCGGAAAGAGGTGGCCTGATATGAGTTTACCAAAACGAAATAGTGCGGACGGGCGCTGTTACTGGATGAAGCCCGAGGTGCAGGAGGAACTGCAACCGCTCTTTGACCAGTGTATCCAGGATGCCATTGATGGGAGAATCACGCGGCTTGATTCCCTCTGGCCGCCGGTAGTGGTCAGCAGCGAAGGCGCACCCTTTGAGGTGCACGCTCTGGTGAGAAAATGGACCGAAGCGCAGCAGGCCGAGACCCTTGACGCGGAAAAGACCATTGCTTTCAGCGAAAACCTGCGCCGCCAGAGCCGGTGGGGTGAAATTGACTACTATTTACTTGATATGCTGAAACGGGAGCTACAGGAGAAGTATTTTGTCGTGACAGGCAATGAAGATGATCACTTCTGGGATCGGGAGTATTCCCTGAAACCAGGTATCCGTGCAGAGGAGGTCCCGGAGCCGCTGCTGCGTTTTGCCTGCTATGTGGCGGTGAGCTATAAAGTGTATGGTTTGGACTTTGAGTATCTGGACGCCAATTACCTCTTTGGATTGGTGGAGAAAGTCCGTCCGGATATGGTGAAAAAGCTCCGGGAACACGGGACCGGCAAGCTGCCGCTCTCTCTGCAAAAGAGGAAAACAGAGCACTTCACTGCATCGGCCAACGATGCCTTTGCTGTGATCCGTATTACTGCCAGGGACAACACGGAGGAATGCTGCCATGAAGTGCTGAACTACCTGTGTGAAATTCTGGAGCAGGAGGATTTTCCCCGCAGCTATGCGGTGGAGTTCAAAGGACCGGAAAAGAGGTATCTTCCCATCACAGGACTGCCCAAAAAGGGAGTAAATCAGCTCTTTGCCTGTGCCGTGCAGTACCCCGGCCTCCACCCCCTGATGGAACGGTACGCCCGGCTTGCCATGCGGCAATATGAGCAGTACACCAATCTCAGCGATGAGCAGTGCGCACTCCCCGGAAGTTTTGCCGTGTTCGCTCTGGGAATGCTGGGGCAAGAGTGGCGGCAGCTGGTATGGGATTATCTCGATCTCTGTGATGATGAGCACTCCCACTTACAGGAAAAATTCCTCCGGGAGTATGTGAAACAGTTCGGATTTACCGCCGATACCGTCCCTGTATTTGTCCGTGGGGTGCTGTCCATGCAGAACATGAAGTATTCCAAGGACTATGCCGCGTGGATGGCAAACGCAGAAAGCCTGGACGCTCTTCTGGAGGCAAAAATCCACCTGTCCGAGATCGTTCCAAGTGGTTTTTCCTCCGACGAGGATGACGATGATGACGATGACGAGGAACCCGCCGAGGAAACAGAAGCCAGCCCGGAGGAAGTGCTGCAATACGCATGGGAAACGGTCTGCTATGTGATTTGGGGCAAAGCCAGCGCCAAGGGTGGTCAGAAAGTGGTGGAAGCAGCTCCGGAGGAACTGAAGGAACTTTACCGACAGATTTTTATTCCGATAACGGAGAACCTGGAAGGAAGTGGTGGCCTGCTATGAGTTTGCCGAAACGTGATGGCGTACATGGCCGTTATTACCTGATTCATAAACCAGATACGAACCCAGAAGTGCTGGAACACGCCGATCAGTGCATTCAGGATGTGTTGAATGGAACTGCAAAAGAAAACCATTCCGGCTACCCGATGGTAGTTCGGAACCAAAGCGGAACGCCCTTTCTTCCCAGCCAGCTGCTGGATCGGTATCTGTCCAAACTGCCTTTGAAGGGGTTCCCCTACGAGGAGGCGGTTGTATTCTGCGATGCACTGCGGCGGTTGGTGGGCTGGAAAGAGATTGATTACACACTGGAGCAGTATATCAAAAAACAGGTGCAGGAGAGGTATTTTGAGGCTGGAGAAAAAGAGGATGATTTTACGCCTTATCCGCCTTGTACCGTGTGGCCGGAACTGCAGCCGGAAGATGTGGACGAGAACCTGCTGCGCTTTACCTGTTATGTCGCGGTCTGTTATACGGTGTATGGAGCCAGCTATAATACCATTACAACCGAACACTACCTCAATCTGGTTTCCCAGATTCGCCCGAATATAGTAAAACAGCTGAAAACGGGCGGCAGCGGCAAATTGCCAAAGGACATTCAGCAGCGTAAAACGGAGCATTTCGCCGCATCGGCCAATGATGCTTTTGCCGCCATCCGCATCACCGCCAGGGACTCCACGGAGGAGTGCTATGCTGAAATCCTGGGCTACCTGTGTGCGGTGTTGGAGCAGGAGGGATTTCCCCGCAGTTACTCGGTGGAGTTCCGTGGGAAGGAAAAACTCTATCTGCCTATTCCCGGCCTGCCCAAAAAGGGAGTCAATCAGCTCTTTGCCTGTGCTGTGCAGCACCCCAATCTTCATCCGGCTATGGAGCGATACGCTCGTCTGGCTATGCGGGAGTTTGAGTGGTACCAAAACCTCGCAGATGAAGCCTGTGCGATGCCTGGCACCTTCGCCGTGTTTGCCCTGGGGCTGAAGGGAGAACCGTGGGCACCGCTGGTGACGGAGTATCTGGATCTCTGCGACGACGAGCACTCCTCCCTGCAAGGAAAATTCCTTCATGCCTTGATCCGGAAGTTTGGGTTTCAACCATGGACACTGGGGGTATTGGTGCGGGGCGCATTATCTATGCAGTGGCTGGAGCCTGCCAAAGAATTCCGCAGCCTGATCGCCAATGGGGAAAGCCTGGATGCACTGCTGGCAGTCAAGCGCCGCTTTTCCGCTTATCTCCTGCCGGAAGAAAACGAAGACCCGAAATTCCGGGCCATCGCTTGGCAGAGCCTGCTCTGGGCCATCTGGGGGCAAGCCTCTGAAAACGGCGGCAGCAAGGTCATTAAGACGGCTCCGAAGGAACTGAGAGAAAGGTATCAGGAAATTTTTCAATAGACTATAAGGAGGACTCGGATGAGTGAAGTAAGCTATTCAAATGTACCTCCCATGATGGCTGCCATCAAAAGTGGTGACATAGAGGCGATTCGTTCCCTGCTTCACGCAGGGCATTCTCCCAATGAGCCACAATGCTATCATGTAATGATTGGAGATTGGCCGCGGGATGACGAAGCCTCTCCGCTGGAATTGGCTGTACTGGAAAATCGGATGGACATGGTACAGCTCCTGATCGAATGCGGAGCAGATTTGACCCATAACCCGGAAGAATTGCTTTACGGCTCCCTGCGCAGTCAAGACCTGACCCTGTTTTCCTTTTTGATAGATGCGGGAGTCAGAATCCCCGCAGGACAAAGGGATATATGCAGGCTGTTTCTCCACTTGGCGGATCGGCATGATCCGAATGTGCTCCCAATTTTGGACAGGCTGGGTATGGATTTGAAACAATACGGCGGTGAAGCCCTGCGCAGCATGGCGAGTCACGGGAATCAGATGCTTGCGGAGTATCTGATTCAAAACGGGGCGGACATCAACTACCACAAGCCGGACATGGTGTTCCCCTACGCTTCCACTCCTGTCACCGAAGCGGCACGGCACAACGATTTTTCTATGGTGCGCTGGCTCGTGGATCAGGGTGCAGACATCACCATTTCCGATAAATACGGCGACCGGCCCTACACCGTGGCAGTGCAGAGCAAAAATCAGGAAATGGCCGCCTACTTAAAAGCTCTGGAGCCGGAGGAATGGCACAACGAACAGGAAAAGGCGCGTCAACTCACGCCTTACAAGCTGCCTGCCAAGCTGGTGGAATACTTAAAGACCGGCCCCTTGCGTCTGGAATTTCCAGAGCGGGAACTGGTGAAATGGGCGGAACTGTACCCCTACATGGATGTACAGGAGATGACCTGGAAACGGAAAAAGTTGCTCT
>OGWT01000172.1_pt1 | contig 48232 bp, 48 predicted proteins | sample 1576101 | NCBI WGS metagenome assembly OGWT01 (sample SAMEA3541481, study PRJEB24748) | human gut metagenome | biome: human gut; feature: human-associated habitat; material: faeces | place: China | collected 2012 | reverse complement strand
ATTCCACGCTTTTTTATGTGCTATCAACTGAGTTCTGTCTAGAATAAAGTTAGCAACGATATGAATATCGATGAACTTGCATCTAAATATGCAAACACTCATGGAGGTGATATAGTTCCTCCCTGCACCGGACTTACCTCCGATGCCCTCCCCGAAGTTCTAAATCCTATGATGGTGGAGAACTCAGATACAGGGGTGTCCACCAGAAATGCTCTGTCGGCAACTCACCCCTCATTACATTTCACCTCCCAAACGGACAATTCACATTGGTATGTTCTTCGTACAACCTATGGTAGAGAAAAAAAAGCATACGATTTTATTATTAGTAAAGGTGGAACTGCTTTTTATCCTACGTTTACAACAATAAAACTTATTAATGGCAAGCGTAAGGCTGTTGAAGAATCGTGCCTCCCTAATATTCTCTTCGCCTACGGCACGGAAGAGAAAATAAAGTCCTTTGTTTACGACAACGTAAACCTTCCTTTCCTTCGTTTTTACTATCGCCACTTCCATTTTGGCAATAAAATTGAAAAGAAACCTCTTATTATTCCAGATAATCAAATTGAAAGTTTTCGTATCATCTGTAAAGCAAATGCGGACGACATCATTATTTCCGCTGATGAAGTACAGAAGTTTCAAAAGGGACAAGCTGTTCGTATAGTCGAAGGAAAATTTAGAGGTGTTTATGGGGTCGTGGCTCGTTATCAAGGTCAACAACGCGTAGGAATTGTAATTGAAGGTTTGCTTACAGCTATAACTGCGTATGTACCAAGTGCGTTTATTGAACCTATTAAGTGATAGATATATGTAAACTGTAGAAAGAAGAATGATTGCTGTACAGCAAGGCTCCATCATTTTACTTTTTACTATTAACAACAAATTAAAACAACTGTTTAGGTAGCCAACAGTATAAATTTCTATTTTATGGCAGGACAAGGACTTAAGTACAATGTCGATATCGTAATGTGTATTGACTGTACAGGCAGTATGGGTGATCTTCTTGACACCGTGAAGAGAAATGCACTGAAATTCTATCCAGATTTGCACGCAAGATGTGATGAGAAAGGAAAAGAAATATCCGAACTCCGTATTCGTGCTATTGCATTCCGTGATTTTGCTTGTGATGATAACTCAGCTATGGCAGATACGGGTTTTCTTAATATTCCAGACGAAGAATCAGAATTTGAAAATTTTGTTAGTGGATTACGTCCTTCAGGAGGTGGTGACGAGCCAGAGAACGGACTTGAAGCATTAGCAATGGCTATCAACTCAGACTGGACAACTGGCGGTGATAAACGACGTCATGTTATAGTGGTTTGGTCTGATGCATCAACTCACCCAGTTGGTGTAGGTAAGGATAATGCCATTTACCCACAAAATATGCCTTCTGATTTTGACGAATTGACAGACTGGTGGGAAGATGAGCAATCAGGGAAAATGCGTAAATCTGCAAAGAGATTGGTGATATTCGCTCCTGATGCAAGTGCTTGGACTGAAATTGGAATGAACTGGACAAATACAATACATCACCCAGCAAAAGCTGGTTCCGGCTTGGAAGATGTAGATTACGAAACGATTCTTTCCACAATCGTAAACTCGATTTGATATGAATCCTATAAGTTTAAAGTTTATGATAGAAAAAAGAGAGGGGCATGGAGAAGATTCAGACCCTCTCGCTATCATTAAAGATGACTTCTATGCAGTTGGCGTTTTCGATGGCATGGGAGGTTCTGGTGCGGCTATCTGCAATTCAGAATTTGGTAATGAACATACAAAGGCCTATGTAGCGTCAAGAATAATACATGAAGCCATATATAACTATATAGAAAACGCCCAAAATATTCACGAAATAAACTCTGATGGCATCAAATCTACTGTCCGTGGGCGTCTTGAGCAAGAAAAAAGTAACTATCCAACAAAGGCTTCAGGTCTTAGGAGCAAGTTGGTACGTGATTATCCAACAACTCTTGCAATAACAACTGCCTACAAGAACAAGGATGGTTCCCATACCGTTAACAGTTACTGGGCAGGAGATTCCCGCAATTATTTATGGAAGCCAGAAGGCTTTTATCAAATATCTAAAGACGATCTTGACACAGAGCTTGATCCTCTTGAAAACATAAAAAATGATGGAGCTTTATCAAATTGCGTTTGTGCTGATAGAGAGTTTGAAATAAACAACAAGCAAATCGATGTTACAGGAAAGTTTGTAATACTCAGTGCGACCGATGGATGTTTTAACTATTTTGCGTCCCCAATGCATTTTCAAGAGGTACTTTCCACAGGGCTCAAACTTTCCGAAGAGCAGGACGTATGGATAAATTATTGCAAAGAAGAAATATCTGCCGTAACGGGAGATGATGTGTCATTATCATTACTGGCAATTGGATTTGAGGACTTTCAAGATTTGAAAGACACGTTTGAACATTCAGATATAGCTAATATCGAAGATATTAAATCTATTCAATTAGGAATCAAATCTCTTTCTAAAAAGATAGAAGAATCAAAAGAGATACTTGAAGACTTAGTTAAAGCAGGCTGGAATGAGTATAGAGTATCATATCTGAAATACTTTAGCTCAGAATCTAATGATAATGCTGTTATTGAGAAGAATGCGGATGAGGGGAGTAAAGCATACACCATTGAAACTTCAGCAGAAACAGAAAATAGTAATGAAGCAGATATTAAGGCTGAAGGACAGACAGATGAAGTTCTAGAATCTATCAGTTTACCATCAGATAATAATATAGTAGCTTTCTTTAAAATGACAAGTTTTGATGATGCGTTAACCTTTTTTCGAGATAAAATAGAAAATCATGGGTTACCTGAGAATTTGCTTTCTACTGCAAAAGATTTTTTAGAAAAACTAAAAAAATAGTTTATGCTAAAGGATGATATAATTAATGGCTATCGGATTATTGAAGATTTTAAGGTTGCTGGTGGAATGAGTAAAATTTCCTTTGCGGAAAAGGGAGGAAAGACTTATTTCATTAAGGAGTTTCTAGCTCCTAAGTATCCAACTCCAGATAGTCCTGGTAGCGAAAAAACCAAAGAAAAAAAGCGCAGAGCTTGTGATGAATTCGAGAAACATCATAGAGATTTGAATAATGCTATTGGTAAATGCTGTGCTGGAACCGGAGGAAATTTAATTTATGCAATTGATTTCTTCCGATATGGTGCTTCATATTATAAAGTTACCGAAAAAATTGATATATCCACATTATCATGTGAAAACATTGCGCATCTTCCAATAGAGAACATATTACTGATTGCCAAGTCTGCAGTTCATAGCATTAGAATCCTCCATGGACTCAAAATAGTACATGGTGATCTTAAACCTGACAATCTTCCTATCAAAGAGGTAATGAGGGGATATGTCGTGAAACTTATCGATTTTGACGACAGCTATTTTGAAGGAAATCCGCCTTCTGAACGCGAAAATCTTGTAGGAACTCCAGAATATTATTCCCCTGAACAAGCTGCCTATATAATGGATGAGGATGAAGAAATAGAAGGTGATACGCTTACTTGCAAGTCTGATATTTTCACACTTGGCATTATATTCAGTGAATATTTCTCAGGGGAAAAACCGATCTTATCTGGTGGTCATAAAAACACTTGGGCATGTGTAACGGATAAAAAATCTATATCATTTAAGAAAACATTACCGACCAAAATAGAAAACTTGATTAGGTCAATGCTGTCTCTTAATCCCAGTGATCGTCCGTCGTTAAGTGATGTGTTTAATATACTTAAAGATATAAAACCAGAGGATGCCATTATAGGAGGTAGTACCGCGACATTCTCGGAAAGTACGACTAAAAAACCTATCCTTCGCTTTGGCCCAGGACTTAAACCAAGTAGAAGTAAAGGAGTAGAGACTACAACTAAAGAAACGGAAACTCCCAAACATTCAGCAACTCCACCAATTACATCTGAAGAGAAGCCAAAAACCTCTAGCGGATTACGTGGGTCTGGCCTTAAAATTGCAGATAAATAATGAGTTGGTTATGCAAACAATGTGAAACGATAAACACAGACGACGTATTAGAATGCGAAGTTTGCGATGCAGTTTCTCCGTATCTAAGTCGATTTGATTATGATGAGATCGTTCCCGAAGTACCTACCACTATAAGATGGAAGGCAGATGCATGTGATTGTGTCAAATTGTCATACAGAGGGCATATTACTGATGTTACTCATTTGAATGCTGTAAGAATCTTGACAAAGGAAGATACAGAAGTCACTTTCATCTTGAAAAACGAAGTGGCCGAACGTGAATTCACATATGACGTTAGAGAACATAGACCACCTATTACCAAGATTCGTTATTTGCAAAAATCAGATAGAGATTTTGTGAAGGAGCTTTGTGCTGACGAAGAATTCAATAAATATTTCACCTTAGGAAAGTATGGAGATAATATTGACTCGTTTTTTGAAACTACACTTGACCTATTTGGTAAAGGTATGGCTTTCCCATATGTAATAGAGTCTATGGAATCTGTACCCATAGGCATGATAACATGTCAAATTGAACTTGAAAATGGAAAAGTCATGGGGTACATAACGTACTCTATTTTGCCAGAATATAGAAATTATGGACTCGCATCCGAAGCATTGATGAATCTTCGAAACGAAACAAAGGATGCCGGGATTGAAGTTCTTAATTTAATAATTAGTACTTCTAATAGAGCTTCAAGAAGGGTGGCTGATAAATGTGGATTCAAGTGTAAAGATCCACAATTACAACTTGCCGATGAAGCTGAGTTAACTATGATGCTTACATGGAACTATATTTTCTCTGAACATATCAGTAAGCGAGAAGTAATGGTCAAAAAAGGGCTTGAAGCATTCAAGAAAGAAGAATGTGAAAAAGCGATTCGTCTTTATGAAAATGCATTAAAGTTCAAATGCCCAAGAAAATGTCCATACAATGATGGTATCACATATACTTACATAGCAGAAGCATATTCATATCTTAGGAAATATGGAAAAGCTTGTGAAGCATACAAAAAAGCAAAATCATTAGGAAATAATGATTCAAAAATTGACAAAGAAATCAAATGGTTAGAATCTAATATGTATTCATTATAATAATAAAGATATGGCTAAAGCAATTGGCATCGATTTAGGAACGACCAATTCGGTTGTTGCCTTTAAAGACACTAGTGTTAGAACCATCGCAACAGGTCCTGACAATATGGAACTCTGCCGTTCTTGTGTTGCAGTAGACAAGAAAACAGGAGAGTTTGTAGTTGGTAATTCTCCTTATAATTCATGGAAAAAGTACGCCCCCAATATTGTCGTTTCTGTAAAGCGGCTCATGGGTGTCGGTATCTCTGATGAACAAGTTCAAAAGATGAAGGCTCAGAAAAGTCTTTATCCTTATGGCATCGATAAGTTAGCAGGAGGAACGGATGAATCTGTAGCTGTTATTCTTAATGGGAAACAGTACACACCGGAACAAATAAGTGCTCAGATTTTACGTCAGTTAAAAGAAGATGCATCTATAAAATTGGGAGAGATAACCCATGCGGTTATTACTGTTCCCGCTTATTTCAATGAAAAACAAAAAACAGCAACAAGAAAAGCAGCAGAATTAGCAGGCTTGAAAGTTCAGCGTCTTCTTGCTGAGCCAACTGCTGCAGCTATATCTTATGGTGTTGACAAAATGGAGAAAGATGAAGAAAAAGTGTTTCTTGTGTACGACTTTGGTGGAGGCACATTTGACTTATCTATTCTTGTTGCTTCAGGAGGTAATTTCATTGAATCTGGTACTGGTGGTGACAGATGGCTTGGCGGTGATGATATAGACAAGACACTCATGAATTTCGTTTTTGAACATACAAACAAAGAAAACAGTGTTGATGTCCAAGGTTTGATTGAGGATTTGGATGATAGGAAGCGTTTCGCTTTTCAGGGTGAGTTAAAGAAACAAATTGAAGGCGCAAAGAAGCAACTGAGTAATTCAAAAGCAGCGAGCATCGAGATTTTTGGCGAATTAGAGACCGAAGACGGTGACATGATTGATATTGATGTTAGTATCACTCGTGATGAATTTGATAATATGATTCGTCCTTTAATTCAGAAAACTATTGAACTTGTCGATGAATTGTTAGACAAGACTGGTTACCCTATAGAAACCATTGATAACATTCTACTTGTTGGCGGATCATCTTGTATTCCTCTAGTAAGAAAAATGTTAGTTGATAAATATGGTGAGAACAAAATTCTGTCCTCAGAGAAGCCTATGCTTGCAATCGCAGAAGGTGCCGCAATTCTTGCTCATACGTTGAGTGACGAATTTGAATGTCTAGCATGTGGTAAAATGGTACCCAAAGACAGTATTACCTGTCCTCATTGTGGTGAAAAAAATGATGAAACATTCTGTGAGGGAAAGGAAGAACCACCTATTTTGGTAACATATACAACCAAACATAATTATTACATTAAATTGGAGTCTGGTAATCAGAAAATTATTGATGCCAATGAATTGCTGCCATTTGAGATTAACAAGAAATTCAAGACTACCGTAGATAATCAGAAGATTGTAGAGCTTATTATTTTATCCGATGCAGAAGGTGACACTTACGAAAAGATAGCCTCGGGCTTCTTCACTATTTCTGATAATCTTCCTGCTGATAGCAGCCTTACCTTTACTTTCTCACTCACAGAAAGCGAAGAATTGACGGCAAAAGTAAAAATAGATCAAACAGGTAGAACTACCAATATTGTATTAGGTCGTGGGAATAAAGATTCAAAATGTTTGAGTACTATTTCTGATTCAATGCATGGCATATTAAGCGATTCTTCTATTAGCGATAGCAAGAAAGCAGAATACATGTCTAAGGTTCAGGAAAGTATTGATGCCATTTCTATGAGTAATTTCAAAGAAGATGCATCTGAGTGGCAGGATATTGAAAATAAAATAAATCTTGCACAGAACCAAGCTCGTGTACCTGACGGAAGTAACGATGACAATTCTGTATCTCTCATAATTGCTAAAATTCTTTTGGGAACATTTGATAGGTTTATATCTACTGAGGATGAGAACGAGATGAAGTCTCTCATATCCAAGGCTGAGTCTTCAAGCAATCCAATGGAAAAGGTTGTTTCATTAAAGAAGCTTGAAAGTTTAACAACGAAGTACAATTTGTTCACAACAATCTTCATGTTCAAACTTGTTGCAATGAATGACTCAACAAATCCAGTTCTTGCAGCTCAAGCAGATAAAGCATACAACGATATGATGAACGCACTAAATCGTCATGATATTGATACTGTTAGAGACTTAATTTCAAGTAATTCTTCTATTCTTGAAAATATGGGTGGTAGCATTGACATAAAGACTGCAATTAAAGGATAATTATGAGCGAACAAATAGAATGCCCTGTATGTGGAAAGGTTGGTATTCCCGACTATCACAAAGAAGAAATAGTTTGCCCTTGTTGTGGTACAAATTTGTCTATCTATAAAATGTTGACAGACTACCAAGGTGTCCTCAAACCACAAAAGAAAGCTAACAATAAGATTTGGAAAACAACTACAGCAGCCTCGGCTGCTGTAGTTGTTTTGGTCATGGTATTTGTATGCTTGCCTAGCAAGGAAGTAGTCAAAGATGTGGAACTAAGTAAAATGGTCAAGATCTTAAATGACTCCATTGCAACCCTCACACACCAATTGGATTTGACAAATCAAGAAATTGCGAGCTTTAAAGCCCAATCAACTGTTAATTCAGACAATATTTATATCGTAAAGAAGAACGACTCCCCATGCAGAATTAGTCGTAAGTTATACGGAACAGAAAGTCGCTATAAGGAAATTGAAGCGATTATTGCAAAGCCTCTTCAACCTGGAGACACGTTAAAACTTAAATAGAAAATATGGGACTCATTTCATGGATTAAAGATACATACTATAAGCACAGGCTGGATAATGCAGATTCTGCATACCAGGTTAAAAATGTTTCAGAAGCAGAACGTATATATCAAGAAATACTTGATAAACAGCCAGAAGCTTCTGAGCATTTGGCAAAAATGTATTATGAGGTAGGAATATCTTATAAAGATGAGTTGTCTTACCTAGCTAAGTTAAAATCTCTTCTTTCCAATACTAATTTTGAAAAAGAAAAGGTTTCTATGTACTTAAATCAGCTAATTTCACATATTGAAAAAGCAGCTGAACAACATTTCAAAAATCACGATTATAGCAAGGCACACAAATATCTAAAGTCAATAGAACTTGATAAAATAACCGAATCTTCTTTTGACAAGAAAATTCGTTTGTATGCCTTGTATATGCATCTCAATGTCGTTGAATTTGAATATTCATATGCTCCTACCCTTGACTTAATTGATACATATTGCAAAAAAGATATTGAACAGGATATAGAAAATGCAATAATAAATACTGTCAAGAGGCTGTACGAGTCAAATAAACTTGATAGAGCCTATTGTATATCAAACTGTTTGGCTAGAAAAGGTAATGGCAAAGCTATTAAAGATTGCGTTACCATAGCAAGTGACATCTACAAAAAAGGGAAACAATCTGATAAGAATGTAATTGATGAAGATATATTGCTCGACTATATTGCCAAAAACAGTCTATCTAACCATCTCGTCGGATTGGAACGATTTGCTAAATTCTCAAACAAGTACAGAAATGAATACATTTCTGTAGGCATATCTGCCATTTCTTTTGAGCCAGATGCAAAGAAAGCTTTTTCAATCTTTAAGAAAGTTTGGGAAACAACACCAGACGTGTGTTTGATTCAGACCTTTGCTAAATCTTCTTCCCAAATTGAAAAGTATATTTATAAATATTTCATTGAAAACATTTCAAGTCTAACTTCAGAAAGTACTTATCAGACTGCATTATTCAAAGAACTCAATCTTTTTGAAAATTATGAATACATTCTTACAGTACTCGAAGGCTTTAAGGAAAATGGACTTGACAACAAGGAATTATATATTTCTAAGATAAAATCTATATATTATACCTTAGATGATGATTTTCGTTTATCGCTGATAAATAGAGTACTTAAGAACTATAGTAATAATTCTTGGGCGATCAATGAAAAGTTGTATATTGGAGAAAGAGCACAAGTTAACAAAAATTTCAATCTTTCGCTTCTATTATATCAAGAGCTGGTCGGTTTTCATGCTAAAGCACAGCCAAGACTTGCGCAACTATTTTATGAACTCAGCCAAAAGGAAACTGATTTTACAAAGAAAAGGACTTTGGTCAAAAAGGCTCTTTCTTTCAAGAAATCCCATGACTCCCTCTTTGATTCTAAGGAGTACGACAAGTTGACGACAAATTTGTCATTATCTGTCATTAAACTTGTCAAGCAGTGTTTTGTTAACAATGCTCCTGATGAAGCATATGTTACTGCTAACATCTTCAAACCATTTGTTTCAAATTGCTTTGATAACTATATCAAAGAATTGAAATCATATCATGATGTCACATACATTCTTGATAAATTTGAATCATTAAAAAATGAAGGCTACAATGTAGAATCTGATTACAAAGAAATTGTCAACAAGATTACATTATCAAAAGAATATGACGATATATACAAGTTAAAAGTATTGTCAAAATCAATCAATCTGTATAGAGATAATAAACTTTCGGAAAAATTCATCCAGATTGCCATAGGTATTATTAAGCAGAAAAATGAAGCAGACAGTGCAGTTTCCATATTTGCCAGTACATGGATGCAATTACCTGATTCAAAACTTCTTGTCGCATTTGTAAATCAAGAATACAAATATCATATATCCATTGTTGACTTCCTAATAGAAAAGACATCTATAGAATGTTGGAAGAAGGCGTTGGTGTCAGAATTCTGTGACCAGATTTTTGCTTTTGATGATTATAAATACTCACTATCCGTATTTGAACGTATCGCAACCAAAGGCATTGATGTTCAGAAATCTTATGTTGCCAGTGTGTTGAAAACTCTGCCATTATTAACCGCCGATGATAAATTGTTACTTCTGAATGAATCACTAGCAAAATTTTCAGACGACTATCTTGCTAACGAAAAGTTGAGCCTAGGTGATAGTTTTGTTAATGAAGGGAAGATAGAAATTGCGGAAAAAGTCTTTAAAGAATTAGTAGGCTTTCATGAATTAGCAGAGCCTAAGCTTGCTTCATTCTACTATAATGAAAGTAAAAAAGTAAAGTCACTTGATTCCAAACTGGAATTAATAAAAAAAGGATTATCATATCATATATCCCATTCCTCCGTCTTTGACTCAGATGAATATGAATTTGTTTTCAAGAGGCTTCTTTCAGCTTATACTTCACTTATTGATAAATATTATTCAACCAGCGAATATAGCAAGGCCTATGAATTGTGTGTAGAGTTAAAACAGTATAGCAGCCAATGGTATATTCACTATATAAGTCTAAGGTCTGATGCCTTGTCAAGGCTAGATGGCAATGAAAATAAAATCAGCCATATTATTGAAACATTCACTACCCTAGACAAAGAAGGCTATATTGTCAAAGACTCAACTTTAAAGGAAATAAACTCATTGTGGGATGTCATGTATGGCCTTGAAGTTCGATGCGCAAAAGAAAAGTCATATAATGATTGTGTACTACAACTTAAAGACTTTTCAATCTGTGTTGAAAATCAATGTAACGAGAAAAAGGCATATACATTACTAAAGGACATAAATAGTGAATTAGTTGCTATTCATAAGAACCAAGCTTATAAATACGAACAAGAGGGGTTGTATTCTGACGCTATTTCTTCATATGTCATACTATACTCTATTGCAGACATCAGGACAAAGACCTGGTGTAAGATACGCTGTGCCCTTTGTAATATAAAAGAAGGAAAATGCATAGAAGAAGATGAGGTTAGAAGGATACTGGCTTATGTTGGATTTGCAAAAGAAAAGAAAGATTTAGCATATCGTTATTCATTATATTTAATCGCAAATAAAGGAACTAAAGAATCTTTGTCCTTTGTAAGTGCATATCTTCCAGAGGAAAGTGATCTGATAACTGCATGTAAAAATGAATACATCAAAGAAGCAGAATCTTTATTAGATAAACTTAATCAAATCATTAATCGATTCAAAGATGGCATTGCTACTTTAACAGAAGCAGAAAGGTTATCAAAGAGTATTGAGGAATATGACAGTAAGATTTCGCCATATTTAAGAGATGTTCATGATAGAATCATCAGCTTAATCCCTGCAATTCAATCTTATATATTATCAAAATGTTTTCAAGAAGGTAATTTCGTTCAAGCTTTAAAATACCTCAAAGCATCAGGTAAAAATTGGTATGAAGATGATATATACTTCCGCAACATAGCTATTGCATGTCTCGGAATTGCAGAGAGTGGTAAAATCAATAAATTGAATTATAAAGTCATAATTTCTTACTGGTTAACAGCCGTTTATCGTGATCAATTATTCGTAAAGTCTTTGGATTATACGAGCTGGGATGATTCATATACCTTTACATTAGATAATTCATTGGGAGGCAGTAAAACAGACTCTTATGGTTCTTTACCAGAGAATATTGTTTATGACGTTCCTGTAGAAGGTTCTGTAATATCTATTTCAGAAGTTCAGCAAAATCTTCTCAATCGTTTTGAGGCTGCATTAAATGATAAAGATAATATTTATAGAGAATTTTTTGATGAACAAAAAGATGCTATGGACTCCCTTGTAAGATTGAGGATGGATAATCCATGCATTATTGCAGCTCCATATATGGCAACTACCACAAGAATGTGCCTTAATGAAATAAAAGAGACTTTGGATTATGAGTATGAAAATTATGGTAGCGAAAATATCTTGAAAGTTGGCATTTTATACAACATAAATACGGGGGTGTATGCGGATTACAAAGAAGCCTTAAACACGACCAAGAATTGTGTGTCTGCTGCAAAGTCTATGTCGGTCGCACGGGCAAGAAGTGCATTTGCTGAGTCAATAATTGTTTCAATTCAAAAATACTCCGATTTATATAAATCTTTTATAACTGAAATTCAAAACATCTTATCGCAGGAGATTAAGACTAATAGATCTTACAAAACAGTATTAGATGTATTTTCCATTATATGTAGATCTTTAAAAGACAACACTTTGGCATACATATTTGGAAACTACATAAATCAGAGTGTTGTAGGAAAATTAAATGATGAAAGTCTTGATTTGGCTTCCGGCTTAAATGATCTTGTAGCAGCATATAAGACGGCAAAGTCATGTTCTCAACTTAAGAACAATATAGGTAATGTTTTGGAAGCCTTAGTAGGTAAATATATTACAGATGCAAATTCAAAAGACTTGGCTACTATAAAGTCAGTATTGGTTGCAACAGGTACAGAGTTTGAGAATAATATAGCTAATACATTATCAGAGCAAGTAGTTATCCTTGCGCTGGCAACAGGACATACAGATACCATTGATGAACTTACCACAATTCCCGCAAAATCGGTTGTTTTACGAACTAAACTTGCCGGTCTTAAAGGTCAGATAAAGGAAATATCTCTGAATTTGGAGTTAAGTCAAGTTATTGAAAAGGTAAATAGCAACACCATATCTCATTCATCTGCTTTACAGAAAGTGTATTCTCTCTATAAGGATAATAAAGACAATTCTCGTGTTTGTGATAACCTCTGTACTTTAATTTGCATGTGTATCAGAGAATACATTATTCCTGATAACTATGGGAAATCAACAGTCATGAATATTTTCAGCGAGTTAAAGTACAATAAGAGTACAACATATAAAACAAGTGCCGTGGCACTTAAAAATGAAAGACAAGAAATTTTAAATTCTTTGCCTTGGGAAGCTAGAACCCTTCTCACCGGCGGTTCTACTTATGGTTCAGAACTGAATGCTGAAGGTCGAAAGCTTAAAAGTGCATTACAATTATATTTAGATTTAGCGTGATATGAATAATCCATATATAGTATTAGGCATTAATCAAAATGCTACAAAAGTAGAGATTGTTAAAGCTCAGGTAAAGGCATTGCGATTGAAGCTATATAATGCCAGAGAAATTGCATCGGCACAAAAAGAGCTCCATAGTCCTGCACGTCGCTTAGCTGTGGACTTCACTTATCCTATTCTAGAAAAGATAGATGATTTTGAGCCTATAACAACACCAACCAAGAGCAAAGATATAGATATAAGTAAACTAAATTCGGATAAATACAATTCGTAATATGATAAAAAAAATAGAACAGCAAATCTCTGATATATTAAGATGCAATAAGGAGTTATCTAATCAGATTGATAAGAATCAACAAAAGAAAGAACAATATTTAGATGATATTTTTCTTGATGTTATTGATATCTTGGATGCTTTTCAGCGTGAAGAATCTATAATAGTTGAAAAGGGATGGAATGAGTCGGAAGATAGTAAAAAAGCAATTAAACGATTGCTTAATGCCAAGAAGAAAGTTTGTACAATGCTTGAAAAATACAAGGTAACTAAGATTGAGTTTCCTGATGGGACTTCGAAAGATGACTATTGTTCAGTTACTGATACAGAGCCTGAGCCAAGTAAACCCAATGGGACAATTTTGTCAATTGAAAAAGAAGGGTATCTACGAGAAGACCATATACTCCGTCGTGCAGGTGTAATTATAGTTAAGAACTAATCAATGAGGTCTATATCAGATATAAGGTCAGAAAAAGAATGGGTGATTACCCATCTAAAAAGATTTGGGATTTGGTGTGTTGTTGGATTGTTATTAACAATAACATCATCGTTGCTTGCACCCTTTCTTGGCTTTTCTATAATTACAGTTGGAGCAATTGGATGGGGTGGATGGAATATATACAAATGTAACAAGAAATTAGATGAACTAAAAAAAGAGGAATATGCATTAAAAAAATATTCTGAGAAATCAAGTTCTTTTAGCATAGACAAAAAATCAAAAATAGAGACAACACACATCGATTATGAGAAACATTCTGACCCATACAAGAAAGCCTCATTAAGGTCTAAAACATTTAAATAATAATGCGGGTTGTATCAAACTTGCGTTAAATTAATAAAACATAGAAGGAATATGACTAATACTAAAATCCCCGGACTTAGTTTCTCTTGGAAAAGAGCATTAGGAATTACTAAGCTAAAAAGAGAATTTTCCAAAAAGACAGGAATACCAACTACTAAAGCAGGTATTGAACGCAAAATAGGTGGTGCAATAGTAAATCGCCTTTTAAAAACATAAATAACAAATAATCAATACTATATATTGAAATACATATATCTATGGAATACTTAAAATCTCTTCTCATCCTTGTTTGTTTGATTACCTTTGCAACCGCATGCAAGCGAACGAAGCCCCAAACAGGTGTAACATCGAGTATTGACAATTCTCTTCAAATGGCTGTGGATTCCATTTTGCGGATTAAAATGGAAGAAATTTGTGCAACAGTCGGACAGGTCATCGTAATGGAAGTTGAAACTGGCGATGTGAAAGCATCAGTTTCACTAGATAGTACGTTTCACGTTACTGATACAGAGATACTACAAGAGTCGGGGTTGCTGCGTACCACTACTCTCTATGCCACGTTGGAAACGGGTCATGTGGTGTTGTCTGATACATTAGACACAGGAGATGGTATTATGGTAATTGACGGAGATACATTGCGCGACCATAATTGGCATCGTGGAGGATATGGCGAAATTACTGTTGAGAGAGGTTTTGATGTAAGTTCTAATATCTCCAAATATTGGATTGCGAAAAAGGCATTTGGCGATGAATTGGCTTTTGCCAAGGCGATGAGAAGATTTGGTTATGTAGTCAAAGATACGACCCTTGTCTATAACTCTATTGGTTATGGCATACCTGTCACCCCTATGCAAAATCTCACCTTTTATAATAGGTTGGCTAAAGAGAACAGTGCAGTAGCGGATAGTGTGAGATCTGCATTGGAAAGTGCTGTGTACGAAGGTTTGGCTAAACCTGCCCAAGTGGACGGCATAAGGGTGGCAGGAGCTACAGGGACAGCTCGCTTTATAGACGATAGCTATGCCGTAGAATTTTGCGGTTACTTTCCTGCCGATCATCCGAAATATTCTGTAATTGTCACTATGAACAAGAAAGGATTGCCCGCAAGTAGTGGACTGATGGCAGGGGATGTATTCAGACAGATAGCGGAATACATGAAAGAAGGAACTATTAACTTTATATCAAATTGATTATAATATGGTTAAGTGGATAAAGAACCTTTTTAAGAAGAAAGATAGACCAATGAATAAAAAAACTTCCATTTCGGAGGATACTAGTACAAGAGGGAACATACTTCCTTTTGAATGGAAGAAAGAAGATAATGTACCTTCTATGATATTTGCTCACAAAACGCTAGTAATAGGTGTTGGAGGTGCTGGCACTGAAGTTCTAAATTACCTTGGACTCATAAATCTATCCGGATTTAATTATAATGAACTCGACTTTGCTATTATTGATTTTGATTTTGCTTGCAGAGAACCTTATTTTATAAGAAACCATATCATGCTTAATGAATTTACTGCATGTGGAACGACATTAGAATACAGTATAACAGAACATTATGACACATCCTACTATGAAATGTTGGTTAGTAAGTATGAACAATTCTTACAACCAATACTTGCACATTCGCCCGAACGTCTTATTTTCGTATGTGGATTAGGAGGTACTTCTGGATATGGAGTCTGTGCCCTTATAAAATACTTCTTAAAAAAGAATATCTCTGTTGAAGCCATCGTTTCAATACCTTTTAAATTTGAAGGGAAAAGAAGGCAAGAATTAGCAGAACAAGCTCTTGCTGAAATTCAAGATCTTCTACCGGATTCATTAGTGATTTATAATCAGAACTCCGCAAAGAAAGATAGGTCACTTTCGCAAGTTTTCACCTATTCCAATCACCAAATGGCAATTAGGATACGAGAAATTGTTAATCATCAAGAAGTAAGCTCTGCTGTCGTAGCTTCAATTGACGATCTTGAAACAGATGTACTCAATACTTCATCCTCTCTTTCAGTGGAAGAGTATGGACAAGTACAGACACTTTGCGATATTATAAAAGTGCTCAATGAACAAAAACATTATACCTGCGTAGGGGAAATGAACGATGATATTAACAAGGTTATGGACAGGTATTGTCGACGTGGAACAATAAGCGCAAGAACTCGCCACTATATTAATTCTGGACTGCTTGAACATCTTGATTTGTTTAAAGAGGGGACATTGGATTTTGAAGTTTTGAAAACGACCCTATTAATAGCTCTCTATCGTCATCAAGATGATGATATTGAAAAAGTGATGACAAGACGAGACGTTGCTAAACTGATTCACATTATTTCTTACCTTAATGATTTCCGCCGTTATACGTCAGCCAAAGAGATTCAAACGGATTTGGTAGAGCATGTATTTAGTGACACATCATCGCACGGAGATTTAAGCAAGGATTATCTGAATGATAAAATGTTTAGAAGTGCTCCTCTTGGCGGACATGCCTATCCTTATTTCACTTTCTTTTGGGCACTAGATGAATTTTGGGACAAGGTTTCAGTTAATGAGATATTGGACAATCAAAAGCTACAGACTATAATGATTGATAAATATCAGCAAGATGTAGCTGAATATGGTATAGCTAAAGTTGTTTCAGAAAATTATGAGCAAGATAGTTCTTGTCATCCCGAAGTATATTGTCCAAAGCATGGCGAATATTATGGTCCCGTATTGGTAAGTGTAGAAGATGAACGTAAGTTTATAGAGTCGTGCGGTGAAGGAAAAGGCCTCAATAGTAGTGACGATTATTTCGAATTTAGGGTTGCTTCGTCTCTCCTTGCTATTGACCCTAAATATACAGAAATAGGGACAGATAAAGATTTTTGGGATCACTACTATGTGCCGAAACAAGACTTTACTCTGCCCGTTTATGGAAATATGGGTAAAGTATATTTCAATAATCAAATAGAGAAAGAGTCTTTCATACGGAAACTGCTTGAAAAATAATGGAATATTATTTGTTTGGTCGTCCTATCCAGATTAAAGCTTTAGGGTGTAGTATTAATGGAAGTCAAGCTACCCCTATTCCACCAAGCATCAATCTTTTTGTAAAGGTTACAAATGGTTGTAATGCACATTGTTTGTTCTGTTCGAATGCAGGGTACCAAAGCCACCAAACTTTCAATATAAATAAGCTATTTGATTGTATAGATGAAATACTTCGGCAGAAGATATACCTGAACAGATTAAACATCACAGGAGGTGAACCTTCCTTGGTGAGTGGGTTAGTGAAGAACATTATCGCACGGTTGGAAGGTCATAACAGATACAATTGTATTCACCTCCACCTAAACACCAATGGTTTTCTTCCAGAGTCAAAGGCATTGATGCGCTTTCCGCGATGGGACTCAATCTCAATCTCTTTGCATCATTATGAAGGGGAAAAGCTGGCAAAAATATACGATTGTGCGATGCCCGATGCTCCGTTAAGTTTTGAAGGAGTGGATATGGATAAAGTCAATCTCAGTTGCAACCTCATGAAAGGGTATATCGACTCACCCGAAGAAGTAAGCAAAATGCTTGATTTTGCGATAGACTTAGGAGTGTATCGCATTGGGTTTGTTGGGTTAATGCCTATAAACGAGTATTGTCGTACTCATTTCATTGATTTGAAAGATGTTGGTATTGATACGATTCCACATGTGTATTTTACAAAATCAAAGACTAGAGGAACTGATTGTAAGTGCTCAAACTACCTATACAATAAAGATGCCAAGATATTGGAAATATATTTTCGCAACTATATGAATCCACAGTATTGTGAATCTTCATTGGTTTTTGACGGGGAATATCTTCGTCAAGGGTTTCATGATAATAATATCATTATCTGATTATGGATATAGAGACCATCTTTGCTCACCGTATGAACGATGAACGATATAACACGTCATACCCACTCAGCCCTGAACACTGGAAGCCGTTTAAAGTAAAGGGGGAATTGGACTATACAGGCTGTACAGTCCTATCTTTCTATATCCATATCCCATTTTGTGGGCATCTTTGCTGTTTCTGTGAATACACAAGAATGCTTGTACCGAGTCGTAAAATACAACGGTTCTATTTGAATGCAATAAGACACGATATTAATAGTTTTTTAAATCTCTATCCCAATATCACATTATGTGGATTTGACATTGGTGGTGGAACACCTACATCGTTGTGTGATGAATGCTTTGAAGAATTGCTGAATATTTACAAGGAAGTTGTAGAGAGAGTCGGTCTAACTGATGATTTTGAGCCGAGTATAGAAGCTACATTTCAAACTCTATCAGATTACAAAGTCAGATTGATAAGCAAAGCTGGAATAAAGCGAGTCTCACTTGGCCTACAATCGAGCGTAAAAAGCGTTCAAAATAATAATGGAAGGGTAAACCCTACGTTATCTATGATGGACGATGTCATTCAGATGATTCATGCTAATGGCATTGAGAAAATCAATATTGACCTTATGTATGGGCTAAAGAACCAGACCTTAGAAGATATTGAGAAAGATGTAGCTTGTATTAAGCTATTTGCCCCTGAACAGATTACACTTTATGAGTTGCGAACCAACATGCTTTGCTACAAAGAAAATAGTTCTAAAGAAGAGCTATTTCGTTGTTACAATCAATTCTTTGAAGGGCTGACTAAACTTGAATACAATGCTAGGTTTGGGCAAAACACCTTTTCAAAAGATCTAAATGATCAGGGACTATCGTCCTATTTGAGACATCGGATGTTGGAGTTTATTCCTTATAAGGGGTTTGGACTCTCAGCCCAAAGTATGTCACCTACTGGAATCAGCTATAATTTAGGTAAAAGTGTTCACCAATTGAAATATCTTATTCAACAAGCCAAGAGTTATCCGTCTGTAGATACTTATATGCTGCCAAGCCAAGAGATGCTTTCAAAGTATATGGCCATTTCAGCATACTACGGTCAAGTGTCTATTGCGGTTGCCAACCGAATTCTTGAGATGGATTTCATGGCGGTATTTAAATCAGAGGTAGGTTACTGTATACGGCAAGGATTGATAGAGATTAATGGTGATAAGTTGACCATCACCAAAAAGGGCTTTGAATATTACGGTGCCGTATTTTCATTGTTTTTCGATACAATAAGATGTGGTATCCTTTAAAACGCTACCTGCATCATTATAACATCTAAAAAACCAATATTGTAACATACGAAAAATTAAATACGATTGTGTTGAAAATAGTTGTAAAATTATGAAACAGAAACTGCTAATCATATTATTATTAGTTTGTTCCATTATGAATGGATGTCATACTCCGGAACATCATATTCGTCATAAGGAACGTTTGTTCACAGGCAACGCCATCTATCACTGGAAGGGGGTCTTCAAATTGAGCCAAGCCGACTCCCTATTCTTGCGGCAATACCAAGTGGAACGTATCTATTTACGCTTTTTCGATGTGGTGGAAGATTTGGCATATGGTGCAGTTCCTAACTCTACGGTAGTTTTCAAATCGGCCATTCCCGATAGCGTAGAAATTGTACCCACTGTTTTCATCACGTTGGAGGCACTCTATGCAATGGAAGGGAATGAGATTGAATTAGCAGAGAATATCGTCAAGCGAGTGATAGCGATGACAAAAGGTAATAAGATTGACCATGTGCGAGAAGTGCAAGTGGATTGCGACTGGACAGAGAACTCTGAATCATCCTATTTCCGACTTTGCGAACAGTTGCGAAAAAAATTGCTTCAGCACAACATAGAGCTGAGTTCAACCATCCGTCTGCATCAACTTTCCACACAAGCCCCACCTGTAAGAAGCGGAGTGTTGATGCTGTACAATACCGGAAGCATTCGGGATATAGAAACAGAGAACTCCATACTGTCTTATGATGTGGTAAAGCAATATCTTAAAGATGACAGCTACGACTTACCTCTTGATTTCGCTTATCCGGCCTTCTCATGGGGAGTGGTGTTTTCTAATGGCTATTATGACCGACTTTTACATGACACGGATTTCCTTCTTCATCAAGAGGAAGAATCTGCAATAATGAAGAAAGGGGAAAATCGATATAAAGTGAAACGAGATATTAATAGTTTGAAGCTATATTCGAGCGATGAAATAAGATATGAGCATGGTGACCCGAAAGAGATTAAAAAAGTGAAATCACTGATAAAGAAGCTCTATGGTGATGAAGCTCATTCTAACATCATTTATCATTTGGATGAGAAAGAGTTAAGCAGATATACCAATCAACAAATTCAACAAATCTATGAGTAAGTTCGTTATATTTTTGTTATTCATCGCTATTCAGTGCGGTAGCCGAGTGCAAGCCTGCACCACTCCCTTCTGTCTTCCTAAGAATTATCAGACTTACCGGGTTATACCCACCAACGCTTGGGAACTATCGGATGAGCTGCCGGATGAACGACTGGCCAACTGTCTGTTGTGGCAGGAAGAATCATCGAAAAATATTTCAATCTTAGAAATAGATGAGGTGGTATATCAATGGAGTTTAACTCAGTTAAAGCTATTGACTACAAGCAGAAAAACAAAGAATCGGTTTGCTCAATGGTTAGTGACCGACGGGAAAGAGGTACGCGACTATTTAGTGATAGCCAAAGAGGTGGAATATGTTCGGCAAGAGATGATTGACCCTTGGTATTATCCCTATGAAGGAGATACCGTCAGTGCCATTCTAACCCGCGTGGAACAGGACGTTAGGGCAAGGCTGAAAGGGTCGTTGCACAGCAGATACCTGTTGCAACTGGCAAGATTGCTGACTACTACAAAGCAATACGGAGAGATTACCAACTTATGGGAAACTGAAACCATCCGGGAAGATTTACTGAGAAAAATGATTTCCGGATATGCGGCGGGAGCCTATTATGCAGACAAGCAATATAAGAAAGCCTTGAAGATGTTTATTGAGAATGGTGATGTAGATTCCATGATTTGGTGCTTCAAAGCCTTAAACCTTCCCTACGATAAACTGGATATCATTGAGCAATTGGCAGAAACGCCAACGAACTTTGTTTTGGTTGCAAGTCATCAGCAAGACTACATCAGAAAAGTTGAAAAGAATTTGGAAGACGGATATAAGGATTGCAGCAAGGAAATAGAGCGGATTATTCAATTGAGCCATCGTTATGCCCAACAGGTACCTGCCAAGCAGCAAGCCATGTGGCTATATACTGAAGCCTATGCTTATTGGTTGAAGCAAGAGGCAAACACAACGCTGCAAATTATCTCCAAGGCAGAAAAACAATCGGCTACACCATTTCTCGGACAATCCATCCACACACTACGCCTTTTGGCTGAAGCTTGCACTAAAAATGTAGATAAAGGATATGACCATTGGCTCTATACAGCTTCGCAATGGATGATAGAACAGGCAGAAGCGGAAAAGAAACTTCGGCTCAGTTATGAAAGGTCACAAAGTATAACCGCAGAGGAGGTTTATGATGCCATAAACTACAAACGAATCCACAACTTTAGTTATGACTATCATACCGATATGCTTCGCAAGTTAGTGTTGGGGTACGTTGCGCCCAAATTGATGGTTGCCGGAGATACCATCAGGGCAATTCAGGCGGTGGATATGGCAGATTATGTATTATTGCCCGATAAGACAAAAGAAAGAATTAGCAGTCACAACAATGCTGTCTTTGCCATGATTGATACGCTCAATGCCTCTGTAGTCCGGCAATTTGTAGAACGCATAAAAGCACCGAAAGATACTTATGACACCTTCTACAATAGGCACGGAAGCGGATGCAATCGTAATTTCTGGAACGATATAATGGGCACCATGCTACTTCGGGAGACTCGCTACGAAGAGGCTATTCCTTGGCTGGAAAAAGTGTCGCATCAATACATTGCCCGAATGAATGTATTACCCTATTTCAAAAGAAATCCCTTTGCACTGGAATTTGTCAATGATGCTGGATGTCGGCAAAAAAGCGTGTTGATACCTGTTCGTAAAGACTATAAATTGTGGTTCGCCAAAGAAATGATAAGGTTGAAGCAGGCCTATCCCCATGAAACCGATGCCGACAAACGAGCCATGATGCAGTTGCGGTATGCAGTGGGGATGCGCAATTCCGTATCTTCTTGTTGGACATTGACTCAGTACTATCAAGGCTCTTATTTTTGGGATAGTAATGAAGCTATAGGTGATAAAATAATCTACGATAGCACAGCAAAAGAATACAGCGATATGTACAAGCGCGTGAACCGTCATGAAAAAATATTGCAAGCAGTAAACGGAAACGCCTCTTCTTTGATGCAAGAAGCATTATCAGGCTTCCAAGACCAAGAAAAATTAGCCTCTGTCCTATGGACAATGGGGCAATATAAAACGGTAGTAGCACAATATACCAACACTCGATTTGCCAAACAAAAGCGAGGTAAGTGCGACCGTTGGAAAGATTATATGCAATAGAGTTTTCCTTCTATTTAAAAAGCCTCCGACCCACGCTTCACTGCGCAAGTCGGGGTTTCAAAACAATTATCGGAAACTTATGCGGTTGCTCTTGCCTCCAAGAAGCGGTGGGCATTGTCATTTACCAATTTGATGATGCGGTCGTGATACTCCGTATTGGAGTTGCACACCCCACGGCTCTGTATCACCTTCCCTTGACAGAGTGAGAACTCCACCGTCTCAATGCGGTTGCCTTGAAGGTCGTGAGCCGAAAGGATGATAGAGTCCGTCTTGGCATAGTATTCACATTGGAACACGCAATGCTTCATTTGTTCGCCCTCTGCCTTGTATGCTTCCAAAGAGTCCAATACGGAAATCTCAATGTCGTTGTCGCTGATGACGATACCGAAGAAGCACGACTTGTTCTTGTAGAAGTCCGCTTCGTGTTGCTTGGCTCTTTGTAGCTTCTCCTTGTCCCTGCGCTGCTTTTCTATTGCATTGACCTTGTGAAGCCAGTGGTCGTGTTCCGCTTTGAGGTCTTTCGGACAGATGTATTTCATGCTGCGGATGTCCTTACCACACTTTTCAAGCAAGCGAATGGTATCACACCACATTCCGTAATCCTTCGGCACATAGTGATGGCGTGTGGCTATTTTGTAAGAGGCCCAACACACATCAAGGTCAAGTGGATGGTTCACAAAGTAGGCTACCGCCTTGTGATTACCGCTTTTCATCAACGTTTCAATCCGATTGTCAGACAATAAAGCCGACATCAACCTGCACAGGTAGCAGTTATCCGGCAATTTGCCTTTCAGTCCGTTGCGTCTCAGTTCGGGAATGAGTGAATGACGGGGATAAATGTAGGTGTCTGAAATGCACCAATGTACATCGTACAAGCTTCTCAGTTCAATGGATGAAGCCCAGTTGAAGCTGTCCACATAATACCCCATAGTTCTTTTCCTTGCAGTGACCGCTACCTTGCCTTGTGCATTGAGCCACATACGGCATACCTCTCCGCAATCTGTTGTCATAGGCTTTCCTTTGCGATAGGTAGCCGACAAAAGGAATACCCTCTGTACCTGCAAGCCGTCAATGGCTTCAAGGGTAGAAAAGTAGTTCGTTGCTTTCCACTTGCGTTTCATCGTATCTACGATTTCGACTTTATGTCCGCAATGAGGGCAACGGATGGTTACATTTCCTTTTCCCTTGTGTTCAAACTTTTCACCGCAATCGCCACAAGTACACTTATGCCCCGATGTGCGGAAAGCAATATGCTTCACCACATTCTTGATAGCCCATTCCTCGGCTTTATAACTGATAGCGGTCAGCCTCTCATTGGAAGCTGCCACCGCTTTCTCAAATCTGTTTCTCGGTTTCATGGTTCAAAAGTTATCAAAAAGTGAAAGTTCGGGTTGTTGGGTTGCTTGGGGTTTGACCGCCTTGGGTCTGGAGTTGCGCTGCTGTATCTTGCGTAGTTCCTCGTCCTGATAGCGTTTCAGGGCAGCCTTCCTTTGCTCCGCCTTTTCCTCCTCCGTCAGTTCGATATGGTGATTGACCACCACACCGCACTGCAAGGGTTTGCCGATTTCAAGACCGGGTTCATCAATGACATGAACCGCCATTGAAAACACTTCTTCGTCTGAAAATCCGCAGCATCCCGACTGCTGCACCTCATTGAGAATGTAAGTGACCACATCGTCAATGGTGCGTGTCGTGGTTTCGTACTTGGCACGGAAAAGTTCATCCTCCTTCGCCCGATTATCAAGATAGTTCTTGATGATTTTCTTGAATTGCGCTGTTCCTTTCATTGTTCCGATAATTTTAATTGTTCCTGATTTCTAATTCTTTTTCCCTTTTGTTGGAAGCCTTTGGCTTCTTGCTTTCGGGGAATTTTTTGATGCCTTCCTCACGGAGTACCATGAGGAACATCAGGCAAGTGTGGATGAAGGGAAACGGACGGAATACCCAATTTGGCACAAATTGCGGAAGGCTGCCGGATGTTTGCCGTACAGCCAAGCGAGGCGGCACTTGCCGTTGTGCCGGTGCTCCGTATTTTTGTATCAAAAATCCCGGACGCAAAATGACTGCCGGATAAAAAGAGAAAATCCCGATGCCGTTCAAAAGCACCGGGATTCCCCTAAGAGTTTCAAGAAGAAAAAGCGTCCTATTCCTTTACCTGCGAAGCGGATAAAGAGAGTTTTCGGAACTGTTTCAGCATGGGTTCGATGTCGAGCGATATGCGTCTGGCACGAAGCCCTGCCGCCTTGTTCCCTTTTTCCATTTGCGACTTGGCATTTTGCAGCAATGCCATCATCTTCGGTTCGAGTTGTTCTATCAATTCTTTCATTTGATTGTCGTTTTAATGATTGTTGTTTCTCATTTCAGGGCAAGGGGGATTTCAAAGGATTTGACCACGCAGTTTGCCTCCTTGTCCAAGATGAACCAGTATTCGGAACGGTAAGTGTCGTCAGTGGCTTTCGCCTCAAACTCTATCTTTACTTTCCACCCGTTGAAGGGTTTTGCCTTGCCGGTATCGGATTTTCCACTTTCAAGCATCCCCATGCTGACCAGTTCACGGAGTGCCGTCATCGCTTCCATCCGTTGCTTCACCCGTTCGGGAAGTTCCCAGTTTTCCGGGTCGATGCTTTCCAAGCAATCCTCCTTCATCACCTCCTGACCGAGTTTCATCAGGGTCATCGAGAGGGCCATCTGCTCGTTCATCGTCACATACTCCCTGCCGAACACGGAATCCACCTTGCTGATACCTATAATCTTGACAGACTCCGGGTTATCAACCGAAGCCTTCAACGCTTTCTTTGCCACTTCGACCGCCCGTTTCTGCGGATTGTCGGAACATCCGACCAAGCAACAGCAAGCAATACCACCCCAAAACAGGACGGTGGCTATTAGGATGGTTTTTATCAATGCTCCCGGTCTCATATCTTCACGATTTGAAGTTTGTCAGGAGAAAGCCCCAGCCGCTTGCGATAGATGGAGCCGTCCTCGCGGTACATTTCCAGCTCGGAGGAAGTGATTTGCTTCTCGCATATCTCTTTCGCTTCTGCCAATGTCAGTTGATGGCCACCGATGTTGCGCCAGATGGCAAAGTTGCATTGGGCAGCTTGATTCGTATAGTTAGAACAGTTAAATGCCCGGCTTCCCACACGGATGTCACCGCCGCAATGGGGACATTTGCCGATGACCGGCTGCATATTGATTGCGCCGTCATCCGCCAGTTCCAAGACGGTCGGGAACGATTTGCCCTCTTTGGTGACAAAGCCATCGAGTAGGATGCAGCGTTGTTCCAACAGTTCGACAATCTCACCGTCATTCATCTTCCGGTTGCCGACAATGCCGTTGATGTTCAGCACACAAGTCGGTTGGTCACCGATGTTATGCTCACAACGATAACCTTTACAGGTCTTCACCACGTTGCCGCCACACAAGGGGCAACGTCCTATGATTTTCTTTTCTGATTCCATTTTTCTTTTGATTTACAAATTATTACTTGCTACCATTTCAACTGATAGCCTTGGTTCCATTCCGACACGATGCCGTTGATGATGTTCTTGCCCGACATCACGTTGGCCCATCCCTCCGGGTCGAGGGAAAACCACAGGTCGTTCCATGAGAGGGTGCGTACCTGCCACGCCAGTATGAAAAGGTCGGTGTTGATTGCCTCCAGCCTTGTCACCACCTCGTTGGCGATGTAGTACCGTTCAGCCGAACTGAGCAGGTTGACCTTGTGCTTCTCCTTGTTCCCCTCCTGATTGGTGACATCGTAACTGCCCGAAGTCACCAGTTGCTTCATGAAGGGATAAAGAGCCGCCATCTGGGTGGCCGCGTCCGTCAGCTCGTCCGATACCATCGAGGCGATGACCGTGCCTTTCAAATGCTTGCCCACCGACTTTGTGAGCAGGCTGCAATTCCGAGGTATCTCCACCGTTACTAGTTCTCCCGCCCGTTTGATTTGGTGCAGGTTCTGTACCGCGCCTTGCGCATTCGACAGATACTCCAGCATCTTGTCCTCGACACGATGCACCCGGTCAAGGGCCACGGTCACGGCTGTTTCTGCCGCGATAATCTGTTCCTGCGTTTTCTTGCGCTTCTTGTGGATGCTTTTCAGTTCCGCCGTCTGCGCCATGACCGCCGCTGTCAGAGTCGGGTCGGTCTGTTGGGCGTAGCCGGACAATCCTCCGACAAGCAGCAGGATTGCCAATGTCGTTCGTTTCCATTTCACTCCGTTCATAATCCTTACATTTTAAGACCGGCCTTTCTGCGCCCGGTCAGGTTTTGTTCACGTTCATTCTTGTGAGGGGAATGGATGACCTCCATCGGTTTGTTCAACAGGCAGTCGTTCCAATCCTTGAAAGCCTTGGGCGGCAACCATTGCCCCATCTTGTAACGGATAGACAGATGCTTGCTGACCTGCGCCAACAGGGAGCGTTCCGTGTTTAGCTCGAAGGTCTTTCCTTTGGCTTCTATCTGAAGTACATCCACTTTTTTGTTGATTTTCATCGGTACACCCTCCAACAGAGCCATCATGCGCAATCCGTAAATGCGTCCGGCAAGGTCGTTGTCAAAGCAATCGAAAGCACGGGCATGAGGGAAACGTGCCATCGTGTTTGTTATCTGTTTGTCAGAGAATGTACCTCCCAATGATACCAAAGCTACATCCGAACCTAATTGCATCCGGTTCATCTGGAAGAACGCCATAGCATCGAAAGCGGACTCACAGAAAAACACGCTCTTGACCATGCCACTGTTGCCATTGGATAGGTCAGCTACCCATGCGGATGTAGATGAATCCGTACCTGCCGCCTTGGACTTGTAACCGCCATGCCCCCGTATCTCATAGCCCTTGATTGCATCATCCTTGCCATTGGTATAGGGGAAACCGATGTTGTAACCGTCAAACTTCTCATTCCGTTTGTCCCGAATCAATGAGATAAACGGAGCAAGTGCCTTGACTGTTTCATCGGAAAGCCCGCGCTGGGAGAACAGTGCCGGAATCCTTTCGGGATTTATCGGCTTCACCTCATAACGTGCGCTGTCAAAGACGGCATCGGACTTGACCGACTTCACATAGTCGCTATCTTCCCGGTATTCGGGTTCGGGCATATTGGCAAAGCGGGCCAGTACCTTGGCAATTTTCTGCCAATCGTCCTTGCCGGACACAGGAAAGGCGTTCAGATTCTCACGGATGAGCGTGACGACATCGCCTTTGGAGCCATCCCTGCGGAAATAGGCTTGGGCGGATTTGTTGTTCGGGTTGCTGACGATAATCGTATCACGTTTGTTGCCATTATCGCCCAATACCAACTCTATGTATCTGCCCACACCTGCTTTCCTGTCCAAACGATAGCCCAACGCATACGCGATGTCATCGACACCCACACGCGATTTCAGTTCCTTGAAGTTGACTTTATAATCGGTCATTCCGGTTCCTCCTATTCAATTATATAGGTCATACGTCACATACCCATCCTTGCCCCGGAGTGTTGAACCTGCGGGCGGCGCATCATCGCCAGTTCCGGCTCGTAGTTCTTTCGGGCGGTCATGTTCAGGAACGCCTCCTTGTCCTTATAGTCGGTAAGCTGGAAGAAGGTACGTGCCGTGTCCTTGGAAACGGCTTTCAACCCCAACTCCACACCATCGTAAGAAGCACGGATGGCATAGTCCCCGTTCCGGGTCTTCACGATGGCGGCGTTCTTGAACGGGATTTCCTCGTTCGGGTCTGACGGTGCGAACGGGTCGTTCTTGGCAAGGTACGGTTGCTCACCGAGAACCAGCCGTTGCTTGTCCACATGGTCGAGTATCAGGTCCGAAGCCTTGTTCACGTCCGCCATCACGGACACGATGAACTTGGGTTCTTTCTTCAATACCCCGATCCATGAATCCAGATAGGCGGCGGAGTTGTCGGTCACTTTGGCATCGAAGCCCATCGAGTGGCTGATCATCGCTGCCGTCAGTTCTGCCACCAGTTCCTCCTTTGCATACTTCGGGTCGCCGAACCTGCCGCCCATTTCTCGATTGAGCCGTTCGGGGGTCATCGTGGAGTGTGTCATCTCATGCAGCATGGTCGAATAGAACTCCATGCCGCCCTGATAAATCTCTTCCGGCGTGTTACCGATGTTGAACTGCGCTTTCATCGGAAGCACGATGCTGTCACCGGAGGGAGAATAATAGGCCCCGTCCACACGCTTGTCCGCCTGTATCGGGCAGAGCCAGCCCTGCGTCTGTAGCATACGGTCCAAGGAGGCATGGGCGTACATCCCTTCGGTGTCCCGGAGTTCGGACACTTTGAACTTGTCGAGCAGCTTCTGCATCCGTTCGGGCTGAACTTCGGCCAAGTTGGTCTGTGCCACGTTATAGACGGGGAACGCCTTGACGAAGGGAATGGTTTCCATTTCCTTCTTCTCCTCCTTGCTCATCGCCCGGTATTCCTCGGAACTGATACGTTTTCCGTACTTGTCTTTCACCATCATGTCCCAATAGACCACAGGGAAGGCTTTCTCGCCTTTGAGGACGTGCGCTTTCAGGTTATGCGCCTGCTTGAAGGTCAGATAGACCGGGAGTTGGTAGCCTTTGGCCGCTGTCTGCAACTGGAGAAAGAACGAGTTGGAGCCGGAGTAGTTCCGGCCGCCCACATTTTGCGGTAGTCCGTTGTAGCCGGATGCGCCGCCTATCCAGCCTTTCTTCCAGCCGGTATCCTTCATCTGCTGCATCCGCTCGATCATCATTTCGGCGAAGCGGTCGATGGCTGCCTGACCGGAGTTGCCTGACGGGTTAGTTCCAGATGCCATAATCCTCGTCATCCATTACCTGACGCTCCATCCGTGCGATGTCCGTCTGTTCTACATAAAATTCTGCGGATTCGTCCGAGGGGTCTGTACCGTGCGAACGGCACCACTCCTGAAAATCCTCTGCGTCTTCACCGTCCATTACGAATTGGAGGTAGCCGATGCGTCCCTCCTGAAGAAGTTCTACCAGTTCTTCGTGGTTCTTTGTTGTTGCCATAATTTTTCGTTGCTTAATTGTTTGAATGAGTGATACATTGCGATTACATTTTGACGGATGCCGATTTCTCCACCTTGGCGGTATGGGCTGCCAGCATACCGGTTATCTCCGTGGTCAGGTACTTGGCAGCTATCTGCTCACGGGTGGCCGTCTTGGTCTTGAAGAGCGAATAGCCGTCATCGAAGGAGATTTCCTGTCTGGAGGTTTTCCCTTTGTCGCCCATATCGACAGATACTTTCCACTTGTTGTCGGTACGGTCTTTGGCGACACGCACTCCATTGGAATCTACTCCTTCGGGAAGGCTGTATTTCTCGTAGGCCGATTTCAGGTGCAGTTTCTCGCCGAAGTTCTTCTCCACTAACTTTTCGGGGGTTATCACCCGGTCGAAGTAGGCGTTTAAGTCCTGACGGGAGGCGACTGCCGACATCTTGGCATCGCCGATTTGTGCGTAGAACTTGTATTTGCCGTAATCAGGGCGTTGTTCGTCTTTCTCCTTATAGACATTGAATTTCTCTACGGTGATGTTCCCCTCCGGGCCCGCCATCGACTGGGGCATCTTGAAAGACTCTTCCGATACCTTGGGCTGGAGCTTGGTCGGATAATAGCGTTCCATCAACTGCGGCACGGTCATCTCCTTGTTCTGATAGGCGGCAAGGTCGGCTGCATCCATCTTCTGCGGCTTCAACTGCTTGCCGTCCATCTTGGCGGTAAAGTACCAGTCCTCCGGTTTCTCCTTGCTCTGGTAGGCATGGCCGTGGGTCACTTTCTCACCGTTGGCCGTCACCATCTGCGGCTCGCGGGGCTTGCGCTCCTGCTTGGCTTCGGATTTCTGTTCATCCTTGGCTTCAGCTTGGGTTTCCGTCTTTGTTCCCGTTTTCTTTTTCCTGGCAGGTTTGTCTTCGGTGGCGTTCTTCACCGCCTTGACAGGTTCTTCCTGCGCGACCTTCTCTTTCTTCTTTGCCATATCTCTGTCTTTTGAAATGGGTTGTTCTCTCTTTTCGATTTTTTGGTTCGCCGATTGCTCGCAGATGGCGACTCTTGCTCCTGACCGGATCAGTTTGGGTAGCAGGGTGTCAAGTTCCGGGCGTGGGAAACGTACTGTCTGCACCTTTTCCTTTTCTCCGGGAATGAGTCTGTCCGCCATGTCGATGGCGAGTATCACGGAGGCTTTCACCGCATCCTGCTTGTAGAGTTCATAGAAATCTCCGCTCCTGAACAGTAACATGGCATCAGGATGTTTCCGCTTCATTTCATCGAACTGCTTCATGAGTCCGATGTCTTTCTCTTTATTGGTTTGCTTTGCCATAAGATTATAGTTTAAGACCTGTGTTGCGTGATTCCTTGTTTGATGGATGAAGGCTCAATGCCCGTTCCCGTGATTGCTTGTCTATCACTTGTTGGTGTTCCCAACGGTTCTTGTCCGTCATCACATAGCCGAGGTATTCGGGATGTTGCTCGTCATAGCGGAGCTTCTGTTGGTGTTCCCACTCTTTCATGTCTCCCTTGATGACTTTGAAACCCTGCGGCTCTTTGAGGTCGATGCCGACAGATACTTTCTCGCCACCGACATTCAACTCCACCGGTTTGCCTTCACGAACCTGTTGCTTCTGCTGTGTACCCAGCTCGATGTCGTTGACCTTTTCCATTTCCCGAAGCTGTTGCTCCAGTTTGAGGTCGGTCACTCTGCGATGGATGACAGACTGGGTTTCGGGGTCAAGTTGCAGGTACTGCCGGGTCTTTTCTCCGTTCACTTCCACGGATTTCTGCAACACTTCGCCCTTTACCAGCCGGTCGGCTTCCTGCTCCGTCAGGCGAAGAACCGGGTTGCGTTCCCGTTCAAGGGCGGCTCTGACCGGATAGGCAATGAGCGCAGGCTCTCCGTTGGGAGCTGCCGTCATCTGTAGTTTGAGAGGCAATGAGATCAAGTTACCATTTCGGGCACTGATTGACACTTGCACGATGGGGGTCACTTCGCCGGAAACCAGCTTCTCCTTTACCTCCAAAGGCAAATTGTCGGCTTTCTCCCGGTCGATGCCCAATACCGCCAGCTTTTCGTAGGGCAGTAATTCGGTTGTTTTTCTGTTGTGTAATTCCATATCACGATGTTTGGACTGTTAATTTTGCGGTCGTAGCCGCTTGTACGACACAAAAGTATCTGTCATAGAAACCATCCTACGAAATGCGCAACAAGATATTAAGCACATTGCTTGTACTGATTTTGCCTGTAACGGCATCGGCTCAGTTCTATACGATTACCAAAGAGTCGGAAGTTACTCCGATTCCCAAGGGTAAATCAGCTTTAGTTGCTGGTAATAAGCAGTTAGCAGAACATGATTCAATCAAAGTCATAATCAACGGCACGATTGAGGTAAAATCGAAAAATCAACGCAACAATAGCCCCGGTGCCCAAAAATGTAACGATAGCACGTTCTTAAAATCGACAAAAAGGGACTGTACTCCAAATAGCCTTCCCGAACTGACGATACCCAATCTCTATGCGGAAATCAAACGGAACGGCATCCTGTATCCGAAAGTGGTATTGGCGCAAGCCATACTGGAAACAGGTTGGTTCCGTTCATCGCTATGTCGGAATAGAAACAATCTCTTCGGGTTGACCAATCCTCATACGGGCAAGTATTACGAGTTTGGCCACTGGACGGAAAGCGTCCGTGCCTACCTTACAAAAGTACAGTACAAATACAAAGGTGGTAACTACCTGCTTTGGCTAAGGGACATCGGCTATGCGGAAGATCCGGGATATGTGAGGGCGGTTATCGGGGTGCTTCGGAAATTGCATAAGCAATAATTGTAGTAGCAGTGGCAATAATAATGGATATACTTAAATAGGAGCAATTCGTACCATCTTCAAAATACAAGTGAAAAATGTATTTTAATACTATTTCCTTTTGTATTATAAAAATATTGCATACATTTGCAATATGAATTTGTCAGAAAACATAAAAGCAGTGCAATCAATGCCGTCATGGGAAAAGGCAGAATCATCATTTATGACCTCTCTTGATATTGTTCAAGAGGTTATGAATGTACCGATGTGTGCATTAACTTCCCTGCTAAGAAGTTATGGATACGATAGCATTGATGATACGTCAAGCCTTTGCATAGATGAAAAAAGGCTTGAGATTTTCGCAGATGCCTACGTGCGTAAAATCCGAAGTTATTTTACAAGTTCTCTTCGCAATATTAGCAAGTTGAGCCAAAAAGAACTTGAAGATCTTGAACAGTTTATTAAACTCTTTAAAAACAAAGATTTACAAAAAGAGCCATCTAAATGGTCTGATATAGACACAGAACATCTGAAAGAGGCTTTCATTGAAAAAGTTAGAAGAAAAACACCCTTTGAATTAAGTGCGCCTTGTTACATAGATTTAGCAAAGCACATATTAGTTGTAACCTCAAAGAAGATAAAAGTAGAATACCATTCCGTTTCTACTACTTCTTCTTCACTACTTCATAATTTTACCTATAGGGAAAACATAAACGAAATTGTTGTAGAAAAAGAGCAACAAATCTTAGATATAGTTACCCATAGCTATTACTATGTAGCAAAATCAACTTATATTAAACCAAGAAAGCATATAAATATTCGACTAAAGAAAATTTATATAGCTGCAAGGTATCATATATTTGTTTCCGAATCTGAGGATGAAAACAGCAATATGAATCCAATTACGTGTTAAATTGTTTTTTATTGTTACATTCAACTTAGATATATGAACAAAGAAGTTTTATTAAACAAAATACGAGAAAGTAACCTATCGGAAGATTGCAAACAAGAAGTTATTCGTATCATAAACCAATATGATAAGAAAAATATTGAAGAACTTCTGATTGATGTGTGTCAAAGTGATTGGACTTGGAGCTGACATCATCAAATTTTTCCTTTAAGGTTGAAAAACAAAAAAAATATGGATATAGGAAGTGCCGTAAAAATACTTAGGAAGAAAAAAGAGATTTCTCAAAAGGATTTATCTAATATGTGTGGAATTTCAGCTAACGCATTATGCAGTATTGAATCAGGGGGGACTTTCCCTTCAAAAAGTACTATTACCAAAATATGCAATGCGTTGGGGATTCCGGAATCATATCTATTATTATTCAGCATTTCTGAAGAAGATATTCCTGAAAATAAACGGATTCTATACAAAACTTTGTGCGAATCCATAAAGGAAGATTTAATCCAAAATTTATAATATAGGCAACTGTATTCAATGAGCAGATGTATCATCAAAATGACACCTTCTATCATTGAATTACAGACACCTAATTATCATTAAATGTATTGGATAGAAAGCATAGAACCCATACTTGGCTATGCTTCCTTGTATAAATCCTCTTGTGCCATCATACAAGAAGATGACCATACAGGCAAGCATGGCACCTATTATCCCATAGTGCATCATCAAGGGAAAGGCACAAAGTAACTGAGTCGTTCTACCAAAGGGAAAAGGAGTCGTACTTGTTCCCAACAGATGGAAGATGACGATGACAGAAATACCCCGCCACTCATAATCGACACCTGACCAAGTGGCGAACCAAGCGATAAAAAGGACGGTACAGATACAAAGCGTACCGTCCTTTTTCAATTTCTCAAATACCGCTAACGCTACCACTCCCAAAGCCAATGTAAACATCACATTGTGCGTACCGTCCGCACCATTCAGCAGATACCACGGTATTTCACTTATTAATGCAAAAAACAACAGTTGCCCAAAGTATTTCTTCCGATTTCGGGTATGGGCAAAACCCTCCGCTACCAAGAAAGCGAATACCGGGAAGGCGATGCGTCCCACGCAGCGCATCACCTCGTAGTGTACCGTATTCCCGTCCATCAAGTAATAAGCGCAGTGGTCAATCACCATTGAGAAAATGGCGATGACCTTCAATGCGCTACCGCTCAGTTTGGGTGATGTAATTGACATACTCATAGGCAATCAGCTCATTCCCAGCAATTCCTTCACCATATTCTCCACCTCCTGATTGACCCGTTTGAAGTTACGGTTCAGCAGGACTTCCTTTTCCCGGTCATTCTTGAACTCATAGATTTTGGGGAGCGGCACATAATGCTCTTCCTCCTCCTTAATCTTCTTCATGTCGAAATGTGTCTTGCAGAAGTATTTCGTGGTCTTGAACTCCTCCGACTGTTCGATGTCGAAACGGTCAAGCATCTTATCGTTCGTAGCCGTGAAGTCACGAGCCGCCTGACCTGCCAGCCAGCCTGTCGCCATGTCCGCAATCTTCGCCGCCGGAACGAGGTAGTCCATCTTCTCCGATATGGTGGTAGATACCTTCTGGTCGTTGATGGAAATGGAGCGTGAGGTCTGCTTCGCCTTGCCGAACACATCGTTCTGTGCCCACTCCAGCGTTTCCTTGTTACGGGCTGCACCCATGAAGATGTTACCGCAGGTAGTGATTATCTTCTGCATACCCACCTTGCCATAGTCCGCCTCCAACTGGGGTAGTTCCTGAAAGCCCAATGTCACGGCTACTTTGTTAGAACGTGCCGTACCAATCAGCCGGTCTATCTTGTGAAAGTATAAGGTGGGTAACTCATCCACGATAATGCTCACCGGAATGTTACCTTTGGAGTTCACCCTTGTTATCAGACGGTTCAATACCAAAGCGTTCAATGAGCCGATGACCTGTTCCTTCTCCGGGTCGTTGGCGATGACCAGATAACTGGGGTTGTTCCTGTCCGAAATCTTCAAGTCAAAATCGTCCCCGGTGAACACCCAATAGGCTTCGGGAGATACCAGCCGGGCTGCATTGACACGAAGCGTACCCACCATACCTTCCAACTGGTCATTCGCCTTGTTCTCGTAAGCACTCTTGAAGGGAGCCATCAGGGAAGCTATCTTATCATCCTGCATCAGAATATTGAAGACTTGGTCGTAGGGTCTGCCCAAGAACGACAACACGTGTGGCATATCCGAAAACTCGCCTGTGATGGTGTCCGGCTCCACCTCGTAGCCGTCCTCGTCCTCATACCAGCAGCGGTCGATGGTTATCAGTTTGCCCGTATGGTCTTTGTAGCGGAAGCCGTTCAAGTCCACAAACATCCTGTCCTCGTCTGTTGACACATCGTTCCCTTTCTCGTCGATGAAGTCCAGCACCACGTTGCCGTCCTTGTCTATGGCGTTGAAATCATCCCAGTTCCGAATGACAATCTCCAATTTGTTTCCCTTGTGTAAGATGAACCGTTTCAACTTCTTTCCGTTCTTGAAGCCTACCGGATGGAAGTTGACGAAGAAATAGATGATGGCCGCCAAGAAGTTCTCCGCCGAGTTGGTGAAGAACGCTTCCGAACCGCCTTTCTTCTCTCCACCACCTTTGTTCAGAGAAGCCAACAGCGTTGCCGCCGTTTCCGAAGCCGCTGCCAAGTCGGGGATGTATTTTCGTTGGATTGGATTGATGCGGTTGGAATACTCCACATCGGTAAAGTTCACTATCCTAAATCCGCAATTCTCAGGTAGTTTATTTGCCTTCCTATTCTTGCAATACTGGTAAAACAGTGTCTTGGCAAGTGTCGGAAACTTAAAATCGTACACCATGAGGGCGAAACCCTTGGCCGAGTGCTGACGGATAAAGGGGTCGATGATACCGAAAGACTTGCCCGAACCAGGTGTACCCAATACGATTGTTCCCCGGAATGGGTTGATGATATTGATCCAGCCCTTGTGCATCTTCCGTTTCCAGTAATAAATCATCGGGATGTTCACCGAATAGTCGTTGCCGGCCAACGCTTCCGATTGTTGGAACGATTCATTCTCGAAGTTGAAACGGTCGTCACCCACCTTGTAGTTGTAATACTTGGCGATGCCGTCCAGCCCTTGATGCACCAACATCGTACCCACCACCGAACAAACGGCATAGAGGATGCGGTTGGCAGGGAACCCCATCCAACTGATGCCGAAGTTCATACCGTGAAAGACGAAACACAGCCCGACCAAGGTCAATCCTATCAGCACCGGGTAAACGACCATTGTCTTCACGTTGAACTTCAACGCTTTCTTGGCCTTTGTGCCGATGCAGACCACACAGATGCAGACCAGTTCCACGACCTTGCAACCGGAAACGGAATTGAACACCGCAAAGCGTCCCAACAAGTCCAGTATGAATTGCGTGATACGGTTGTCTGCCGCCACAGGCAGGTTCATCACGATCTCGATGATGAGAAATATGTAGATGCAGCTTCGGAAGTAGTTGTACATCTGCTGCTGTTCCCTTGTTTCCTCAAATGCCATAAGTCACCCTGATTTTAGAATGGAACTTTGAAGCCTAATAATAGTCCGTTTCGGAAGGTGTCCCCGTGAATGAAGTTCACGTTATTCTTTTGGGTTAGCGCAAACTCCCAGCCGTTCTGAAAGACATAGCTATACTCAAAACCGGCCTCCAGTCCCAAGAAGAACTTGCGCTTGTCCGCCCCGAACTGCGGCCCGAAGCGGAAGCGAAGCATCCCGTTCTTGTACCTGACCAGACGGTGCTTGTACACCAATCCGGCATCCCAGTAGTAGCCTTTCCAAAAACGGGAACTTGCCGGTTGTTGCCAATGGTTGCCCGCTTCTCCGTACAGTTCCACGGCATTGCCGTAGGATAGCGGATGCTCGTAACCGATGGTTGCGTTCAGCGTGCTGGGAAACAGGAAACCGGCATTGAGCGTCAACTTCTTGTCTTGTGCCGATACATTGAATGTAAAAACAGCACACAGCAATAGGAATAATACTTTCTTCATGGCTTAATAGGATATGTAGTAATACGGATAATAGGATGTCTTTTTCAATATGTCGGAATCAAAGCCATCGGCATGAAGAATGTCCTCATATTCAATCGTGAGTGTGATGACACGACCGCTGATTTGGTTCTCAGAGATTTCCAGCCGAAGCACCTTCTCATCCGGGAAAGTCAGCTTGGGCAGTACCAGCACGTTGCGGTAATCCTTCTTGAACTTCTTGGCGTGGTTCAGCGAGAACACAGGGGTCAGTTCAATGGTCTGCGAATTGGTAGCCTTGGTTTCTTTTTTATCGGTCAGCTTCACCCGGATTTCCTCGATATCATAGGCTACCTTCGTCTTGTTCTGCAACGAGTAGTCAATAAAGAAGAAGTCCCCGATGGAATAGATGTTATTGACGGTGGCTTTTATGCCGTGCGCCTTTGACACCACCTGATTGAACTTGCGCTTGCTGCCATAGACCGCCCAAGCGTAACGGGCCATTTCAGACATGGGCATGGACACTTCCGGGTTGATGTAGGATTTCGTATCGCTGTATGCCACTTGGTAGATGGATGCAGCCATGTTCGGAGAAGTGGTATAAAGAATGTCATACTGGGCGATATGGCGTTCACCGATCAAGGTCAGTGTTCCCAACAACTCCGCTTCCTTATATTCTGTGTCTGGAATGGAATCGTTCTCTTGGTACGGTTTGATACGGACGATGTTGTCGGCACACTGGTTGCCGATTATCTTCGCGGTGGAAATATCCACCAACTTGATGTTCTCCGGCATCACGATGTGGGTTGTCACCTCCCGGTTCACATAGATTTTCTCGTTGGCGAAAGCCGAACTGATAAAGCCGAGCATACAGCATACGGCTGAAAGAATCTTGAATTTCATATAAAGTGCTATTTATGTGTTATTGATAATGTTACTTTTCTATCTCGCTTCATCCGAGTTAATCAGGTAAACGATGGTGTTGTATTTGATTTTCGCCTTGTTCTTGCGGATATTGGAAGAGATAGCCGATGTAGCGGAGTTGTACATATTCTGCAAGGCCTGCAGAGCGATTGCCTCTCCCGATATGCCCGAACCGTAACCGTCTTCCGATTCAAAGTTGATGTTCTGCTGTACCGTACTGGCCCCGGCATCCTTTACGAAATCACGGAAAGCGGATTCGGGGACATAGAAGCCCTCCATGCCGTCATTGTCGAACACCGACAGCTTGACTTTGATGAACTTGTCGCCGACAAGGATGCTGGTAATCGTAGCACGGACACGCTGCTGGCCGAAACCGCTGACCGTACCATAGAGGTATGTGCCCCTTTTCAGCTTCGTACCGCTGACCGTCACATCATCCAAGAGCTTGAAGCGAAGCCTTGTGCCTTCACGGGCTTTGGTCGTCTGGTCTATCATTGCCCGTATCAGCCGGGCATCCACTGTTTCATCCGAAGCCGATACGGTATGGAACTTGTCGGTATTGGTGTCCTTCGACTTGATGACCAGATTAGGACGGTTGCGTTCTTTTTCCTCTGCCCGAACCTTGGCAATGGAATCCGCCCGTTGCTTTTGCCGGGCTTCTTCTTCCTCCGTGTTGCCATATCCCAATCCGCTCTCGATGGCTCTCTGACGCTCATAGCTTCGCCTTTGTATCTCTTCAAGGTCATTGGCGAACTCCTCCTGTGAGGAGTAGCCGTTACGTCTGTTATCTCCTGAAGGTGGATTGTCGTACGCGTATGAATTGATATGCTTTCGGGATTCTGCCAAGGAACGCTCCAGTTCCTCCAGTTCCTTTTGCTGGCGGATGCGCTCCGCTTCGGCGGCATCCAGACGGTTCAGTTCTTCTTCGCTGTAACCGTGTTCCAAATTACCGTCTTCCTTTTTCTCTTCGCCAATGCCACCGACTGCGGTAAAGGCATCCTCGTCATCGAAACGGCGTGACATTTCATACAGTTTGTCGCCGACTTCTTCGGCATTGGCTTGGGGCAGTTCCATGTTGATGCGGTCGGTGGCTACCGTCTGCTCCGTTTCACCACCTCCTCCAAAGGTCTGCATCACGAAGTACACCAAAGCGCATAGCGGCACGAATACCACCAGCGGAAAGATGTACTTGGGTTGTTTGAAATTAATCTTAATCATGGTCTATCGTTGTTTTTTAATGATTTGACAATATTTTCCAACTGCTTGTATTGCCGGATGATATGGATGGAATCCGCATGGGACTTATGGGGCTTGGCTATCAACGAGTCCAGTTCCTGACGGATGGCCTGCCCTTGACCTGCCAGTTCCAGAAGCGTCTGCCGGTGAACATCCTTGTTGGACTGGATGGTATGGAAGCCTTGGAATACCGGATCGATATTGCCAATGATGGCTACACTCGGCTCTTGTGCCTTGTCTGCTCGGCTACCGTTCCAAAATATATCACCAATTAAGAAGAACAACAATGCGCCTACCACATAAATAAAGGTGCGTTTGGGATGTTTCATCGCCCAAGCATTGGCCATTCGGATTCTTGCTGCCAAGCGGTATCTCGTTCCGATAGCACCCAACTTGGGTTGGAATCGGGATTGGAAGAAGTTCCATGTCTTCTGCTTACCGTCTTGTATCGTTTTCTTAAATGATTTCATACTTATGCCATTTTAGTAATCCAAATCCTTGTTTTCCAATGTTCTCCAGTTTACAATCATCAGCCCGTGCGGATTGTTCCTCGTCCTCGGCACGTTCTCGATATAGCCGGTTGTCACCATCGTCCGTTTCAAATCACGGGTACGGCGTTTGATGAACTGGGTACCGTAGTAGGTAAATTTCCGCTCGTGCTCGTCAAACTGGATGGAATCACACATGATGGTACAAACTGCGGACGAGGATATGATGTCGGTGTAAAAGCCGTTCTCGTCCATCGCCTGTTTCTGTTTCAGGGCCGTACCGTCCGCCATATACATCGCCTTGCCGACCGTCCATTTGATATAGTCGTTGTCGGGTGGCAGGTTGAAAAAGTACTGGTGGAAGAGTTGGATATGCGCTTTCGCCTCCATCGTGAAGTTCGCTTCCAACTGTGCCCGTTCCGCAAGAAACGGAATGTCGCCGTCCAGTACATAGATTTGCTGCCGCTCCTTGTTGACCAGCGACACACAACACCAGACGGTGAAGCCGCAGATGATGACACTGCCTGCTATGCTTGCCAGTACCGTCATCATGGCAAGTTTGGTTTTCTGTGCTAATGATTCTATAAGCATATTCTTCCGTGTGTTGATGTTATTTCTTCTTTCCACCGGCTATGCCGCCGACCGCGGAACCGGCTATGCTTCCGGCTGCCGCACCCGCTGCTGTCGTCATGCCCATAGCCGTTGCGCCAGCCACGGAACCTGCGCCTGAACTGACTCCGCCCGGTATCAGCCATGAGGCCACTTCGGGGACAAAGCGGATGATATAAGCCCCCACGAGCATACCCATCGCGTACATGCAGTTGGAGCCGATGCCTTGCAATCCCAATGCGCCAATCTGTTCCCACGAATTGACCGAGCCGTGAAGCAGGTGGTTGTAGGCCACCATGTCCTGTTGGAGATTATACAGCAGGATGAAGTCAACGTAGTACATGCACATATAGGTCACGAAGCCCCATAACGAGAGGGAAAGGTATTTCGACATCCACTGGCTCCAAGCCGAGTTCCAAGGCGGCGCCAGCGAGAGGGCGAACATGATGGGGCAGAATATCATCATGATGGCCATGAATATCCGCTGTGCCACAAGGATGCCGTAGTAGGACATCTGGAACACCAGTTCGCCGACAAAGCGGATGACATCGTTGATCCATTCGCTGATTTTGGTTTCCGTGGCCACCGCCGCCCGTTGCGCATAGTTGTTGATGGTGTTGCCCAAGTTCTCCACGTTGTAGATGAGCTTGTCCCACCAGTTGGCATCCTCGCCGATCTCCGCTATCTGCTTGGCCGTCGAGATGGAATCCTGAACGGCTCTCAGCCGGTCGAGGTATTCGCTCTGTTTCTGCGCCACTTTCAACTCGAAAGCCGCGACTTCCTTGTTCTTGGCGTGTGCCATCGCTTTGGTGGCGGATTCCAGCCCTTTGCCGGGTACCTGCAGGGCGGAACAAATCCACGAGGACGAGGAGATGCACATGGAGATGCCGATGATGCGGAGCAGTTTCATCACGTCCATGCCCCGCCGTCCGAGCATCATCATCCAGCACTCGTATGAGCCGACACAGAGGGCAAGGCACAGTCCGATGACACGTGCCAGTCCGACCGCATCGCCCAGTACCGCCACATTCGGGAAGGTTTCCATGGCGACCAGCAGCTTGTCCAGACTCTCGTCTATCACCGGCAAGCCGATGGTCAGGGGAACTAATAGTAAATTCATATTCTTCGTTTTTTATGTTCTTGCTTAATAATGGGTTGCCGCCACCGCACACAGATGGGCAGTCCGGTTTACCAGTTCGTTCATCTTCTCCTTGGCTTCCTCGTAAGCCTTCTGCCGTTTGGCGTTCTCCAGTCCATAGCCGACTCCGGTCTTGTGGATATAGGCTATGTCCGCACAAAGGATTTCGTTCTGCCGGCTCAGCTCGTCCACTTGGTATTTGAGCTTGCCGCCGCTTTTCCGCATCGAGTATAACAGGCCGTCCGTAATACATTCCTGCATACGGTTGAACTCGTCCTTATAGGCACCGTACATCAGATCCACGGCTCTGTCCGCCTCCCGTAGCAACTCTTCCTTGTAGAGTTCTTCCACGTACTTGCGTTCCTTTTCCACCTTTTCGACCTTCTGCCGTTGGGTCTCTTCGGAAGTGACACGAACCGGCATGATGCGCCTGATGTTGGACTTCGGTTCTTTGAAGCGTACCCGGAAGCCGGAGTTGAAGCCCGCCCACTTCCAGTACATTTCCGCTCCTGAATATCTTTTGTGCAGGAAAAAATAGTACCAGTCCGGGGCGAAGTCCCAAGGGCCGTTTTCCATTGACTGCCACTGTTTCTTCTTCTCGTTGTCGCGGACTACTTTCTGTGCGTTCCCCGTTAAAGGAAAACTGAGGATGATTGCACAAATTATCTTGATAATCTTGTTCTTAAATCGCATATCCTTTGTTCCATTGGTTGATGATTCGGTCAGCTATCTCTTCCTTGACGGTGGAGTTCAATATCTCCCAGATGTAATCGGGTTTCCATCCGCAGTCAGTGACCAGATAGCAGTAGAGGTTCGCATTGTCTATGATGCCGCGCGCCCGGTCGATGGTGGTTTTTAGGGTCAGCACCAGACTCAGTTTCTCGTCCATCGAGGCTTTCATCAGGTTGATGCCGGAAGCGGCCACCGTTGCATAGAGCTTGTAGCAATGCTTGATCTCACGGGCGATGGCTACGTTGGCATCGGCATAGTACCAGGCAACAAAAGGCTTGTCGGACACATACTTGAAGGTATGGGTCGTAAAGTTCTTGTAGTCCCTTACAAGTTGGTACAAGGAGTTGGCGGTCGATGAAATGGCACCGGCTAATACGAGGTAGGAATTCGCATTGCCCAACCGGGTGTCCAAGGTGGTGCGCACGTCATTGAACTTGTCCGCTCCCTTGGTTATCAGCGATTGCTCCCCGAAACTGGTCGCCACCCGTTGCAACGCCTTGTCTTCATCTTTCTTGATGGCTTTATGCAGGGCTATCAAGGCTTCTATGGTGGGAAGGTCTTTCGGGATGACATAAGCGAAGGACTTTGCCGGAAGTACGAATGACAATGCCAATACCCAACTGCAAACGTGTACTTTTATATTCCAGTGTTTCATAGCCTGCCTCCTTCATCAGTTGTTTGTAGCCACTAATCTGTTCCAATCCACTACCAGACCGTCCACGCTGTTGCGCATCGTCATGATGTTGGCCCAGCCCTCCGGGTCTATCGCAAAGAACAGGTCGTTCATCGTGGCATAACGCGCCATCAGGAGCATACCTTCCACCTTGTAGCGTATCTCCATCAGGTTGGTATAGATACCGTTGGCCAGCGACATCCGCTCATAGCGGTCAAGCAGGTTGTAGCCGTCATTCTTCTTCTCTGCGGTCGCTTCCCCTTTCAAGGGATTGGAAACCTTGCCGTTGTTGACGATGTTCACGAAGTTGCCCACCAACTGTTGCGTTTCCGCGACCAGATTACCCAGCTCGTTCAGGCACAGCAGCTTGTTGGAGAACTTCGCATTGCTTACGGTCTTGACCAGTTCCGGCACGTTGCGGACTATATCGAAAGCGCACAGTCCGATTTCCTTGTAATAGCGGCTTTCCGCGCCGAAGCCCGACACGTTTTCCATAGAGAGTTTGTAGAGTTCCTTGATGGTGGCCATGCTCACCGAATACAGCTCCACCTTCTTCTTTTTGGAAGCGATGGAATCCAGCCGTTGGTTGTGCTTGTCTTCTATCAGCTTTTGGAAAGCGGTGTTGCTTGCCACTATTTTCAGGCAGTTCTTGTCAATCACCACTCTCCAGCCGGCAAAGGCTTGGGTTGAAGCGGTAATTACAAATACCAAGACGAGTATGTAGCGTAACTTTACCATAATGACATCACTTTTTGTTTCTGGTTGACTTTCCTTGCGAACTCCAGATAGAGCGGCCCGCCGTCCTGTTGGCGGTCTGCCTCGATATGGGTTATCGCTTCCTGCAAATCCCCGTAATGGGCGAGGTATATCTTCAGGGCTTCCTTTTCGTTGCGCTCCGTGGTGTATGCCCAATAACATTCCGGGGCTTCCTCGACGCCATAGACATCCGACTGTTGCCCCCGGCATATCCATACTTCCTTGAAGTAGCTGCGCCCTTCCTTGTTGTTGAGCGCGTTGACGGTGAATATCTGCTGTTTCTGTATCGGGGTCAGGCCGAGGATGGCGGCAATGTCGTTGTACCTGTCCTTGAACTTCGACTGGTCAAGCAAGACCTTCACATCGGAATTGTTGATGATGGCCTCCTTGACTATGGGGGAGTCTATCACATCGTTCAACTCTTGTGTGACCACTCCGGCGATACCGTGGAATTTACGGACGGTCTTGTACAAATATTTTATGTATTCCGCCATAGTGGGCGATGCGATGGCTTTCCACGCTTCCTCGATTATCAGTGCCTTGCGCCCTTTCTTGATGCGCATCTTCTGTAAGAAAACATCCATGATTATCAGCACCACAATGGGGAAAAGGACGGGGTCATCTTTTATTTTATCAATTTCAAAGACGATGAACCGCTCATCGAACAGGTTTACGTCCAAATCGGAGTTCAGGGTCTTCTCCTGTTCGCCGCCCCGGTAGAACTGTTTCAGGATGGACGCGAAGTCGTTCACCTTGAAATCGATTTTGTCCTGCTTCATTATCTGCGGAATACGTTCCAGAGCAAACTCGTAGTAGGAGTTGAACGAGAGTTCCTTCACTTTCAGCCTGCGTCTCTGTTCCTCCATGCGGGTTATCCGCTTGTCTATCTTGATAAGCATCGAGTTATCGTACAGCTCTTTCTTGAATTTCTCCACGATGTGGAAAGCCCTTTCTCTTTCGGAGGGGGTCGCTCCGGGGTCGTTCTTCAAAGCGGTCAGCGACTTGCATTGCCGGATGAGCTTGAAGCGTCTGGCTTCCGAGGGCAGCATCAGTGCGCGGCTTTCCGGCTTCACGATGACTTCCTCGCTCTCTATCAGCCGTTCGATGTCCTCCATGTCCTTGGTGTACTTTTCAATGTCATCCTCCATCCGGGCTTCCAGCAACAATTTCCGCCGCAGGTTCTTCCGTTCCTGCTCGTTGAAGTTCGTGAAAGGATGGAAATAGGTGTCGTAATACTCCACCAAGGTCTGGTTAATCAGCATGTCCTCAATCTTGTCGGGGAACTGGTTGCCCTTGAAGATGAGAAATATCAGTGATTTGAGGAAGTTCTTCTTCTCTCCGAAGTTCAGGTCATATTCTTCCTGCGTTACCTTGAAGGGGTTCATCGAAATGGGCTTCTCCTTGGAGTAGGATATGTAGGTGCCGTTGAAATAACGGCAGATGCCTTCGTAAGAGTCACCCGTATCTACCATCACCACGTCCGTATGCTGTTCGAGCAACTGGCGCACGACACTGTTCATGTGGAAGCCTTTTTATGTATCCTAACACGTTGAACCACAATACTTTCTTAAAAACAATAAATTCAAAACGGTACAAATTTTGAACAGGCGAAAAACTATAGTTCAAGGCACTCGACAAAGAGAAAAAACTATGACAGGGGCAAAAAGCAGTTTTAAGATTATTTATGAAAAAATTTGGGCAATTTTGGCTGGTTGCTATCCAAAGAGCGCATTTTTGATGAAAAGTCCCACTTTCATCAGCCATAAAGAGTGAGACAATCGAAAAAGAAAAGGAGGGGTGAGAGAGCCTTGTTTGTGGCTTCAACATAGGGCGAAAATGGATGTCTTGTACCTTAGTTGTATCTCAGTCGGCATATATTGCTGATAGACAATGCAGGTTAATAATTCGGCGGCAATAGAATAGCGTTTGAAAGACGTATTCATTGTTTAGTAGTTTTCCTGATAAAATGTTAAATTTAGGGTAGTTAGATTAGTTTTTCTTCCAATTGTTTGGTTTTTTGGAATTGAATGCCTACCTTTGCATTGACAAATCCCGCTCGCTTCCCATAAGAACAGCGTACCCAGCGGGACATTTTTTAAATTGTAGGTATATGAAAGTTATAAAGAACAAGACAATAGATTTTGCAACCGCAGTTCAGGCTCCCGTCATTAACGGAAATAGAGCTGCACGGACAGGTTATGTCCGTTTGGTTCGCCTTATCACTGACGAGCCTGTTCCTCAACAAACTTCATATACGGGAAAAATTGAGTTGAGGTAGGAATGGCTGTATATACAAAAGAATACGAATCCCAGCCAGAGGCTATTCTTACAAACGTCATTATCTGTCCAGCCGTAGATTTGTCGGCAAACGTGGCTGTTCCTGTTCATTGCCAAGTTGAAAATGTATTGTGGGACACAGGAGCGACCAATACATTGATTTCACAGGAAGTTGTAAATGCTTTAGGGTTACAACCGAAGAACAAGGCTCTTATTTCGAGTGCAGGAGGTGATGTCGAATCCTGGACTTACCTTGTTCATGTTATCCTTCCAACAGGAACAGCAGAGTTGAATGTTCAGGCTCTGCTTAACGACAATTCAGACTATGATGTGGTGATTGGCATGGATATTATAAATTCATGCGACTTCTGCTATACAAACAAAGACGGCAAAAGTACATTCTCCTTATGTCATCCAGCAAAGGAGAAAATCATTCTGAAATAAACCAGCCATAGGCTTTCTTTCAAGAAAGACATGTGCGACAACAATAATGACAGATGTGACATTCGCATCTGTCTTTTGCTTTTTACGCCAATAAGAGGCCATTTCCTTACACAAAATATACGAGATTTGAGCAAGAATTTAGTTAATTATGGTTAAATTTAAGGTTTATACATACTTTTCCATAACAAAATGAGGTTGTATTGAGATTTTCTTTGTACTTTTGCAGCGGACTATTATCGCCATGTTTATAGCCATTGAGGTTAGACGTGTTCTTTCGTGATGGCATACAAGGCAGCCTACGCCGTGCTGAGTATGGCGGAGTCATAATGACAAAGCGGTACAAAGCGGGCATTGGGTGGGAAAGATAGTCCAGACATAATGAAGGCGTTTACTAACGCTCTGTTTAAGACAGTCTGTAATCTAGCAAATTAACAGTTATCATAGTCTTGAGCAAAGCCAACGGTAGATGTCCCGGGTGTGATAATATCGCTCCTGCGGAGACCTGTAAGCACGGATTGTACCTTTTCGGGCACAACAATTGTTTATTATGGTCTCCTAATGGAAATGATTATTCATATCGGCGTGGGCTCTGACGTTGTCTGTTCAACTATGATAGGCAATTGCTAGAGCCTCAGACTGTGGAATAGACAACAGACGTTTCCACGCTCTTTTTATGTCTATATTGCTATTAACGAGCAACGACATATAAGCCGATATGAACGCATTGCTTAATGCGCATACCAAACGAGGTTGCGATTCACCTCCTCACATTGGATTTGCCTCCAATGTCTCCCCCGAAGCCCAAAGCTCACAAACAGGGGTGTCCTCGGAATATGTCCAGCAGGAAGGTTACAACTGGTTTGTTCTTCGTGCTACTTATAACAGGGTAAATGCAGCCGTAGAGAAAGCAAAGAAGAATGATATTAAGACATACGTGCCGATGCACTATGTACTAAAAGTGATTGCTGGGAAGAAGAAGCGAATACAACAGCCTCTTCTTCCCAACTTTCTTTTTATATACGCCACAAGGGAACAATCAGACAGTTTTGTGAAAAAGACAGTTGATGCCCCAATCTCTTTTATAAAATATTATTTGGATAAGACGCTTCCTCCAGAGGCAAACGGTAAAAATCCTCCGCTTATTATACCATACAATGCAATGATAAATTTTATCAAAGCAACAAGTACTGATAGTGAGCATGTACGCATTGTTACAGCGGAACAGTGTCACTATAAAAGTGGAGATAAAGTACGAGTAATAGCTGGTGACTTCAAGGGAGTGGTTGGAAAAGTTGCCAGAATAGCAGGACAACAAAGAATTGTTGTTGAGATCTCGGGATTGTGCCTTGTCGCTACTGCGTATATTCCTACTGATTTTATTGAGATTGTCAAATAATGCCGAAAGGCATATTGTTTAATTTAAATTTTTTATTTTATGAAGAAAAATGGTAAGAATGAAGAACTTCAGTCTCGTCGTGAGTTCTTTAAGAGAGCCGCTAAAGGTGCTCTGCCTATTTTGGCTGGTGCAGCTCTCCTGTCAAGTCCTATCTTGTCAGAAACTGCAAATGCAATGTCATGCGCAGGATGTAACAACCGTTGTATGAACAGTTGCTTCAACACATGTCATGGTACTTGTAGCAGAACTTGCTCAGGTACTTATAAATAAAGTTAAATCAAAGTGTTGCGGAATTAAGGATGACAAAAAAGAAATTGCCCGTTCGTTTTACAGGTCAGCACTTTACTATTGATAAAGTGCTAATAAAAGATGCAATAAGACAAGCAA
>OGWT01000164.1_pt1 | contig 49097 bp, 50 predicted proteins | sample 1576101 | NCBI WGS metagenome assembly OGWT01 (sample SAMEA3541481, study PRJEB24748) | human gut metagenome | biome: human gut; feature: human-associated habitat; material: faeces | place: China | collected 2012 | reverse complement strand
TTATATCAAAGCTTCTTGAAAACTATGAAGTAGTTCTCAGTATGCCTTTTGTAGGACATGAAGAAGATTTTGAACTCATGGGATGCAAATGTGTCGAAACAAAGCTTGACCGCCGTGGTATAAATCCATTTACAGACCTTAAACTTTTGCGTTTTTATAAAAAGCTTCTAAAAAAAGAAAAACCAGATAAAGTTATTACATATTCAATTAAACCTAATATATATGTCGGAATGCTGTGCAGTTCGATGAAAATACCATATTGCACAAATGTTCAGGGCCTTGGCACGGCTTTCCAAAAAAGGATGTTGGCTCAGCTTGTTGGTTTTATGTACCGTATAGCTTTCAGAAAAGTAGATGTTGTATTTTTTGAAAACGAAGCTAATGCACAGGAATTTTTATCTCGTGATCTTATGGATAAAGACAAAGCCTGTATTCTTAACGGAGCGGGAGTAAATCTTGAGCGTTATGAATACACTCCTCATCAAAAAGATTGCGCAAAGAGTGAAACAAAGCGTCACTTCCTGTTTATAGGACGTATAATGCGTGAAAAAGGAATTGATGAGCTTTTTGATGCTGTACGCCGACTTAAAGCTAAGTATGGTGATGGGGTTGTACTTGATATTGTAGGATTTTTTGAGGATGAGTATGCCGAAGTGGTAAAAGAAATGGAAAATAATGGAACAGCGGTGTTCCACGGTTTCCAAAGCGATTCAAGACCATATTACGCCATGTCAGACGTTGTGGTTTTGCCTTCTTATCACGAGGGAATGAGCAATGTTTTGCTCGAGGCTTCTGCAATGGGACGTCCTGTAATCACAAGCGATATTCCCGGATGCAGGGAAGCTGTTGAAGATGGAAAGACAGGTTATCTGTGTGCCCCGAAAAATGCAGATGCCCTTTATGATAAAATGGAACTCATGATGGACAAAACCATAGATGACCTTGACGAAATGGGCAAATATGCCCGTGAACGTATGGAGAATCTGTTTGATAAAAACATGGTTGTCCGACAGACACTTGAAGCAATGGGTTTATATAATAACGAAATCTCCGGAGAAACAATATGCTTTCAAACAACTATATCCTGATATTATTGTGGATTGCCGCAATGGCACTTCTTTCAAAAACAACATCAGTGGTTTACTGTACCGAAACAGTTAACGGCCAAAGAGTGCGCCGTTTCAATTGGTTTTTTGCAATTCTTGCAGTGCTCCCTCTTGTTATCTGGGCGGGCTGGCGAGGATACGTTGGCGACACATACATGTATATGCGTAGCTTTAATGAAATGCCTTCTAATTTTGGTGATCTAGGAAATTACGTTGCAGGTGTAACTAAAGATAAGGGGTTCTATTTTTTCGCAGCATTAATTAAATGCATTATTGGTAACCATGTGCATCTTTATTTATTGATTATAGCTGCATTGCAGTGTTTGCTGGTGTTTATGATTTACCGTAAATACTCTATTTCATATATAGTCAGTTTTTTCCTTTTTATAGCATCCACCGACTATATTTCATGGATATTCAATGGTATGCGTCAGTTTGTAGCAGCGGCAATTACTTTTGCTTGTTTCCCACTGATATTAAAGAAAAAGTACCTTTGGGCGGTTATATGGATATTGATTGCTTCGTTATTCCATCAAAGTGCGCTGCTTGTTATTCCATTTATTTTTATAGCTCAGGGAAAAGCATGGAACAAAAAGACTTTGATGTTTATCGGTGCAAGTATTGTAGCGGTATTATTTATAGATCGATTTACAAATATTCTCGATACGGTTTTGGCTGATACACAGTACAAAAATGTTGTATCTGACTGGCAGAGCTGGGAGGATGACGGTACAAACGTATTGCGAGTATTGGTGTACAGCGTACCTGCGCTTATGTCATTGGTGGGTCTCAAATTTGTCCGCCATGCAGATGATCCGATAATAAATTTGTGTGTTAACATGTCTATTGTGTCTATGGGATTTTATATCATATCCATGTTCACGAGCGGTATTTTTATCGGTAGACTTCCAATTTACTTTTCACTTTATAGCTATATTTTACTTCCTTGGCTTATTAAAAATATGTTTGAGAAAAGGTCAGAGGTGCTTATGAATATTGCTATGGTTGGAGCATATTTAGTTTTCTATCTTTATAGCACAATTACAATGGGACTTGTATAAAAACGTTTTATATTTTGAAATATAGGTTATACAAATTAAAAATTAAGAGGAAAGATGTATGAAAAAAGTAATTACTTACGGAACTTTTGATCTGCTTCATTATGGACATATCAATCTTCTACGCCGTGCCAAGGAGCAGGGAGATTATTTGATAGTAGCATTGTCAACCGATGAATTTAACTGGAAAGAAAAAGGGAAAAAATGCTATTTTACATATGATCAAAGAAAAAAATTATTGGAAGCTATTAGATATGTTGATTTGGTAATACCTGAAAACAGTTGGGAACAAAAGGCATCTGATGTTAAGGAGTTCAAAGTAGATACATTCGTTATGGGCGATGATTGGAAAGGAAAATTTGATTTTTTAAAAGAGTTATGTGAAGTGATATACTTGCCAAGAACTCCGGAAATTTCTACTACACAAATAAAAGCGGATTTGAAGGTGAAGTAAACGTGAACGAATTAGATACCATGCTTAGAGAGCTTCAATTAACACAATTGGAGATTTTAAAAATCATTGATGATTTTTGCAGAGAAAATGATATAAAATATTCTCTTTATGCAGGAAGTTTATTAGGTGCAGTAAGACATCAGGGATTTATTCCATGGGATGATGATCTGGATATATGCATGGAGCGCAGTGAGTACGATAAATTTATAAAAGAATGGCTGAAAACTAGTCCGAAGGGATATATATTACAGAACAAAGATATAGATTCTGAGTTTACGCAGTCGTTTACCAAAATACGTAAAGATCATACAACATTCTTACAAAGCGACGATAAAAAAGGAAAGTATCATACAGGTATCTTTGTGGATGTTTTTCCAATTGACAGAATGCCAAACGGAAAATTTGCCAGGAAATTATTTAAATTCAGGTGTATGCTTTACCAGCTTTTCACACGTGAGTTTGTGCCATCAAGAGCTGGTAAGTTTTCAAAAATGGTAACTTCTATTTTATTGAAATGTACTTCCAAGAACTCAAGAAAAAAATTGCGCAGTGAATTATTAAAGCAAATAACAAGGAATAATGATGATAGAAGTTTAAATACGGCAGCAATTGAAACTATGGCGTCGTTAAAAACTTGTTTTCCTTCAGATATGTTAGATGCATATGTTTTTTTAAAATTTGAAGATGGAGAATTTATGTGTTTCAAAGATTGGGATGAACATTTAAAATGCAAATTTGGAGATTATATGAAATTGCCTCCAGAAGAGGAACGGGCTTGGAAGCATCATCCTCTTATAATAGATTTTGAAAGAAATTATGAGGAGATAAACTGATGGAACAAGATAGTACGGTGCGAATATTGCATGTAATTGGAGTTATGAACCGTGGCGGAGCAGAAACAATGGTAATGAATTTGTATCGGAATATCAACAGGGATAAAGTACAATTTGATTTTGTTGAGCATACAGCAGAGCGTGCTGTATTTGATGATGAAATAGAGCAGTTGGGTGGTAGAATTTACCATTGTCCAAAATTTACAGGAAAGAATTATTTTGCTTACAGAAAGTGGTGGGATGATTTTTTCAAAACAAATGGTTCGGATTATCAAATTGTTCACGGGCATATTGGAAGTACGGCTGCGATTTATTTAGCTGCTGCTAAAAAATATGGTAAATATACAATAGCTCACAGTCATAACACAAACGGCAATATTTCAGCAAAGGAAATAATGTACAGAGCTTTATCACAGCGGGTTCGTAATGTTGCGGATTTCTTTTTTGCGTGTTCAAATCCTGCAGGTCGTGACAGATTTGGAAATAAAATAGAATTTCAGATTTTAAACAACGCAATTGATACAAACCAATATGCTTTTTCAAAAGCAGTAAGAGCGGAAGTTCGCAAAGAATTTAATTTATCGGATGAGCTTGTTGTTGGACATGTTGGCAGATTTAGCGGTCAGAAAAATCATGATTTTTTGATTGATATTTTTGCGCAGATAAAAAAAGAAAAACCGACTGCAAAGCTTTTGCTGGTAGGCGATGGTGCTGAAAAAAATAATATAAAAAACAAGGTTCATCAATTACAACTTGATGATAGTGTTATCTTTACTGGGGTCCGTTCAGATGTAAACAGGCTTTTACAGGCTATGGACATTTTTGTTTTTCCGTCACTTTTTGAAGGACTTCCCGTAACAATGGTAGAGGCGCAAGCAGCAGGGCTTCCCTGCGTTATTTCTGATAAGGTTCCGGATGAATGTATTATAACTGATAATTTAGTTACCATTAAAAGTCTTTCTGATTCTTGTGAAGAGTGGGCAAGACATATTTTAAGCAAGGTCAACACTGTTCGCATTGATACAAGTGATCAAATAAAGGAACATGGCTTTGATATTTCTGAAACATCAAAATGGCTGGAGGAGTTTTATATTGAAAAAGCAAAGTAATATAATTTTAACTGTTTTTACTCCGGCATATAATCGTGCGCATACTATTACCAGAACTTATGAGTCTTTACTTAATCAAAACTGTAAGGATTTTATCTGGCTTATTGTGGATGATGGTTCTACCGATAATACAGCTGAACTTGTAAAACAGTGGCAGAAAAAAGATAACGGATTTGAAATACAATACATATACAAGGAAAACGGCGGAATGCATACTGCACATAATACCGCATACGAAAATATTCATACAGAGCTTAATGTATGTATTGACTCCGATGATTGTATGGGTGAAAATGCCGTGAAAATTATCCTTGAAAAATGGGAAGAAGTAAAAGATAAAGGATACGCTGGAATAATCGGCTTGGATGCCGATATGAACGGAAATATTATTGGAAGCGGATTCCCTGACGGGCTTGAGGAAACAACGGTAATTGGTTATTATTCAGCAGGCGGCAGCGGAGACAAGAAATTGGTTTATCGCACGGATATAATAAATAAATATCCTCCTTATCCGTTTTTTGAAGGAGAAAAATATGTTGCGCTTTCATATAAGTATCGTCTTATTGATCAGTCCTATAAAATGGCCGTGTTAGATAAAGTGCTGTGTAATGTTGATTACCAGGCAGACGGTTCAAGCAATACAATGTGGAAGCAGTACCTTAGAAACCCGAAGGGGTTTGCTTTTTGGCGTAAAGTATGTATGGAGCACCCTGAATCGGTTAAAAGGTTGATCATAGATTGTATTCATTATTGTTCAAGCAGCTTTATAGCTAAAAACGGCAAGTATATATCTCAATCGCCTAAAAAATTGCTGACGCTTCTTTGTACGCCGCTTGGATTTGTTATGACAATTTACATTAAGAGGAAGGCAAACAAATTATGATGATTAATAATTTATTTTAATTCTCAAAATTTATGAAAAGATTTAAGCAGAGTATCAGTAAATTGAGTTCAAAAAACTTAATTGATAATGTAAATGCACAGTGGATAAACTTAATCAAAAACTTGTAAGTTTTTAGGAGGTTAGTTAACATGCAGGCAGATGTTGCAGTAATCGTTCCGGTATATAATGCTGGAAAATATTTAAAACCCTGTATAAATTCTATACTACGTCAAAGCTATGAACAGATTTCTTTAATTTTAGTTGACGATGGTTCGAAAGATAGGAGCGGATCGATTTGTGACGAGTTTGCTGATAAAGATGAACGCATTTTTGTAATTCATCAGGGAAATAAGGGTTCTGTAGAAGCTCGAAAAGCTGGTATATTAAGTAAGTATGCTCAGCAGGCTGAATATATTTTTATTTGTGATGCTGATGACGTTTTGCATAAAAACGCTATTGAGATCTTATATGGAACTGCAAAACAGTATAATGCCGATTTAGTTTGTGGACAAATGAAAAGAATTTGGAAAGGCTTTCAAATGACTAATCATCATAAACCTCCGTGTTTTAACATTACAAAGCCACAAATGTATTCAAATAGCGAAATTATAAATGAACTTTATGTAAGCTGTTTTGGAATATCAAATTTTCCGGTAAACTTAGTTGCTAAGTTATATAAAAAAGGGCTTATAACAAGTGTCATAGACTTTCCTCCTGTAGTTAAGTTTATGGGAGATGATTTAAGTATTACTTTGAAAGTTTTGCCTAATACAAAAAAATTAATTATTATTCCTAACACAGTATATTTTTATCGTATTGGTGGAGGCACATCGAAATATATGCCATATATGTTATATGATTTTTTATCATTGTACGATTATAAATTTAAGCTTGCTCAACAGTACCCCATGCCTCAGGATTGGTATAAACTAATGAACATAGAATTAATGAATATAGTAAATACATATCTTATAATGTGTGTAGAAAAAGGCGGTTTTAGCAAGACAAAGTTGTATGATGAAATAATCAAAGTTTGTGATATTAAAGTTATAAAAGACGCTTCAAAGTATTTATGCGCAAATAAAAGTAGGCATAGTATGGCGATAAATATAAACGATTGTAGCTATGATAATATATTAAACGATATTTATAACTATGATAATAAAAATAAGTTTAAAAATGCAATTAAAAGAATAATGTTTTCTATATAAAAGATATATTTTAATTTTGAAACTCATTCAGGAGAGCTTAATTATGATACCGAAAAAAATTCATTACTGCTGGTTTGGTGGGAACGAAAAACCTAAAGCGGTTGAAAAGTGTATTGCCAGTTGGAAAAAATATTGCCCTGATTATGAAATCATTGAATGGAATGAAGAGAATTTTGATGTAAAACAGAATCCATACATAGAATATTGTTACGATAACAAGAAGTGGGCGTTTCTCAGCGATTTGGTACGACTTATTGTTGTCGGTGAACAGGGCGGAATTTATTTTGATACAGATGTTGAACTCGTAAGAAATCCGGATTTCCTTTTGGAATATGGCGCTTTTTACGGTTTTGAAACTCCTGAATTTGTTGCCACAGGCCTCGGGTTTGGCGCTGAAGCTCATCATCCTACCATTGAAAAAATGATAGAAGAATACAGCAAACTTGAAGCAGACCAAAACGGAAAATTCCCGACTATAACTTGTCCGAATCTTAACACTCAGGCACTTGTGCCGTTTGGACTTAAGAAAAACGGAGAAAAACAGCTTATAGGAGATGCTTTGATACTGCCCATTGAATATATGAACCCTTATGATGACCCTAAAGGTGTTCTTAATAAAACGTCAAATACGGTAAGTATCCATTGGTATTCAAAAAGCTGGATGAGCAAAAAAACGATTCTCAGAAGTAAGCTTACAAAACCATTTCACCGTGTTTTTGGAAATGATTGTTTCAGGTGGTTAAAAAAATGAAATCTGTAATTATTATTTCACATGCTCTGGAAATAGGTGGAGCGGAACGTGCATTGCTGGGACTTCTTGAATCATTTGATTATTCAAAATATGACGTAAGCCTTTTTCTTATGAGACATGAAGGTGACCTCATTGGCTTAATTCCGGAAAAAGTTAACTTGCTTCCTGAAATTAAAGAGTATACAGGTCTTGCTGTCCCATTGACTTCCATAGTGAAAAATGGGTTATTTGGCGTAGCATTGGGAAGAATTATTGCTAAAATCAAGGCAAAGAAGTTTGTAAAATACCATAATATAAAAAAAGATAACGGAGTAGGTATTGAATACAGTCATAAGTACACCGTAAAAATGATGCCCGTTATAAGCAATAAGGAATACGATCTTGCTATAAGTTTTTTGACACCTCACTATTTTGCAGCTGAAAAAGTAAAAGCCAAAAAGAAAATTGCTTGGATTCATACAGATTACTCAACAGTTGATATAGATGTGAAATCCGAGGAGAAAATGTGGTCAAAATATGACCATATTGTATCTATTTCCGATGATTGTACCAAAGGCTTTCTTTCAAAGTTTCCCGGTCTTGAATCCAAAATTCTTCCCGTCGAAAATATAATTTCGCCGGATTTTATACATAAGCAGGCAGAAATGGAAGATGTAAGTGATGAAATGAATGGTGATGCTGTAAAGCTTTTATCTGTGGGACGTTTTTCGACTGCCAAGAACTTTGATAATGTGCCGGATATATGTCGCAGGATTATAGACAAAGGGATTAATGTTAAGTGGTTCCTTGTGGGTTACGGTGGAGATGAAGAGCTGATAAGAAACAAAATAAAAGAAACTGGTATGGAAGAACACGTAATAATTTTAGGCAAGAAAAGTAATCCATATCCATACATAAAAAACTGTGATGTATATGTGCAGCCTTCACGGTATGAAGGGAAATGTGTAGCTGTACGTGAGGCACAGATTCTTGGCAAACCGGTCATAATTACGGATTATGCAACTGCTAATAGTCAGCTTAAGAACGGTTTTGACGGTGTTATTGTCCCTTTGGATAACGAAAGATGTGCTGAGTCGATTTCCGAATTATTAAAGGATACAAAAAAATTGAATCTTCTTTCTAAAAACTGTACTATGACTGATTATTCCAATACAGAGGAACTTGAAAAAATATATAAGGTGATAGAATGATTTCAAAAAATGAAACAAAACAGCTTCAAGGTGTAGCGATCATAGCAATGTTGTGTTTACATCTTTTCTGTACTTTGGAGCCATTTTTTACTCCACTTGTTTATATTGGCAGTACTCCTCTTACTTATTTTATAGGACAAGCTTCTGATTGTTGCGTGATGATATATTGTTTTTGTAGCGGATATGGGTTGATGTCAAGCTATGTTTCCGAAAAAGAAAACGGAAAAGAATATTTGAAAGTCAGAATAAAAGGTATTTTTCGTCTGCTGAAATCTTATTGGATTGTACTTATTCTTTTTGGAATTGTTGCTTTGATGCTTGGAAAAGCGAGTGAATGGCTTGTTTCTCCTAAGGTAATTTCTTTACGCTTTGGTACAGTTATAATGGTGCCTGGTGGTTTGTTTCTACATATATAATAATGGTGCTTTTATCACCTATTGTATTTAAAGCAGTGCAAAGGTGTCCGATTATAGTAGCTGTTTTATCACCTGTCGTTTACTTTATATCCTATGTAATGCGTTTTAAATATGGTGATGGCTTTTGGCTTCAGCACATAGCAAGGCTTGGAATGTCTTATGCCGAGCTGCTTTTGGGGGTATATTTTTATAAATATATGCTTATGTCAAAAATCGAGAAGCTATGGAGCAAACTTATTCCCCAAAAAATCACACCTGTTATATTGATTACATTGGTGTGTTTGACAATTGTTATAAGACGTTATATTCCTACATTGTTTATTGCTCCGGTTTCTGGTTTGGCATTTATTATTTGTTATTTGTTAGCGGAGAGAAGATTATCAATGCTGCGTAAACCATTTGAGTTTTTTGGAAAACACTCGATAAATATGTGGATGACTCATATGTTCTTTTATATGCCGATGTATGGTGGTTTGGCGTATTTAGCAAAGTACCCCTTGTTTATACTGATGATGCTCGTTCTACTTTCTTTTGTAGCATCTTGTATTATTAATCTGATATACAAAATATTTACGATTAAGTTTATAAAATCGAAATTAGAATTTATTATGTAAATTTATGATTATTATCTAAATAATTTTCATGGATTTAGGAGATGGAAAATTATGAAAAAAATATTATTATTAGACACATCCATTGGAACCAGTAACATGGGTGACTATATAATTATGGAATGTGTAGAAAAAGAACTTAAACAGCTTCTTTGTCCTAATTTTGTTTATCATATGACAACACATCTTCCTTCATTCAGTGCAAGTGCAGTACTTATTAATTCACCGGTTGTAAGAAATTATAGTTCTTGTGATTATAAATTTGCCGGGGGGAGCAATTTGCTTGTAAAAAATTTGAAAGTGCATTATCCTCAGTGGAACATTAATTACTTTACATACAAACCTATAGCGGGTACTATACTTGTAGGGGTAGGAGCAGGAGCTGGAGACACAACAAATAGTTATACAACCGGACTTTACAGACGTGTTTTGAATCATGATTATTATCACAGCGTGCGAGATGAACGCAGTAAAGAATATATTGAAAAGAAACTGGGATTAAAAGCTATTAATACCGGTTGTGCTACTATGTGGATGCTTACTCCTGAATTTTGCAGAACGATTCCTTCAAAAAAAGCAGAAAGAGTAGTGTTTACACTTAATGGACGTCCTTCAAATACACTTGTACTAGACAGCGACCAGGTTGTTGTTGATATTTTACAGAGAAGCTATAAAACGGTATATTTTTGGGTTCAGGGTGATTTAGATATGCAGTATTTTAACCGACTTAAAAACACGGAAGGAATTCGGATTATACCACCTTCAAAAGATGAATATGATGCTTTGCTTTGTGAAAATAATTTGGATTATGTCGGTACACGCTTGCATGGCGGTATTTATGCTATGCGCCACGGAAAAAGAGCAATTATAGTTTCGGTAGATGAACGTGCGACTGCTATTAATGAATCTAATAATCTTAACTGTCTTCCACGTGAAGCCGTTGAAAGCGATTTGGAATCATATATATACAGCGAGTTTGTAACTGATGTAAAAATGCCTATTGATCGAATTGAGGAATGGAAGAGCCAATTTGATATATAATCAGGAGGAAGTAATGGAAAAGATTATTATAAAAGATATTGTACGCCAACCTAAAAGAGTGGATATTTCTTTCACTGTCTCAGATGGGTTAGAGCAATATTTTTCAAAAAAACACAATTTTTTTGCAGAATATAGCTGTGATATTTCAGATGTTCCAGATTCCGTAATTGTTGTACCGCTTCTTTTAAATCTTATTCCTTTTTCGTGGACGGTGAACTGCACAGTTTGGGTGGATAAAGTAGATCGTGATTTTTATGAATCAGTGCCAAAGCTAAAAAGTGCTTTTGAGGAGATGTTTTCCAATGCAAACTTTGGTGGAGCTTTTATTGCAGCGAGACTAGAGAAAAATTCTTATATTACAAAGAGAGAATGTCTTTCTTTGTTTACGGGTGGTGTTGATGCGACTACGACATTTTTCAGAATCCGTGAAAAAAATCCTATTTTACTTAATACTTATGGTTGGTTCGAAAACGATATTGAGCCAAATCGTGTGTTTGATGCCGATAAAAAGGCGATTGAGAAGTTTGCAAATGATAACAGTGTAGATTGTTGTTTTGTGCGTTCAAATTTTGGAAAACTAATCAATGCTTCTGTTTGGAATAAAAAAATAGGAAAAAAGATGCATACTAGCTGGTGGTTTGGCTTTCAGCATTCTATGGCTTTTTTGGGTTGTGCTGCTGTAGCGGGTTATCACTATAAAGTAAAAAATCTTTTTATTGCCAGTTCATATACATTTGGACAAAATGTAATTTGTGCTTCAGACCCAAGGACTGATATACAGGTTAGTGTTGCGGGCATAGTGACTGTCCATGATGGATATGAGTTGTCACGTCAGGATAAAATTAGATATTTAGTTGAAACTCAAAGAAATTTGAATAGAAAGATCTCTTTAAGAGTGTGTTCGTTTCAGGAACGAAACTGCTGTGTCTGTGAGAAGTGTTGTCGTACTATGATTGCGCTGGCAGCGGAGGGCGGGCGTGCAGTGGATTTTGGATTTGATATTCCAAATACATTATTGGAAGTCGTTAAGAATTTTTTGAATACTAATATATTGGAACTTAATTCTGAGCATATGGTTTTTTGGCAGGATATTATTTCAAGGATGCAAGAAAATCTTGACAATGTTTCGGATAAGGAGCTTTATGAATTCCTCGTTAGTTATCCGTTTAAGCGTGAATATAAAATGTTTCGCTTAAAATATTTGCAAAAAAACTTTTGGAAAATATTAAAACGTAAATTGAAAATGTAGCACAGCAAGGGGAAAAACATGAAAGAACGAAGCAGAGTTCAAAATTCCATTTTAAATATGATAAGCGGTTTCGGATACAGAATTTTTATTATGCTTACGGCTTTTGTTGTCAGAACTGTATTTATTCGTTGCCTTGATGAAGTATATCTTGGAGTTAATGGATTATATTCCAATATACTTAATATGCTTTCTCTTGCAGAGCTTGGTTTTGGCACGGCAATGGTATACAGCATGTATAGTCCTTTGGCAGAAAAGGATTATAATAAAATACGTCAGCTTATGGAATTATATAAAAGAGTTTATTCAATTATCGGAACTGTAGTTCTGCTTATAGGATTGGCTCTTGTTCCGTTTCTTCCGGTACTCATAAAGGATCAGCCTGATATAGAAGGTTTGACCTTTTATTATGTATTATTTTTGCTTAATTCAGTATTTTCTTATTGGTTTTTTGCTTATCGAAATTCTTTGCTTCAGGCTGATCAAAAAGCTCATGTAATAAGCAATTACAGTACTTTGTTTAATCTTATACGTTCCGTGTTGCAAATCATTTTGCTGCTGGTATTTCATTCTTTTACAATTTATCTTGTAACTCAGATAATTTGTACTATTGCACAGAATGTTTCGCTTGCCTACAAAGTGAAAAAGGAGTATCCGGTATTTACAAAAAACAAAGATGACGAGCTGCCTAAAAAAGAGAAAAGAAAAATTTTTCGAGATGTAAAAGCGCTTATGCTTTCAAAAGTCTCTTTTGTTGTGCTTAACAGTACCGATAATATTATAATTTCTGCATTTGTTGGTTTGAAATGGGTAGGTTTGCTGTCAAATTTTGTTATGATAACAGATGCAGTGACAGGTATTATCACTCAAATAACTACTGCTATGCAAGCAAGTCTTGGAAATTATTTTGTAAAAGAGAGTAAGGAAGAAGGATATACACTTTTTAAAAGAGTAGATTTCTTAAATTACTGGTTATATGGCTTTTCAGCAATAGCTCTCTTTACTTTGCTTAATCCATTTGTTACCCTTTGGCTCGGTGAAAAATTTACTTTAAATACTGGAATAATTGTAGCGTTAGCGTCAAACTTTTTTGTTGCTGGATTAATGAATACACTGTGGACTTTTCGTTCTACTCTTGGCTTGTTTACCCAAGGGCTGTATCGTCCTATAATTGTGGCGGTCCTTAATATAGTACTTTCTGTAGCTCTGAGTTTTCCATGGGGGGCTGCAGGGGTTTTAGCAGCAACTTCAATTTCTCGGATTTGTGTTAATCTTTGGTATGATCCTATGGTTTTACATAAATACGGGTTCAATAAGCCTCTTAAACCTTTTTTGTTTAAATATTTGTGTCGTATTGTTTTGCTGGTTGCTATGGGATTTATTATGCAGCAAATTTCAGGTTTTATATTTGCTGAAGGCATTGGCTATGGTAATTTTATAGTCATGGTTATTTTGACAGCAATAATTCCAAATCTGATATTCTTACTTTTCTATTTCCGTACGGAAGAATTTAAATATTATTTAAATCTCATTAAAAAAATTGTTTTTAAACATAAAGTTTAAAATTAAATCGTATTTGAATTAAAGAAATCATTGTTTTATTATGATTGAATTTGCATAAAATAAGTTTCAAAAGACTAATAGTTTTAACAGGTGATAATTATCTTCAAACAAACACTTATTACAATTTACGCTTGGCCAATAATCTTACTTGTTTTACTAACCGCAGTTTTAATAGCTGCGGTTCTACTGTTATGGCTGCGATTTTTCAGAGAAAAGTATAAAACATTTGTAAGTGTTATAATGCTTTTACTGTCAACTTTTTTTATTTTAGCAGTTACAATACTGAGCAGAGATATTGGCAGCGGTGGCGAACTTTCCTTAGTGCCTTTCAGTTCATGGATTAATTATTTTAAAGGTAGTAATGATGAATTCTTGCGCACAAATATATTTAATATGCTGCTGTTTATGCCATTTGGAGCATCATTGTATGCTGTAAGATATATTAGAAGTTCTTTTAAAGGCCTTCTTATGATTACATCAGTTTCTGCAATGTTACTGAGTTTTTCAGTAGAACTTGGACAATGGTTTTTGCAGTGCGGAGAAGTGGAGGCCGATGACGTTATTCATAATGTTTTGGGAGCAGTGATTGGTGTATTGCTTGCAAAGCTTGTATGTGACTTATATAGGAAACATATAAAACAATCTGATGAAAGACAGGGATTTTGATGGAAAAAAATTACGATTTATTTTTGCAGGGACTCAAAGCCTCGCTTAGAAATAGAAAAGTGGAATGGACACATGAAATGACCGTTGAGGACTGGGATTTTCTTTTCAGGCTTGCGAATATACACAATGTACTTCCTATGATTTATGAAGCAGTATATTCTTGTGAATCTGCGAAAAGTATGCCTCCACAGATGACAGCCTTTTTTAGCAGAAAAGCCGTGAGGGATGTCTCTATGCAGGCTATGCAGACAAATCATTTTTTGCGTCTTTATGAGCATCTGAGAAATGCAGGAGTTACGCCTCTTGTGGTTAAGGGTATAGTCTGTCGTTCACTTTATCCGAATCCTGACTACCGTATTTCTAGCGATGAAGATTTGCTCATACAGCCTGAGCAGTTTGAAGTTTGCCATAAGGCTATGCTTGATTTCGGTATGCAGGTAGCTGAAACAGATAAAGATATTTTTGCGGCGCATGAGGTGTCCTATGGAAAGGTAGGTAGTCCGCTTTATATAGAGCTTCACAAGAGTCTTTTCCCACCGCAGTCTGACGCATATGGGGATTATAACAGATATTTTGAGGATGTTTGGTCACGTGCCACGGAAATTCAGGCAAATGGGCAGCGTATTATGACTCTCAGCCACACTGACCATTTGTTTTATCTTATTTGCCATGCCCTGAAGCATTTCCTCCATAGTGGTTTTGGGATTCGTCAGGTATGCGATATTGTACTTTATTCCGAAACCTATGGCAAAGAGATTGATTGGCATGATGCAATGAAGCGTTGTGTAAGCATACAGGGAGACAAGTTTACAGCGGCGCTGTTTAAGATAGGTACAAAATACTTGGATTTTGATTCGGAGCGGGCATGTCTGACAGATGAATGGATTAGTATTGATATAGATGAAGAGTTACTCCTTGAGGATTTGCTTGAAGCGGGAGTTTACGGTGACTCAGATTTGAGCAGGAAGCATAGCAGTAATATAACTTTGGGAGCCGTTGAGGCAGATAAGAAAGGTAAAAAGGCTAAAGGCGGAGTTGTTAAATCAATATTTCCTTCGGCAAAGGATTTAAGCGGACGCTATCCTTATTTAAATAAGAAACCATATCTTCTTCCTGTGGCTTGGACTGATAGAATACTCAAATATCGACGTGAAACTTCAGCGATGTCAAATAACGATGCCGCACAGTCTTTGAAGATAGGTAATAAGCGAGTAGAACTGCTTAAAAAATACGGAATAGTAAAGTAGTATCTGCTAAAATATACTTATTTACAAATAATATGTTAATTTCGTTATTAAACGTATTGACGAAAAAAATAAAAAGTGTTATTATAAATACAGTATTAATAAAGTATAAAATATTCTAATTAGAATTTTTTATCCAAAGAGAGGGGGCAGCGGATGCCGGAAAATAAGCTATACAAGGCAAATCCCAATTTTATTTTACGTGAAATTGGCGGTGAAGCTGTCTTGGTTCCCATAGGGGATGCCGGTGTGTTTGAAAACACAATGCTTTCTCTCAATGAAACTTGCGTGTTTTTGTGGAAATTTTTTCAGACCCCCAAAACGGCGCAGGAAGCTATTGATGAAGCAAAAAAATTTTATGATGATCCCGGTGAGGAAATAGAGCGTGGAGTAAATAGCTTTATAAAAGATTATTTACACTACGGATTATTAACGGAGGAATGAAAAAATGGAAAGAAAAACATGGGTTATGCCGATGACTTTAGTACAGAAATTTGAGGCAAATGAAACTGTGGCAGCAGCACAATGTTATAGTATTGCATGTAAAAATAACACTTACATGAATGTAGCTTGGGATAAAAATGAAGTATCCAATGCACCTGAGAATGGTTGGAATGGCAATGAGGGACGTTTACAATGGCCATGGGGATTGAAGGAAGGATTTAACCATAATGGTGCTTGCCGTGATGCGCAAAATAATGTTTTTCGTGTAGACGGAGACAATATAGAATTTTTATTAGAGCATAGTTCACAAGGTGATATTAGCGGAGGATTTGATAGCTGGGTTGATACTGGTAATGATGGGTTTGGTGCGGGTGACCGTGTTTACTGGCATACTACTGGAGAGCAAGCACTGGTTCCTATGAGGTGGAATCACTGGGGAGAAGTTGTCAATGTTGATCCTTCTCGTCCACTTCATTCATAAGAATGCATTTTTTATGACTTAAAAGAGGCGTGGCGCCTTAACGCCCGCCTCTTTTTTATATAACAAAGGAGATTTTATGAATCACTATACTTCTGCAGATACTCTCGAAAAAAACATGATAAAATACGCCGCCGCAAAAAGCGTACCCATAAACGGCAGTTTTGAGCTTTTGCCTCTTTGTAACCTTAACTGTAAAATGTGCTATGTGCGCCTGAGCCGTGAAGAAATGGAAAAGCAGGGAAGACTTCGTACTGCTGACGAGTGGCTCTCTATCGCTGAGCAAATGCAGAAAGCAGGTACTCTTTTTCTGCTTCTCACAGGCGGTGAACCCCTTATTTACCCCGATTTCAAAAAGCTTTACCTTGGCTTAAAAAAGCTGGGATTTATAATTTCAGTAAATACCAACGGTACACTGTTAAACGAAGAATGGGCGGATTTTTTTAAAGAAAACAAGCCCCGACGTATAAACGTCACTCTCTATGGTACAGATGAAAACGCATATAAAAACCTGTGCAATTATCCCGGCGGCTTTGAAAAGACAATGAATGCTTTGAAACTCCTTAAAGAAAGGGAAGTGCCGGCAAAAATAAGTTTTAGCGTTACTCGTGCAAATGCAGATATGCTCGGTGATATTTACCGTATAGGCAAAGAGTTTGATATGCTTGTTGAAACTGATTGCTATATGATTCCTGCTCTTAAAGAACGCCATTTGCCGATTCCTGAGCAATCCCGCCTTGAACCGGAACAGGCAGCAGCTAAGCGTTTGGAAATCATGCGTTACGACAGAACACCTGAAATGGCAAAAGAATATATCGACGCTGTTTTAAAAGAAACCGAAAAAGTCAGCGTGCATCCCGACGGAGTTTCCTGCCTTGCAGGAAACTGTGGTTTTACCATAAACTGGAAAGGTGAAATGAAACCCTGCGTCACTTTTGATGAGCCTGCTGTTTCTGTTTTTGAGGTTGGTTTTGAAGAAGCTTGGCGTCAGATCTCTCAGAGAACTAAGGAATTCCGCTTAAATCCTAAATGTGTAAATTGCAATCTACGTGTTGTATGTCCCACCTGTGTTGCAAGCGCATTTCTTGAAACAGGCAGTTATGATGGAGTACCGGAGTATCTGTGCCGTTATGCTGCTGAAACTTTGCGGCTTTACAAAGAGAAATATAGAGAAATTAATGGGGCAAATTAGTTTAATAAAACTGAGAAATAGTTTGGATTTTCTGTCAAATCTTTGTCAAATTGATTGACAAAACGTCAAAAGCGGTGTTATTATTTTTAATACATCTGATAACAAAATGACTATATATTTGTAAATATGCTTAGAAAATTTGCGAAGGATGAAATATAATGGTTAAATGGTATCGTTTCGGCAGGACAGCTATACAGATAAGTCGCCCAGATAATATGACTGTACCCGAAAATATGGGAAAGTTTGAGATTACAGAGCCGAATTCTGAAGATAGAAAAATATATTACGAAATAGAGTTTACTGACGATATAAAATCATATTCCGAAAAATACGGTGAAAACGGACAGAATAGAGTACTTGCAAAGCGCATCAATCTCATGGTTTTCAGTACTCCCACAGGAGAGTGCCGACATTTTTATTTTTTGAATCCTGAGTTGCCATATGCTGTAAGTTTGCAGACGGCGGAGGATAAATGGAAATTATGGGTTTCGGCGGATATAAACAGCGAACTTCACTGGGATACAGTGTTTGTGGCGATGTTGAGCCTCGAAAAGCACATGTTTGCTAATGGCGATATGATTTTGCACACAGCGTTTCTCTGTCATGAGGGGCAGGCAATACTGTTTTCGGGTCCGTCAGAGATAGGCAAATCCACTCAGGCAGGATTGTGGGAAAAATATACTTCAGATTCACATACCGTAAACGGAGATAGAGGTTTGCTTATGAAAGAAAACGGAGTCTGGTATGTGGGCGGCTGGCCTATATGTGGTAGTTCGGGTATATGCAACAATGAAAAATATCCAGTAAAAGCCATTGTAATGCTAAGGCAGGCTAAAGAAAACCGATGCGAGCTTCTCAGCGGAGTACAGGCTTTCCGAGAACTTCTTCCGCAGATAACTGTAAATACCTGGAACAGTGCTTTTCAGCTTAAAGCAATGGATAATATCGAGGATCTTATAAACAATATTGATGTATACGAATTATTCTGTAATATTTCTCCCGAAGCGGTTGAGTGTTTGAAAGAGAAAATTTACGGATGATAGAGCGTATACAACTTAATATTAATCTTTAAATGCAAATTTTGACAGGACGTCTTATATGATGTCCTTTTTGATTGTATAATTTCTTGTAACCGCAATAATTTTGCTAACACTGGTAAAATTTATCAAGGGTTGCGAAAAGGGGCGTTTATTGTTACAATAAACAATATATATGGCTGAAAGATAGGAGAGAATTATATGGATGAAGAAAACAAGGAAACCCAAAACAGTAAAAGCTTTGAATCCCTTGATATTCTTATCCGCCGTTGGAAAGACGGAACTTTCGGTGAGATAATAGATGATTGGAAATGGATTTTTACATACAGTGCCCGATATAAAGGTGTAATTGTATTTTATCTTATTCTGGGAATTTTCAGTACTACACTGGGACTTGTCGGTAGCGTAGCGAGCAAGTATCTTATTGATATAATCACAGGCCATGATACAGGTAAGCTGTGGATAATTATAGCTGTCATGGTGGGCAGTACTGTATTCAGCCTTGTTTTCGGAAGCCTTCTCAGCCGAATCAATGCGAAAATCAGCATTGATATTAATAACGATATACAGGCGGATATTTTCGACAAGATCGTAGATGCCGACTGGCTGGCACTTAATAACTATTCAAACGGCGATATTCTTAACCGTTTTAACGGCGATATCGGTACAGTAAGCGGTAATGCCATAAGCTGGCTTCCGTCAATTGTACTTGCAATTTATAATTTTATAGCTACATTCTGCGTTATTCTTTACTATGACTGGGTTATGGCTCTTTTTGCATTCGGCACAGCTCCGCTTATGCTTCTTATGTCTCGTTTTGTCATAAAGAAGCAGAGAGATTATAATAAGAAAATGCGTGAAATGAGCAGTGAGGTAATGGCGTTTGAAGTCGATACCTTTTATAATTTCGACACTATCAAATCTTTCGGTATCGCTCCTCTTTACAGCAAGAAGCTTCGCTGGTGGCAGAAAAAATTCAAGGACATAAGCCTTAAGTATAATTTGTTCTCTATTAAAACGAATATCGTTATGTCCGTAATGGGCTCCATTGTACAGTTTGCGGCTTTCGGATACTGTCTTTTCCGTCTGTGGACAAACGGCATTACATACGGTACCATGACTCTGTTTTTACAGCAGAAAAGTAAACTTTCAAGCGCTTTTAGCAGCGTTGTTTCGATTATACCTTCTTTTCTCAATAGCTCTGTCTCAGCTCACCGTATCCGTGAACTTGTGGAACTTCCGAGGGAAGTACACATTCCTGAAAGCAGCAAAATGGATGAGTTCTCCGAAGACGGTTTTATTGTAAAAATGGAGAATACTAATTTTGCATATAAAGAGGGAACACAGGTAATAACAAATTCTGATTTTATTGCAAGACCCGGCGAGATAGTCGCCCTTGTAGGTCCCTCCGGAGAGGGTAAAACCACTATGATACGTCTTATTTTAGGTCTTATCAGACCTCAGGAGGGCGATGTGCTGCTGGAAGCTGCAAACGGAGAAAAAGTACCCATGAATACAGAAACACGTCATCTTTTCGCCTATGTTCCTCAGGGCAATACAATCCTTTCCGGAACTATTGCGGAAAATATGCGTATGGTCAAGGAGGATGCAACCGATGAAGAAATCATCGAAGCTCTTAAAGAGGCTTGTGCATGGGATTTTGTAGAAAAGCTTCCAGATACAATTAATACCAATATCGGTGAAAGGGGAAGAGGTTTATCTGAGGGACAGGCTCAGCGTATAGCAATTGCAAGAGCTGTTCTGCGTAATTCACCTATACTTCTTCTTGATGAGGCAACTTCGGCTCTTGATGTCACCACTGAGCGTACCGTGCTTAAAAACATAGTCCGTCAGCATCCCAACAAGACCTGTATTGTAACAACTCACAGACCCAGTGTTCTCAATCTCTGCCAGCGTGTATACAGAGTTGTAAATACCAATGTAACACCTTTAAGCGAAGAGGAATCAAGCCGTATGGCAATGGACTTTTAACGGAAGGGATAACAATGGAAAAAAAGACCATAAATACCAGAGAATATGTAGGCTTGCTCAAACAGCTTGTTGAGGAAGGTGAAACGGTATCCATGAGAATAGTCGGCAGCAGCATGTCGCCGTTTCTTATTCACGACCGTGATTTAATCACTTTCAAGGCTCCCGAAAGGGAACTGAAAAAAGGAGATATGGTATTTTTCCAGAGAGAATCGGGACAATATGTAATGCATAGGATTTATGCTGTGAAGCCCGATGGATATTATATGGTAGGCGATGCTCAGACGGAAATTGAAGGCCCCATAAGACGGGAACAGATTTTCGCCGTAATAATAAAGGTAAGGCGAAAAGATAAATGGATGGAGCCGGGAGATTTCTGGTGGAATTTCTTTGAGCGGGTATGGATTAATATAATACATGTTCGCAAAGCAGTAGTTGTTTTTTACAGTTTGGTATATAAACTTCGTGGAAGAAAATAATGGATTTTATTGTACTGACTTATTAGCCATGTTATAATATATATTCACACAATATAAAGCAAAAACGAGGAAAATGAAATGCAGATGGTTGATATTCACTGTCACATTCTTCCGGGAGTGGATGATGGGGCTGAGAGTATTTATGATACTTTGGATATGGCAGATTTGGCATACAGGAGCGGAACAACACAGATTGTTGCAACTCCTCACTGTAATATAACCGGAGTATATGAAAACTACGCCGACGAATTGTACTGGAATTCATTTCATTCGGCACAGGAGGCAATCCGCCGTGAGGGGATTCCGGTTACTCTTTTGCCTGGAATGGAAGTATTTGCGCAGGAGAATGTGCCTGAGCTGATACGTTCAGAAAAAGTTGTGGGAATAAACAGTACCAAGAATCTGCTGATTGAATTTGATTTCACTGAGGAAAGAGAGTTTGCAGATTCAATTTTAGAAAAGGTTGCAGCAACCGGCATGACGCCGATTATAGCCCATGCGGAAAGATATCGTTTTGTGCAGGAAAATCCGGCTGTTGTATTAAGCTGGATGCAGAAAGGATTTCATATTCAGGTAAATAAGGGCAGCTTTTGGGGAAGGTTCGGCAAAGGTGCTGAAAAGGCAGCGTATCGGCTGCTCAATCATAACCTTGTTACTGCAGTTGCCAGCGATGCCCATAGCTGTGTTCACAGAACGCCTCATATGGCGGATGTTTATTCTTTTCTCTGTGAGGATTATCCAAAAGAGTATATCAAAGATTTATTTTATACAAATCCTGACCGCTTGTGCCATGGACAACCTCCGGTACAGTATCAGAAAATTCCCTTTGATGAACAATCATAGTAAGGAGCATAGATAATGAAAAAGATACGTATAGCTGTGATAGCTTTATTTGTTGTAGCGGTTGCTGCGTTTGGAGCTTTCACCGTATGGTCAAATCTTGATAAGGATGAAACTCCGCCTGTTATTGAGTGTACGCAGGAGAGTATAAAGGTCAGCGTAAAGGACGATGAAAGCGTCCTGCTTAAAGGGCTTACTGCACACGATGATGTTGACGGCGATCTTACGGATTCTATCCGAGTTTCATCTATTTCACATTTTGCCGAGCAGGGAAAGCGTACAATCGAGTATGTTGTATTTGATAAGGCAAATAATTTTGCTACATATAAACGTACGTTACAGTATACCGATTATGAGCCTCCACGTATCTATCTTGATACTCCGCTTCGTTTCAGCGCAAGTGACCTTCAAAAACTTGATCCCACTGTGGGTATGAGGGTGGAAGATGTGATTGATGGCAATATTGCCAATAAGATACGTATTTCATATGGAAGCATGTATATTCAAGAACCGGGATTTTATAAAATTACCGCTCAGGTAAGCAACAGCGCCGGCGATACCTGTTCTGTGCCTCTTGAAATCAACATTGTCGATTCTTCATCAAGCGAAAGTCAGAAATATTATCCCATGCTTTCCGATTACATTATTTATATGAAAGCGGGAGAGGCAATAAATCTCAACACGTATCTTATAGGAGTAATGCGTGGAAACCAGGAATACAAGTTCTCTGATGGTATGATTAATGTCAGCCGCAGCGACATTGCTATTATAAACCATGTTGACTTTGATACTCCTGGTACCTATACAGTTGATTACAGCTATACATCGTCTTCGGGAGGCACTGCGGTCACTAAGCTGGTTGTAGTGGTGGAGGAATAAAAAATGAGCAAAGATACAAAAATTAACGATTTACTTGAAAATAACAAATTTGAACCTTTCACACTGCTGCACGATATTCTGATCAACTGGTGGGTTATCCTTCTTGGAGCCATTGCAGCGGCATTGATAGCATATGTGGGTGTCGGATTTACATATTCACCTGATTATACTACTTCCGCCACTTTTGCTGTTTCGAGCCGTATGGATGCAGGTTCATACTCTAATCTCAGCTCTGCAAATCAGATGGCAGGAACTTTTCAGAAAGTTATCGAAAGCTCGGCAATGAATAAGATTCTCTGTGAGGAACTGGGAGTCGATTCCATTAACGCCACAATAAAGAGCAACGTTATTCCCAATACAAATCTTCTCGAATTATCTGTTACATCATCGTCACCCCGTGATGCTTATGATATAATTCACGCCATTATGGATAATTACAGCAAAGTTTCTTACTTTTCGCTGGGCAACGCCGTAATGGAGCCTTTGAATAAACCTCAGATTCCAATGTCACCTTCAAATCCTCTTAATGCAAGCCGAATGATGAAGCTGGCATTTGTTGCAGCAGCAGTTTTTCTGGCAGGAGTTTTCGGTCTGCTGTCATTTTTCCGTGAAACCATTAAAACTGAAGAGGAGATAGAGGCAAAGCTTGATGCAGGAAGTCTCGGAGAGCTTCCCTATGAGCCGAAAGCGAAAACTTTAAAGGAACTTTTTAAACGTCAGAAAAAGGCTATACTGGTAAATCAGCCTCTTGCGGGATTCGGATTTGTGGAAAGTTACCGCAAATTTGTGTCACGACTTGAATATAAAATGGAGAAGCGTGGAAGCAAAGTGCTTCTTGTAAGCAGTGTTTCTGAAAACGAAGGTAAATCCACTGTTGCGGCAAATATAGCAATAAGTCTTGCACAGCGTCAGAAAAAGGTAATGCTTATAGACGGCGATCTGCGTCGTCCGTCACAGTTCCTTATTTTGGGCATACAGCCTCCGGAGGAAAAGGAGCTTGGCGAGTTTCTTGCCAATGAAGTTTATACTAAAGATATAGTCAATAAAACAGATGTAAACGGACTTTTCTTTATAGGCGGCCGAAACAGTTATTCAATGTCTGCTGATATTCTTGAACCGCAGAATCTCCAGAAGCTGTTCAGATTGATAACCGCATGCAGAAAGCTTGTGGATTATATTATTATCGATACTCCGCCAGCAGGTCCCATAGGCGATGCGGAAATGTTTGCAAGGTATGCAGATGAAGTGCTTTTGGTAGTACGCCAGAACTATATTCTTGCAGAGGATATAAACGATGTAATGGATTACTTCCGTGCAGAAGGCTGCCATGTTGTAGGTGTTGTGCTTAACAGAGTTCAGTCCTTTAATAACTTCACAGCACAGATTTTCGGACGGTATACGGGACGTTACGGCTACGGTTACGGCAGATACACACAATACGGTAAAGATAGAGGAAAAGCCAATGAGTGAAAAATACCAAATGGATGAGAACAGAAATCAGACAGACCCGGAAAAGATAGATCTTATGCACATAGTGTCGGATATTCTGTACGGTGTCAAGAAATTATGGATTTTCATGCTAGCAATAACAGTAGGATGCACCCTTTATTCATATTTTTCTACAACCCGTTCTTATACTCCCCAGTATGTAGCTTCGGCAACAATGTCAGTTGTCACTGCAAACGGAAACAGTCTTGATACCCAGTCAGCTCAGCAGATGGCTTCGGTATTCCCTTACGTTCTTACAAGCGGGGTTCTTTCCGATGTTGTTAAGGATGCAATGGGACTCGATTATCTTCCCGGTTCAATTAATGTAAAAGCGGAAGAGGACGCCAATCTTCTGACTATGACAGTAACTTCAAACGATCCGCAAATGGCATATGATCTTCTTCATGCTGTAATTGATTATTATCCCACAGTTGGAGAGTTTGTTTTCGGTCAGACAAAGCTTCAGATTCTTGATGAAACGGGAGTTCCCACTGACGAGCAGAAAGAGGTCGTTATAAGAGGCTCATATAAAAAGGGCGCCATTGAAGGACTTGCTCTGAGTGCATTGCTGCTTATTGTCTTTATAATAATGCATAAGACTGTAAAATCCGTAAATGAGATTAAGAGGAATATAAACCTCAGTCATCTGGCCAGTTTGCCTAATGTAAAGGTCAAAAAGCGCAGAAACAGCAGCTCTGCTCCCCTGTGTATTCTCAATGAACGTATACCGGATTTTTATCTTGAATCAATGCGAAGTCTTCGTATGCGTATACTTAAGGAGATGGATGAGAAAAATCTCAAAACTCTCCTTGTAACAAGCTCTGTTCCCGGTGAAGGAAAGACAACTATTGCAGCAAACCTCGCTGTTTCACTTGCACGTCAGGGTAAAAAAGTAGTTCTTGTGGACTGTGATGTGCGCAATCCGTCTCTTGCAGAAGTCCTTAGCAATGAAGACACCCATATGGGACTTACTGCTGTCCTTAAAAATAAAGCAAAGCTCGAATCCGAACTGTGTGAAATCAAGGTCGATGATACTAACACCATAAAAGTTCTTTTCGGAGGCAAATCTGATAAAGCAGACTCCATGCTTCTTGCAAGCCATCATATGGAAAAGGTTATTGAAAGCCTTAAGGAGCAGGCAGATATAGTTATTCTTGATACCGCTCCTGCACAGCTTCTTGCCGATGCATCCATGATGGCAAGGTATGTTGATTCCGCTTTGTATGTTATCCGCTATGATCATACAAAGATGAAACGTATCCGTGAGGGAATACAGTCTCTTGACATCAGCGGAATTCATATGCTTGGTTATGTTTTCAATGGAGATAACAGCGCAAAGGGAAAGCGTCGCAGTTATGTCTACAGTTATGGCTATGGTTACAGTCATTACAGCAATTATTCACGTCAGGGGAAACTGCGTGATACAGGAAAGAAAGAAGATTCTTCCGGAAGAATACTGAAATCATAATATGTTAATAAAACACCGTGTCTTTTCTGTAAAGTAAGACACGGTGCTTTGCTTTATGTGTAAGTTTCATGTACGTAAAGGAATTTGTCGAATATGGATATATATCCATAATATTGAAAATATATTTAAATTTTACAATGTTTTTGACTTTATGTTATATATAAACACCAAAGAGCTTGGTTGACATTATTTTAACGTAGTGTTATAATGACGCAAAACAGAGCGAAATTATTATTTTTAAATCGAATTATGTAGGGTGGTTTAAATGGCTGCAAACAAAAAGAAAAAAGGTAAAATAGTCGCCGCTGTAATTATTTTAATTATTCTTGCAATTCTCATAGGTGGATTTGCTTTTGTAAAGGGCAAACTTAATCTTATCGACTATGATGACGGTAAAAAAGAGTACGCAACCATTCAGGAAGGCGACGAGGATCAGCTTGACCTTGATTTGTCAGGCCTTGAGAAGGTTGACCCTCAGGGTATTCCCAGTGGTGAAATATATAAGGATAAAAACGTTATCAATGTTCTGCTTCTCGGAACCGATGAGCGTACAAAGGATTTTTCTGATAATGCCCGTTCTGACAGTATGATGCTTCTTAGCATCAATACAAAGGAGCACACTGCAAAGCTTGTAAGTCTTGAGCGTGGTATGGGTGTTCCGATTCTTGAGGGACCATATAAAGGACAGTATGACTGGCTCACCCACTGCTTCCGTTACGGAGGAGCAGATCTTGTTATGAAAGAGGTGCGTGAGTGCTTCAGAGTTGATGTTGAACATTTTGTCAGAGTCAATTTCACCAGTGTTGAGTATATCGTTGATCTTCTTGGTGGTATTGATGTAAACCTTACTGCTAAGGAAGCGGAATATTTTAATCAATGCGGAAGAAGCGCAACTGTTGGTGTAAACCATTTTGATGGAGAAACTGCTTTGTTCTATGCACGTATCCGTGAAATTGACAGTGACTGGCAGAGAGTAAAGCGTCAGCAGACGGTTATTCAGGCATGTGCTGATAAGTTAAAGGGCTCGAGCGTATCAACTCTCAATGAGCTTCTTAATCAGATTCTTCCTATGGTACAGACAAATTTCACACAGGGAGAAATCACAAAGCTTATGCTTGAAGCACCTGAATTTTTGGGTGTTGAATTTGAACGTATGACTTTGCCGGAACATGGAACTTACGGCGGCATGATCGGTATGGGCGGTAGAAGTATGTTTGCCCCCGACTTTGCGGAGAATGCAAAGATTCTAAGAGAATTCCTTTACAGCTGATAAATGCAAAGTCAGCACAATTAAATAATTACATGAAAACCCTCCCGTAGTTTTTGGATTACGGGAGGGTTATTTTAGTCTTCGCTTTGGATTTTAAAAAACTTTCTGTTTTGTACCAGTAACAAAATTATCATTCCGACTGTAAGACCCGCAGTGTTCAGTATAACGTCGTCAATATCCGATCTTCTGCCTGGGATATACTGTAAAAATTCGCACAGTATAATTGAAGCAAATGGGATAAGAAAACAGTAAGCAGTTTTAAGCTTTTGGAAAGCGAATTTTAAAATTGCAGGGAACGGAATGAAAAGACAGCTGTTTACAAACAGATTTAAGAGTCCGTTTCTGACTTTATCCATGTCGCTGTTTAAAAATCCAAGCTGCTCTGAAATAGTTTTGAATGGTACAAGGTTATAGTCCCATTCGTAGGTCACAATGTAACAGTAAAAACCGTTGTTGTTTGAATAACCCATTCTGATTACGGGCAGCAAAAGCACACCTAAAAGTCCGATTATGTAGACCATAAACAAAACCTTTGAAAACTCATACTTGTAGTTTGCTTTAAGACTTTTGTCCTTTTTGAACTTTGAACGTCTTGTTAAAACGTAAATGAGCACCGCCGCAATAATCAGTATTATGGTCTGTATAAGCAATTCATCCATAAATATTAATTTACTCTATATATCCTTCAAACACACATGTTGGATAGAACTTTAAAATATAGTTTCTCGAAGGATCTAATCCCGTTACTCTACATTCTGCTTCACCCAAAGGAGTTACATGTAAATCATAAACAGACCAATCAACGCCCAGCTGTGATTTGAGCAATTTAATATCAAGTTGCTCTTCTTCATCAAGATTTTTTACATATATCGTAACTGCTGAAACACCAGTAAAGTAGTAATTTGAGTATAGAGGTTGCATAAAGGAATTACCATGAAACTCATAGCGACCCTTTGTTGCTAAATTCCATCCGCTGCCTGGCTTAGAAGTGCCATAAGGCTGAATTCCAGATTCTGTTACTATTGGTGGTACTTCTGAAACGCCGACATTACCGCTCTCAGCGGCACTTGCCATAACCATGCAATTTAATATTATGATTAAAGCGAATAATAAAGATATACCTTTTTTAAATTTTAACATACTTATCACCTTTTATTCCATAAGAATATTTGATAGTACAAATACAGATAAATGTAAATATATCTAAAATAATACAATCAAAACAATAATCACCATCCTTTTTAAATATTAACATATTTACAATATATCATAAATGATCTGTACATCATATCCATAATACTTAGTACACATTATATTGTCAATGCATAATAAAATGCTTGTATTATTAAATTTATCTTAAAACTTATAACAAACAATTTTCGCCCTTAATTATTGAATAAATAAGCAAAAAATGATAAAATAATCAGATATGAAACGGGGTGTATTGATGAGAAGGAGCAAATGGAAAATAGCGCAGTACAGCAAGGAAAAAGCGGCAATGGCTGCAGAACGCTTTGAGCTTGATCCCCTTGCAGCGCTTTTGACAGTTTCGAGGGGAGTAGATACTCCCGAAGCCATTGAGGAGTTTTTCTCATCGGATATAATCCTTTCCGATCCCTTTATGTATGCCGATATGGAAAAGGCTGCGGAAAGAATAAATCTTGCCATTGATAATTTTGAGCGCATAGCAGTGTACGGAGATTATGATGCGGACGGAGTAACGGCAACAGCACTGCTTTATTCTTATTTGCAGGCAAGGGGAGCGGATGTAATCTGTTATATTCCCGACCGTGAAGAGGACGGTTACGGTTTAAATATGGAAGCCATAAAGGAGCTTCATGACAGAGAGGTAAAGCTCATTGTTACAGTGGATAACGGTGTAAGCGCCATAGAAGAGGCGGAGTATATTGAGAAGCTGGGAATGGAGCTTGTAGTAACTGACCATCATCAGCCCGGCGAGGTACTGCCAAAAGCCGTTGCGGTTGTGGATCCTCATAGGGAGGATTGCCATGGAGAATGTAAATGTCTTGCAGGCGTAGGCGTTGCCTTTAAGCTTGCCACGGCTCTCGAAAATGAAGGACCGGAAGCGCTGGCAGATGAGTATGCCGATATAGTAGCCCTTGGCACTGTTGCCGATGTTGTGCCCCTTACGGGTGAAAACAGAATGATAGTAAAACACGGCCTCGAGCTTATAAATACATCACCCCGACCCGGTATTGCCGCACTTTTAAATGCAGCCGGATGCGGCGGTAAAGAAGTGGATTCTACAACAGTTGCCTTTGCCCTTGCACCGAGAATCAACGCTGCCGGCAGAATGGGCAGCGCAAACAGAGCTCTTAATCTTCTTTTAAGCGAAGAAGAGGAGCTGAGCGAAACATTAGCAGGAGAAATCAGCCTTGCCAATGAGGAACGTCAGAGAACGGAGCAGACTATACTCTCAGAGGCTCTTGATACAATAGAAAAAAATCCGTCAAAAAAGTATGCACGAGTTATCGTTGTAAAAGGTGAGGGCTGGCACTGCGGAGTTATAGGAATAGTTGCGGCAAGGATTACACGTCAGTACGGTAAGCCATGCTTTGTAATAAGCGTTGACCCTGAAACAGGTGAGGCGAAAGGTTCTGGCAGAAGCGTAGAGGGCTTTTCACTTTATGATGCCCTTGCTGATTGTTCGGAGTTGTTTACAAAATTCGGCGGACATACTCTTGCAGCTGGTCTTTCCATTAACAGAGAAAATATAGATGAATTCGAAAAACGGATAAATACATATGCATCACGCTTTTCGGATATTTTCCCGACGCTGGAGCTTTCCTGCCGTCTTAATCCGTCATATATCACTCCTGTGATTCTCCCTGTAATAGAGAGCATAGAGCCCTTTGGAGCAGAAAATCCAAAGCCTGTTTTCGGTCTTTTCAAAATGACTGTCGATAAGGTCGAGGGTATGGGTGGAGGCAAACATATGCGCCTTACCGCTCACAGAGGAAACGGCAGTATTACCGCTGTGAAGTTCGGAGTTTCTCCTGAGGAGTTCGGATTTATTCCCGGTGATGTAATCGACCTCGCTGTTACTGTTGAGGCAAATGTTTTCAGAGGAGAAAAAAGAGTCAGTGTAAGACTTGTAGAGGCAAGACCGTCTGATGAAGATGAGGAAGAGTTTTTCTCATGTGTTGAGCTTTATGAAAAATGGCAGCGTGGGGAAGAACTCAGTGATGAGGAAAAAGAAAAAGCCTGTCCTGTCAGAAAAGATATAGCTGCGGTTTTCAAATGCATAATTGCAAATTCCGGCTGGCGTCTGCCTATTGAATTTTTAAACTGGAGACTCAGAAAATTTTCACTTAACTACTGTAAAACAGCCATTGCCGCAGAAGTTCTCTGCGAAATGGGCATACTTAAAAAGAATGACTCTTTTATAGAGATACATGATCCGTCCACAAAAGTGGATCTTGCAAATTCCGAAATACTTAAATCACTGCAAAGGGGTGAGGTAAATGGATAAAACACCGAAAGAATATTATGAAGAGCTGCGTCAGCTTCTGGTGACGATTTTTTCTCCCGAAGATGTTGAGCAAATAGACAAAGCTTTTAAAATTGCAGATAGAGCCCATGAAGGTCAGCTTCGCTGTTCCGGTCAGCCCTATGTTATTCATCCCATTTTAGTTGCGAAAATTGTAGCAGAACTGGGAATGGATAAGGAGTCGGTAATTGCGGCGCTGCTTCACGATGTAGTGGAGGATACAGATTTAACTCTTGAGGATGTAACCGAAAAATTCGGAAAATCCGTTGCCTCCCTTGTTGACGGCGTTACAAAGCTTGGTAAAGTGCCACTTTCCACAAGGGAAGAGGTACAGGCGGAGAATGTCCGAAAGATGCTCCTTGCCATGTCTGAGGATATAAGGGTAATAATCATAAAGCTTGCGGATAGACTTCACAATATGAGAACCCTTGAGTTTATGCCTCCTCAGAAGCAAAGGGATAAAGCTCTTGAAACCCTTGAAATTTATGCGCCCATAGCTCACCGACTCGGTATCAGAGCCGTTAAGGAGGAGCTTGAGGATCTCGCAATAAAGCACCTTGACCCTGTGGGATATGCTGAAATAGAAAAGTCTCTTGAGGTCAGGGGAAAATCCCGCAGGGATTACCTTGATGAAATTAAGGGAAGAATTGAAGAGCGGGTATGTAAATCCGTCAAGGATGCCCATATTGACGGCAGAGTAAAGAGCATTCACGGTATATACAGAAAGATGTATATGCAGAATAAGAACTTTGACGAGATTTATGACGTCTACGCTATAAGAATTATTGTTGATACAGTTATAGACTGCTACAACTGCCTTGGAATAATCCATGATATGTTCCGTCCCATTCCGGGAAGATTCAAGGATTACATTTCAACTCCAAAGGCTAATATGTATCAGTCCCTTCATACAACGCTTATCGGTAAAGAGGGCATTCCCTTTGAGGTTCAGATAAGAACATGGGAGATGCACTATACCGCTGAGTACGGTATCGCGGCTCACTGGAAATATAAGCTGGGTATTTCAGGTACACAGAAATTTGAAGAGCGTCTTTCATGGATTCGTCAGCTTCTGGAAAGTCAGAAGGATACCGAGGACGTTGAAGAAATCGTCCGTACAATTAAAAGCGACCTTGTTCCGGAGGAAGTTTTCGTCTTTACTCCCAAAGGCGATGTTATAAGCCTTCCCACAGGTGCAACTGTAATAGATTTTGCCTATGCCATTCATTCAGCTGTTGGCAACAGAATGATAGGCGCAAAAGTTGACGGCAGAATTGTGCCTATCGACTATAAGGTAAAAACCGGCGAAATCGTGGAGGTACTTACCTCTTCACAGCAGGGAAAAGGACCCAGCAGAGACTGGCTTAAAATCGTTAAGACCAGCGAAGCTAAGAATAAGATAAGGTCATGGTTCAAGAAAGAGAAGCGTGAGGAAAATATTATTGAGGGTAAAGCTGAGCTCGAAAGAGAGTTTAAGCGTAATTTTATCCGCCTTTACGACCAGGAGCTTCAGTCTTTCCTTACAAAGCTTGCGGAAAGACAGCACTGTGCAACTCTTGACGATTTTTATGCTGCAATCGGTTACGGTGGAATTTCTGTTATCAGAATGATGCCTCATATCAAAGAGGAATATAATAAGATTCTCAAAGCCAAAGAGGAATCGCAGATTAAGATTGTTCCCGAAAAGAAGAAAAAGGGAAGCGACGGAGTAATTGTCGAGGGAATCGACAACTGCCTTGTTAAATTTTCAAAGTGCTGCAATCCTCTGCCCGGCGATGAGATAATCGGCTTTATAACGAGAGGACACGGTGTTTCCATTCATAACAGGAACTGTACCAATGTGCCACGTGATATAGCCGCAGCGGCAGAACCTGACAGATGGATTCCCGCTTATTGGAGCAATACAGTAAAAGAGGAGTTTAAAGCTACACTTCTTGCAACCTGTATTGACAGAGTGGGACTTATCGCCGATGTTTCAGGTCAGCTTGCCAATATGCATGTTATGATTCACTCTCTTACAACAAGGGAGCTTAAAGACGGCAGATGTACTCTGCTGATGACAATAACCGTAAACGGAGTTGAGCATCTAAATTCCGTAATCGGAAGAATAAGTAAAATTAACGGAATGCTGTCCGTAGAAAGGTCCGGAATGTAAAAATGAAAGCAGTTATACAGCGAGTTAAAAAAGCCAGCGTTACCGTTAATGGTGAAGTAACTGGAAGTATAGAAAAAGGATATCTTGTGCTTTTGGGTGTAATGGATGGAGATACCGAGGCGGAGGCGGATTTAATGGCGCAGAAGCTTACAAAGCTTCGTGTGTTCAGCGATGAAGAGGGTAAGATGAACCGCTCTGTTATGGATGTTAACGGCGGGATACTTGTAGTATCCCAGTTTACACTGTGTGCCGATTGCCAAAAGGGCAACCGTCCCTCATTTACTGCATCTGCACCTGTAGATACGGCTGTGAGCCTTTATGAAAGGTTTACTCAGAATCTCAGGGATTTGGGAGTGGAAAGAGTCGAGAACGGTGTTTTCGGCGCCGATATGGATGTCTCTCTCATAAATGACGGTCCCGTAACAATAATCTATGATACTCAGGAGTGGAAAAAATAATGAAAATATATACTCTTCCAATTGGGCCTCTTCAGGCGAACTGCTATGTGCTTGTGGATGAAACCACAGGAAAAGCGGCAGTGTTTGATGCAGGCGGATATAATGAAAGACTTGCCGCTCTTGTGGGAAACGAAGATGTAAAGGAAGTTGAGTACATCTTTTTGACACACGGTCATTTTGACCACATTATGGGCGTTGCCGACTTAAAGGAAAAGACCGGTGCAAAGGTTGCCATACATGAGCTTGATGCAAAGTGCCTTGAGGACACAAAGTACAGCCTTTTGCCTCCGGAAGGATACGGTGAGCAGAAAAAAGTTAAGGCGGATGTCCTTCTCCATGACGGGGATGTAATAAATGTAGGAAACCTTGAAATCAAAGTAATGCACACTCCGGGACATACACCGGGCGGAGTATGCTATATATGCGGTGACGTTATGTTTTCAGGAGATACCCTTTTCTGCCGTACAATCGGAAGAACCGACCTTGAGGGCGGAAGTGCTGAGGATATGGATGCTTCCTGCCATAGGCTTGCGGCTTTGGAGGAGGACTATACAGTTTTCCCGGGACATAACCGTTCCACCACTCTCAGTGAAGAAAAGGTAAAGAATCGTTATCTCAGAAAGATAAAGTAATTTTGAAAAACACATTTTGACGTTTTAATTTCAGGAAAATAATTTTAATTTACGGAGAACAAGATGATTATATTTGTTGACGGACATAAATTCCATTATGAAACAGAAAATCTTTGCAGGGTATTTTTTCCCTTTGACAATATAAAAGTCCTCCGTGAAAACTGTGACTGGCAGGTTTATACGGGAGAGAAAAAAGAAAAGGGAGAATATACCATTACCGTTTCCCTTAAATTTGAGGATTATAATAAAACCCTTACAGCTTCTCTTGCCGGTGATACCCCCGATGATGAACGGGAGCTTAAAATGGCAACTCTTCTCTATACTCTTCTTACGGAGTATACGGGATATACTCCCAAATGGGGACTGCTTACAGGAGTAAGACCCTCAAAGCTTATGAACTCCCTTATTGAAAAAGACGGGCCGGAAGAAGCTAAAAAGTATTTTATGGATTCTCTCCTTGTAAGCGAAGATAAAACACTTCTTGCGGCAACAGTTGCAAAGGCAGAAAAGGAGATTATGGAACGTTCTGAGCCGGAATCTTTCAGTCTTTATGTTTCCGTGCCTTTTTGTCCTACAAGATGCAGCTATTGCTCCTTTGTTTCACATTCAGTAAAGGCTGCGGCAAAGCTTATTCCCGAATATACCGAACTTCTGTGTAAAGAGCTTTCAATATTCGGCAAAATAGCGTCGGAGCTCGGCTTAAAGCTTGAAACCGTTTATTACGGCGGAGGCACTCCTACAACGCTTTCTCCAGAGCAGCTGCAAATGGTAGGGGAGACAATCGAAAATTCCTTTGATCTGTCAACTGTTTCGGAGTATACCGTAGAGGCAGGCAGACCCGATACAATAACCGAAGAAAAGTTAAGGGTACTCAAAGCCCTTGGTGTTTCCAGAATAAGCATAAATCCCCAGACCTTTGAGGAGCACGTTCTCAAAAAAATCGGCAGATGCCATACTGGAGCACAGACTGAGGAAGCCTTTTCTCTTGCGAGAAAAATCGGCTTTGACAATATAAACATGGACCTTATAGCAGGACTTCCCGATGATACTGTGGAGGGCTTTGGCAGAACTCTTAAGAAGGTCACATCACTTGACCCTGAGGGAGTTACAGTTCATACCCTTGCCTTAAAACGTTCATCCGAAATAGTGACGGGCGGCGAGCTTGTAAAAACAGGCAGTATGGTTGCCGCAATGCTCGATGACGCTCAGAAAGTCCTTTCCGAAAAATACAGTCCTTACTATATGTACCGCCAGAGCAGATGTCTCGGTAATCTCGAAAACGTCGGATGGTGCAAAGAAGGATTTGAAGGACTTTATAATATCTATATGATGGAAGAGTGTCATTCTGTATTTGCCGCAGGAGCGGGAGCCGTTACAAAGCTTAAGCAGCCACGTGGAAAATATATAGAGCGAATCTTTAATTATAAATATCCATTTGAATATAACTCACGTTTTGATGAGCTAATGAAGCGTAAAGAACGCATAAAAACCTTTTACGGTACATATTAATCCCTTAGTGACAAGCCGCCGGAAAGGAGGTTTTAAAAGTGATTTATTCTGTTTCCGAGGTAAATAAAGCCGTCGCCGATGCTCCGGGAAAAATAGTGGAGCGGGCAGAAATGAAGTATGACGAGAGCCTTTTAAAGGTGTGCGAAAAAATAATTTCCGACAGTGCTGAAACTGTTTTTCTTGCAGGACCCAGCGCTTCCGGCAAAACCTCAACTGCCGCAAGGCTTTGTCAGGATTTGGAAGAACACGGAAAGCGATGTATAACTGTCTCTCTTGACGACTTTTACCGGGTTAAAGGAGATTATCCTCTGCTTCCCAACGGCGCACCTGATTACGAAACGGTTCACGCACTGGATCTGCCTCTTTTTGAAAAATGCTTTAAAGAGCTGTACAGTGAGGGTAAATCAGATTTTCCGCTTTTCGATTTCCATATAGGAACACGAAGCGATAAAGTTCGCAGAGTTGACTATTCTTCCTATGATGTAATGATCGTTGAGGGACTCCATGCTTTGAATCTTCTCATTACCGACTTGCTTCCCGAAGGGGAGAGTCTGAGGATATTTATAAATATTATCGGAGGATTTGAGGATGAAAGCGGAAATGAAATTCTCTCCGGCTGGCGTTTGAGATTTGTCCGCAGGCTTATAAGGGATTATCATCACCGAAACAGCGGTGCGGCAAATACTTTTAGACTCTGGGATATGGTTGTAGAGGGCGAGAAAAAGTATCTTTTCCCCTTTGAGAATAACCGTGATATCGCTGTAAATTCCATTCATGAATATGAGCCGTGTCTTTTTGCCAAAGAGGCGTCGGAAATTCTTTGGGAGCTTCCCGAAAGCGATTCACATTTTGAAATCAGCAGGGATTTAATCGAGCGTCTCAGACTCTTTGAGAGCCTCGATGAAAATAAAGTGCCCGAGAGTTCGCTGCTCAGGGAATTTTTATAAAGAAAAGGAGCTTAAAAGATGAGTACATTTGATGATTTTATTCAGACCGCTAAAAATGCCGCTGCAACAGTGGGCAGAAAAGCGACTACGGCTATAAACAGTGCGGAAATTCAAAATAAGAGAAACCGTGCTCTTGAGAATATAGGCAGACTTTATTACGATACCTGCAAAAACGGCGTTGACCATGCAGAAGAAATAAGTTTGCTTATTGAAAGTGTGGATAATTATACAAGCGCACTGGAAAAGATTAACGATGAAGAAAACAGTCTTAAAAATGAGATAGAGTGCAAGGTCTGCGGAAAGATGAACAATGCAAACGCTAACTTCTGCTCAAACTGCTCCGCAAAGCTTAAATAAGAAAATTCCGGAAGAAAAATAAAAGGATGTCAAAAAACAGCAATTCATACTGAATGGAAGTGTTGTTTTTGGCAGAAAGAAAAAAACAGTCGCTGCTCAGCGGAGCCTTTGTGCTTGTTGTATCGGCGGTACTTGTTAAAGTTATAGGGCTGCTCTATAAAATCCCTCTTACTGCCCTTCTCGGGGAGGTAGGCAGAGGATATTTCAGTGCAGCCTACAATATTTTTACCCCTGTTTACGCTGTGTCAATGGCGGGACTTCCCATTGCTGTTTCGGGAATGGTTTCCCGCAATATGGCGCTGGGAAAATTTAAACAGGTGAAAAAGACTTTTAGGGTTGCGCTTTCCATGTTTGCCGTTACGGGAATAGGAGGTACAGCCCTGCTTTTGATTCTTGCCTATCCCTATTCCTTTTGGCTGATACATTCTCCCGAAACCTTTAAATGTATAATTGCGATTGCTCCGTCGGTATTTTTCTGCTGTATCATGTCAGCATACCGTGCCTATTACGAGGGACTCGGTAATATGGTTCCCACTGCTGTATCCCAGGTGATTGAAGCGGTTGCGAAAATGGCTTTGGGTATTGGATTTGCTTATATGGTTATGAAATACGGAATGAGGGAATATGCAGCTACCGGAGCCGTGTTCGGAACACCGGCGGCAGATTCCCAGCAGGCTCAGAGTCTTTTGTATCCATGGACGGCATCAGCTGCAATACTCGGCGTAAGTGTGGGAACTGTGGCAGGCTGGCTGTATCTGTGGATTTACAAAAAAATTCAGGGCAGTATTTTTACGAGGACGGAGCTTATAAATTCTCCTCTTGCGCAGAAGAGCCGTGAAACTGCCCGTGAAATGATAGCGTTTTCAATGCCTGTAATGACAGGCTCCGTAATTTTGAATATCACTAATTTTATTGATAATGTGGCGGTGCAGAATCGTCTTGCCTCTGCAGTTATGCGGGATACGGCAGTGATTAAGGAAATGTACGGCGCAGCTTTGGCTGCATCCGGAACCCTCGACAAGGATATAAGCGTGTATCTTTACGGAGTGTACGGAGCGGTTATGGATTTCCGTTCTCTTGTGCCGACGGTTACAATGACTCTTGGTATAAGCGCTATTCCCATAATTTCCGCAGCATGGGCAGTGAATAATAAAAGGGCAGTACGCAGAACGGTGAATTCGGTTATCAGAACTGTAATGCTTGTGGCTTTGCCGGCAGGATTTGCCATGGCAGTGCTTTCAGAACCTTTGCTCAGTCTTATTTACGGCGGAACGAGAACTTCAAATATGGTTGGAATCGCCGCACCGATGCTTGCAGCATATGGTTTTGTCACTCCCATTATGGCGGTTTCGGCTCCTGTCACTCATATGCTTCAAGCTGTGGGCAGAACCGATGTACCTGTAAAATCCCTGCTAATGGGAGCAACTGTAAAAATTGTGGCAGATTACATATTGGTAGGAAATCCGCAAATAAATATCTACGGAGCGCCGGTTGGCTCGATACTCAATTATACTATTGTGGTTTTTTATGAGCTTGCCTGTCTTGTGGCAGAAACGGGAGCAATGCCAGATATAAAATCGGTATTTTTAAAACCGTTTTTCTGTGCCTTGATGAGTACCCTTACGGCAAAGATGGCCTTCGATAATTTAGGCAATGTGCTTTCTACTCCATCAGCGATAAATCTCTTTATAAGTATCGCCGCTGCTGTGATCGTCTATTTTACACTTCTGCTGTTTATAAAAGGTATTTCCGGAGAGGATCTGCGAATGCTTCCAAAAGGAGAAAAAATTGCAAAAACACTTGAAAAATTCGGCCTTTTAGGGTAGTATAGTAAGGTAATATTTTCATGTAGGTATGAAGGTCGAGAAAATGGTCGAAAACTTTGAATTTAAGCCGAATTACGGCGTAGAAGATCTTGTAGAAATAGTAAAGCTTCTTCGTGCCCCCGGCGGATGCCCCTGGGATGCAGAGCAGACCCATGAGAGCATAAAGAAAAATTTCATAGAGGAGACCTATGAGGTTGTGGAGGCTATAAACAAAAAGGATAACTCCATGCTTCTTGAGGAACTGGGCGATGTTCTTCTTCAGGTTGTCTTTCATACTGAAATGGAACGTGAAAAAGGCGGATTCACATTGTCCGATGTAGCGGATGGAATCTGCAAAAAGCTTATTGAGCGTCATCCCCATGTTTTCGGCACTGTGGAGGTAAGTTCCACCGATGAAGTGCTTTCAAACTGGGATGATATAAAAAAGAAAACCAAAGGACAGAAGAGCCAGACACAGTCAATGCTCTCAGTGCCCCGTGAATTTCCGGCATTAATGCGTGCCCAGAAGATTCAGCATAAGGCGGCGAAAGTCGGCTTTGACTGGGATAATGCAAACGGAGCTTTCGATAAGCTCACGGAAGAAGTCAGCGAGCTTAAAGAGGCCATGGCAGAAAAGAATACCGACCATGTTTTTGAAGAAATGGGAGACGTTTTATTTTCTGCGGTAAACATTTCGAGGTTTGCCGGCTGTGATGCAGAAGAGGCTCTTACAGGTGCAACTGATAAATTCCTTGAAAGGTTTTCAAAGGTAGAAGCACTTGCCGCCGAAAAGGGAATTGATATGAAAACGGCAGGCATCGAGAAGCTCAATGAGCTTTGGGATGAGGCAAAGACTTCTGAAAAATAAGTTAAGTGTACATAGGGCTTAAATTTGCCTTATATATAAAACAAACAAATTGGAGGATCACTAAAGATGAACAAAACAGAGTTTGTAGCAGCAGTTGCTGAGAAGGCAGGACTTTCAAAGAAAGATGCAGAGAATGCAGTTTCAGCCGTATTTGCAACAGTAACTGACGCTCTTGTTAAAAATGAGAAGGTACAGCTTGTTGGTTTCGGTACATTCGAGGTTCGTGAGCGTGCTGAGAGACAGGGCCGTAACCCCAAGACTGGTGAGGCTATGACAGTTGCAGCATCTAAGGTTCCCGCTTTCAAAGCAGGTAAGGCACTTAAAGACGCTGTTAAATAATTGAACTTAACTCATAGTGGAGGGGATTTTTATAAAGTCCCCTCTATTTTTTTATTAAGGGTAAAAATACATTGAAAGGAACAGCGCTGATGTGAGCTTTTGTTTGGCTGAATAATTGGCGCTGTACGGAATAAAAATGAGACTCGATAAATATCTTAAAGTATCACGAATAATAAAAAGACGCACGATAGCAAATGAAGTTTGTGACGCAGGCAAGGTGATGGTCAATTCAAAGCCTGCACGAGCTTCATATAATGTTAAAGAGGGCGATATAATAGAGATAACAATGGGAACGGGAACAATAAAAGCAGAGGTTCTCACAGTTACGGAACACGCAACAAAAAACGATGCGCCCCTTATGTATAAAATAATAAAATAAATTTCGGATATAAGTTCTAAAAACCTTCTTTGCCGCATATATTTTTATATAACGCAAAGGAGGTTTTATTTATGGCAGAGGTAAAAAGTGCGGGAGGAGTAACAATGCCCCACAATGTGATTCTGGAGGACAGGCGTTCACTTTCCGTGTCGGGAGTTTCCGATGTGGACAGTTTTGATGAGCAGACAGTAATTGTCTATACGGATAAAGGTGAGCTTACCGTAAGGGGAAGCGAACTACATATAAACCGTTTGAGTGTTGAAACGGGAGAGCTGCTTATAGAGGGAAATATTTCATCTCTTACATATGCGGACGAAATGCCCAAGAGCTCAGGATTTTTCAGTAAGGTGTTCAGGTGATGCCGGTAATATCGATAACCGAGCAGACGAGGCTTTTTCTGCTTTCCTGCGGAATGGGTTTTCTGCTGGGAATACTTTATGAGATTTTCAGGCTTCTAAGAATGATGTTTTCTGCAAAAAAGAAAAGTATATTCATTTTTGATATAGTTTACAGTCTCCTTGCCACGTTTGTGAGTTTTGTTTTTATTCTCACGGCAAATAGGGGAAATGTAAGGTGGTATATAATTTTCGGAATTGCGGCGGGCTGGATTATATACTACTTTGCTCTGGGCGGAATTGCAGTTAAGTTTTCGAGGTTCATAACGGGATGCGTTAAGAAGATGATAAAGTTTTTTGTAAAAATTCTGACATCTCCGTTCAGGCTTATTAAGAAGCTTTTTAGCAATATATCGGATAAATTAGTTAAAACTGCTAAAAAAGGATGAAAAAAATTTTAAAATAATTCTGATTTTATATTGAAACATCAGGGTGCAATATTGTATAATTTATTAAACAGACTGTACCTTCTTGTTTAAGACGAAAGAAGTTTAAGATATGAGAAAAAATAAAGATAGAACAAAAAAGAGGAAAACAAGTTTTTTGCTCGCCTTGGGTGCATTTGCCTTGGCGGGTTACTTTGCTATTACGCTGATACAGCTTCAGATAGAAATAAGTGAGAAAAAAGAAACACTTGCCCAGGTTCAGGCTCAGTATAATGAAAAAATTGCTGAGAATAAAGAACTTGAAAAGGTCATTGAAGGCGGTAATGAAGATGAGTACATCGAACGTATTGCCCGTGACAGTTTGGGTTATGTAAAGCCCGGTGAGAAAGTTTATTACGATATTTCATTCGGAAGCTGAAAGTGAAGATAAAATTGGAGGTTAATGCTTTTTTATGCAGTTAGAGGTAGGAGCAATCCTGGAAGGCAAGGTAACAGGTTTAACGAATTTCGGAGCATTTGTAAGTTTGCCCGAGGGTAAAACAGGAATGGTGCACATTTCAGAAGTGGCACCTACATATGTAAAGGAAATTCGTGATTTTCTCAGTGAAAATCAAGAGGTCAAGGTAAAGGTTATGAGTATAGGTGATGACGGAAAAATCAGTCTGTCAATCAAGCGTGCTCAGGAACCTGAACGTTCTGAACGCAGTGAGCGTCCGAGAGGAGGACAGCGTCACGGTTCAAGGCAGGGCAGATCTGCTGCCAATGTCTGGCAGGGACAAAAATCCGCTTCAACCGAAAATATGTCATTTGAAGATATGATGGCTCGTTTTAAGCAGGTGAGCGAGGAGAAAATGTCTGATTTAAAGCGTTCCTCCGAGGCAAAACACGGCGGCTTTTCAAGGCGTGGCTCTTCAGGCAGACAGTAATTTGCGGTAATGAGCAATTTTGACGGAGTGTTATTGCACTCCGTTTTTTTGATATTTAAATTCAGAGGTGTTTAATATGAGGGAAATTGATGTTTCTCTGATTTCGGAAACAGTAAAGGAACTTTGTATAAAGGCGAATAAGATTCTCCCCGACGATCTTGCGGAAAAAATTAAAGAGTCCTGCTCATGCGAGGAGGAAACTCTTCCAAAATCCATAATGTGCGACCTTTGTGAAAATCTCAAGGCAGCAAAAGAGCTGGATGTGCCCATTTGTCAGGATACAGGCATGGCGGTTATTTTTGCCGAGGTAGGTCAGGATGTACATATCACAGGCGGAAGTTTTGAGGATGCCGTAAATAAGGGAGTTCACGACGGATATGTAGACGGACTTCTCCGCTGTTCAGTGGTGGGCGATCCGCTTGAAAGAGTGAATACAGGTGATAACACGCCGGCTATTATCCATACCCGTATTGTACCGGGTGATAAAATTTCAATAACCGCTGCTCCAAAGGGATTCGGCAGCGAAAATATGAGCCGTCTTAAAATGCTCACTCCGGCAGCTTCTGCTGAGGATATTGTGAATTTTGTTGTAGAAACAGTACGTCTTGCAGGCAGCAATCCCTGTCCGCCTATGGTGCTGGGCGTCGGTATCGGCGGAAATTTTGAGGGATGCGCATTCCTTGCAAAAAAAGCGCTTTGCCGTCCTGTAAGTGAAAGGAACAGTAATCCCTTTTATGCAGAGCTTGAGGAAAAAATCCTCAAAAAGGTTAATGAGCTTAATATCGGGCCCCAGGGCTTTGGCGGAAAGACAACCGCTTTGGCAGTGAATATCGAAGCGGGAGCCACCCATATTGCCGGACTTCCTGTTTCAGTAAATGTGGGATGTCATGTAACACGTCACGCTTCAAAAATCATATAAAAACAATAATTTATTCATATTACATCTATACTTTTCTGTGTATATGTGCTACAATATAGACACAGAAACAAAGTTTCTGTTAAATCAGGTGAAAAGGTTTCACCGTTTTAAAGGGGATGGAAATATGAAGATTACAGTTATCGGACGTAAATGCACACCGAGAGAATCCTTTAAAGAGCGTGTTGAAAAAAAGCTCAGCAAGATTGAACGCTTTTTCGGTGATGAGGCGGAAGCAAAAGTAACCGCCACCGTGGATAAAACATCCCAGTCAGTTGAGATTACCGTTTTCAACAGCGGAATGATCTTCCGTGCCGAGGAGAGAGCTGAAACACTTAATGAGGCTCTTGACAGATGTGCAGATTCCCTGATAAGACAAATGAGAAAAAATAAGACAAGAATTGAGAAAAAGCTTCGCCAGGGAGCCTTTGAGGTATATGCGGATGAGGAACCTGTGGCAGAGGAAGTTGAGTATGATGTGGTAAGAACAAAGCCAGTCAATCTTCGTCCTCAGAATGTAGAAGAGGCAATTCTACAGATGAATATGCTGGGACATGAGTTTTATATGTTTCTCAATGCTGAAACAGGCGATATAAATGTAGTTTATCGCCGTAAAAACGGCGGTTACGGTTTGCTTGAACCGGAGAAATAAATGTTAATAATCGGGCGGGGCTTGTACCCCGCCTGTTTTTTTGATAAAATCTATACTGCGGATTTGGCGAATAAGTGAAACAGCAGTAAGCCGGATCAATGAATAAAGCAAAGGAATGTTGAAATTATGAATATAAAAATGTCAGCTCCCTGTCTTTTGGGACTTGAAGGACTTGTGGCGGAAGAGCTGCGAAATATGGGTGCTGAAAATGTAGCGGCAGAAAACGGAAGAGTGTTTTTTGAGGGAGATGAATATATACTTGCCCGTGCAAATATATGTTCCCGCTATTCTGAACGTATACAGATTGTACTTGGAGCCTTTGAAGCGAGAAGCTTTGATGAGCTTTTTGAGGGTACAAAGGCATTGCCTTGGGAAAACTGGATTTCAAAGACAGATACTTTCCCTGTTAAAGGATACTGCCTTAACTCAAAGCTTTTCAGTGTAAGCGACTGTCAGTCCATAGTGAAAAAAGCAGTTGTTGAAAGACTGCGTTCAAAGTACGGAGTTTCATGGTTTGAGGAAAGCGGTCCTGTGCATCAGATTCAGTTTTCAATTATGAAGGATAAAGCTCTGCTGCTTCTTGATACTTCAGGTATAGGACTTCATAAAAGAGGATACCGTCCTGCATCGTCAGCGGCTCCTATAAAGGAAACCCTTGCCGCTGCCATGGCTAATCTTTCAAGGCTCAGGGGATATCATACTCTCTATGATCCCTTCTGTGGTTCAGGTACAATACTTATTGAGGGAGCAATGCTTGTTCAGAATATTGCTCCGGGACTTAACAGAACCTTTGCTGCACAAAGGTGGGAGGCAATAGATGAAGCAGTCTGGGAAACAGAGCAGTACAGAGCGCAGGATTTAATAGAGTATAATCCTGATTTTACTGCATTCGGTTCCGATATTGATGAAGAGGCACTTCGTCTTACAAGGATGAATTCAAAGCGTGCGGGAGTTGAGAAAAATATAATTCTTAACTGCCGTGACATAAAGGATTTTGAACCTCAGACCGAAAGAGGAACAGTAATCTGCAATCCACCCTACGGAGAGAGATTGCTTACTATAAAGGAATGTGAAGATATTTACAGGATTATGGGTGAAAAGTTTCAGCAGAAAAAAGGCTGGAGTTATTGCGCCATAAGTCCGTCGGAAGAATTTGAGAAATTTTTCGGCAGGAAAGCGGATAAGAGAAGAAAGCTCTATAACGGTATGATTAGATGTCAGCTCTATATGTATTTTAAGTAAATACTTTTTTCAGATGCGGTCCGGGAAAAGCTTTCCGGACTGTATTTTTATATGGAACAGCTGCTCGAATTTAAAATTTATAAAAAATATAAGAAAATTTTAAAAAAGTTCTTTTTAAGGTTTGAGTTATTATATTTGCCCTAATTCAGAAAATTCATTTTTTACATTCTGTTTTTCCGAAAAAATTATTTTTATTGCTTATTTGTACGCACATTCGCAATTGTAAATAATAGACAAATTTATAAAAACTGTATTAAAAAAATTGACAAAATGATTTAAATGGTTTATTATACAAAAGTCCCCGATTGTATTTCTGATTTTAGGTGAGGATCTATTTTAAGACTATGTCTTTCAGGGGAAGATAACAATTCAGGAGGAGCTTTATGAAATACTATTTTTTGATTAACCCTAATGCCGGAAAAGGAAAGGCAGCTGAATTTATAAAACCTAAAATTGAGGAATATATTGCAAAATCGGGAATTGATGCAGAAATATATATGCCGTCGTCAGGTAAAGACGGTCGTGAATTTGTACATAACAAGTGTATGACCGGCGAAAAGATAAGAGTATACGCCTGCGGAGGAGACGGCACTCTCTTTCAGATAATCAACGGAGCTTATGGCTTTGATAATGTTGAGGTTGGAATAATTCCTCTTGGTTCAGGAAATGACTTTGCCAAAATGCTTGGTGAAAAGGAAACGCTTCTTAATGTAGAAAATCAGGTTGAAGGAGCAGCTGTAAAATTTGACCTTGTAAAGTCAGGCGATACAGTTGGTATCAGTCACTGCTCAGTGGGACTTGACGCCGTTATATGTGCTAAAAAGGACGATTTTAATAAACCTGCTTTTATGACCGGTGAAATGGCTTATGTTGCTTCAACACTTTATTGTTTCCTCGGAAACATAGCAAGAAAAATTACTGTAAAAATTGATGACGGTGAGCCTTTTACAATTGATTCCATTTTCTGCCTTGCTGCAAATGCCCAGTGGTACGGCGGCGGATTTAAAAGTGCTCCTTATGCAAGCCTTACCGATGGAAAACTTGACTTTATTGTAGTTGAGAAAAAGCTTTCAAAGTTAAAGCTCTTCCCGATTATCGCCGCATATAAATCAGGTAATCATCTTACCGGTAAATATGATGATTTCGTTAAATTTAAGCAGGGTAAAAAGATAACAGTCCATAGTGATACACCCATTCCGATGATTTGTGACGGTGAAAGCACAACAATAACCGATGCAACTTTTGAAATAGTAGAGAAAGGTATTAATTTCATAGTTCCTAAAAACTGTGAATACTATAATACTCATAAGGATGAATTCCTTACACCTGCAACGGTATAAATCTAATGCTGAATATAATATATATTATATAATTGTATATATAATATCGCATTAAACTTGTACACTTAATTGAATAAAAGCATTCAAAAAAATCCGTACCATAATGGTACGGATTTTCTTTACCTCATTTGTCAACCTAAAAATAATTTTAAGTTGACAAACTCGAAAACGGTGGTTATAATAGTCAAGACGATAAAAATTCCGGAATTAATAATCTTATATGAGGAGTGACAGTCTTGGCTAAAAAACCACAGAAAATATATTATCTTTGTGCCACCGCCGTTTTTGCAGCATTTATAGGTATCTGTTCGCAGATACAAATTCCGCTTCCAATGATACCGATAAATTTGGCTCTTTTCGCAGTAAATCTTGCAGGAGTGCTTTTAGGTGCAAAATACGGAAGTTTAAGTGTAATTGTCTATGTGCTTTTGGGACTTGTAGGTGTGCCGGTGTTCAATAATTTTTCCGGCGGAGCAGGAGTGCTCTTTGGCAAGACGGGCGGATATATAATCGGATACATATTTGCCGCTCTTATTACCGGACTTTTTGCAAAGCGATTTAAAGAGTCACCGGTAAAACTGTATCTCGCAATGACTTTGGCAACTCTTGTTTGCTATGCTTTCGGAACAGCTTGGTTCATGGTAATAAATCATTCTACTTTATGGCTGACTCTGACCTATTGTGTGTTCCCGTTTATTCCGGGAGATATAATAAAAATGCTTGCAGTGGTGCTTATCAGCCGAAAATTGTCAAAGCCATTGGCAGCGTATCTGCCTAAATGAGCAATTAACCTGTATGCAGCACATATTATAAACTTACCACTGATAAAAAAATCAATTAGCAAAGGAAAACACCTTCCGTTTTGGAAGGTGTTTTTTTAAAGATTAGCCAGATCGTATGGTGTTTTCTGATAAACAAAGTAATTAAGCCAGTTTGAAAAAAGCATGTTACCTGTCTGACGCCATGTGATAGGCGGAACCCTGTTGGGATCGTCATTGGGGAAATAATTGTAGGGAAGCTTGGGATTGAGTCCACGGCGTAAATCTCTGAAATATTCATTTGAAAGAGTGTTTCTGTCATATTCTGAATGACCAGTTGCATAAAAGTTGCGGCATCCCATGTCGGAAATCAAATGAACGCCGGCTAAATCTGAATAAGAAAGAATCTGTAAGTCTTTAACCAAAGCTATGTCTGAACGTTTTGTTTCCGTGTGTCTTGAATGGGGTACATAGTATATGTCATCGAATCCACGCATAATCGGATGATTTAAATCAAGAGGCCAGTGGGGGAATACGCCGAAGCATTTTTCCTTAAGAGGATGCTTGGGTACACCGTAGTGATAATAAAGTGCGGCCTGAGCTCCCCAGCATATGTGGAATGTGGAGTAGACGTTTGTTTTGCTCCATTCCATGATTTCGCAAAGTTCCGGCCAGTAGTCCACCTGTTCAAAGGGGAGATTCTCCACGGGAGCACCTGTTATAATCATTCCGTCGAATTTCTCATACTTGACTTCATCAAAGGTTTTGTAGAATTTAAGCATGTGCTCCTCGGATGTGTTTTTGGCTTTGTGAGTTGCAGTGTGCATAAGTTCAACTTCAACCTGAAGGGGAGTGTTACTGAGCAAACGCAGTATCTGAGTTTCGGTTTCGATTTTGGTGGGCATAAGATTAAGGATTATAATTTTAAGGGGGCGGATATCCTGAGCGATAGCTCTGTCCTCCGACATAACGAAAACGTTTTCAAGCTCAAGGACATGCTTGGCAGGTAAAGCGTTATCTATTTTAATAGGCATATCGAGCACCCCTTTCTTAATCTATAAATAGTGGAATAGCTTAAGTATAGCAGAAGCAAAAGAGCAGTGCTGCCAGAATGAGTGATTTCTTTCGTCCGATTCTTTCGCTGACATTTCCGGCAAAGAAGTTACCGATGAAGGTTGCCAGCATGGTGGTGCTTACAGCCAGCCCTTCCTGAAAGGAGCCGGATTGCAGACCGAAAAAGTCGCCGAAGTACATGCTTGCTCCCGATACATTGGCCGATATGCCCAGCAGCAGACCACCTATCGAGACGATGAAGCAGGTGATGTACAGATATGCATTGTTTCTTTTATCCATTGATTGATTTATTCAGGGTAAATAATTACAGTGTGTTTATTGGGGCAGTTTACTCCAATCCAATTCCGCAGCATGTATATAGCCGTTGCCCGAAACTTTCTCTTTCCAGTGGTTGCTTACATATTCACTTTGCTGAATACGTGAGTCGCATTGCTGGAAGGTTACATTTACTATCCACATCGGTTGAGAGAGCCATTCTACATTGATGTAAGAGAAAGCTTTAACCACATCGCTGTTTTCTTCGATAACACTGAAGAATTTGGTGAACCACTCATCCCATATCTTCCGGGCTATCTCAGGCTTTTTAATATCCGCATCGAAGTAAGTCTGTCCCTTCTGGAAGACGGGAGTCGATTCGGCTATGAATACCGGTTTGCCTTTCATCCGGGCAAATTCGATCATTACCTGATCCGGCTGCCCGAAATAAGAGTAGGCACACCAGTCCACATATTCATCTCCCGGATACCATTTCTGCATATCGGATAGGGGAGTACCATCTCCTTTGGATTGCCATACATAAGCTACGTTGCGGATGCCTGCCGCATCAAAATGATCTTTGATGTGTTTGTAGGCGGGGATATACGTTTCGGGTACATAATGATTCCAGTCTGTACCGTCGAATTCATAGCCGATACGCAGAAAGACGGGACGGGGAGCAAGCTTCTTGAACCATTCACCTATTATATCCAGCTTCCGGTCGTATTTGCCGGATGCTATGTCCGTTTCATTTCCCACAATGGCAAGCCCTACGGCGATCATTGAGTTATTGAAACGTTCCGATTGAGGGTATAAGTTGGCACAACAATCACCTGAACCCCAATTGTCGATATCATAAAGACCGGATACTTTATCGGTGTCGCTACCGCCCAGTCCCAGATAAACGGTTATTCCTGCCGGAGTCTGGAAATGATCGCAATAGCCTTCATTGTACTGTTCCAGTCCGCCTACAGCTCCTAAATCCTGACCGATGAAGACAAAGCATTTGCCGTCTTCAGGTTCGTATTTGGAGAGTTCCCGCTCGTTAGGTTCCGGGGCGGGGGTATCATGCTCTTTATTCTCACATCCGATGCAGGAGGTGAAAAAGAGGGGAAGTATGATATACTTTAATATTGATTTCATGATTGATATGAGTTTATAGTTTCATTGTACTTAGTTACGAGCTACAAGCTACAAGTGCCTTTCGGAATATAGCGCAGCTACTTGTAGCTTGTAGCCGGTAGCTC
>OGWT01000160.1_pt1 | contig 49467 bp, 38 predicted proteins | sample 1576101 | NCBI WGS metagenome assembly OGWT01 (sample SAMEA3541481, study PRJEB24748) | human gut metagenome | biome: human gut; feature: human-associated habitat; material: faeces | place: China | collected 2012 | reverse complement strand
TCAGCTGCTTCCCAATGGCTTTACGGGTCATCTTTGCGGTGTGTTTGCGGCAGCGGACATACTTCAGATAGTCTTTCCGGGCTCGTTTGCGATAGGTACGGGGCTTCTTGCCGTCGGTGGGGCTGTGGAGAATATCCAGCAGCTTCTCAGCATTTTCTCTGGCTTCATTCAGAAGGGAAACATCCTGGGGATACCGGATATTGGACGGTGCGCAGGTGGCATCCACGATTATCGTGCCGCTGTTCCCTCCACCATCGGGCTTGTTATCATCCTGGTTATCGTTATCTTCTGTTTTCTGTGCTTCTTGGATGACCATTTCATTGATCTGAGCCAGAACTTCCGGCGTCAGGCGTTTTCGGAAATGCACCATAGAGGACGCATCGAAGGGCAGTTTGCTGTCGTCATAGCCCGCATACCCACAGAAATACTGCAAATATGGGTTCTCCTGGATCTGCAAAACAGTTTCCACATCGGAATACCCGTATTCCCTCTGGATGAGACAAGCACCCAACGCCAACTGAAGCGGCTTGGCCACATTCCCGGTCTCGGAAGGAAACAGATCCGCGTACTTTTCCTCAATCTTGTCCCATGGGATGCTCTGCGCTTTCTTCACCCAGCGGTTGTCTTCCCGCAGGCGCATACCCATGGGCTGCTGAAAATCTGACAGACTGATCTGTCCGTTGCTGTACCGATACATACACGTTCCCTCCAAGTGCAAGGGTTTTGCCCGCTTTTTGTCGTTTCCCTTGCACCTATTATAGCACAGATTGCCGGGATTGCCTTGTGTCGCAATGCTTTTTGGGTTGGTCAGCAGACATTATATAAAGCGTTTTGTGGCAAAATTCTGCTGATTTTATATAGAAAGCGGGGATCGCCGGCCGCCCGGCGACCCCCTTGAGTCCGTCAGATTGCTTATTCGCCGCGGCTCATGAAGCTGTCGTATGCTTCCTGATGCAGCTGAATCAGGTTCTCGATGCCCATCTTCTGCAGGGTGTCCATGTAGGTGTCGAAGTTCGTCAGCGGTTCAGCGCCGGTGATGAACTTGTAGGTCATTTCGTTGATGTAGTTGCTGATGTTGTCGATTTCCGCAACCGCCTTCTGCGCGTCGGTGGTCAGGTTAATCGCCGCCGGATATTCCAGCGCGTTGGAGGCCTGCGCCCACAGGCAGGAGGATGCCACATACTTCTCTTCGCGGGTCGCCATCGTGTAGTCAGCCGCGCCCCAGCGGGGGAAGCTCACGTGGGACATTGCATAGCGGAACTTGACGGGGAACGCGCCATCGTAGAAGTTTTCGCAGATGGTGTTCGCCCATTCGGTTTCCACCTTCTTGCCGGTTTCGGGGTCGATGGTGTAGGTGCCGTGGCCGTTCGTCCAGTCCTGCTTGGCGTTGATGGGGTCAGAATCTTCCGTGCCCCACGTCGTGCAGTTGGTGCCTTCCTCGGAGTACATGGCGTCAATCAGGCGTGCAGCCGCTTCCACGTTCTTGCAGTCGGTGGAGATGACGGTGGACACGCGGTCGCCGTAGCTCATGCCGTAGTTGTCCGCATAGGACACGCCGCTGCCATCCACGCACGCCGGCCACTGCACGGCGACGAAATCCGCATTGGGGTTCTTTTCCTTCACCTGCGGCAGGCGCTGCTCCCAGAAGTTCGCCAGGCCCTTCCAAGAGCCCGCGAGGTCAGCGTACAGGTTCGGGTCAGCGGAATCGGCGAGCGTGCCGTTTTCGTCCGCATACACGTTCTGCACCAGACCCTCGGCGTACCACTTCGCCATCGTTTCCAGATATGCCTTGTATTCTTCGGAGTACTGGCCGTAGCCGACCTTGCCGGTTTCGGGGTTCACATACCAGCCATTGGTGATGCCGAACGCGGGCATGAACAGCAGCAGTCCGCCAGAGCCGGCGTCGAAGGGAATTTCATCCTGTTCGCTGTTGCCGTTCGGGTCGCCTTCCTTGAACGCGGTCAGCACGTCGTACCACTCGTCGATGGTCGTCGGCGCTTCCATGCCCACGTTCTCCAGCCAGTCCTTGCGCATCATCAAGCCCCACCACGTGACGGACGCCTTTTCGAGGTCAGTCACCAGCGGGTTGATGGGCGTGAAGTACAGGTAGCGGCCTTCGTCATCCATCAGCGTCTTGGCGACCTGCGGATTTTCCTCCAGCAGCTTCTTGTAGTTGGGCATGTACTGGTCGATGACATCGTTCAGCTCGATGATGATGCCGTCGGCGTACATCTGCGCCACGCCGCCGACGTAGCCCAGACTGTTGTTGTGCTGCCACTGGATGATATCCGGGTAGTTGCCGGATGCCATCATCGCCACATACTGCGCCTGGATTTCGTCGCCATTGCCGCACACGACCGTCCAGTCAATGTCAACGCCCGCCATCTCCTGAATCTTCTGGAGACCAACGAGGGTTTCGTAGAGATACGGTTCGTACTGTGCCGTGCCGCCGCGGACGTAGTACGTCACGGTGGGGTTCTCCGCCAGCGCGGGAGCGGCGAGTGCCAGCAGCATCGTCAGCGCGAGCAGGGTAGACAGGAACTTCTTCATGGGGAAACCTCCTTTTTTATTGGAATAACTGTATGCTCAACGGCGTGCGCCATTGAAACCGATGGAAATGGGAAACCAGTTGGATGAAAAACACATGTCTGCGTCGATGGCATGATTATACACCAGCTCCGACGGTTTGTAAAGCCCTTTCGCAAAATTTTTCTTCCTATTATAATCGGTTAAAATGCGTATAGTAAACACACCCGTCGCCTTTTTGCATAAGGAAACAGAATCGGTATATTCATGCATGATGATGATGGTTATACTATTTCCAAATGAGAATGCGCCAAGATGCGCCGCGAATTTTTCATTCTGGCTAACGTGAATGAAACGCAGCGTAGCAGCGCTACGCTAAGTGGAATGAGCGGACGCAAGCGCGGAAAAGGCGCGAGCAGATGGCGCAGGTGAATTTGGAAATAGTATTAGATACCCGTCAAGCCGCTGCGTTCCACGCCCTCCATGAACCGCTTCTGAAGAATCAGGTAGAGAATCAGAATCGGCAGGATGCACAGGAACGTCGCCGCCATCAGCATCGCTTCGTTGAAGATGATGCCCTCAATGTCGTTGGTCTGAATCATGGTGTGCTGCTCCTTGTTCAGCTCCGCGTAAAGATTCGGCAGGCTGTTGGGCAGCATCTTCAGCCAGACAGAGTTGAAGTAGACCCCCGGCTCGAAGTAGTCGTTCCAGTGCCAGACGATGGAGAGCACCGTGCATACTAACAGCGACGATTGGCTCATCGGCAGCATAATGTGCAGGAAGGTGCGGATTGGCCCGCAGCCGTCCACGCGGGCGGCTTCCTCCATCTCGTAGGGCATCCCGGAGAAGAACTGCCGGAAGAGGAAGATGAAGAACGCGCCGTTGAGCCCGAAGCCCAAGAACGACGGTACCACCAGCGGCAGATAGTACTCGCTGTTGAGCCAGCCCCAGTTGGAGAACTGCATGTACTGCGGGATGATGACCGTCTGCACGGGCACGAGCATCGTCAGGATGACCATCGCGAAGAGCGCACCCTTGAAGCGGAATTTGTACCGCGCGAAGGCGTACCCCGTCATCGCGCAGGAGAGCACATGCCCCAGCGTGCAGATAATCGCCACCCGCGCGCTGTTCCAGACGTAGCTCTTGAACATCAGCTTGCGGTACGCCACGGCGTAGTTGCTCCACGTGAGTTTTGAAGGCAGCCACTTGACCGTAATGTTGATCAGGTCGTCATCCGTCATCAGCGACTGCGTAATCATCTTGATGAACGGGTACAGGAACACGAAGCTGAGCGCGCAGAGCAGGAAGTAGAAGCCGAAGCGAATCACGCCGCCGCGGACGAGGCGTGACCAATGGCTGCTGCTCCGGCGCAGGCTCACATGGTTGTTTTTCGCCATCATTCTCACTCCTTCCCGCCGGATACGAACACGAATTTGCCCATCACGCCCATGCTGATGCCGCACAGCAGCAGCGCAAAGGCGAAGTACACCCAGCTCATTGCCGCGCCGTAGCCGAACTGCTGATTCGTGAACGACTGCTTGTAGATGTAGTCAATCACTGGGTTCGTCGCATCGGTGAAGAAGGCGACGATGGTGTAGACGAGGTTCATCAGGATAACCGGAGAAATCATCGGCAGGGTGATTTTCCAGAACATCTCCCACTCCGTCGCGCCGTCAACGCGCGCTGCCTCGTAGAGCGAGGAGGAAATGCCCTGCAAGCCCGCCAGAAACAGCACAATCTGCACGCCGGACTTCCACAGCACCACCGTGATGCGGTCGAGCACCCCCTGCAGGAACTCCGTCAGGCTGTGCCCCAGCAAATCGGCAATCAGCTGCGGCACAACGATGCCCGTGGTGATGGTCGTGCCGTCCGCGCCCATGCCGAGCATCTGCTTCATGACATAGCCCGCGCCGAGCAGCACCGGAATGAAGAACGCCGCGCGGAAGAACCCGCGTCCCTTCATCGGGCGGTTAATCAGGATGGCAATCGCCAGCGAGAACACGAGGCAAATCGGCGTATTCAGCAGCGTGTCCGACACCGTTTGCAGGAACATAGGCACAAAGTTCAAATCGTAGAAGAAGATGTGGCGGTAGTTCTCCATCCCCACAAATCCCATTTGGAAGCCCTTCATCTTCACAATTTCCGAGAAGGACAGGCGGATGGACGTGGTAATCGGCCCTAAGAAGAACAGGCAGAACCCCACCAGCCACGGCGCGAGGAAAATCAGCGCCTCGAAGGAACGCTTGCGCTCCATCGTCATTCTGCCGCCCGCCTTGCGGAAGGGCTTGCCCAGCACTTTTCCGATGCGCTTCAGGAAGTTTTCAATCGGCAGAAGGCCTTTCCGAATCCCCCGGCGGATGGGTGCAAGCGCCTTCCCTGCCGGCTGAAGCGCCTTGCCGATGGCGGATTCCGAAATCCAGCGCGGCAAATCCGTGTAGACGAACACGCCAATCAGCAGCAGCGCCGCCACCGCCATCACCCAGTCGTGATAGGCAACAAACACGATACCCGCGAGGATGAGCAGCGTCAATGCCGCCCGTCCGGCGCGCTGCCACCCGCCTGCTTTTGCACCGTGATTCACTGCGCTCCCTCCTTCGTCACCAGATAGCCCATTGCGGGGATGGTCAAGCCGTCCGCCTGCTGGTCGTGGTCAGCGTAATTGACGTACACCTGCATCCCGTTGTCGTACCGCACGCGGATGAGGTCGCTGGAAATCTTCGTGTGCTCCATCATCAGCGCGGTGCGCAGGTTGTGCAGGTCGCCATCCGCAAAATCCGTGGCAATTGCGGATACCTTGTCCAGCCACGCGCTGTACTGCGCCGTGAACAGGCTCTGATAGTCCGTGTACATCAGCTCTTCGGTGCTACTCCACGTCAGCTCGAAATACGGCATGTAGCCCATTTCCACCCAGCGGAGCATCTCGCGGTCTAAGTCGCTGGAGAGGTTGCCGGGTGTGGCGGTGTACGCGCGCACGCCGTGCATCACCAGCTGGTAGAACGGCACAGCCTCGGTCGTGAACTGGAAGCTGCTGTCCTTATAGGGCACTTCGGTCAGCAAATCCGCATACGGCGCTGCCCAAATCGCCCCTCCCTGCACGCTCACCTCGCCCAGACTCGCCCTTGCGTCCGCCAGCATCTGCTGATAGGCTTCAAGCGTCTGCTCGGTCGTCCACACATGCCCGCGGTTGTAGTTGAACGGAATGTACTGCCCCACGCGCTCCAGCCGAAGCCCGCTGACGGACAGCTTTTTGGCTTCCTTGGCAAAGACTTCGTACTTTTCGCGAATGACCTCCGGGCTGAGGATGAACGTTTCCTCGTCCGGGTCGGTCAGGATGGCGTAGTTGGAGAGGTACACCACGTCGTTGCGCTTGGAGTAGCTGCGGGTGTCCGTGTCCGCCTCGACGAAATTCGCCGTCAGCGAGAGCGTCGACCCCAATTCCGCCGCTTTCTGCGCCAGCGCGGTCAGGTCGCTGTTCTTGCCAACACTGCGTTCCACCGGCAGCGCGTCTGGCCAGTGCCCGTAGCCGCCCTTCGTCCAGCCCTTCAGGGCATACTTGACCTGCTTCACGCCAGCTTCCGCGAAAATATCGATGATTTCGCCCGCCTGCGCCAAGGTGGTCACGGTGCGCTGGGTGTCAAACAGCAGCCCTTTTTCCGGCGCGGAGAGGAACAGATCAATCGCGATGGTCTGCTCGCCCACGTCGGCGGTCAGGCCGCGCTGCATTAGGTAATCGCGGTAGGTGACCGCCATATCCGAGTAGGTGTCCTTCCCTTCCGGCAGGAACAGCAGGCGCACGGCGTAATCCACCGGCATCGCGTTCTTGTCGTAGGTCTTGATGGAGCGGCTCGTCACGCGCATGTCATCAAATCCGCGGCGGTACTGGAAGTTCGCGCACACGGTATTGACCGCCACAATCTTGGTGGACGGGCTGACGGAAATTCGGGTGCTCTCCGCGCCCTCCTCCACCACCGCCAGCATCGCGTTTCCGCCGATGGAAATGCCGTAGACGGGCATCATGACCGTTGGCTGCTTCTGATCGTAGAAATCCAGCATCTGCTGCGATTTTTCGACGTTTCCGTAGATGCTGAAGTACTGCGACAGCTCCTTGAAATGCGCGTAGTCGTCGAATTTCAGGATTGCGCCGCATCCGTCCGGGTAGAACAGGAAGCCGTCCGCGTTGTCCGAACCGGCGCAGAGGTACGGCATCATGTCGATGGAGACGATGGAGAAATCCGCATAGCAGTTGATTCTCTCGTACGGCACGCGCACCAGCACGCTTTCGTCCTCCAGCAGCACCTCCACATCCAGCGCAACGCCCGTCGTCGCCAAATCGTAGTGGAGGATGACGCCGTTCTCCACAATGTCATAGCTTGCGCCCAGCTGCGATTCGTTCAGCAGCACGGCGTTGGTAATCGAGCCTGCGCCCTTGACGAGGTTCGTGACGTTGACCGTCAGCAGCGAGTTCGCTTTCTTCTGGTTCAGCCCCGCCAGCTTGCCGGTGAACGTCGGGTCATTCATGCTGGATGACCATGTGACCCCCGTCTGCTTATCCAGCACCTCAAAGCCGCACAAATCCACCGAGAGGGACAGCGCCAAGCGTTCGTTTTCCGCCACGGGGATGCGCGTCTCTTCCGCCGCCGCGACGCTGAATACTGCCAGCAGCATCATCAGCAGGCATACAAGCATCCGTTTTTTCATTTTCTGCCTCCTGATTCAGTCAATTCTGTAAATCACTTCGTAGAACATTTCGCGAATCATCCCCACAAACTGGGATGCAATGGTGAACAGCAGCACCACCATCGCCCAAATCATCACCATCGTGAAGAGGGAGAGGAAAATCATCAGCACCGTTTTGCCGACGGAGTAGCCGTTCATTTCCTTGAGCGCGAGTATCATCAGCAGCACGACCCACACCAGCACGCCGACCTCCAGCGTCGCGAACAGCCCTATTTGGCTGCCGTCCATGATGCGGGAAGCAAGCGTCAATATCGGCGTAAAGACGATGTAGGGTGTGAGCGCGTAGGCGGAAAACAGCAGCGTTTCGGAAAGCAGCGTTTCGCCGTCCAAAATCGTGGTCATCATGTAGCTTGCCAGCACCCACGTCAGCACGGGCACAAACAGCTTGCCGCACTCCAGCAGCAGGTTCGCCTTGCGCACGGACACCGATGCCAGCGGATAGTGCGTGCCGTAGATGGACAGGATGCGCACCGCCAGCGTCAGCACGAGCAGGACGATCACCGGCAGCCAGTTTTTCTTTTCACCGCGGTGGCGCTTGATGTGCTCCGTCACAACAATGGGGTGGTAGAGGGTCATCAGGCACAGCTTCAGGCTCTTCATGGTTCACAGCCCCCTTCCCATCTGCACATCGTCCGCCCACTGGTCGGCTTTCTTCTTGAGGAAGCCAAGCAGCTTCACCAGCAGCAGCGCGCCCACGGCAATGCCCAGCACAATCGGCACAAAGTGCTGCCGGAACGTCTCGTGCCGGTATTCCGCGAACGCCTCGGAGTAGCCCTCCTTGTCATCCGCCAGATAGTAGGATGCCAGCGCGTCCTCCCAGTTCTCCTGCTTGCCCATCACCTTCGCCACGCCCTGATGCGCCAGCGCGTAGTTGCTGTCGATTTTCAGCGCCTGCTGCCAGTAGTCCAGCGCCTCGGCATAGCGGCCTTCGCCGTGCAGCGTCACCGCCTGATGGATGAGCTTGATGAAGTGCGTCGGTTTGAACACGGTGATAGACCCCGTGTTGTAGTCCAGCACATACAGGAAGCCCTCGCTGTCATGGTCGATGGACACGGGAATCTGGAACAGCCCGCCAACCGTGCCGATGCCGCCGAAGGTGCACAGCAGGTTGCCTTCTTGGTCGTACTGGTAAATCAGCCCCGTGATGCGGTCAACCACGGTGATGATGCCGTTGTCCTCCACCGTGATGTCCGCCATCGTCGGGTGGAGCGGCTTGCCTTCCTTGTCCTCCAAGGTGAAGCCGTATTTCTTTGTCTCGTAGGTGTTATTGCCGACGGAGTTCAGCTTGCGAATCTGCGCGGTTTCCTTGTTGGACAGGATGCCGTAAATCATGTTGTCCGCGCCGATGTAGAAGTTGGAGTAGCTCGCAGGCTCCTGCTTCACCGTGCGCTCAATCTGCGATTTTGAGCCGAACATGCGGATGAGCGTGCGCGAGAGCGAGAAGCCCACGTCGTCCGCGCCGAGGTAGCCGCGGAAGTTGTTCGCCTCGTCGATGGCAATCAGGTTCGCGCCCTTGAGGACGTAGATGTACCCCGTGTTGGCGACGAACAGCTTCTGCACGTCGAAGGTGAAGCTGTTTTCCAGCAGCGCCGAATCAGGCTTGCCATACGCCTTGCGGTCGGTGCGGTCGGCGTTCAGCGTCGCCAAGCGCAGATTGCCCGTGTCGGCAATCCAGATGGACAGGTCGTCGCCGACGTACACGCCGCGCGGCTTGGAGAGCTTCTTGCCGCACGCTTCGGTGATTTCCTCCAGCACCACGCCTTCGCGGTTCATCACCAGCACGCGGTTGTTCTCCGTGTCCGCGACGTAGAGCAGGTTGTCCTTGCCGATGAAAATGTCCTCCGGGTGATTCATGAAGCCGTAGTCATCAAGGTTCTTGAACGTCGTGTACACCTCATACGCCGCCGGAATCGGGATATAATTCTCGTCCTTGTCGGCGACGAAGGCATCGACCCCAACCGCCGCAAAGGCGCTTGACATCATCAGCAGTGCCGTCAGGAGACATGCGCAGAATCGTTTCATCATCGTTTGCCTCCCTTACGACTTGATGCCCGAATAGGACATGGTTTCCATCACCTTGCCGCGCATGATGGCGAACACGAGAATCGACGGCAGCGTGGTCAGGAACGTCGCCGCGCCCACCGTGCCCGCGCGCGCCACCACGCCCGCGCCGCCCGACATGGTTTGCAGCGCCAGCGGCATCGTCTTCAGCGCGTTGGACTGAATGAAGATGAGGGGCGAGAAGTAGTCATTCCAGTTGCTGACGAAGGAGAACACCGCCAAGGTCGTCCATGCGGGCTTGAGCAGCGGCATGGCAATCTTCCAGAAGATGTGCAGCTCGCGTGCGCCGTCGATGCGCGCCGCTTCCAGAATGGAGTCCGGCAGCTGCTCGCAGAACTGCTTGACCAGAAAGAAGTTGTACGCCACGGCGATTTTGGGGATAATCAGCGCCCAGCAGGTGTTCACGAGCCCCAGTTTGTTGACGACCAAGTAGTTGGGAATCGTCGTGACGTGGGTGGAGAAGGACAGCGCCGCCACCACGATGCCGAAGATGATGTTCGACCCCGCCGGACGGTGCTTCACCAGCCCGTATGCACCCAGACAGCACACCAGAATCGACGCGAGCACCGTCGCGACAGTGGTGAACAGGCTGTTGAAGATGTAGCGCGTAAACGGCACGGTGGAGGAGGAAAGCGAAGTCAGCAAATCCGAGAAATTGCGCAGCGTCGGCTTCTGCACGATGAGGCGCGGCGGATAGAGGTAGAGTTCATCCAGCGGCATCAGCGCGCGGCAGACCATTGCGAACAGCGGCAGCGCGCAGACCACCACCATCAGGCAGAGGAAGATGTACAGCATCACCCGCGAGAAGGAAGGCCGATGCATCCGAATGCGCTTTCTGCTGATTTTGAGGGATACCGTCGACATGGTTCGCACTCCTTTCTTATACTATTTCCAGATAAGAATGCGCCAAGATGCGCCGCGAATTTTTGCGTTCTGGCTAACACGAATGAAACGCAGCGTAGCAGCGCTACGCTAAGTGGAATGAGTGGACGCCAGAATCAAAAAGGCGCAAGCAGATGGCGCAGGCGAATCTGGAAATAGTATCATGTTTCGTCGTGGAACAGGCGCATACACAATCTGCCGAGGAAGAAGGTGATGAGGAACAGCACCATTGCCACGGAGGATGCATAGCCCATGTTGAAGCGGGTGAAGGCGTAATCGTACAGGTGGGCGACGATGGTGTGCGCGGCGTAGTTTGGGCTGGGCATACCCGCCACCGCCGTCGCCACGTCAAACACGGCGAACGCGCCCACGATGGAGTTGATGGCACCGAAGAGCATCTGCGGCTTCATCAGCGGAATAGTAATCAGCCGCAGCTCCTGAAACTTGTTCTTGATGCCGTCCACGCGCCCCGCCTCGTACATCGACGGGTCAATGTTCTGGAAGCCCGCGAGGAAGGACAGGAAGCCGTTGCCCATGCTCATCCAAATGGTGATAATCATGATGACCGGCAGGACGTAATCCGCATCCTTCGTCCACAGAATCGGCTCCATGATGATGCCGAAGCGCAGGAGCAGGTTATTGATGTAGCCGTAGCGGTCGCCGGAGAAGAGAATCAGCCAAATGGTGGACATTGCCACGCCGGAGGTGAGCGACGGCGCGTAGAACGCCATCGAGAAGAAGCCGCGCCCCTTCTTCACCAGCGTGATAATCCACGCCATGAGGAAGGAGGCGAAGTACCCCAGCGGCCCGGTGACGACCGCCAGCAGCAGCGTGTTCTTGAGCGAAATCAGGAACACGTCGTCGTCCAGAATCAGCTGTGCGTAGTTGCTTAAGCCCACGAACTTGGGCGCTTGAATCATGTTGTAGTTCGTCAGCGAGTAGTACATCGCCACGCCGACCGGCACGATGACGAAAATCGCAAACAGAACGAGGAACGGCATCAGGAAGGCGTAGCCGACCGCATTTTTGCGCAGCCACGCACGCATCCCTTTGTTTTTCTTCTGGCAGATGGCAGTCACGGGCTATCCTCCTTAATTATCCAATCCAAATTCCTTGCGCTTGTTGTTCAGTTCCTTGTTGATGTCCTTGACTGCCTTCTCCAGCATGTCGCGGGCATCCTTGTTGTTCACCACCACGCTGTTCCATGCGTTGATGATGTGCCGGCCCGTGAAGTAGCCGCCGGGCACAATCATCTGCTCGCGGGCGCTCTCCATCTGCGCCTTGATAATCTGCGCATGGCGGGCATCCCACGGGAGCGAGAAGAAGGATTCAACGTTCGCGGTGTTCCAGCGCGCGCCCGTGCCGAGGATTGCTTCCAATTCACGCCCGTAGCGCGTCTGCGTTTCCGCGCTCATCCACCACTTCAGGAATGTCCACGCCGCCTCCTGCTTGTCCGACTGGCTGAGGATGACCCCCGCCGTGGATGCCGTTGTGCCCACCGCGTGGCTGACTGTGCCGTCCGCCTGCACCGTGCCGGGGACGGGCGCAATCGACCAGCGGCCGTAGAGCTCCGGCGCGCTCGTGAGCAGCTGCAAGTAGCCCGTGTAGTTGCTGATGCCGATGGGCATCGTGCCCGTGCGGATGCGGGTGAAGAAGTTGCTTTCCGCGTCAATGCCGTAGTTGGCGTACATGTCCGTCCAGAATTTGAACGCCTTGTAGGCTTCAGGCGTGTCCAGCGCGGAGGATTCGCCGTCGCCGTTGTAGTATTCGCCGCCCATTTGCAGCAGCATCATCGTGAAGCCGCGCAGCGCACCGGGCGAGTTGGAAGATACCGACGTGTCCACCGGCAGGGAGAAGCTCATGTTGTTCTCGTACAGCCGGGGCAGCACGCGCTGGTACAAATCCGTCCACGTTTCGGGCAGGTCGATGCCCAGCTCGCGCATCACGTCCTGCCGGTAAATCATGACGGTGAAGTCCATCGTCTCCGGCAGGGCGTACACGCCGCCGCGGTAGGTGTAGGGCACGAGGCTCGATTCGTAGAACTGGCTCGCGACCTCCTCAAAATCGTCGAATTGGGTCAAATCCACCACGGCTTCGCGGAAGGCGAACTCGCCGGGCAGGTTGTAGTCCACCGAGAGCGCCACGTCCGGCGCTGTGCCGGAGGTCACGCTGAGCAGAATGGTGTTGACTGACCCCGTCGCCAGCTGCCCGGACGGCAGCACATGCAGGTTAACGACGATGCCCGTCTTTGGCGTGAAGTCCTCGTCTGCCAATTCCTTCAGAATTTCGCCCCACTCCGTGCCGCGGCCAATCCACACATCCAGCACCGTTTTTTCCGCCTCATCCGGCGCGTTTTCATCCACAATCAGCCCGACGGAATCGTAATCCTTGTGGAAGGACGCGAGGAAGTTTTCCACCGTCACGCCCATGCGCTGGAAGAAGTTCGACGTGGTGATTTCCACCTTTGCTTCCGGCGCGTGCACGACGATGTAGTCCACCGCCAGCGGGCACTTCTCAATGGACGAAATGTACGTGCCGAGGTTGGACTGTGCGTTGTCCATGTCGCTGAGCGCGCGCGGGATGCGGTCAACATCCTCCGCGAAGAAGCGCATTTGGTCGATGATTTGGCGATAGTTGCTCTCCATCGAGGTCGTTTCGTTGGAGATGGAAGCCAGCAAGTCGGCGCTTTCCTGCAAGCGGTCGACGAGATGCAGCAGCTGATCGGACAGCCCCGGCATCGTGCGGTAGAGGTCGTATTCGTAGTTGTAGTCAGGGTCAGTGCCCGTGATTTTGACGATTTCGCGGTGAATCTCGCTGAGATACGCGGTGTCCGCCTCCGTGCGCGTCATGATTTCGCCAATCGCCCCCAGCTTCACGGTCATCGTCAGCGTGTGCGTGCCCTTCGTCAGGTGGAAGAGATACGGTTCGCCGTCCGCGCCGTGCAGCGTCTCGGCATACCACTGGTCGCTGTACGGGAAGGAGTACAGCCGCAGCTCGTCGAAGGGAATTTCGCCGTCCACCATAATCTGCCGATAGGAGGGCATCCCCGCGTCGTTGTTCTGCTGCACCTTCAGGGTGATGGCGTACAGCCCGTCCTCCGGCACGTCGAAATTCCACGCGACCGCCGCATTCCCCAGCCGCCAGCGCCAGCCGCCCATCACATTCAGCACGCGGTTCGCGCCGGAACGCGGCTCGGTCATCGGGTCGGCATCGGATTCGCGGCGGATGACGTTCTCACTGCGCCACGCGCTGTTTTCCGCCTGAAACTTGATTTGCACGTTCTTGTCCGCCGCTTTCAGTCCCTGCGCCGCGTAGTCCGCCGCCGCTTCCGCGTAAGTCGGATGAGCCGCCGGGGCGACCAGCGCCAGCGTGCCCAGTGTCACCGGCTGGTCTACATAATGTAGGGAAATCTCGTGGCGGCCCGCCGTCAGGCAGAATTTGAGCGGGTCAACATACACGCCCTGCCCATCCGCCGCGCGGACGGTCTGCCAGAGGTGGATTTCATCCTGCCGCGCCCACACTTCATCGTCGATGGAGTTCTTGCGGCCGATTTCGCTCGCCCGCTCCACAAAGCGGCGGTATAAGCAGATGTTGTTCGCTTCCTCATACGGCACGATGCTGTCGATGGTCAAGCGGCGCTGCACTTTCGCCTCGTTGCCGTCCTGCGCGAAGTAGGTGATTTCCAATTCGTACAGTCCAGTCACGGGCACATCCACCGTCCAGACCGCCGTGCTTTCGCCGTCGCCGGTGATGATGGCCTCCTGCGCAAGCACCGCATCCCCCGACAAAATCGCCGCGCTGGGCAGCAGTTCAATCCGCGTACCTGCCGGCGCGTTCGGGGTTTCCTGATACGATGCCAGCGCCTCGTCATAGCCGATAGCGGTTTCCTCGTTCAGCGCGAAGAAATCCGACCATTCCTCTGCCGACGCGGTGAATGGCAATAAGCAGCAAATCGCCAGAATCAGAGACAGCACGATGCTACGCTTCACTTGGTTTTTCCTCCTCTTCGGCGTGCCCCGCTGCACACCGCCGTCATTTTCGGGGGGACTTGTTTCAAGCGTATTCTCTCACAGGCGGCGGCGGTTTTCAATCTTCAAAATGATGGTTTTTGTGTTTTTCGGTCGTCATTTTCCCATGCAGGACACAAAATCACCACCTAAAAAATTGTAGATGCCCCCTTTTTATATGCAGAATTTGCGTTTTGTCCCCTCTTTCCTTGAAAAAATGGTGGATTTGTGATAGAATAAACCCATGTGACTGGGAGGAGAAGGGAACATGTTCGGGCATCATTCCAAGACGTACTATAAGTATCTGGCATCCTATGGCGCGCTGCTGCTGACCGCCATCATCGCCCTCGTTTTCGTGTCGCAGGTGTTCTTCATCCGGCAGCTGCGGACGAATCTGGAGGACAACCACCGCGCGCTCGTGCAGCAGAGCGTGCAGGAGATGGACAGCGACCTCCAGCAGATTTACGACATCGAGTACCAGATTTCGACAGTCAATCAGAATTTCTTTTCCTATTATTTAGAAGCGCCCAGCCCCGTGCGCGACCTGCGGCTGGTGAACGAGTTCAAGAATCTGCTTGCCCCCTCCACCCTGATTTCCGAAATTGCGCTGGCGGACGCGGACGCCAAGATGGTGTACACCTCCACTGCCGTGTACTCCGCCGCGCTGTTCTTCGACCGCATCTTCTCCTTCCCGGAAGGCGACCCCGTGGCGAGCAGCCTTGCCGACAGCAGTCGCCGCATCATCCGCACGGCACAGCGGAGCGGCAGCGCGGAACGCTATCTGGCGTTCATCAACACGCCGTCGGTCTTTTCGCGCCTGCAAAACAGCGTCCTGATTTTCTTCGTGCAGGAGCGGCACTTCCTGTCCTTCCTCTCGCCGGAGAGTACCCCCAGCCAGCAGGGCGCGATACTGGACAGCAGCGGGCAGGTCGTCGTATCGACGATGGCACTGGATGCGCCGCTGACCGACGGCATCAGCACCATCCGCCTGCACGGCACGAATTACCTCATCTACCGCGAGCCGTCCTCCGTCCTGAACTGGACGTACTACTTCTTCCTCCCCGCGAGCGAGACGCTTGCGCCGCTCTACCGCGCACAGGCGATGCTGGCGCTGTTCCTGCTGGTGGTGCTGGCGGCGGGCACGCTGGTCATCCACTATGCGATGAAGGTGAATTACCGCCCGATACAGGAGCTGACCGAATCGCTGGGGCGGTCGGATGCGGATGATCTGGAGTCGCTGAAGGATGCGATTGCCTCCCTCGCCGAGCAGAACAACCACATGCGCAGTCAGCTGATGACCTCCCCCGACGGGCAGGCGCTGAAGGATTCGCTGCTGTTTTCGCTGCTCAAGGGCAAATTCGACTCTTTCGCTTCCTATAATATAGAGGCGGAAGCGCTGGGCATGTCCTTCACCAAGCCGTGCTATCAGGTGCTGATGCTGCGCGCCTTCAATCAGGATACCGCCATCCCCCGGCAGACGCTGTCCGCCATCTTTGCGGAGTGCTTCGGGGATGACTTCACGTGGCAGTTCCGCGAGCTGTTCGAGCACTCCATGTTCGTCTGTCTGGTTGGCATGGAGGCGGACGAGGAATCGAAGCTGGCGGATTGCTGCCGCCGATTGCTGGACATCAGCAGCGAAAAATACAATCTCGTGTTCTCCATCGGCATGTCCAACTGCTACACCGACGTGGCGCACCTCTCCACCGCCTGTTTTGAAGCCACGCAAGCCGTCAAGGAGCACTTCATCCGCGGACAGCATCAGCTGATTCCGTATCACGAGCTGACGCGCACCCTTGATGTGCCGTCCTCCGACCGCCTCGCCCTCCTGAACGACCTGCCCGCCCAGACCCCGCAGCAGCAGATGCAGACCATCCGCCGCTTCATCGACGGGCTGAAGGCGGACTGCGTGCCCTCCCTGCTGGCGAAAAGCTACTGCAACTCCGCCGTGCAGCTGCTGATGGCGGGCGGCGCGCGGCAGGTGAACATGGACGACCTGTTCACCATCACCTATCTGCGCACGGTGGATGATTACCTTGCCTTCATGCTCCACCTGCTGGAGCCCGACCCGAAGGCGCTTGTGCCGGACACCGCCGAGAGCGGCGCGCCGGTGACGGAGCTGCTCCAGCGCATCTACACCTGCATCGCGGACAGCTACGACGACTGCAGCTTCTCCCTGCAGGACGTTGCCGCCAAGCTCGACCTTTCCTCCGGCTACTTAAGCCAGTACTTCAAGCAGCAGACCGGCGACACGCTGACCAGCTACGTCGCTGACCTGCGCATCCGCAAAGCGTGCTCCCTGCTGGAAAGCACGACGATGCCGCTGCAAATGGTGTCCGAGTCGGTGGGGTACTACAATTTGAACAGCTTTATCCGCCGGTTTAAGCAGATTACCGGGCTGACGCCGGGGGAATATCGGAAAACAAGGCAATAAAAAAAGGGCAGGAGACGCATTTCCTGCCCTTTTTTGTGTGGATTTTTAGCTTTTCCCTTAAAACACAGCACGATTTAATACTATTTCCAAATGAGAATGCGCCAAGATGCGCCGCGAATTTTTCACGTTGGCTAACGCGAATGAAACGCAGCGTAGCAGCGCTACGCTAAGTGGAATGAGCGGACGCCAACGGGGAAAAGGCGCAAGCAGATGGCGCAGGTGAATTTGGAAATAGTATAAGGGAATCGTAAAGTGCATGAGGGGATTCTCTTCGGATTACACCTCCCGTATCCGCCCCTGCGCCATCTCCTGCACCGTGTCGCACAGCGCGTCGATGTCCTGCGCGAAGTGGCTGGCGAGCAGAATCGTCTTGCCCTGCGCCCTCAAGTCAAGCAGCAGCGCGCGAATCTCCGCAGCGCCATTTTTATCCAGCCCGTTCATCGGCTCGTCCAAAATCAGCAGCTCCGGCGCGTCCAGCAGCGCTTGCGCAATGCCCAGCCGCTGCCGCATCCCCAGCGAATACTGGCTCACCCGCTTTTTTGCCGCGGGGTCAAGCCCCACCAAGCGCATCAGCGCCGCCACGTCCTCGCAGCGCGCGCCGTTGCCTAACTTCGCCAGCCACAGGAGATTGCTCATGCCCGTCTCGTGCGGCAAAAAACCGGGGGCTTCAATCAGCATTCCCGTTTTGGGCGCAAAATCGCAGTCCGTGCCGATATTTTTACCGAATACGCTGATTTTCCCCGCCGTCGGCCGCAGGAATCCGCAGATGCATTTCATCAGCACGGTTTTGCCGCTGCCGTTCCGCCCGATGATGCCGTGGATTTTCCCGCGCATCAATTGCAAGGTAACATCTTCCAAAACCTGCTCGCTGCCGAACGACTTGCTGACGTGCTGCACGTCCACGACGATTTCACGCATCCGAAACACCTCCTGCAAAGTTAAACTGGAAGGTACACATTTTGATAGCAGCGAGAGCCATCAGCAGCACGGTCAATCCACCCAAAATCAGGTAGGAGACGTGCAGCCGCGGCAGCAAATCGTAGCCGAAATTGTGCATGGTGTAGGTGGCGTGCTGCAATGGCGAGAGCCACGCCGCGAGCACGTTGGCGTAATAGCGCATCTCCGTGGGCAGGTGCAGCCACGCCATGAAGCGCTCCGGCGTCAGCACAAATCCGACAAAATTCAGCAAAATGGCGGCTAATATGCCTATTTTCTTGCTTTTCAGCACAGTAAACAGCAGTTGCAGCATGGAAAGCAGCAGCACATACTGGAACATCAGCCCGAAAATCTGCGCGCAGCAGCCCCACGGCGTGGTCAGTTTGACCGTCTTTCGCATGACGGTGAGCGCGGTTTCAAATCCGGCGGGCGCAAAAGAGAGCATGGTCGCGGTCTCGCTCCAGCGATTCGTGGCGTACACATTGCAGCCGATGCACATCAGCATCGAGCTAAGCAGAATCATCAGGCAATAACCGAAAGTTACAATCAGCGTGGTGATGATTTGCCCGATGAGCCAGCTCCGCCGCGTCGTGCGGAAAATCAGGTAGCTTGCCGGCGTGTCCATGCGCGGGAAGGCGGAGAGCATCAGCATCAGCACCAGCGCGGCGTAGAGGATGCTGTCCCCGTCCGCGTAGCACCATACGAACGGCTCGACAAGCTGCACGCTGGTCAGGTACGTTCGGCTGATTTGCATCGTTTTGTCCGTCAGCAGCCAGCAGAGCAAGAAGCCCAGCGTCAGGCTTAAATAAAACCTTGGGTTTTTTCGCAGGCTGTACAGATTCCACCCCGCGCAGACGAGGGGCGGCTGCATTTTACACATATTCCCGGACACCTCGCTTCAAAAAGACGATTTGCAGGAGGATGGAAACAATTTCCAGCCCCGCAAGCATCCCGTCGCCGCCGTCAATCCAGTTTATAGGATTTAGCATCACCGCCGCCGGGAAAAAGCGCTTGCCGAGCATCATCAGCGCGTAGCACAGGCACAGCGGGCCGAGGTGCGCGGCGGAGGATGTTTCCGTTGCCAGCGCCATCACGCATCCGACGCTCGCCCAAATGCCCCCGCAGCGCATCCGCCGCAGGAGCGCCGCATTAAACTCTGCATTTATTTCCAGCAGGATGCCCCCGCCGCGGACAGCGTACAGAATCAGCCCCAACAGCCCCGCCGCCGCGGTCGCCAGCAGCGCCGCCCAAAACCAACGCCCCGCGAGTGCGCGGCGGACATCGCAGACAATCGCTTTCATCGGCTTAGTACCCAAAGCCGCGGTCAATCACCGTGCCGTCGACAGCGCTGATGGTCAGCAGCGACTTCGCCGGGTCGTCCGCATCAAAGAAATCCCACACGGGCAACATGGAAAAATTCTCCGGATTATCCCGATTCTGCACTCGCGAATAGCTGAGCGTGATGCGGTTGACCGTCATTCGGTTCGCATCCTGATTCCTGTACGCCAGATACTGTTCTTGAAATTGATATTTCAGCGGCAGCAGCTGCGCGGCGATTGTCACAATCTGGTCGAACGGCAGCAGCGTCGCCGCCTGACCGGACGCAAGGTCAATCGTGTGCGGCGCTTGCCACTGCATCCAAATCGCGCCATCGTAACGGTCAATAATGATTTTCAGCGCTTCGTACGGCGTTTTCAGCTGATAGGTGTCCTCAAAATTGTCGTACGCTTGGCAGTCCTCGCTCGTCCATGCCGTCGGCGCGCCGTTTACCTTTCGGGTAAAAATGAACAGCTCGCCGCGCAGGCTGCTCATCCCACCGTCGTACTCGTAGCCCATGCAGCGCCCCTCGTAGGCGAGCGCCGCCGGGCAGTATCCTCCAAATCGGCAATTTTCTGCTCCACCGTATCCGCCATGTGGTCAAACGCGCGCGCCAGCTCACCCACCTCGTCATCCGCCGAAATATTAACCCGCAGTTCATATGCCCCGCACGCGATTTTGTCCGAAATCTGTGCCAATTTCCGCAGTGGCGCGAGCGTTTTCCGCAGCATCAGCGGCAGCAGCACGCCGCACAGCAGCAGGCAGCCCAGCAGGGACAGCTGCGCCGCGCGCGTTAAATCGTTTATATGTTGATATGTCGATTCGATGTTCGCCGCGCGATAGACCGTCAGCGGTGTTTGCAGCACCGACATGGTTTGCGCGGATATCAGCAGGTGCGTCCCGCCCCGCTCGACGATGCGGCTGGCGGCGACGGCATCCTCCGCCATCGGCAGTGTTTCCATTAGCTGGCACGACGCCGTGTTGTAGTAGTACTGTCCGTCCATCACCAGCGACCACGTGCAGTCCCCTGTCTGCAACAGATGCGCATACGTCGAAAACGTGTACTGAATCAGCGCTTGCCGGGTGATGATATCCATGTCATAAGCGGTTGACGTACGTTCCAGCGTAGACAAGTGGTCGCAGAAAACCGCCGTGTCGCGCGCGCCGCTCTGGATCACCTGCTGAATCAGCTGGTCGGTCTCCTGTGCCACAAAATGGTACAGACACACGCTGACGGACAGCAAAATCACCGCAAGGGTGACGAGTGTCTGCTTGAGCCACAATTTCACGCCAGCACCTCCAGCCGATAACCAATTTTGTACACAGTGGCAAGTTCTCCGCCCAAATCCAACTTGCGCCGCAGTGCCGCGACGTGCACATCCACCGTGCGCGTTTCGCCGATGAACGCGTCGCCCCACACCTGATGCAGCAAATCCTCTCGCGTCATCACCATGCCCGGATGGCGGATGAACGTCAGCAGCAGCTCGTACTCCATCGGCTTCAGTGAAACCGGTGTTCCGCTTTTCGTGACTGTGTGGCTCGCCTTATCGACGGCGATATCGCGATACCGGAACCTCTGCGGATGCTTGTCCGACCGCGCGAGCACCTTTTCCATTCGCACGAGCAGCTCCAGAATGTCAAACGACTTGACGAGATAGTCCTCCGCGCCCAGCCGCAGCCCGCGCACCCGGCTCTGCACGTCCGCCTTGGCGGAGACGAAAATGACCGGCACGCCCTGCGCGCGCATGTGCGGCAGGAACTCGAAGCCGTCGATTTCGGGCAGCATGATATCGCACAGCGCCAAATCGAAGGGTTGATTTTGCAGCAGCTCCAGTGCTTGGCAGCCATCCGCCGTGCAAATGAGCTGATACCCGGACAGGCGCAGGTTGGATTCGAGCAGGCGCGAAATCGCCGCGTCGTCCTCGACGATGAGAATGCGTTTTGGCATGATTATCACCCACTTTAGTATAGCATGGGGCGGCGGGGATTGCGAGGGGCGGGGTGTAAATATGTTGTAAATTGTGGGAGAAGGGCGGGATGCGTACCTTCTGACACGGCAAGAAACTGGATAAAAACTGCGCGGCTTTGCCGTCATGGTGGCATCGCCGCGCAGCTTCTTATTGTTATTCCCCGCAAAACTTATCGCTGAATCCCCTCATGAAACAGATAGTGGTCAAAAATCCACACAACCTCGTGATCCAGTTCATTCTCCTGCAAATTCCATTCCGCGAGTTCCGCGCGAATCTGCGCTTTCTCTTCTTCCGTAAATCTGTCCAGCCGCCGATGATCCATGCACTCGATAGGGTCAATGCACTTGAAAAGCAAGCTGTCCGGATATAGCTGGGCGGCTTCCTGAAACAGCGTCTTCTTCCATTCAACCGCATTGTCGTCCGTTATCTCCCTGCCGTACATATAGTAATAGGTGTATTCCGGATTGAGATAAAAGCACATTTGCCATAGGAACTGCTTGCTCGTGCGGTAGTTTTTCAGCCCCCAAGAAATAATATCCAGCAGAAAAGCCTTGTAGAGCGAATACTCATTTTTCGCCTCCCACAGCGGGGAATTTTCCGAAAATTGAACCACCGTATCCGCATAGGCAACCATCTGCCGCAGTGCCAGCACAGTCAAACCCCCAGACGGCGGCTCCTGCTGCCACACGTCCTGCAAATAATGCAGAATCGGCAGGCGTTTTCCCTGCTGTTCAAGCTGGTATACTTCGGCTTTGATTTTGATGATGTCCATTGTTATCCCCTCGCTTATTTCGTCGGACAGCTGTTTGATATGGTAAAAGTTGCCCGGCGTTTTTTGCCAAACAGGCTATACGACTTCCTTGATGCATTTGTATTGTAGCACATTTTTTCAGCAAAAGCAGCGTGGAATTGTACTATCGGCGCTTGAAAGTTGGAGAAACTGTCAATGAAAAGAAAAAATCTTTCCAGCCGATGTTCTTCGCGCGTTTGCCAACACGCACGCGAGAGCATCAGCCAGAAAGAATTGTTCATTGTGGCTTACATCCTCGAATACATGGAGTACACAGGCTGTATGTAGATGCACCTGACAAGTCCAGCGGCAAGCGCAGACCGGCAAGCTGGAAGGCTGCAACAACAAAACCAAAGTTGCCAAGCGTATGGGCTACGGTTTTCGCGATGACGATTATTTCTTTTTACTTATTCAGTTCTTGTCGGTTGCCCCCAAGGTTCCGTGAAGAACCTTTTTATTATCCCACAGCTTTCCGTGATGAACCAAAAAATCCGCGTCCCCATGCAGCAGCACGAAAGCAGACGCGGATTTTGCTATGCATTTAAGGTAACACCGCACAGATGAGGTGGTCGGCTGGTGAATGGATTTTTCATCATACGATTTCCAGATAAGAATGCGCCATGCTGCGCCGCGAATTTCACTCTGCCCGAACGACCAGTACCCAGTCGTTATCCGGCGTAAAACGCTTGACAGGCTTGACGGCAATGCTTTCTTTTCCGGTCGCATCCATCAAAAAGCTCTCCCGACCGCTAACCGGATTGAACCAGCTGACCGTCAGCCTTCGCCCCGCATAGGGCGTCAAGGACAGCGTGAACGCTTCGCCGAGATAGGTATACGCAAAGAGGAAGTCATTCCCCGCAAAGACACTGATGCGGCGGTACTTTTTCCCCTGCGGCGAAAGCAGCAGCGCCGTTGCCTCATGACCCGATTGGTAATCGACGGATTCCATCAAGTCCTTCAGGATGCCCATCTGCTCCGAACCGACATGATGCAGTGAATCCTGCCATGTGTAGCGCACGCCAAAGGAACCGGGAATGGTCGGCGTATGGAAGAACTGCTGGATGCTGTTGTCGCCGTAGGTGTGTCCCATCGAACCCTGAAATACCGACCAGTAGGCATAGCGGCGAACATCCCACTCCCGCCAGTAGGGCTGGGAGAGATCGTGCAGACCTTGCAGAATTTGCTCATAGGAGGGTTCACCATCCAGCGTAGGCTTCACAGGGGTCATGGCGTAGTCGCGATCCACATAGCGCCAGTTGTCCTCCCCGAAGTAGGTTTCAGCGTCCAGCCGATTGTCGTCCCACGCGCCCAGCGTAACCTGATCATAGCGGCGATGCCCGGACTGGAACATATTGAAATCCAGCCACGGTTCATCGTGGAACCAAAGGGACGACGAAGTGCGCCCGAAGGGATGGTAGCACACCAGTTTGTCCGGATTCAGCTGCTTGAACAAGCGTCCCTCCCGGCAGTACAGATCATGCTGCTGGTCGCCGCGAATATCGCCGCCCAACAGCCAAATGACATTCGGACGCGAGCCGTACCGATTCGCCAGAAAGGTCACATAGCGGTCGATATTCTCCTCGCTAATGTACCCCTCCTTCACCACATGTCCCCATGCGGGAAGCAGCGCCATATACAGTCCCAGCTCTTCGGCAATGTCCATCACTCGATCCACAAAGCTCCAGTAAGCGGGATCTGTCGGATCCTTTTCGACCTCAGCGGGATTGGTGGCGGGCATTTCCGGCAGGCGGTGAATCAGCACCGTCTGAATCACATTGAACCCCTTGTCGCGGCGGTTGGTCAGGTACAGCTTCGCCTCTTCCTCATCGCAGACCGGGCACAGCAGCCATGCAGTATCGCCCAGATAGAAGAAGGGCTGCTCGCCGTTGCGAAGATAGCGGCCATTTTCACTTACACGCAGTTTTCCCTGTTTCCACGGCTTGATGTACTTCATCCCTGAATCTCCTCCTTCAGCTTCCAATCCTCCAGCACAATGGAAACCTTCTCCACGCGCCCGGAGGACAGTGAACGACGCATGGCCTCCATGACGGCGATGGTGCGAATGCCCTCCGACAGATCGGGCTTGGGCGTTTCGCCGTCCCAGATGCAGCGGGCAAAGTAATCCAGATAGTTCTGGTATTCCCCGGCATGATGGCTGTCCCCTTCAAACCGGTAATAATAAGGTCTGCGCTCGTCGTAATTTTCATGAACCGTGGTATTGAAAATTCCCGTCTCGGAGAAATGATGGTAGTAATCGAAGGGGCATTCCGCCTTGGATGAACCGCTGGTTCCGCGCAGGGTGCAGGAGATGAAATGCTCCGCCTGCTTGCCAAAACCCGGCACCGCATAATTCCCATTGACGCTGGCGCAGACACCGCGCTTGTCCTTGAGAAGGAACTTGAGCGAATCGGGCGCCATAACGCCGCGGGACGCGCTGTTGGCAGAGCAAACGCCCACCCCGTATACGTCCTCCACCTCCGGCAGATACCACAGCGCCAAGTCAACCGCGTGAATCAAAAAATTGTACATCCATGAAAAGCCCTCGCGATGGCTCCATGCCCGTTCCAGGAACCAGCGGGAGTCGCTGTTGTAATGAGTTTCCACCGTCACCAATTCGCCGTTACGACCCTTCTCAAAATCGCGGCGCTGGTGCATGGCGGCTTCAAAGTATCGGGAGCTTTGCCCGATGAAAACCTGCTTGCCGCTCCTTCGCTGCGCTTCCAGCAGTTCCTTGGCCATGGTCAAGTCCACCATCAGCGGCTTGGTGCAGACCACATGCTTGCCCGCTTCCAACGCCATGATGATATGTTGGGCATGAAGCTGGTCGGGTGTGTAAATGCCGATCACGTCAATGCTTTCATCCCGCAGCATCTCCTGATAATCGGTGCAGTAACCGGAAAGGTGAAACTCCTCCGCTCGCTCTCGGCACAGCTGCTCGTTCAGGTCGCAGATGGCGCCCAGCTTCCACAGCCCGCTGCTCTGCACGGCCGAGATGACGCTGCGTCCCTCCCCCAGTCCGAGCACACCAATGCGCAGCTTCTTGTTCGCTTCGTTCATGTTGATTGCTCCCTTCCTTGAATCACCGTATATGGCTTTCCTGCCCGAAGGCTGATTGTTTGCTCCCAGCCTCGGCAATGCAGCGTAACTTCCCTGTCGCGCCAGCTCAGCAGCATAACCTCCGTCAAAGCGCCGTCCCGCCACTTGGCGGATACCCGCACCGGGCCATCCGCCATCAAGCCCTCAAAGCAGCCCTCCGTCCACGCCTCCGGCAATGCAGGCAGCAGGTCAATTCGGTTTTTCCGGCTTTGCAGCAGCATTTCCACAACCGCCTGCGCTGCGCCCGTGTTGCCGTCCAGCTCCCAGACCGGCGCAAAGGAGGACGCGCCCCGCGTGGGCGGGTGCATCACCAACAGGTTCGGCATGGTCAAACGGCGGCACAGCTCCGAAAAATGGAACTGCGCCTGCTCTCCATCTCCCAGACGCGCACTGTAAAGCGTCAGCATATTCCGCGCCCAGCCAGTATCCTCCCATTTTTCATAAGGAGTAAGCCGCTGGCGGATGCTTTCCCGCGCCGCGTCGGCTAATTCCGGCGTTTCCTCCGGCGTAATCTGATACAGCGGATACAGTCCGACCATATGGCTCATGTGTCGATGCTGTCTGTCCGCCGGAGGCAGATTGTGCGACCATTCCGCCAGCGTGCCATCTGGCAGCGTGCGCAGCGGCGGCAGCTTTGCCAGCGCCTCCCGAACAGCGCGCTGATGTGCGTCCTCGGGAAGCCGAAGCGCCCTATGGGCTTCCAGATCATCCGTCAGAAGCGCACGGATCATGCTCAGCTCAAACGCTGTTCCAACGGAGGAATAGCATTTTCCGTTTTCCGTCACGAACGCATTTTCCGGAGAAATCGACGGGCCGCAGGTCAGGAAGCCCTCCTCGTCCTCAAAAAGATACGCCAGAAAGAACGCCGCCGCTTCCCGCAGCGCCGGAAGCGCCTTCTCCTTCAAGAAAGCCTCGTCCCCTGTGCGGCGATAGTAGGTCATGTAGTCCAGCGCCAGCCATGCGCCGCAGGCCGGACAGGGCGCAAGACTCTTGTTCCAGTAGGGCTGCGCATAGCCCCATGCGTTTGCAACCAGCTCCGCTGCCCATCCCGGCAAGCCGTAGTGACGCTGGGCGTTCCTGCGTCCATGCGGAATCAGCCGCTTTTCCATCCATGCGAACAACGGCAGATGGCTTTCACTCAAGCCGCTGGATTCGCACAGCCAATAGTTCATCTGGGTGTTGATGTCCAAGTGCATATCGCACGTCCAGCCGATGCGGCAGGCAACGTTGTCGTTCCACACGCCTTGCAGGGACATGGGCAGCGGCGCGTCCGCTCTCGCGCCGCTGACGGTCAGATAGCGGCCGAAGGCAAAGAGCATTTCCGCGTCGTTCGCCGTATCGTCGCCCGCCAAATGAAGCCGTGCGGTCTGCGTCTGCCCGGAAAAATCCGCAGCATGGTGTGCGCGAAGCATGGCATAGTCCGCCAAGGCGCAGCGAGCGAATAGCCGCTCCTTGGCGTTTTCCGTCCAAGCTGCGTCAGGAAGACGCACTTGCTGCTCCTCCGGCGTAAAGTCGGATACCATCGTCAGCCGCAGCAGCCATTCGTGACTTCCGTGAATTTCCAGCGCATCGCCGGTACAGACGACCGCGCCATCCCCTGCGTCCACCGTAACAAGTCCCAGCAGATGCGTCCCGCACGTCCCGTCGCTGTGGCGGTTTTCATGCGCCCACGCATCCAGCAGTAAGCCGCCCTTATACGCGCTTGCCTTCGCCGCGCCATCTCCCATGGCAATGCGCACGGTCATGGGCGCATCATCCGTTGCCCGAAGGAAGAACGCCCGATCCGGGTAAGAACAGAAGCACTCCCGCCGCTGCATACCGCCCTCGTGGCGGAAGCTCAGCTGCATCAAGCCCTCTTCCAGATCCAGGCTTCGTCCGTAATCCCGCCATGCGCCCAGCGTCTGCGTAATTCGCAGCGTTCCGACCGGCATCGAGGTGCCGTACTGTTCTTTGCTTCCCATGAAGCTTTCAATCTGCCGATCCGCCGCCGCATAATCGCCGTCAAGCGCCGCCTGCCGCGCCAGGCGGAAGGACTCCGCCGCGGCGGCGTCAGGCGTATCCTCATCCGGGGAACCGGAATAAAAGGCGATGTGGCTCAGCTCCAGCGTTTCATGCTCCGGCTGACCATGTATCGCCTGCCCCATCCAGCCGTTGCCCAGCAGCATGCTTTCGTGGAAAGCCATTCCGGGGGCGTCCAGCCGCAGCACATGGTGTTGCATGTCAGAATCGACCTCCTGCCTTGCATTCAAGCGTCAAAATAGGGAGCCAGAACGCGTGCGTCGGCTCCCCATGATGTGTCATCTCGTTCGATCAGCCCTTGACGCTGTACCCCTCAGCTAAGCACCATCCGCGTCTGCCGAAAGGAGCTGGGCGTGACGGTGGTTCGCACGCTGCTTTCTCTGGTGGAGCGCGATATGCCTTGCACCATTAAGACAGAAATCGGCGTAGACGTCGTTATGCGCGATTCGGTGCGCATCAAAAAGCAATAATACGATTTCCAGATAAAACGCTGCCCGGTTTGATTTTTTCTCAAACCGGGCAGCGCCTTATATTATTTCCAAATGAGAATGCACCAAGGCGCAAGCAGATGGCGCAGTTGAATCAGGAAATCGTATTACGCATGATCTCGCGAGCGTTCCCGATACTCCTGCGCGGTGCAGCCCATCCATTTCCGGAACCATCGGGCAAAATAGTTGGCGGTATTGAAGCCCGTCTGCTCCGCAATAGAGGCGATGGACTGGTCGGTTTCGCTGAGGAGGCTGCACGCCTTCTTCAGCCGGGACTGTGCAATGCTGTCGCTGAACGACACGCTGCTGCATTCACGGTACACACGCGAAATGTAGGTGGGATGGAAATGCAGCGCGTCCGCAATCGCGGTGAGCGACAAATCGCCGCTTAGATGCTCGGCTATATACTGGTCAATCTGCCGCACAATGTGTCGCTGACGGTGCATTTGCTTTTTGGAGCGTGCATTGAATACTTCCTGCGCCAGATGGTTCAGCTTGCGCTGTAGCTCGCTGAGCGGCGTTCCGGGCTTAATCACCAGCCTTTCCAGCGCGGGCGACGCAATGTCGCCCGTCAGGAAGGCGCCGCTGCAATCGCGCATGAACTGCGCCAGCGCCTCGTAAAGCTCATCGGTGCTTCGCTTATCGCTGGTATCTGCCAGAAGCTGAAAAAAGCGCGGGGTTTCTTCAGCAAAGAGATCCTCCTGACCGGTAAGCAGGTATTCCTTCATGCGGATAAGGCTTGCCTGTCCGTCGCTGACGGATACCAGCGGCATCGAGGACGTTGGCTGCGCCTGCGTCGCGTGCAGCGTGACCAGTTCGCCGGACGCGGGGCTGACCTGATTGATCAGCTCCAGCATCTGCGCCGCTCCCTTCCCCAATGCCTTCCATTCTGTTTCGCAGTCCATCAGGCAGACCGTCAGCTGCTGTCCCTGCTGCTCGATCATCCGCTGCGCATTCTCCAGGTGTCCCTCCAGCAGCGCGCTGTCCTCCTCCGAGGGCTGAAACACAATGGAGAAGCAGCGGGCATTCATGTCGGTCAGCAGCATCGGCAAATGGGGGCGCATCAGCTCCTCGATCAGGTTCATCGACTGATGCAGAAGCTCGGGGCGCATGGCTGCGCCGAACATGCCATATCCCATACGCACCGGTCGATGTGCGTCAAAGGGAAAACCGCTGTCCTTGATGGCGGCAAGCAGCGATTCCTCTTGCAGCTGTCCGCCGTGCATGGCATGGAACACCAGCTGCCGCAGCTGCCTTGCATATTCGCTCGCCACCGCCGCCTGCCGCATCAGCCTCGCGCTTTCCTCCTGCAGGTTCTCTACCGCTCTTTCCACCGTGCTGATAAGCACTTGGTCGCCTTCGCTTTTGAGTACATACGCAAACGCACGCTGCTTCAGCGCTCGGCGCGCATAATCAAAATCGGAATAGCCGGTCAGGTAGATAACGCGGGTCATCGGCCAGCGTTCGCGCACCATGCGGTGAAGCTCCAGCCCCGACGCTCCGGGCATTTCAATATCGGTCAGCAGAATATCCACGCGGTTGCGGTTCATCACGGCACACGCCTCGTCGCAGCTGTAGCAGCGGCGAACCTCCAGCCTGTCCTGAAACACCTCTTGAAGCATATGGTACAATCCGTCGGCAATGATAACCTCGTCATCGACAATAAGAAGCGATTCCACGCCGCCTCACCTCCCTGTCCTCGGGAATAGGATTGTCACAGACAATCCGTCCGCAAAGCTTTCCAGTTTCAGCTCATAATGATCACCGTAGAGCAGCTCCATGCGGCGATACAGGTTATACAGCGCGCTGCCCTCCGCCAGTTCTCCGGCGCGCATTCGCTCGTCCAGGCGGCGCACGTTCTCCGCATCCATCGTCCCGCCGTTATCATATACCGTTACGCCGAAGCGATCCTGCTCCATGATAAAGCTGACCTCCACCACGCCGCCGCTTTGCTTGTTCTTCACGCCATGCACAAAGGCATTCTCCACCACCGGCTGAAGAATCAGCGGCGGTATGTTTTCCTGCGCGATTTCCTCCGGCAGCTCGTTCATATGCACGCGCACCCGCGGAGAAAAACGCATCCCTTGAATTTCCAGGTACTGTCTGATATGGTTCACCTCGTCGCGCAGGGGAACGTCATGCTCCGGAATGGTCGTGATGTAGCGGTAATAGCGACTCAGATTCAGGCTCAGCCGCGCAATGTCTTCGTTGCCGTCCTGCTGCGCCATGCGGTAGACCATAAAGAGCGTGTTGTAAAAGAAATGCGGATTGATTTGCATTTGCAGCTGCCGAATCTCCGCCTGCTGTGCGCGCAGCCGTTCCTCATAAACCTGCGCCTTGAGGCTTTCCAGATTCTCCATCATGGAGTTAAACTGGGCGTAGAGGTCGTCAAAGCCCGCATCCGAGCGGTCAATATGGAAATGTCCCGTTTCGCCTGCCTGACGCAGGGAATCGGCAATGGTATCCAGCGGCTGAAGGATATATCGCCGGAAATAGGTAAGATAAATAACCAGCAGCACCAGCGCCAGCGCGGTCAGCAGGCAGACCCACATACGATGGCGCATCAGCGGCTGCAATTCATCCGCTATCGTGCCGACACAGCGAAGCGTAAGATGCAGCAGCGGTATTTCCGCCTCTGCGGAAAAAGTGCTTTCCCCCTGCACGCCCAAAAGGCTGCTGCCCTCCTTTCCGGCGGACAGCAACCCATTTTTCGTTCCGGCACTGAAAAACACCGTGCCTTCCGGCGTATACAGCGTCATGTCCAGCGCGTTTTCGCTGGCCAACAGGCGCATTCGCCGTTCGAGACGTTCCGGCGATATGCAGACAGAAATGAGGAACATCGGCTCGCCCCGCGTTACAGGGCTGCAAAGCATGTACAGATTGTCCCCATGCTCTGCGATGCGCAGCAGCTTTCCGTCCACCAATTGCCGGAAAGTCGCGTATTCGCTCCGATCCATCGTATCATAGATGGATTTTTCCGTCGAGATAACGCGGTCGATCTGCGGCAGCAGGATCTTTGCGTTTTCCAGCAAATCACACGAGCGCTTCATGCGGAGCAGCTTATCAGACAGACCGCTAATGCTGGCGATGCGCTGATAGGCGCTGAGCCGCGGATAGGCGATGACATACCGCAGCAGCTCCTTATCCGCCGCAAGCTCCTGACACTGGGTAATCAGATTTCCGACCTCCAGATTGATTTGCGACGCAATATAGCTGCATTCCCGTTCGCTAAGCGCCTCCATGTTCCCATGAAGGGTCTGCAATCCCATATGGTTCAGGTAAAGCCCGATGGCATAGAACACCAGCACCACGGCAACCGTGATGGCCAGCAGGCGAATGAACCCACGGCGATTTAGACCCAGCGGCTGTTTATGCATGCGCAATTATCCCTTCACAGACCCCAGCACCATGCCCTTGACGAAGTAGCGCTGCAAGAAAGGATACAGCACCAGCATCGGGAAGCATGCTACAAAAATCATGGCGCATTTCACGGTTTTGTCGGATACCAAGGCAAGCGCCTCCCAGTCGCCGGCGCCCATCTGCGTGAGCTTCTGGTCAATAACGATGGTTCTCATGTAGCTCTGCAAAGGATATTGCTCCGGACCTCTGCTGTAGATGATGCCGTTGAACCATTCGTTCCAGTGATACACAGTGGAGTACAGGGCGACGGTGGCGAGCGCCGCCTTGGAGGTGGGCACAAAGATCTGCCACAGAATGCGCCACTGGCTGGCGCCGTCCATGATGGCGGCCTCCTCCAGCTCTCGGGGCGTCTGACGGAAGAAATTCAGCAGCAGAATAATGTTGTACACAGGGACAGCGCCGGGAATCACCAGCGACCAGAAGGTTCCCTTGAGTCCAGTAAGGTTAATGACCATGTACAGCGGAATCATGCCGCCGGAAATCAGCATGGTAATGAAGAAATACCATGCATACGCCGTGCGGGCGCGGAACTGGTTCGTTTCCTTGCTCAGCGGATAGGCGCAAATGATGCAGAAAAACATGTTCAGGCTCACGCCGACCAGCACACGCTTGAGCGAAACAAGCATCGCCGTCCAGAAGGGAGCGCGGTTAATGACATACTTATAGCTTTCCAGCGTGAAATTCACCGGCCACAGCGTAACCAGTCCGCCGGAGGCAGAGGACTTATCTGACAGGGAGATGGCGAATACGTGAATCAGCGGAATCAGGCAAGACGCGGCCAGCAAACCGATTACCAGGGCGTTGACCACAACGAATACCCGGGCTCCGAAGCTCTTTGACTTAACCATACCACGCGCCTCCTCATCAGAAAACTCTGTAATCTGCGAACTTGTAGGCACACAGATAGCTTACAGAGATAAAGAGTGTCGATACAACGGATTTGAACATGCTCACAGCGGCGGACTGTCCCCACAGACCGTTCTTAAAGCTCAGGCGATAAATGAACGTATCCAGAATATCGCCGGTGGAATAAACAGCCTCGCTGTACATGTTATAAACCTGATCAAAACCGGCATTGAGCACGTTGCCAAGGCTCAGCACCATCATCAGCACGATAATCATGCGCATATTGGGCAAGGTGACATGCATGATCCGCTGGAAGCGATTGGCGCCGTCAATGGTAGCGGCTTCATACTGGGTGGGATCAATGTTGGTAATAGCAGCCAGATACACAATCGTACCAAAGCCAAATTCCTTCCATACGTCGGTAAACACCAGCGTAAATCGGAACCATTTGTTGCTGCCAAGGAAGAAAATCGGTTCAGCGCCGAATAGCCCCAGGAGGCGATTGACAAGACCGCCGTTGGGCGACAGCAGGTCAATCAGAATACCCGCCAGAATAATCCAGCTCAGGAAGTGGGGCAGATAAATCAAGGTTTGCGAAAGGCGCCGGAAGGCATTGCTTTGAATCTCATTGAGCAAAATGGACACGATGACAGGCACGAGCAGATGCAGTGCCATTTTCCACGCCGAGATGATGATCGTGTTGCGGAGCGCAGGCATCGTCTGGGGATTTCGCAGCAGCATTTGGAAGTTCCTCATGCCGACAAATTTCTGAGGACCAAACAGTCCCTTCGCCGGAATAAAGTTCTCAAATGCGATCTTCAGCCCAATCATGGGAAGGTACATATAGATGAAGACAAGAATAACGCCGGGCAGCAGCATTAGATGAAAGGGCAGCTCGCGCCACAAGCGTTTTCTTCTCCGAACGCGCTTCAGGTTGACGTAATTTTTGCTTACAATGCTTTTTTCCACAGTCGTCGCCCCCTGCTGGGATTGATTTGAAAGCGGGGGCTGATGTTGTCACCAGCCCCCGTTGGTCAATCGGTCAGATTACTTCAAGGAAGCATACCATTCGTTGACTTCTTCAGTAATCGCGTCGCCGCCGTTGGCGTAGAAGTTTTCCACAAACCGGTCGAAAGCGTCAATGGTTTCCTCGCCGGTGATGATCTTCACGAAGGTTTCGTTCTGCAGGTCCTTAAGGTAGCTCATGTACAGGGTCATGCTTTCGGTGGGTGCGCCAACGAACATCATGTCCTGCGTCAGATTGTTTTCCTTGTAGTAGTTCAGCACGCCGTAAGCGCCTTCCGCACCGTAGATGCGCTCCCAGCCCCACAGGGCGAAGCCTTCCTCGGAGCCGGATTCAAACGCCTGAAGCTTCTGAAGGATGGAGTAGCCTTCACCGGTGACCTGAGAGAAATCGCCGGACTGACGCGCCGCTTCCAGATCGAGGAAAGCGTTCAGGTTCTTGTCAGGCTTGGTGGGGGTCACAGGGGACAGCTTCCAGATGGATTCGGAATCCAGGGGCGCATAGTACACGCCGTTCTCGTTGTTGGGACCCCAGCACTTGTCGATGAAGAGGTTGTACATCTTCACAACGGCTTCGGGATGCTCGCAGTCCTTGCGAACCACGGTCCAAGCGGTAGTGCCGACGTCCGTCTGCGCCTTCGCCTTGTGGTCGGTAGCCGTTACGATGGGGAACGCCTGCCACTGTCCTTCGGGCTCAAGGTTCTTGCTGTTCTGCAGGGGGTAAATAGAGTTCCACTGTGCGCCAAACATGATGCCGCACTTGCCGGAAGTGGTCGCTTCCGCCACCTTGCCGTCGTCCTTAACGGCAAATTCAGGATCCAGCAGACCGTCCACATACATCTGATGCAGCGTCGCCAGCGCGTCCTTGGTACCGGGCAGCGTAGAGCCATACACCAGCTTGCCCGTGCCGTCGTCCACCCAGATTTCGGGATAGGAGTCGAACGCATTGAAGAAGCCCTTCAGCGTGAACAGCTGATCCCAAGGCGTCTTGGACACGGCCATGCCGATGGTGTCGTTCACGCCGTTGCCGTCGAAGTCAGCCTCAGCGAAGGCCTTCGCCGTAGCAATCAGCTCGTCCATGGTGGTGGGAACGGGCAGGTTCAGCTTTTCCAGCCAGTCCGTGCGAATCCACATCAGGTCGGCAATCATCAGCGTTTCGCCAACCACGGGCAGCGCGTAAAGCTGACCGTCGAAGGTGACCGCGTCAAAGGGAGAAGTGCCGGTTTCCAGCATGACGCGCTTGGTCTGCTCGGTTGCGTACTCGTTGTAGATTTCGTCGAGCGGCATAATCAGACCCGCCTCATACAGCTGCTTGGCTTGCAGAGCGGTCACGTTCACGAACTCCGGAATGGCGCCGACGGCCAACTCCGCAGCCAGCTTCTGGTCGTATTCGTCGCCACTCTTCACGATCCAGTCGTATTCCACGTTGATGTTCAGCTCGTCGCGGAACAGATCGCACCAGAGGTTGTCGGTCATGGTCTTGTCAGGATGCTGCGAGAAGTAGTTCGCGTCGAGCGTGTCGTCCGTGGAACGAACGAAATGCACCGTCACGGGTTCATCATATTTCTGTTCGTTCGCCAGCGCGCTGGTGCAGAGCATCATGAGCGCCATCAGCAGAGATACGACGGAGAGGAATTTCTTCATAGGGAAGCCTCCTTTGCAATTGTTGAACCGAATTCCTATCGGTTCTATTGATAATAGTATAGCACAAGTTTTCACCAGAAACAATAGAATATCTTTGACACAATAGCACAAATGAACACAAAATAACATATTCGCGCAAAGGGCGTTTTTGTTTTTTTCTTTTCTTTGCTTCACCAGTTGCGACATTCTTTCATTATTTCTCGCAAAACGTCCGCGTCACACCGAACCTGCGCAAAAAAGGCGGCGAACGACGTCGCGCAAGCAAAAAGCAATTCTATTATAGCAAAACGCCCTGCGAAAAGAAAGTCCCGCGCCGAAGAGCAATATCAAATGAGTATTCTTCCCCTTGGAAAATGGCGCATGCATAGCCATCATGGAACTATACTTTCAATATTTGATTGCAAAAATGAAAGTTTCGCTGTTTTTTTTGCAATATACAGTCAGCCTGTATTCACTACCGCACCAGTCTACATCGACTGGCTACTCAGTCAGATTAACTTGTTGTTTTCCAAAGTTGAAGAATATTTTTCAGTAATTTCATCGTTTTTCGCATAGGAATGTCAAGTCCATTGCAATGCAACATGGAAAGTATAAGAGCAATTTTATTATTCCGGCAAATGCCAGTTTGAGGGCGTTGGCGCGAGAAATGCCAGTATTGGATTGCGACAACAGGGAATGACGCATATCTGGAGAGCATTTTCAAGAGTTGATAATCCTTGAATGCCCGTAGACATCGGCATTGGAGTACAACGTATTATGGTGAACACACGACCACGGTGAATGGCAATGGGCGTGACCCCGGCATGAAGGACGTATTAGCAGTAGGACGAGTGGCTGGAATGCCGACAAAAGTATGCAAACAGATTGCAGAGGAAATTCGGGAGAAAACGGAAGGACTGGAGCGGAAGTATCGTGAGGTGCGGTCATGAAGAGCAGCGCAGGATGCACCATCAACGGCTAAAGAATATATCTTTTTTCATAAGCCAATGCTGATGATGGCGGAAAATCCAGAAATCTCAGCTTAATAGCAGTTCCTTACGTCTTGATTAGTATTTCAATTGCCTTATGCAATTTTGCAGCAGAAATCTTCATCTTTGTCGGCAAACATTCTAACTATACTTTCAATCATTGCTTGTAAAAATGAAGATTTTCCCCGTTTCTTTTGAAATATCGTTGCGGATTGCATTCCTTCGTATTGAAAAATTGATGCTGCCCGTCCTCCGATTTCCTTGCTATTTCCCGAAATCAATGGTAAAATAAGAGCAGGCTAAGGGGTGATTTCATTTGAGCAGTCGCAGAAATCAAAACCTCAGCAAACATCCTGCGGAAAGGAGCAGAGGCAATGGGTCGCTTTGTGAATCCGAACAACAGCGCTTTTCAGGTTGCGCTGAACTCGCAAATTTATGTTGACAAAACCGGGATGATTGCATACACCAATCGCGTTCTTGGCACGATGGAAGGTTATCTCTGCAACAGCCGTCCGCGACGGTTCGGGAAGTCCATCACTGCCAATATGCTGACGGCGTATTACAGCAAGGGCTGCGACTCGGAAGCAATGTTCGCCGGATTGGAAATCAGCAAGTCTGCTGACTTCAAGAAGCACCTGAACAAATACGACGTGATTCACATCGACGTTCAGTGGTTTCTGGCAAACTGCGTTGACGCGGCGCATGTTGCAGCGTACATTACAAGCAGCGTGCTGGCTGAACTCCGAGAAATCTATCCAGCTGTTCTTCCAGAGAATGCTGCAACACTGTCGAATGCCCTTTCACAGGTGAATGAAAAGACAGGACAAAAATTCATCGTTATTATTGACGAATGGGATGTTCTGATTCGTGACGAAGCTGCCAATGCGAAGGTACAGGAAGATTACATCAACTTTCTTCGAGGCATGTTCAAAGGAACGGAGCCGACGAAGTATATTCAGCTGGCTTATCTGACAGGCATTCTTCCTATCAGGAAAGAAAAAACGCAGTCGGCGCTAAATAACTTTGATGAGTTTACCATTTGGGATATAACGAGGATTCCGAAACGGCATTCATTCCCAACGAGGAAATCAGGCAGGAATTGATTACCGCCGTAAAAAGCAGCAATTGGAATGAACTGATTGGCTTCCAAGAAGAATCGCGGAAACTGCTGATGGCAACTTTGGCAATGTATGTAGAGAGCCGAACTCCTACACCACCGTGCCTACCGACCGATACACGGCGGTTCAATCGCATAAGAGCAAGAACTCGCAGCGGCAGGATACCAAAGTCTCCTGCCGCTGCGAGTCTTTCGTTTATAATGGGATATGTTAAAACTTAGCTTCCAGCTATTCTCCAATAGCCCAATCTAAAATGCCCCACTGGTATGCCTTATCGTTCGGAATTTGCAGATTTTTTCGCTGACATCCAGCTTCCTTCAGGTTCCACCTCTCGATGGCTACCCTCGACTAACGCTTCCTACTGCCAAGCACGTTGTGGTCTTTCACCACTTAATTATTGACCATACCGGTTACACAGAAACGGCACACAACCGAGTGGGAGTCAGTTGTGTGCCACCGAGGACTGCTATCTATTTTCCCTATCTATTCGCACAAAAACACCAATGCCGTCATTCCGTCAGCGTAATTGTTTTGAACGAATTCGTTGATAAATCCAGCGCCAAGATTTCTCTTCCGGGTTTCGTATAGAAAAAAGCGTTTCCATTCTGCACATTCAGGTTCCAATCATAAACATGCGGGAGCGTGACAGATGTAACTTTTTCCGGGTGATTGAGGGAAATATAGTGCAGAGTAACTGCCTCCGAAGAGGCATCCAGCGCACATAAGAAGCCGTCCTTCATTGAAATAGACTTTGCTCCCGCAATAAACGGAACCGAGACGACAGAATTATCTGGGCTATATAGCATCATATTTTCTTCATCGAGCATATAGCCATTGCTGATTCGTGAAATATTCTCCGGAATCACAACGGGAATGGACGTACCCGATTGAAACAAAAAAGCAAATGTAGAGCCATCTTCCGTCTGATAGATACACTGTTCATTATCCTGTGCTATTACATCTCCCTTAATAATTACTGTTTCGGACTTGCTCGTGCTGTCGTATGAACATAAGCCAATGTCTCTGTAATATAGGGGAGCATTATCCATTGCACCACACAGGACATAGGAAACGCAGCGTTTGTTTTCTCTGCTTTGGGTATGATAGTAGTATATGTCCGATGAAGTATAAACGAAATAAATTTCTCGTTCGTACAAAAGTCCTTCTGGCGCAGCAACCATGCTGTATATCGAGTGCATTGTTTCAAATTCAAGTGAAATATCCGACCAGTCCTGTGACATTCGATATACTCGATAGCGATGCCGAACCGTAACGCCGAAAATTTGGTTTACTACATGAATCATTGCCCAATATGTTTGGGATTCTGCGTCGTAAGACATCAGGAAGTTCCCATAATATGAACTTCTGGCTCCCGGATCAATCATATTGATTTCAGCATGAGCGGAAGACATAAACAAGCATACCACAACCATCAGCACAGAAAGCAGCTTCATAGAACGAACCTCCTTTTTTTATTAATATTCCATACCAATTGGCATCATTTCGGTTTTTACCGTCGGAAAACCTGATACTTCAAAAGTCCACCCTACTTATCTTGGGACAGTATCAAGAGAAGCACTACCAAACATTAACCACATTATTGGGTTTTCAAAGAACGGGTTTGAAGCTTGCATAACAGCAGCGGAAGCTTGCATGCAATTTGTATATAAGACATTATATGCAGGTACAATTCTATACATACTATCTTTATCTGTATACGTAGCACGGAGTAATTCAGCATAGTCAACTGATCTGCTATAGTCTCCAGTAAACAAAGTGGCACGATCATACTTGCGTCCATATAATGGCTTTTTATCTTTCATCCGTGTATGATTCAATGTGTCATTCAGCGCGTCAAGATTCAGCAAACCATTGCTATCAAACGAGACTGGAACATTCTGCAGAATCACTTTTGCTTGAGTCCAAACAGGCACTCCCACCGCTTCAGGCCCCCAGTAGAAGTAATACCATGTGCCATCATCATCCTCAATGAGTAATGACGTATGACCCAATCCGCCTACATTGCCCGAATCCGTCAGCCAATATGCATCCGTTCCTTCAGCATCCGCCTGCGTCAGAATGTTATTAAAGCAGTATGCATATACGTTATTCTCCAAAACACACCGTGAGATTTTAACGCCAATATCCATATTGGTAAACCGTCCCCACCCCGGATTATAGTACCGGCTCCGCAGGTAGTACAGCCCCGTCTCCTCATCAAACACATACCCACGATAGCGGAACGGCTGCACCTTGCCCAGCGTTTCCGCCAGCTCGCCGGTACACCACAGCGGCGCACCCCACGCATCGTAGCCGTAGCTGACGACGGTATTGCCATTCTCATCCAGAATCGCAACAGGTTCGCTGGACAAGTACAGTATTCGCTATATGAAGAGGTTTTTCCTACTTTTGCGGAAGATTTTGCTGCCAGCCCGTCGGCGGCTTGTGCGAGGAGCACAGGACACGACGGGCTGGGAATAGAATATTCTTATGATTGTGTGGATTACTATTGACGATACGCTGCATTATCCTGCAGGTATGTATCTAATATCTTCCACTATTAGTTGTGGTCCAACAAATCTGATTTGAATTTTGCCTCCATTTGTCGCAGGCAACTCACCTAGTCCGCCATACGATGTGACCATTACGTTGTCTTCTGGTACAATCGCACATATATCATTCAAACTGGATACACCTATCTCAATAGCGGACAAGTCATCGATAGTAAAACATTGTTTCATGTTTTCATCTCCATTGGTTTTGTTATGAAAAACAACAATTAAACACACAATTCCACAAAATAATGCTGTCGCAATTATGTAAGAAATTACGTGAGCTTTTTTCAATTTACCTTCTCCTCTCTCACTTGGTAACAGCAAAATATACAGTTTTACTGTCGTGGTAATTATTGCAAATGACTCTACCTGTCTTTGCATACCCATCCCATGCTATTTCACTTGGATTATCTCCAGCAATTAAGCGTGAAGGCAGGGAACTGGATTTGTGCGACCAAGAACCATCACTGTGCTGTAACATAAAATGATAATCCGCTTCACTAGTTCTTAATGCAATTCTGTACTCATTTGGATTGATGGGACTATCATAAGAATCAATGATGCGCATAGACCTTCCATCAGCTTTTGCATCATCCAATACCATTTGGGCAACATTTTCAACACTGAAATCTTGAACTGCATCAGGACTTCCACCAACATACTTCCATTCTGTTTCGCCTAAAGCGTATGCATAGCAGTTATACTTGGTAGAAGTCGTTGGTTTGTATGTTGAAGCTTCACCATAGTCTGTTTTTGCGGCACAGCCACTCAATAAAAGTGTACAGGCAGCAAGCAGCAGTCCCTGAATAGCGAACAATCCAGCGGGATCCATATAGGAGATTACAGAGTTTCCACAGTAGGAAAACAAATTGTGCTTGCTGCTTTTCTGGAACGTTGAGATAAGCGCATCCGCATTAACAAACCGCCCCCCACCGCGGATTATAGTACCGGCTCCGCAGATAGTACAGCCCCATCTCCTCATCAAACACATACCCGCGATACCTAAACGGCTGCACCTTGCCCAGCGTCTCCGCCAGTTCACCGGTGCACCACAGCGGCGCACCCCACGCATCGTAGCCGTAGCTGACGACGGTATTGCCATTCTCATCCATGATTGCGACAGGTTTCTGGCAAGGACAGTATTCGCTATACGATGAGACTTTTCCTGCTTTTGCAAGAAATTTTCCTGCACGCCCTCCCGGACTACTTGAAGTCTCTGAAACGCGAAAATGAAGAAAAATTTTCGATAGCGAAAAGCGGCACACAGCCAAGTGGGTGTCGGTTGTGTGCCGTTATCTATGATTATTCTTCACCCCAAACAAGAAGCACCTGTAAATTATTCGCGTCAATTGCAACATCCATCCCGCCGCCGATCATCGGTTCTCCATCTGAATTTAGTTGTAAGTAATAAACAATCCAAACTTCCGACTCCGAATCATACCGCATGAGGTATGGCTCTAAATTCGCATAATCTTTTGGTCGCCGTGATTTTATAACAATATTGCCGATAGTCAGAATATCTTCTGGCGATGGATTAATGTCCCGCCATGTTGCCCTTTGCGTTTGGGATATATTCTCCCATATTTGAGGCGTTTCTTCTACTTCCAATGCATATTTGGAGAATTCAGCTTCGCCAGTGCCGAAATCCATAAGCAATAAAAAGCATAGGCAGGCACATATGGTTGTAAAACTCAAGCACTTAATGTTGCATTTACCGGAAAGGCCACGCAAGCGACGGCGTATCATCGAAGCCATTCGGACAAATGCCATCCACAAAATGTCCATACCAAGCCTCCTTAAGAGTATCAACTTCATCCTGTGTCAGCGTGACAGGTGAGGGTACCATTTTCCCAATGCTAACTACCGTTTTAGAGCACCAATCGTACTTCAGCACATCATGCGTCGGTATTACAACATACATATTATACATTTTCCATTTTGCCCATCCAATGTCTGCTTCTGAAAACTGATTTGAGTTTGGATGTGTGTGAATAAATGCAACAATTTCGGCATCAGAAGGTACTAACTTCTCTGCATCTTTCGGATCGCATCCGTGGGGGCCTCCATATACAACATCCGTATACGAATACGATGTCCAAATTCCCTGTGTAACAGAATAGATGAATGCACCACTTTCTATGCCATATGTTTCCGCAACATCATACATATATGTTGCTGCAACAAATGCCGCTCTTTCTTCAGAATCATACATTATTTTGAGACTTCCACCATATTTGCATATTACGGCTATGCTCATTTGAGAATCTGTTGGATTCTGACCATTTGCATCCGTATGGCTAATAGGATTGCAACTACAATAACAAAACAGATTATGATCGAATATGGAATAGGTTTTACTTATCAAGCTATCCGCATTAGCAAACCGTCCCCACCCCGGATTATAGTACCGGCTCCGCAGGTAGTACAGCCCCGTCTCCTCATCAAACACATACCCACGATAGCGGAACGGCTGCACCTTGCCCAGCGTTTCCGCCAGCTCACCGGTACACCACAGTGGCGCACCCCACGCATCGTAGCCGTAGCTGACGACTGTATTGCCACTTTCATCCAGAATCGCAACAATATCGCCCTGCAAGCTCTTGACATACGCATAGGGAACTCCGTTGTACACCACCACCGCGGGGCGGTTCTGCGCATCATTCTAAATTCAGCAAGCATCAACCGTTACTTTTTCCCATATATCTTTCAGCAAATATCCATCAATCCGTGCATTCTCGAACAATGCACGAGCAGATGAGAAACTCTGAGTATTTCCCTGCTCATCACTCAAATACGTTTGCCCATCATGCGCATAAGCAATCCAGTAGTACTTGCTCTGATAGCAAAAGTGAATTTCCTGATGATAAACAATTACTTGATGTCTAACAGCCTCATAAGATTCCCAAGCAGGATCGTTCCACTCAGGAATTTCAATCTCAGCAAACGCTGCAGATAAACGAATTCCGTCAGAGATATACACCTGATCGCATAATTTCTCCAATGAATCTCGTTGTTGAGGGATCATGTCTGTACCCACCAAAATATACACAGTTCTGGATAAAAGATTCTTTTTCCTGAGCGAATAATACTCAGAGTTATATCTGAATACTACTGAAGAATGATCTTTCAAGCAGCTGCTAATGCTATCTATCGTCATGTTTGTCACTCCAAATATCTCAAATTTATTGGAGCTCCGCGACCATTATAGCAATTCTCAAAAATCCAGTCAATAACCATCAGCAGTAAACCAGCCGAAACAATCCTCCGGTGAAACGAGAGCAAGTGCATGGGCGACCATCTGGGGCAAAAGTACAGCAATGTTGCAGCCCAGCTTCCGCAAAATAGCCTTCATCTTCGACCACAGCATTTCAATCGGATTCAAATCTGGGCTGTATGGCGGCAGATAGAGTGGAAGCATGCCCGCTGCGCGCAACACTTCTTCCACGCCCTTGACATGGTGTGAACGCATGTTGTCCATGACGACGATGTCGCCTTTGTGAAGCGTCGGAATGAGCACGTTTTTCAGATAGTCCAGAAAACGTTTGCCGCTTGTTCCGCCGGGATACATGGTGTAGGTGATTTGACCGTTAAAGCGGACAGAGGCCAGAACAGTTTGACTTGTCGGCACATTCAGCGGTGCGCTGCCATGCACCCGCGCTTTCCCGATGGCTCGTCCGTACCTGCGTGTCATCCCGATGTTCTCGCTACTTTTGCCCAGAAACACAAGTCTCCAATGTTCAATCGCCAATTTTAAGGTAACACCGCACAAATGAGGTGGTCGGCTGGCGAATGGATTTTTCGTCAGATGCAAATGCAAATTTCGAAGGTTTACTGGAGGTAAATCGAGGAATTTGCATGCCGCAGATGGCGGAAAAGGCATCGCCAGACGCGCCGCCGAATTGTGCGGTGGTGCCTTAACTCTTTCCACTTGATACGTTTTGCCTGCACATCGGGGACGCTCCCGTTCTGTCGCCGAAAGCCCGACTTTTTTCACGCGAAAACCCAATGCTCGAACCACTCGGCTCATTGTTGAAATGCTGATTTTCAGCCCTAACTGCGTGCGGAGTTCTTCCAAGTTAATCGTGGGATTTTTCGTAATGCACTCGGCTATCCGTGCTTTGTCTGTGCTGCTCAGCAGAACTTTCCGACCTCGCCGCCACGTTTGCAGGTCAACGCTTCCTGTTTTCCGCTTCCGCTCTTCCAAATGATAAACGGTGTACTTGTTGACGTGGAAAATCTTCGCGATTGCTTCCGCGTTGTGCGTCGCTTCGTAACCCTCTACCAACAGTTTCCGTGCTTCATTGTGCAGCATTTCTATCATCTCCTATGCCTACTATACACCTGCTGTAAAGGGGTGACCGCTTTTGTGAGAAGTGCTATAGTATAAGCATCGCCGACTTTATAGTCAATAGTTTTTGCTGAAATTTCAGAAAAACTTTCTGCATTACAAATGTTTTTCGGTCTATTTTGCATTGCAATTGACAGAATGTCGGAGAACAAAATAGAAAAAGTTTGCACTTCCCAAACGCAATTTTCATGCTTTCTGCGACAAGGCAGTGCCGTGTACTGAGACGCATACCTCCTTTTCCTCTGTGAAGAACGAAAAATTAAGGTGCCACCCGTCCTCCGATTTCCTTGCTATTTCCCGAAATCAATGGTAAAATAAGAGCAGACTAAGGGATGATTGCATTTGGGCAGTCGCAGAAATCAAAACCTCAGCAAACATCCTTCGGAAAGGAGCAGAGGCAATGGGACGCTTTGTGAATCCGAACAACAGCGCTTTTCAGGTCGCGCTGAACTCGCAAATTTATGTTGACAAAACCGGACTGATTGCATACACCAATAATGTTCTTGCTACAATGCAAGGGTATATTTGTAACAGCCGTCCGCGGCGGTTCGGAAAATCATATGCAGCGAATATGCTCACAGCTTATTACAGTCGAGGCTGCGACTCGGAAGCAATGTTCGCCGGATTGGAAATCAGCAAGTCTGCCGACTTCAAGAAACATCTGAACAAATACGATGTGATTCATATTGATATTCAATGGTGCATCGAGCCCGCGGGTGGCGTGGAAAATGTTGTGTCTTATATTTCGGAGAAAACCATTTCGGAGTTGGAAGCATACTATCCCAATATACTGACGGAAAAAACAACTTCCTTACCAGATGCATTGTCGCAAATCAATACAGCAGTGGGAAAAAAGTTCATCATTATTATTGACGAATGGGATGTCCTGATTCGCGACGAGGCTGCCAATGCGAAGGTGCAGAAAGACTACATTAACTTTCTCCGTGGCATGTTCAAGGGAACGGAGCCGACGAAGTACATCCTGTTAGCTTATTTGACAGGTATTCTTCCCATTAAAAAGGAAAAAACGCAGTCTGCACTGAATAATTTTGATGAGTTTACCATGCTTAGTGCATCTATATTGGCACCATATATTGGATTTACAGAAAACGATGTCCACTACCTTGCAGAGAAGTACTCGCTGGATTTTCATGAGGTACAGCGTTGGTATGATGGCTATTTTTTGAACGATTTTCATATCTATAACCCCAAAGCAGTTGTCAGCGTGATGCTGCGAAAGGAATTTAAGAGTTACTGGTCAGAGACATCCGCCTATGATACCATTGTACCGCTAATCAACATGAATTATGATGGACTCAAAACTGCCATCATCGAGATGCTTTCCGGCACAGAAGTTAAGGTGAACACAGCAACTTTCAAAAATGATACGCTCAATATCGCAAGCAAGGACGATGTGCTGACCTACATGATTCACTTGGGCTATCTTGGATATAATCAGAATCGAAAAACAGCGTTTGTCCCGAACGAAGAAATTCGTCAGGAGCTGACGATGGCGGTTGAAAGCAAGCGTTGGAATGAAATGATAACCTTTCAGCAGGAATCCGAGCGCTTGCTGGATGCGACGCTGGACATGGACGGTGCAGCCGTTGCCGCACAGATTGAAAAAATCCACCACGAGTACACGTCTGTTATCCAGTATCATAACGAAAATTCGCTGAGCAGTGTGCTGACAATTGCGTATTTGAGCGCAATGCAGTATTACTTCAAGCCCATCCGGGAACTGCCAACAGGTCGAGGTTTTGCTGATTTCGTGTTCGTACCGAAGCCTGAATACAGGAATGACTATCCGGCATTGATTGTAGAACTGAAATGGAATCAGAATGCCCGGACTGCTTTGCAGCAAATCCGGGAGAAGAATTATCCAGCTTCGATATTGGATTACACGGGCGAGATTTTGCTGGTTGGTATCAATTATGATAAGGACAGCAAGCAGCATCAGTGTCTGATTGAAAAGTACGAGAAAGAATAAACAAAAATGCCCATCAGCAGGCGGCGAATAGTGCGGCTGCTGATGGGCACTTTTGATATTTTACAAGAATTGCTGCAAGGAATATTGCCTTACGCTTCAGCCGTATTCTCAGCCGCCTCGCCGCTCTTCCCCTGCGTCAGCCACTTCTCGAACACCGAGTTGCCGCTGTACGCTGCAAAAACAATCGTCGCGTAGTTGATGTACGTCCGAACCGTACTAATCAGCGCGTCCGTGTCGCTGCGGAAAAAGCACAGCACCACCGCCAGCAGCGAAATCACTGTCACTGCAATAGTGACCAAAAGAACAATCCGCTTGCTGAACTGGACGTATGCTTTCTGCTTCGTCATTTGCCTCGTCTCCCTTCTGGCGGCGTTTCCGGCAGAGCAAGAATGTCCTGTTCGTAGCTTGCGGACAGGTGATTTCGTCCTTTCGCCGCGTAACTTTTGTGCATATTCAGCACCTGCTCTTTTTCCGCCGCAGTACACCAGCCCTGCCGCGTATAATTGTCATGCGCATTCTGCAAAAACGCCCACGTCAGAATCGCAAGATCTTCCTCCTGCTGCTGTTCCCTTGCAATCAGCTGCTTCATCGGCTTCCGGAACCAGCTGTACATCAGCGTCAGCGCCGTCACAAGTCCAGCGATGGTTGTCGCGTGGTCGCGCAGCTGTTCAAGAATCGCCCACATCTGCGCTCGCCACCTTCACCGTAAAATCACCCGCAGGTTCAAACACGTTTCCGGCGCTATCGACGATTCGGATGCTCATCCGTGCCTGATTATCCGCGTTTTCCTGTTTCGTGAGGAACTCCGCCGCGCACCAGCCGGTGCTATTTTTGTACTGCACGCGCCACCAGTCATCCGCTTCCATAAGAACAGTTACAGTTGCGCCCCGCGGGATTTTCGCAATCACTTCGGCGGACTTACTTGCCGTTTTGCGCATGTTCAGGCTGCCGGATGCCGTCGTCACGACCGCCAATTTCGTTTCACTCATTGCAATTTGTTCTCCTTTCTCGGCGTAATCCACGCCTTTCAGCTCGCCCCAATGCGTCCATCCACTGCCGATTTTCGACGTGACAACGCCATACGCTGTGCCTTTGGCTTCGATGACTTTGCCCTCGCCGATGTACAATCCAACGTGGTGATACCCCTCCGAGGCGTTGAATTTGTAGACGGCAGTGCCGGGTTTGAGCGGCTCGCCATCGGTTCGTTTTCCGGCGGACAGGCTGCCGGATGCGCTGCTGTAACGGCGGAACATGGTGTTGCTGCCGTGGTAGCAGTACCCGCCGAGCTGCCGAAACGCCCACGCAAAAAGGCCGGAGCAGTCCGCCACGCGGTGTCCGACCCACTTTTGACCATATTTCTTTGTCTGTTCACGGCTCGCGGCGTTCTGCTGTGCCTGCGTCCAGATTTCGCCCGACGCGCCGTAGATGTACCCCCAACCCTCGCGCAGTACCGTTTGGAACTGCGCAATCAGCTCGGAGGATGAAATGTTTGGCATGTGACCTCCTGTTTATATATGCATACCTCCTTTACGAGGCACTGATGATTTTTCTCAGCTTGCCAGCTGATTTTCCACATTCATCCCAGCAGGGGACTGGACAAAGAACTGCGCGGCGGTGACCTCTGTCATAACAACATCGCCACGCAGCTTCTGCGTCAGGTAGCCCTTGACATACACCCGCGCACCGGGTTTCAGCGTCTGCGCCGCCCAGTCCGCAAGGCGATTCCACGCATGAACCGTGTAGGTTTCGTGAATCACCTGCTGCTGACGGTTGCGGTGCGAATGCCGCAGCTGACAGACGACGTGCGAGGTGTCTCCCGTCGTGGGTGTCTTGACGAGAGTGAGAATCGTGCCGGAAAGGAAAAGTTCGTTCATGGTTAATACCTCCTGTTAGTAGTTTGTAGTGAGTAAAGGGAGAATCAAGTAGGGGGCACTTCTAAATAGAGAGCCTACATCTTACGTCACCGTGCTTACCGACCAGTACACGGCGGTTCAATCGCATAAGTGCAAGAACTCACAGCGGCAGGATACCAAACTACCCTGCCGCTACGAGCCTTTCGTTTATAATGGGATATGCTAAAACTTGGTTTCCAGCTATTCGCCAATAGCCCAATAAGCCCCAACTTGTGCTTACCGCTGAATCCCCTCATGGAACAGGTAATGGTCAAAAATCCACACAATTTCATGATCTGCGCCATTCTCTTGCAAATTCCATTCTGAAAGTTCCGCGCGAATCTGCTCTTTCGCCTCTTTCGTAAAGTTGTCCAGCACCTGATGATCCATGCACTCTATGGGTTCAATGCACTCGAAAAGCAAGCTATCTGGATAGAGCGCCGCTGCTTCCTGAAACAGCGTCTCCTTCCATTCGACCGCATTATCGCCCGTTATCTCCCTACCATACATATAAGAATAGGTATATTCCGGATTGAGATAAAAACACATCTGCCATAGAAACTGCTTGCTCGTGCGGTACTTTTTCAGCCCCCAAGAAATAATATCCAGCAGAAAAGCCTTGTAGAGCGAATACTCATTTTTCGCCTCCCACAGCGGGGAATTTTCCGAAAATTGAACCACCGTATCCGCATAGGCAACCATCTGCCGCAATGCCAGCACGGTTAAATCCTCCGACGGCGGCTCCTGCTGCCACACGTCCTGCAAATAATGCAGAATCGGCAAGCGTTTTCCTTTCTGCTCAAGCCGGTATACTTCGGCCTTGATTTTGATAATATCCATTGTTTCAGCTCCTCATTTAGTTCACTGGGTAGCCATCTGATATCCTATACCATCCCTCCGCGTACTGATATAGCACCAGTACGACAGATTGCTTAAACTCTTCAAAATAATAGATATATGATTTAACGTTGGGATCTTTGTCTCCCCTCATAAATGGTTCGCCCTTTTCCGCAACAGTTTTCAGAAGCTTAGCGATTTCTTCCCACATGTCATCGTCACTGTTATTAGGATCAATATTAAACGGAGACCAATCGTGCCAACCACTTGGCTCGGAGCCACGTGCAACATGGTGTTTCTTATTTTTCGAAACATCCCACCTGATTTTATCGCTCAGCGTAATTTCTGTTGAGCTGCCGGTAACACTTGCAGCTTCACTCTGTTCAAGTTGGTGCATTGGATGAAGCAGTTTATGGAGGTCTTTCAGTAATTCTGATAACCACCATCCAACAGAACCACCCGCAATAACAGCGCCGCCGCCACCACCACCTATCTCTTGTAGAATTTTCTCCAAGAAAGGATTGCGAGAATCAGTCTGTTCAGTTGTTCCGTCAACATCCACAAACTGTACAGGTTCATTGTGGCAATATGAGAACAGATTTGAAGCATATAACGAATCCGCATTCAAAAATCGACAGAATTGATACGAGTAGTACCGACTCCTGAGATAGTACAGCCCCGTTTCCTCATCAAACACATACCCACGATAGCGGAACGGCTGCACAGACCCCAGCGTCTCCGCCATCGAACCGCTCTTGCCAATCGGCGCACCCCATGCGTCATAAACATAGCTAACGACAACATTTCCCGCTCCGTTCAGAAGTGCTACAATGTCGCCCTGCAAGCTCTTGACATACGCATACGCCGTGCCGTTGTACACCACCACCGCCGGGCGGTTCTGCGCATCGTAGAAGAAGTGCAGTTCATCCGTGCCGGAAGTCATATGCACAATATTCTTGCCGTGCAGCGTGTACTTCGTCGCCACGCCATTGACCGTTTTCTGCACGCGCAAGCCATCCGCGTTGTAGACGAATTCCGCCGTCACGCCCGATTTCTGCATCTTTTGCAGCTGCCGGCCGTTCTGCCAAGTGTACGTCCACGTCCCGTCATTCAACGGATTGCCAATCGCATCATAGCGAATTGTGCTGCCGTTGACCGCCGTGAGCTTGTCGCGCCAGTTCGCGTCACCGTAGGTATAGGTAACAGTTTCCAGAGAATTCGTCGTATCGGCATACGCAAAGCGTTCCTTTTTCAGGATGTTCCCGCCGAGGTCGTAGGTGTACTTCCAAGTCGTACCATTTTCGCCGGAACGGGTATCGCTGTGGTCGTTGACCTGAATCAGCTGACCAAGTTCGTCGTAGGTGTAGCCCGTCCACTTGCCGTTCAGCGTCGCGCTCGCAATGTTCCCGTTGTCATCATAACCGTAGCCGCAATTGCAACCGGGCTGGGTAATCGACGCGACGAGATTCGTCACACTGCCGGTGCCGTAGCCGCCTGCCGCGAAGTGGTACTCGCTCGTGAACGTCTTGCTGCCCAGCTTGACCGCCGAGAACGTCGTTCGATTCA